>Ga0180009_10000248_pt1 | contig 79543 bp, 69 predicted proteins | sample OS_PC_MetaG_FD_123537 | JGI IMG/M metagenome (GOLD analysis project Ga0180009, IMG submission 123537) | Groundwater microbial communities from the Aspo Hard Rock Laboratory (HRL) deep subsurface site, Sweden - OS_PC_MetaG | ecosystem: Environmental > Aquatic > Deep subsurface > Groundwater... | reverse complement strand
GTTGGCAAATATGTATTTACATTATGCCTTGGATTTATGGTTTGAAAAGGTGGTGAAACCTCAGTGTCGAGGTCGAGCTCTCATTTACCGCTTTGCCGATGACTTTGTCTGTGCTTTTCAATATAGGGATGATGCGAACAAGTTTTATCGCGCCCTCCCGAAGCGGCTTGAAAAGTTTGATCTCCAAGTCGCACCGGAAAAGACGCAAATTCTTCGATTCAGTCGTTTTCACCCGACGATGCGCAGGCGATTCACCTTTCCGGGGTTTGAGTTTTACTGGGAGCCTGATAGAAAAGAAATTTCCCGTGTCAAACGTAGAACGTCCCGTAAGAAGTTGAGAGGGATTGTCAGTAACATTACGGAATGGATTCGGAAAAATAGGCATTTACCGGAAAGGAAGTTCTTTCAGGTGATCAATACCAAACTTCGTGGACATTACAATTACTATGGAGTGCATGGTAATTCTCAAAGGAATACTATAGGATTTGGAAGCCACGAATCACCGAAAAAAAGCGTCAACCGTATGTTGATTATCAAGTTTGTTTTTAACGGAAGCGAGTACAACCGAGGAGCCCCGTGAGGGAAAACTTCATGTCCGGATCTGTTCGGGGGGCAACGGGTAACCGGTGTCCCTACCGAGACTCTTCTAAAACCTCCAAAATGTTAACATATGGACAAATGCTTGGTTCGTAATATTTTACCAACTGATCACCAAAGAGTCTTATCTGTTATGCCAGACTGGTGGGACGGTCGTGATTTAAGATCCATGCTCCCTAAAGTGTTTTTTGTTCATTTCTGTAATACCTCATTTGTTATTGAAGCGGAGAATCTATTAATTGGTTTCCTGGTTGGTTTTATGTCACAAACAGATGAAAATGTCGGTTACATACATTTTGTAGGTGTTCACCCAAAATTCAGAAAAGAGGGAATTGGACGAAAGCTTTATAATCAATTTATCGAACAATGTAAATTGAACAAAAGAACAATTATAAAATCATGCACATCACCGATTAACAAGCTTTCGATTTCCTTTCATCAACGCATGGGATTTACCATCGAAGCTGGAGATGATGAGATTGACGGCATACCAGTTACCTTGAATTACCTAGGGGACAATAACCCAAAAGTTATCTTTAGATTAGACATCTAAAGATAACGAATAAGGTTAGATTTCCAGGAGTTTTAAGGTATTCACCTGGTAAAGGAGTTACTTTGTCAATACTGACAAATGAGAATGAATATTTATTTCACACATTTTAGGGTTTTTTTTATGGGCAGATAGTCTTGGATCAATTGAGTCAGGTTGAGTTCCAGCCAGAAATCTGGTTGTAATCCGGAAATCCTTGTTACATACTGTTGCCTGATTTAATCAAAGTCATGATTCAATTTTGGTATTGGTGGATTCGGTTGGTTAAGGGAGTTCCGAAACCTGCATTAATTTACTAAAAAAATCTGCATAATCCAACTCTTTAAAAATGAAGAATTATCTAAAAAAGGGTTTACGTATACTGAGAAGGCTCGGTTTTTTTGTCTACGTTGTTTTGGTAGTCATTATTGTTGTGCGTGCCTGGTTACTGCGTCCAAGAGTTACCTTGGATTTAATGGTGGCCGCTGAAGAACTCAACCTCCCCCTTCACATTACACATTTTCCGAATGATATTAACCGCCTGCTTGTTACTGAAAAACCCGGGATTATTAAATGGTTTTTTTCCAATAGCACCAAAGCGGAAGGGATTCTACTGGATATTGAGGATAAGGTCTATTCCGAAGATTGGGAGGAGGGACTCCTCTCCATCGAGTTTGATCCGAATTTTGCGGAAAATCGTTACTACTATGTTTTTTACTCCTTAAGCAAACCGCTTGGTTCCCGGATCTCCAGATTTACCATGAACCCGGATTACACAACTGATCGGAACTCGGAACTGATACTCCTGGAAGTGACGAAGGAGTATCCAGGACATAATGGCGGTCAACTCCTTTTTGGCAAAGATAACTATCTTTATGCTTCAATCGGGTATGGATCATGGCACAAGGAAAAATATAAGATGCTCCAGGATCGAACAAGCCTTTTTGGAGCCATTATCCGCATTGATGTTTCCAATTCCACCAAGGAACATCCTTACGCCATACCACCCGATAATCCGTTTGTTGATGCAGGGGATGGTTCCAGACCTGAGATCTGGGCATATGGATTAAGGAATGCATGGCGGTTCTCTTTCGACAGGGAAACTCAAATTATGTATGCAGGCGATGTTGGCGAGATCACTAAGGAAGAGATTGATGTTATAAAAAAAGGGGGAAATTACGGTTGGCCTAAAATGGAAGGGGAGTTGTGTTTTCCTATTACCGAAAAAGACGACTGTGACAAATCCGGTATGGAGATGCCGTTGCTATCTTTGAATCGGTTTTACTCCAGATCGATTACCGGCGGATATGTTTATCGGGGAAATAAAATTCCGTGGCTGAAGGGTAAATATGTCTTTGCCGATTTTCTGCGGGGAATCTCCTACATCGACATTGACGATCTTGAAACCATGCAGACCACTCCCAACATTTTGCTATATAAACCGCCTACCCTACACGGTCCTAACAAGGGCAAAATTGTCCTGCTGCCTTCATTTGGTGAAGATGAAAAGGGTGAATTGTATGTTGTTAATCTGGAGGGCGGAGTTTATCGTTTGAGTGACATCAGTTTTATACAACAACTGAAGGGGTTTTTCTATCAATTGACAAATTTTGAATAATAGAAATCCATTAAATCGATAATCATAATGAAATTTTACAGAGCATTTATAAGAATCTTTAATTCGTTTGTTTTGATACTGATCATCGGTGTAGTCTGGGTTCGTGTTTTTGATAAAGACAGCTTGAGCTTTTATATGACCGATACCTCAGTTGGGGAAAAACTGTTTGAATCCCGAGACTGTTTTACCTGTCACGGAATAGGGGGGAAGGATCCGCAGGTTGCGGAGTATCCTCATTTAAACGGACAACCCAGCACCTATCTTCACACTCAAATCAAGGATATCAGGTCTGGTTTGCGCAGCAACGGGATGACTTCAATTATGAAGGTTGCGGTAGATCAGGTTAGAGATGATGAGCTGCGAGAATTGGCCCGCTATTTAAACCAGGTGGAATAGCATCTTAACCCAGATTAACTGGATAAGTACCTTTACAAATTGTTTTCTGCCAAAAAAGCGCAGTAAACAATTTGTAAAGGTACTAAATACTAATGAAAGCTCAAACTGTTTATGTCCATTAAAGTTGAGGAAGATAAAACCACCGGTGGAAAATATATATTCGCTGGAATTTTGCTGTTAGCCGGACTGATGATAATTGTTATTTTTGTTAAAGGCGGAAATAACAATGCCGTCCAACAGCCGATTAACTTTCTGCATCAAACCCATGTGGCGTTGAATGACTTAACCTGCGAATTCTGCCACATTTACGCACGTCGATCCGAAGTGTCAGGAGTTCCCCCGGTTAGTGTCTGTACCGGCTGTCACCTTCATCTGAAAGGAACGGTTTCTCCGCAGAGCAACGAAATTCGAAAGATTATTGAGCTTCATTGGAACAAGGGAAAGCCAATCGCCTGGAAGAAGATTCATGATCTTCCGGATTTTATCAGTTTTTCCCATGAAGTTCATATTTCGGCAGGGTTTGATTGTACCAATTGTCACGGGGATCTCATGAAAACAAAAACACCAGAACCTTTTATCCTTGATGGGCAGACGCCTCAATCAATGGGATGGTGCCTCACCTGTCACGTCAATCCTCATCCGACTTATAAGGGGAAGATCCTGGGACCGATCAGAGCCACCCGAGGGGCTTCCGTGTTTGAAGAACAGACGACAAAGGCTGACGGTTTTTTGACAGGATCAAGAGATTGTGTAACCTGCCATAAATAGGTTTTTATCCCAACGGCTGTTTTTCGTCGGTTGAAGCTTTTCAGGTAGGGGATGGCAGAAAATTTAAGGGACTAAAAGTACGAAACAAACAGAAATGAACAATAAACTTGATAGGCGCGGATTTTTAAAGACAACTGCCGTGGGCGGGGCAACAGCTCTGTTGACGGCATGTAATAATGATCCGGTAGAAGATCTGATCCCTTTTCTGATTCCACCGGACGATTTTGTTCCGGGGAAGTCGATCCATTTTGCCACCATCTGCAAAGAGTGTCCGGCTCAGTGCGGGATGGTTATTAGAACTCGGGAAGGCAGGGCTGTCAAGGCGGAGGGGAATCCACTTCATCCCCTGAATCGTGGGAGTTTGTGTGCAGTGGGACAGGCCTCTCTGCAGGGATTATACAATCCCAACCGGGTAAAACATCCTTTCAAGCGAACCAAAGAAGGTAGTACGGCTGAAATTACATGGGAACAGGGATTAGATGAAGTCAGCAGCAGAATCAGGCAAATTGAAGACTCCGGCTCGGGGCAACGGATTTTGTACCTTTCACGTCCCGGGGCGGGAACTCTTATCGAACTTATTGATAATCTTGTGAGGCAGCTGAAGTCGGCAAATCGGATTGTTTTTGATATGACGCCGGTGAATTCTCTGCTTGAGGCCGGCAACCTCGTCTTTGGTAAAAAAGAGATTCCGCTTTTTAGATTTGAAAAAGCCAAACGGCTAATCAATTTCGGTGCCGATTTCATGGAAAGCTGGTTGAATCCGGTAGAATCCATGAGAGCCTTCAGTGAGAGTCATTCCTACTCAGAGGGGCGGGCTGGCAAATACATTCACATCGCTCCACATATCTCCCTGACCGGAACAAATGCGGATGATCAACTGATCTGCAGGCCCGGGGACGAGATCCTGATTTGTCTTTCACTGGCATACCTGTTAACAACTCGCTCTAAAACAATCGGTTCACAGGAACGGACGAGGCTTCTGGCTTCATTATCTCCGTATCAACCTGAGAAAATCTCGACAACTGCCGGTTTTGGCAGTTCGACGCTAAACAGAATTGCAGAAGAGATCGGAGTTGGCGGAAACAGCCTGGTCATTGGCGGGGGGAATTGTGCGGCCGGTGTAGACAACACCAAATTTCAGGCTGCTATATACCTGGTAAACTTTCTTGCCGGTAACATTGGTAAAACAATCCAATTTGGGACTGGCTCCGCTTACCCCCGGCATGACTTGAAAGAGTTTGCAGCTGCGATTAAACAGATGAAGCAGGGCCGGATCGGAATGGTGATATTTGACAACGTAAATCCGGTCTACGCTTTTCCCAAGGAAGCTGATCTGAAGGAGGCGCTGAACCATGTGCCTTATATTGTTTCACTGTCAACCAGTGCTGATGAAACATCCGAATTTGCGGATATCCATTTACCCGTTTCCCATCCACTCGAAAGCTGGGGCGACAGTAATCCGAGAAAAGGGATTTTTGGATTACAGCAACCCGTGATGAGTAAGGTGCCCGGGTATCAAACACTGGAAGCAGGGGAGTTGATTCTTGGTATGGGGAAAAGACTGAATTTAATGGGATTTGAAGCTCCCGGTTTTTATCATCACCTGAAGGAGTCCTGGAAACATCGATTTATGAATCAGGGTGCCCCGACAGAATTTGAGCCGTTTTGGAAGAGATCTTTGCAGGAGGGGGGCTGGTTTGAAGCCTTTCAACCTCAGAGCGTTAAACTGTCAATTGATCCCAGCCTTTTTACTTCGGTTTCAAGGCAGGGAAACGGTATGCGGTTGTTGCCCGTAAATACAGTCTTTCACAATGCCAATGGTTATAGTGGTGATAAACCCTGGCTTCTGGAAGTGCCCGAACCCGTCACCCAAACGGTCTGGGATTCCTGGGCCGCCATTCATCCGGTTACAGCCAAAAATCTCGGTGTTAACAATAGAGATTTAATCCGGGTCAGCAACGGCAAGGGGCGATCCATTACGATTGCGGTCTGGCTTTATCACGGAATGAGTGAAAACTGCGTCGCTATTTCCACCGGAATGGGCAGGAAAATCAAATTCCCGGATTATACCCACTATAAAAGAGATCTGTTTATTCCCACAAAAACCAGTGATCCCAAAAGACTTAAAGAGATTATACCCGGTGTTAATCCAATGGATCTTTTATCTGTTGAATTTGATCAACTGTCGGGAGATCTTGTTTTGTGTATGACTGAAGTGGAAATCACTTCTCTGGGCAGACAATCGGATCTGGTTACGGTTGACGGACATTACAGACCCAGTAAATCCCATGATCAGAAACAAAACCAACCGGATTTAGGCCAAAAAGGAAGAAACTTGGTGAGAGCAGACCACATCCGGGAATTAACCGGAGATCACGGAAAGAGCAGGGACCATCACTTAAAGGATCGACATTATTCGGTGGAGAATAACGAAAACAAGCGAAGTTTTTACGGTAAAATGTCAGATACGGTAAAAAAACATCCCTATAATCTGACAGCCAGGGAAACGCCGGAGTATTATAATCCTTATCGTTGGGAGATGGCGATAGACCTGGATCGTTGTACCGGATGTTCGGCCTGCGTGGTGGCCTGCTATGCGGAAAACAATATTGCTGTCGTAGGAAAGGAACGGCAGTCGGTTGGACGCGAGATGTCATGGTTGCGAATTGAGCGTTATTTTGACCGGGATGAAAAGACAAACAGAGTAACAACCAATTTCTCGCCACAAATGTGCAACCAGTGCGAAAACGCCGGTTGTGAACCGGTTTGTCCGCTGTATGCCACTTATCATAATCCGGATGGAATCAACACCATGATTTATGCCCGCTGTGCCGGGACGCGTTATTGCGCCAATAATTGTATTTATAAATCACGAAAATTCAACTGGCGCTCCTATATTTTTCCGTCTCCCCTTCATTTGCAGTTGAATCCGGACGTAACCGTAAGGGATAAAGGAGTAATGGAGAAATGTACATTTTGTATTCAACGAATCAAAGATGTCAAAGAGTTGGCAAAAAGGGAAAACCGCCAGGTAAGAGAAGGTGAAATCAAAACGGCGTGTCAGCAGGCCTGCCCTTCCCGGGCAATTACCTTTGGCAACGGACAGGATAAATCGAGTGCGGTCTCCACTCTAAAAATGGACAAACGGGCTTATCAACAACTGGCAGAGTTAAATTTCAAACCGGCTGTCACTTATTTAAAGAAGATAAAAAAGACCTAAATCAGCTTCAGGCTTTAAGTTTTGTATGAACTATAACAGGATCAACACCATTGTTTATGACTCAATGCAAAAACCGAGTGTCGGGTGGTTTGCTTGTGTCTTGTTTGCCATCCTCCTGGTGGGAATGGGAGTCTATGCCCTGTATTACCAGGTTCTGAACGGGATGGAAGGTTCGGGGATCAATCATCCCATCGGCTGGGGCGTTTATATCACCAATTTTGTTTTCTGGATCGGAATAGCCCATGCCGGCACCCTGATATCGGCGATAATGTACCTGACCCGGGCGCCCTTTCGAAATTCGATCTGCCGGGCTTCGGAAGCCATGACGGTATTTGCGATTATGACGGCCGGTTTGTTTCCCATTATTCACCTGGGGCGTATCTGGAATTTTTACTGGTTGTTTCCCTACTCAAACCAGAGACAACTCTGGATCAATTTTAAATCACCCCTGGTTTGGGATCTGTTTGCTATCAGTGTTTATCTGCTGGTATCGTTCTGCTTCTTTTATGTCGGCTTAATCCCGGATCTGGCCACCATCAGGGACAAATCAAAGGGTTGGAAAAGAAAGATCTACGGAATACTGGCCCTTGGTTTTAGAGGAGCCAGCTATCAATGGTTACACTACATAAAGGGTTATTTGCTGGTGGCAGCCCTGGCTACGCCATTGGTGATCTCTGTCCATTCAATTGTATCCTGGGATTTTGCTATTTCCAGTATTCCCGGCTGGCATTCCACCATATTCGCTCCCTATTTTGTGGCTGGGGCTATTTTTTCCGGATCAGCCATGGTGCTGACCATTATGATTCCCTTGCGGCGGTTGATAAAAGGATTTGACGAGATCATTACGATCAAGGCTTTTGAGGGGATGGCAAAAGTCATTCTGTTGACAGGGATGATCATCACCCTATCCTATGGTGTTGAATTTTTCATGTCAGCCTATAGCGGGTCCGACCATGAGAAAGCAATCTTCTGGTACAGACCCTTCGGAGAATATCGCAGCTATTTCTGGTTGATGATCTGCTGCAACTGCGTTATTCCTCTTTTGTTCTGGTTTCGGAAAGTAAGAACAGACTATCGCGCTCTGTTTGTTATCTCCATATTGATTAATATCGGCATGTGGCTGGAACGGTTTGTGATTGTAGTGACATCCCTGGCACATGATTTTCTTCCCTCTACCTGGGGGAGTTACCGGTTTGAATGGGTGGAAATCTGGATCACCATCGGCAGTTTTGGCTGGTTCTTTTTTTGGTTCCTGCTTTTCCTAAAATCATTACCATCCCTGGCGATCTCGGAAATAAAAGAAAAAGAGACGCCCCCATTAAGAAATATTACGGCAACATCATGATAGTGATCTGCTGTTTGACACTGATTTGAAGGTTATGTTCTTAAGTAAAATAAAAAAGCTGCTACGTGTTTTCGCCGGGTTTATTGGATTTATTATAAAACGGATCAAGGGAAAACCTTTTTCAGGGGTGTGGGCAACATTCGAATACCTGGATGATACTTGTAATGCCATCGCAAAACTGAAGAAGGAGAAAAGAATAAAAATCGTTACCCATTCCCCCTGTTATCGCCATGAAATCATGGATGCACTCGGGAACCCAACGAGCCGGTTACCAGTGGCAACCCTGTTTTGCGGAATTGTCGGGGTAACCGCTGCATTTGCCATGGTGGTGTGGATGAGCCTGGAATGGGTCTTGCCGGTTTCAGGTAAATCGATCATCTCGTTAAACCCGATTATTATTATCGCTTTTGAATTAACCATCCTGTTCAGTGTTTATGGTACGGTGTTGGGGATGTTGATCTTTGGAATCAAGGACAGATTAAAAATTACACTGCCAAAGAGCAGCCAGTATAAAAACTACAAAAGGTTTACACAGGATCGTTTTGGAATTGTGGTTTGCTGTGAACAAGCGATGGTGAACCAGGCAGAATCAATCTTGAGAGAGTTTTCTCCCGAGGAGGTAAGTCGTGAAACTTAGGATCTTTCTGCTGTTGGTGGGGATACTTTGCATTTTTTCCGTCTCGCTGTTTGGTACCTCTACGATCACAACCTGGGTAAAAGATATGTACAACCAGCCCGGTGTGAAACCTCAAGAGCAGGAGAGTATGAATGATTTCCCTTCCCACGTGATTTCCGCCGACGGGCGGGAATACAATTTGCCGTTAAAACCTTTTGATTCAACAGAATTGGATTTTAAATCCTATCAACCGCCCGTGAATCAATCGAAATCTTATCAGTTTGACCAGACAGAGGGGAAAAAGATGTTCCTCACCTATTGTGCCGTATGCCATGGTTCCGATGGGCAATTGAACGATGGCAAAGGCACCCGTGTCTCTCTAAAAGGACTACAAGTGGTTCGCATCAGGGATCTCCCCGGGGGATATTATTACGACCGAATCATGCGAGGGGGAGTGCAAATGCCGTCTTTGGGTTTCAGAATGGCCGATCAGGAACGCTGGGATGTCGCAAATTATATTGATCGTTTTCTACATTGAGTTTTTATGGACTGGAAATAACGAGAGAAGATGTTAACCACGATTGAGCAAACCAAGGTTATACAAGCAACCGGCTTCGATCCGGGAAAAAAAACAATTATCCTGCTGTGGCTGGGGGTAGCTGTGGGCATCATCAGTTTCCTTATCGGTTTGGCAACGGACTATGCTTTCTATGCCTGGCAGGCTTTACTGGTGAACACCCTCTTCTTCGCGGGACTTGCTCATGGCAGCCTCATCTTTTCCGTCATCTTTACCATTACAAAAGCTGAATGGGGACGCCCCATCAAGCGTCTGGCTGAAGCGACTGTTTTATTTATACCGGTCAGTTGGCTGTTGTTCGGCGCACTATTTCTGGGGATGGACTACTTCTTTGAATGGACAGATCCGCTTAGGGTGATTGCGGCAAAAACCTGGTGGCTTAATACAGCCTTTTTCATTTCCAGACATGTTGTATTATTGGCAATCACAGGACTGGTGGGAATGGCTTATGTGCTTTCTTCGATCAGGCCTGATCTGATGGTTTTTGAGAAGCTTGTTCCCAATGGATTAAGCCGTTTTGCGAGACGTTTTATTAAAAACAAAGCTTTTTCGGAAGGAGAAATTGTCGGTCAATACCGGAAACACTCAGCTTTGGCTCCTCTCTATGCCCTGCTTTACTCCATATTAACCTGTATCATTGCTTTTGACTGGATCATGTCCATCGACCAGGAGTGGTATAGCACCCTATTCGGTTTTCAATACTCCATTGCCAGTTTGTATGCGGCGGCGGCTTTTTTGGTGATTGTTTCCAGCATCTGGCGTAAAAAAACCGGTTTGACGGAATATCTTAGCCTGGAACGACACAACGATCTGTCCAGGCTGTTGTTTGCACTCTGCCTCTTCTGGACCTATTTTATCTTCTCCCAGGTGCTGGTTATCTGGTATGCAAATATACCTGAAGAAACACCATACCTGATTCTGCGGATGAAATCCCGGGAGTGGTCCGGTATGTTCATCTTTCTTTTTGTGGTGCTGTTCCTGGTACCGTTTATCGGATTACTCTCCAAAAGGGCCTGCCGCTCCCCCCTGTTTTCATCCATTATCGCAATAGATGTCCTGATCGGGATTTGGCTGGAAAAGTATTTCCTGACAGTCCCCTCAATTCAGGAGAATATGATTCGGTCCGACCTTCTGCCGGGGTTGAATCTGAATGTGCTGGATTTGACCATAACGATAGGGATACTGGCTGCTTTTCTGCAGGCCTACCTGTTCTTTCTCCGAAGTTTTCCTGCCCTCCCCATTGCTGACCCCTTCCTGTCTAAACAGGAATAGTGAGCCTTGACCCCCTTTTTTCCTACAACTTTGTTGCTCTTGTGGAGAAGAATGTCGGTGTAAACTGGTTTAAGCCTGTGGCTTCGTCACTCCACCAGTCTTCATAAAAGCCGGTGATGACAAATCCTGCCTCAATCTGCCCTCCTATCTGGTCATCCAGAGAGTGTCCGAATTCAAACGAGATTTTTTGGTTGATCAGGTCCCTTTTTTTCTCATCATCCAGGTTTTTCAGATCAGAATAGGGTTGTTTATATTTCACTTTAAGAATTTTGGTCTTTTCAGATTCATCATGGTCAAACAGGAAATATAACGGATTCATTATGCCGGACAACAGGGAACCACCCGGTCTTAGAACCCTGAAACATTCCTGCCACACTTTTTTGACATCATGAACGAACACATTGGAAACCGGGTGAAAAATGAGATCGAAACTGTGATCGTTGAATACTGAAAGGTCGGCCATGTCGCCCTGCAGGGTTTTTAAAGGCAGTGAGTGCTGGTCCGCAACCATTTTATCCTTTTTTAGCTGTTCATCAGAATTATCAAAACTGACGATGCTGGCACCGGCAGCTGCCAGGATCGGAGCCTGCTGACCTCCACCCGACGCCAGGCACAGGATATCTCTGTTTGTGATCTCTCCAAACCACGATTTGGGAACGGTTTTCAACGGGGTTAGAATTACCTCCCAGCTCCCATTTTTTGCCTCAGCAATGGCATCAGCATCAACGGGCGTGCACCATTCGCTCCCTTCCCGCGATTGTCTGTTCCATGATGCTCGGCTGTGCTTAAGGATATCTTTTTCTTGAATCATCATGGTTTTTAAGTCTGTGTATTCGATTTTTTTTAAAAAAGAGTTTTGTCCAGGATAAACATAAATATGATTGACAACCCCAATTGCTCTCAAGAATCTAAATATCCCATTCATGAAATACAGGTACGTTCTGTATTTCATGATAGACATACTGTTATCAGAGAAGTGTTATGAAGAACAGTAAACCATGTTATGGCTTCTATTGGATATAGTTTTTTAACCTTTTTTTAAATTCAGGGTCTTCTCTTATCTCAGCAATAGCATCAAATATCGATTGCGTTCGGGACTACAATATCCTCACTGATTAAGGGTAGCTGAAGAATAAATTTGGTTCCTTTGCCTGGTTCAGATTCAACTTTCATATATCCGTGATGATTTTCTGAAATGATAAAATTCGAAATCGAGAGGCCGAGGCCGGTTCCTTTTCCTGCTTCTTTTGTTGTAAAAAATGGTTCAAATATCTGTTTTTTTACAGCCTCGTCCATACCTGGTCCCGTATCTTCTATTTCAATCCGGGCAAAACCATCAGCATTATTTATGCGAAGGAAAAAACAGCACTCCTTGTCGGTTTTTTTATTTTCAGACATGGCCTGGGCACCGTTTTTTAACAGATTAAAGAAGACCTGCTGCAGTTTACTCCCTTCACAGGGTACCCTGGGCATGCTTTCATCGTATTCTTTGATGATTTTTATGTTTTTGAAATTATACTTTTTTTTCAATTCATACTCGTTTGATACCAGGCTTATGGTTTTATCAAGCAATTCCTTCAAATCATGCAAACCGAACATGGTATTGCCTTTGCGGCTAAAACTGAGCATGTTGTCTACAATATCCGCGATTCGCCCCCCTGCTTCCATGATTGTATCAAATTTGCCGGGGATGTCTCGAAGACTCAGGTATTCCTTTAACTTTTCAAACGCAATTCCGCATGATTGGGCTACCTCCCTGTTTTTGGGGATATCGCCAAGTGTTCGATTCTTCACTACCTGAATGGTTTGAACCATTCCGGCCAATGGATTGTTGATTTCATGTGCAATTCCTGCAGCTAAACCGCCAATGGACATCATCTTTTCTGTTTGAATAATCATCTCCTCCAAACGGGTTTTATCGGTTACATCGCGAGTAAGACCACTAAATCCTGACGGTTGATTGTCGGCTGTTCGAATAAGAGCCGTAGACATTTCAAGAATAACGGGTTGCCCGGATTTTTTGATGAGTTTAAACCGGATATTTTTTTCGGGGAGATTGCTGTGCAAAGTGTTGTTAAAGATTCTATAGAGTCTTTTTGCCGTTTCGGAAGACACCAACTCCTCATAACTTTTTCCCTTAAGTTCTTCGGGCGTATACCCTGTTATTTCCGAATAGGCATTGTTAACCAATAAAAAACGGCCCTGGAGATCCACCTCGTAATACCCTTCCATAACACTTTCCAAAACCGTTCGGAGTTTCTCCTCAGAAGCGATGAGCTCTTTTTCAGTTTTCTTAAGTGTGGAGTTGTCTCGAATCAGCATAACATAACCGATTGGCAAACCATCTTTCTCACGCTGAACAAAGGCAGAAATTGAAACCGGCATGTTGAGAGAAGTGTTTGATGTAATGGTTGTTTCAAAATCAAGTAGATAATCCTTCTCATCAAAGAGCTTGAGAACATCATCAGATTCATTATTGATGTTATGGCTGCTCATCACTGAGTTTATCGATTGTCCGATCAATTCCATTTCATCAATGCCGAGAAGATTAAGCGCGGCTCTGTTTACGTAGACAACGTTCTTTTCGCTGTCCAAGAGAAGAAAGGCATCACTCATATTCCTAATAATGGTTTGAGCAATTGCTTCGGGCGTCAAGTTGAATAAATGATATTTGCGGATGCCATATCCCATAAAGAGGATGCCCAGCATTAAACCGGTTGTACTCATCTCCGGAAAACGAATTTTAAGGTAAGGAAACAGAATTCCGCTGATCAGCATCGTTACCAAAGGTATTGACAGCCCGATTATGAAAAACATGGTTTGTTGTTTTTTATGATGCCACCGGGTGTGATGTAGATGATGATAGCAAATGGCCAACTCAATCGTAATGACTGCCAGAAACCATAAAAAACTAAATATTAAGTAGGTAGGAGTACCGGTGAAGCTTCTCTCCCAACCCCATTCTTCCTTTAAGAAGGTTGTGGTCGGCTGAAGCATGACAATATATTCACTGATTGATAGTATCAAGGCCGGGAAGTATAGAAAAAAGTACACAAGGAGTCGAGTAATTCCACTTCTGATTTTTAACAAATAGCCTGTAAAAACAAGTACAAGTTGAAAAGACAAAGCGATGACAAAAGGCCAGATGGCTGTCATTTGATACCAAAAAACAGAAGCTCCCACGGTACCTGAGATTCGGTACCCATATTCTGCAAAGGACAGATATGCCGTGAATACGGTGACACCCAGGAATAGTCTATTTAGAAGTTTTTGAGGGCTCTTCTCAAAGACATAAAACCCGATAAAAATACTCAAAAAACAGGTAAATATAGACTGTAAAGCGTAATAGTTCATTGTGTTTTTTTATACGATTTTAGTGTTTTATTCCGACAAATAAAATATAAGAAAGATCTCTCTGATCGGAACAGACTTTGTTATCGTGACAAATCGGTATTGCTGTCTTCTTTGCTTTTATACCTCTTTTTATACCACTCCTGGTCTCCATACAACTCTTCCGAACAATCCGGGCAGAGACCATGTGAAAAAACAGCATGGGAATGTGCTTCCAGATAGTGCTCGATTCCAGCCCAGTAACCTTTGTCATCTCTGATACTTTTACATTTGGAACAGATAGGTAAAAATCCCCTTAGGATTTTCATCTCAATGTGGTTCTTTACTCTTGCCAAAAGCTCAATGGGTTGAAACGGTTTTGTGATATAGTCAACACCTCCAACTTCGAATCCCTTTGCTATATCTTCGGAACTAATTCTAGCTGTCAAAAAAATCACAGGAATATACTTTGTTTTTTCACTCTCTTTTAGCTTCTGACAGACCTCAAAACCATCCATTCCCGGCATCGTGACATCCAGCAGTATCAGTGCGGGGAGACAACGATTGACAAATTCCAATGCCCTGATACCACTTAATGAGGCTGCAGGTTCATACCCGTTTTTTTGCAGAAGAATACCAATAAACTGATGATTTTTGGGGTTGTCATCCACTATCAGGATCAATGGTTTATCTGTTTGATTCATCGAACCTCTCTTTTGGTAACAGTTCTCTAAAAAGAATCAGAAGTTTTTGGATTAGTTTGTTAAGGTTCTCAATGTCAAAGTCGTTTGTGAGTTTTATCAACCTGTGTCCATGTTCACGCAGCATATCCACATGGTATTCCTCTCCCAGGTTCAGTAGTTTGTGTCCAAGTTCCAGAGAATAGCCGGCAACAATCGCCTGCTGTAAATCCCGAAGATGAGGCATGATATCCGTTGTAACGGCTTCAATAAATGTAGAGGATTCTTGAAGCTTTTTCATGAGTTCTCTGGTCTCAGACAGCACATTGCTTTCAACGGGTGCTCTTCCTTTTTCATGTTTCAGATGGAGCGATAATACCTTATAAAGCTGGGTTACATTGATGGGTTTTCTTAAATAGCCACTGAAGCCCATTTTTTTTAATTCTTCTTCGTTAAAACCTTGGGAAATTCCCATTCCTACAATTGGGATATGGCTTGTTTTATGATCCTTTCTGAGATGTTTAATTATCTCGCCGCTGTCCATTACGGGTAGTCGTTTATTTATTAGAATTAGTTCCGGCTGATATCGAGAGGCAAGAAATAGTGCGTCATGTCCGTTATCAGTAGTTATGGTGTTTAATCCGGCATTCGTCAGTATCTCTTTTAAGTGCAGGAGACTCGATTTCACATTGTCGACCACCAAAACCCTGGCATTTTGAAATCTGTACTCCAGAAGCTGCCCATTTTCGACATCAAGACTGCCGTCTTTATCTGAACTAATTTCGACTTCGTTCAACCGTACAGAGAAGATACTGCCAACCCCAACGGTGCTCTCCACCGAGATTTCTCCGTTCATCATTTCCACAAGTCTTTTACAAATTGCCAGTCCCAGGCCGGTACCGCCCAGCTCTTTATTTTTCTTTGTTTTATGTTGAACAAATGACTCGAATATCGTTTCGAGTTTTTTGGGGGGGATGCCGATACCGGTGTCTTTTATTGAGATTATTAAATCCAAAGCATTACTGGCGAACTTACACGGTTCTTGAAGAACTGAAATGTGAATATAACCTTCTTCGGTAAATTTTATCGCGTTCCCTACCAGGTTTAATAACATCTGCCGCAGTCTGATTTCATCTAATAAAAGAGTATCGGGAAGATTGTCGTCTATTGTCACCTTGAGTTGAATTCCTTTTTCCAGTAACTGGAGTTCAAACAGCTGTTTGATTTCACCCACAATAACTCTCAAGGAAACCGGACCCGGTTGAAGGGTCGTCATGCTTGCTTCCAGTTTTGTCAAGTCGAGGATATCGTTGATCAGGGTCATGAGATTTTGCCCAGCGACTATTATTGCTTCAAGGTGGCTCTTTTGCGTCTCATCTGAAACATCTGCATACAATAATTCGCTATACCCGGTGATGGCATGCAATGGGTTCCTAATCTCATGGCTGATATTGGCTAAGAACTCGTTTTTTGTTTGATTGGCGGTTTCAGCGGCTTTTTTTGCTTCACTTAATTTCAATTCTATCAGCTTCCTTTCTTCGAGCTCCTGAGCTAAAGCTTTCGTCTGCTCCCGTATCATGTTTTTCAGGGATTTATTCCAAACCAGTATGGAGAGGAATAGAAAGATGATTATTAAAATAGGGATAGCAGCGGTTCTCCAGAAGCGAATGGTTTTGTATGGAGGGGCTGATTCCAGATGAATCCACTTTTCCAGGATTTGATCTTTTTCCTCCACTGTTATTAATGATAAGCCTTTATCAAGAATCCGTCTTAAGATCGGCAGATCTTGCCTGACTGCAAACCTGAGGTTTTCGACATAACCAGTTTCTCCGGCCATACGAAGATTGCTGATGCCAGCCTTTGATATATAGTACGAGGCTACGGGAAGATCCAAGATCAATGCTTCTGCATTTTTGAATGCCACACTCATTAATGCGGACAATGGATCGGGATAGGGTTGTAAATCAAGATAGGAGAAATTCTCTTTTAAGTATTCTTCCACTGCATATTGATAAACGACCGCAACTTTCATTCCCTGCATTGAATCCAGCGTTAAGGTCTGTGCTGTCTCTTTTCCTGAAACAATTACACTTGGTACATCAATATAGGGCTCGGTGAAAAGAAGAAACTCTGACCTGCTCTGATTCTTTTGAATCGAACTTATTACGTCTATGTCTCCGGATTGGGCCTTTTTTAGTATTTCGTCCCAACTATTGACACGTACCTTATTAACCCGGAACCCGAGTTTCTTCTCTATCAGGTTTAGATAGTCTGCAGAAATACCTGTGTACTTGTTGTTCTCGTCAATTAAATCGAATGGAGGATAATCGTCGCACTCAGCGAACCTGATTTTTCCATCATTGGCTTTAAGCCAGTCCCTTTCTATAGCAGTCAGGGGATCCTTAGTTGGAGCATCTATCAGAATAAAACTGAAAATGATAAGACAAATTATGACGGAAACCAGAAAAAGGAGGAGTGAAAGCCATTTTAATTTCAAACCGATTATTTTGATCTCTTCTTTACCTTTTCGACGCAACCGCACTCTGATTGCTATTAGAATTATAAAGAGCAGTGAAATAATCAAGATCAGGCAAAACAGCTCCATTACTCCCAACCCTTGCTGTTTTTGCTCCGTTAAACTGATCCATCGATTTCGGATCTCTGATTCGTTCTCTTCCGTGATCAAATTAAGACCTTTGTCCAGGATATCCACCAGAATCGGCCAGTCTTTTCTGACACCTATACATAACCTGTATTCATGCCCTGTTACGCCGGCAATTCTCAAATTATCGATACCCTTTTTCTCGATGATATATGAAGCAGTCGCCAATTCGGCTATCACAACATCAAACTCACCTCTGGACAGCCTCGTTAAGCCTTCAATTGTATTGGTTGTTTTGACAGGTTTTAATTCAGGGTAATTGTCCCTCAGATAATCATTTATCTGAAAATCTGCAGAAACAGCCAGGGATAATCCATCCAGTTTTTCTAAACTGAGGGAATCCGAAAAACCTTTTCTTGTAATAAGAACAGTGGCAATGGTAAGATAGGACCTCGTAAAATTCAGGTATTCGGATCGTTCGGGTGTTTTAACAACATTCATTACAACATCAACGCTTTTGTCCCTGGCTTTTTCCAGAATATCAGGCCAATTCTTCATTTGTTTCATTTGAAACTGAAACCCAAGCCGCTGTTCAATCAACTTGAAATAATCACTAGAGATCCCGGCAAAGGAACCATCCTCCCTGAAAAAGGCAATTGGCGGCCAATCAGGTTCCATGGCAACATCGATCTTACCCTCATGATCCTTCAACCAGGATCTTTCAGCCGGTGTTAACGGATCTTTACGGTCATCGCAACTAAAACTGAGCAGGAGTACGACCAATGTCAGCAATAATAGGTTGGTTTTTTGCATCACAGGTTTCCAGGTATAAAATTTCAGTATCAGCACCAATGATTTTTCTCAGCATAACGCGTCGGTTCCCAGGCATTTGAAAAAGCGCATCTCTAAGCCTGCATAGTGATTTGGTTTTCGAACACCCTGATCAGCATCAGCTCCAATTCTATCAAATGCAAGGGTTTCTTAAGGAAACCGTAAATACCACATGAAAGGAACTCTTCTGCTGTTAAATCGATTTTCCCGTCATTAAGAACGATTACATAAGAATTGGTATAACATTCATGGATTTGTCTTAAGTCACTCACGCTTTTTTTTATTTCTCCTCTCTGTTCCATGATAACAATGAACTTCGAGAGGGCCATCGACCTTTCTCCATGGAGAAGCTCTTCAAGCGAATGGATAGTTAGTGCGGAGTAGTTCAGATCCAGAAGAAAATCATGCACGGTATTTTTCAAAATCTTGTCAGTAATACAGATAAAAACCTGTTGTTTCTCCACCATGACCATTTAATAAAGATTGGACGTTAACCGCTTGGTTTTAAGTTAAGGGTAATCTAACCAGAGCAAACAACAAGCCACAATCGGGCGGTTTTGTCGAACGATCTATCCTATTGCATTGTTTCACTTTTTTGGTGATGGAGAAGCAGTTCCAAAGCCCGAGAGTAGTAAAGTTGGTAAATGTTGTTGTTAAATGTTGCTAACATGCCAAAGGATTGTTCATAAACAATTTAACTTCTTCTTACGAAATGAGTTGAAGAGAAAGGAATATTTAGGGGCAGTCGGAGTTTCCAAAAGCAAAAGATTTATTCAGAATCGGTTCAGCTTTTTTCAGGTAAGGCAGAAGAAGATAACCTGACAGTTATAATTTCTTTGCAGGTGAACCGCTCTATTTTATTTTCAGTTTTTCAATTTTATATCTGAGCGTGGAATAGGGGATATCAAGTATTCTTGCCGCCAAACGGCGATTCCATTTTGCTTCTTCAAGGGCCGAACGAATCCGGTAATATTCTCCATTTTCAGTTTCCTTATTTGGGTTGGCAGATGGTTTGTCACGAGTGAAAGGTGGAAGCTGAATGTGTTCTGCTTGAATAACACCGGATTGTTGAAGAATCGCTGCCCGTTCCACAATATTCCGAAGTTCTCTCACATTTCCAGGATATTTGTAGTTCAACAGCATCTCAATTGCTGTGGATGAGAATCCGGAATATTTTATTTTTCGTCGTTCACGATAATTCCGCAGGAAATACTCCGCCAGGGCAGGAATGTCTTCCAAATGTGATTTAAGTGGTGGAATCTCAATTAAATAAAGATTCAAGCGATAGAAGAGATCCTTCCGAAAAAGCCCGTTTTGCAGTCGTTGTTCCAAATCAGCATTTGTAGCGGCAATAATCCGGATATTTAACGGTATTTCCTTAGTACCGCCGATTCTCCTGACGCTCCTTGTCTCCAATACTCTTAGCAACCTGGTTTGGGCGGATGGAGAAAGATCCCCTATTTCATCAAGAAAGAGAGTACCGCCGTCGGCCAACTCCAGATACCCGGCTTTATCAGAATGTGCACCGGTAAACGCTCCCCTGCAATACCCGAACATTTCGCTTTCTAAAAGCGTTTCTGATAAGTTTGGACAGCTGATTGCAATAAAAGGGGAGTGACGGGCAAAGGATTGTTGATGAATCTGATGAGCCACAACCTCTTTTCCCGTCCCTGTCTCTCCTAAAATCAGGACGGTATCACAATTGGTTTCAGCTGCTTGACTGATTTGCCTTCTCACCTTTTGAACGGTTTTACTAACACCAACAAAGCTGGAATATGCCTGGCGTTCACTAAAAGAGTGTTGAACAAATTCGATTACCTCCTGAAGCCTTCTTTTTTCCGCTTGCAGAGACCTGAAGTAGACACTTTTTTCAAGCACGGCATCCAGCTCAATAAGCTTTATGGGTTTGGTCAAGAAATCAGCAGCTCCTTGTCTTAATGCCTCAATCGCCGATTCCAACGTGCCGTGTCCTGTTATAATGATAATTGGGATTAAGGGGCAGATTTTTTGGATCTCCTTCATCAGATTTAAGCCGTGAACATCCGGTATTTTTAAATCAACCAGTGCCAGATCGTATTCCTTTTTGTTTACGGCCTCTAATGCTTCTCCTCCTCTATATTTACTGTCAATCTTGTGACCGCATGAGGTCAGATAGTCTCCGATGGTTTGATGAATTATTGTTTCATCATCCACCAGGAGGATATCCAGTGCTTTTGTCTTATTCATTTGAATGAGTATGTTGTTGAGCTGGAAAAAGTACGGTCACCGTTGTTCCCTTCCCGGCAGTTGAATCTATCGTCAAGGTGCCATGAAAATCTTCAACAATCGTTTTACAGATGGATAGTCCCAAACCTGTTCCTTTTTCCGGGCCCTTGGAGGTATAAAACGGATCGAATACCTTTTTCAGATCTTTTTCTGCAATGCCGATTCCGAAGTCAATGACCTGAATACCGACCTGGTCGAGGTGGTTATCATCAAGGAAAAAAGATCGAATGATCACTTCCGGGGAGACTGCAATATCGTGCTTCATCTGTTCTTCAACTGCATCCCTGGCATTATTGATAATATTGAGAATTACCTCTTCCAGGGAGAAGGGATTTGCCAAAATGTGAGGCAAGCCGCCTTGCAGATCCTTTCGCAATGATAAGCCGTGAGCTTCAAATTGGGTATTCACCAGGTTCAGGGTTGCATTGATAACCTCATTAACATCTACCGGGTAGGTTTCCTGTTTTCCTGCCTCTCTGGAAAACCGTCGAACATGTTCGATGATATTGGTCATGCGATCAGATTGTTCAATGATCAGGTTTAGTTTCTCAAGAAGTCTATCGTCTGTTAAAGGCCAATTCCTCTGAATACTGATCAAGATATGCTCGGCTAGACCTCGGACACCAACCAACGGCTGATTTAATTCGTGTGCAATCCCGGCCGCCATTTCTCCAAGGGATCGCAGGCGATCAGATCGCATGGAGAGCACTCTTTGTCGTTCAATTTGTTCCCATAATTGTTGCCTTTCTTTTTCAATCTGTTCTCGTTTATGTATTTCAGATTTCAGTTGTTTGTTAATTTTTACCAATTCTGCAGTCCTTTTTTGAACTTCCCGTTCCAGCGCTTCTTCCGCTTGTTTCCGTTCGGTGATATCCCTATTAATTACCAGGATCGATTCCGGTTTCTCCGAATCATCATGAATAAGGATATACTTGGCCATCCGTGTTATCCAGCGTCCATTTCGATGACGTATTCGATATTCAAAATCAAATTTTCCCTTCTTTAAAAGAACAGATAAAGCCTCATTCAGTTTATCCCTATCCTGTGGATGGATTAATGCATTGTAATCATGAATTGATGAGAAGTCCTCATGTCCTAAAGTGGTGTGATATGCTTTATTGACAATTAAATGGTTGTTTTTCATGTCCATGAGTATAATCACATCATCTGCTGACTCAATTAAGGTTCTGTAGAGGTTTTCAGATCTTTTGAGTTTTGATTCGCTTTTTTTAACCTTTTTCTCAACCTCTTTTCGAAACAGGATCTCTTTTCGTAATTCCCTGATAATGACATTTAGTTCATCCGTACGTTTAGCAACCAAGTTTTCCAGAGAACTCCGGTACTCTTCCAAACGGGTAATCAAACTCTTATGCTCAGTCATGTCCCTGGCCAAATAAACCAGATCTCCACTCGTCATTTCTTGATTTCGCAGAGGGGTTCCGGAAATCAAGACAGGTATTTCTGTACCATTTTTCGAACATAAGAGGCTGTCAAAGGATTTTTTATGCTTAAAATCACCTTGTCTCTTCTTGCTTTTTTTCGTATGTGCAAAGATCAAATCTTCTTGGGGCAAGAAAGAATTGAGCGATTTCCCCAACAATTCCTGTTCAGGTAACCCCAGCATATCGCAGGCAGATCGATTTGTTTTTTTTATAATCCCGTTTGAGTCAGCAACAAATAGCGATTCAGCCATGGAATCAATAATACAGTTCAGATAGTTTTCGGTCGCAGTGAGTGTATCGATTTTTGATTTCAGGGTTTCAGCAAGCATATTAAGGCCGATAATGATTGCTTCGGTTTTTCCATCGGTTTCCGGTATGGAACGATTGATTTCCAGGTTCCCGGCTGCAATCTGAATGATAAGGTCAAGAACCTGATCAAAAGCAACTTCACCAATGCTGTCATCACTTTTTTCCATTTGATAAACCTTTTACCCAACGGATCGCGTCTTCTTCGGAATTAAATAATCTGGACGGAACAACAGTCTTTTCCAAACCGATAAAAAAGTTACCAATAACCCTGCTGATGTAAGAGCTGGTAATAAGGGCGATGGCAGATGCATTCCGCTCCATGGAAAACGCTTTTCGTGCATCGTTTTTCATGTATCGCACTGTTGTAATGTCAATCAGAAGCGGTTGACAATCATGTCCGTTGATCCTGTTCGCGGCAGCTATATTCTCCAGTGCATCTTCCAAAAAAACCTCAGTCGAATCGAAATAAGAAAAACGTAGAACGCCGTCCTTTTTTCTGAAGAATTCTCCTGTTCGGGTTGTATGGATTACTTCATAGTTTTGACGTTTTTTCTTTGTCACTTGTACCTCAATCCAATGTTTCTGCCTTATACTATGTCTTCCGATTATAAATAGCATAAACGCGTGAGAATGCCAACGAATGATAAAACCCTGAATCCACCATCAACGTTGTTCTCACTGTATTAATATGAGGAGACGCAACGGAGTATTTGTACCCAAATCAATGCTGGATCTTGCTATATTGGCATTACTAGACTGGAATGCCAATAATAATAGTTGTTGGTGGATTTAGGTACCTATTATTTTTACCTGGATTTATTTTCTTAGTTAAAAAGCGCTTCGAATCTAATTTTCTCAAACCAAAACCGGATGTAAAAACCAGCCAAGAAATGGCCGTTTTCTTGTGATGTCAATGCAACTTCCGGAAAAAACTGGGATAAAAGAAAACTGTAGGTGTAGATAGAGTTTTATAAAAGCAAAAGAAGGATGTGAGGCTTGAGGTGTTCGTTAAAACTCCCTCTATAGGGCCGCGCGATTGTCGGTAATATATCGCAGATGTTCAACTCCGGTTCCACAGCAACCACCCAGGATCTTGATCCCATATGATCTGTTGAGGGACAACATCTCTTTACCCCAGTCGGTAACTATTTCTGTTTCCAATTGATCCGCTCCATCAAGGTCACAATGATCCAGTGAAGATGCGTTGGCCTGGTAACCGATCAGTCTGTCGAAGAGCTTGGTCGGCTGTCCGGCGGCACATAAAAAGGTTGGATAAGCACAGTTAATCATAAAACCAAGGGGCTTTTGATCCGTTTCAGCATCAATCATTTTCACGGCTGTCATAAGATCGGTACTGTCCAGAACATGACCATCACGGGAGATAACAAAGCTGATGATATAGGGTATGGCTGTCGCCGCCATTGCCCTGGCAATTCCTTTTGCCTCTTCAACGCTGGGCAGAGTCGCAGCTATCAGAAAGTCCACACCTGCCTGAGCCAGCTGGTCAATCTGCCATGAATGAAACTGTTCAGATTCAGCAGCCGATAATCCCTCTTCAGGCTTATAACTGTCATTTTTACAGCCGATCATCCCGCCAATTTTTATCATTTCTTTGTCCGCTTGCTGCTCATCACGGAGTTCCTGTAAAAAACTCGCAGCATCGGTATTGATGGAAGGAGCAATGTCTGAGTCGGCGACGCGGGCCTGGTTTGCCCTCCAGGTTGGGGTGCACATGATAAAAGGTATTTCTGCTTGCAAGGCAATATCGAGGTAACCCTGGTAGATTTTTGTAAGCTCAGCTTTCCCTGTTTTCTCATATATCAAAGGCGTATTTACAAGTGCAGGATGCAGCTTCACTTTACCGGAACGTCGCAACTGTTCGATAATCGCGGCTTCCATTAAGATCAGTTTATTGTTTTCCAGGAGATTCTTCATGTTTTAATTAAACACTCTCCTTTTTCCCGACAGTAGATCCTCCGTTTTTGGAATACATTCCTCCACGCAGGATAGAAAATCTATTTTCAATAAATCCTACACCCACAAGAATTAACAAAGTGACAATTGAAATCACGATTGCCTCAATAAAATGGCTGAATCCAATCATTGAACCAATTCCTGCCAATACCCAGATCACGGAGGCAGAAGTAATTCCAAGAACCAGTCCTTCTCGGGCAATGATAACGCCTGCCCCGAGAAAACCAATCCCTGTTACAACTTGCCCTAATACACGGGTAACATCAACATTTGCATCTATGTTTACAACCCCCAGACTAATAAAGATATTTGTGCCAAGACAGATAAAGATGCTGGTTCGGATGCCTGATGGTTTCCCTTTGATTTGTCTTTCAAGGCCGATAATGCCTCCACAAAATATTGATAGAGCAAGTTTTATCCAAAATTCGGTTATAACAATTTCCATATTTTTATATCTCTTTCTATTGACTGATCCTTTTAAAAATAATCCCTTATCTCCGGTTGGTTGGCAGAAGACAGCTACAATCTTAAATTTCCCTAAGAAACCTGTCTGAGAGTTTGACATCAAATATTTAATTCAAAAAGCTCTTCTTGTGGGAGTATAGTATGCCTGTCACGTTTTCCCAATGTTTCATTCCGTGATTCCGAACAAGCAGCTTGGGCTGAGAATAAATCTGTTATCAAATCGGGATTTCTTCACTCATTTGACAACCAGCACAGAACAGGTCGCCAGATGTAGCACTCGATGAGTAGTACTACCGACTATAAGCCCCTCCAGGTTTGTCAGACCCCGTGATCCCATAATAATCATGTCGCACTTTTCTATTTCTGCAACATTGGCAATCTGGGTGCCGGCCGGCTCTTCCATTAGACGTTTGCTGTGTCGAATCCCATTTTCGGCCAGTTTGTTCAAATGTGGTTTAACGACCTTTTCCGCTTCCAATAGAGTTGAGCTTACTGCCTGTTCTTTATAGGGTTCACCAAGTATTGTCGGAAACTTCTTGTGGCAATGAATGAGAATAATCTCTGCATTGTAAATTTCAGATAGTTCAATCGCTTTATCCACAACTTTGACTGAATGCTCCGATCCGTCAACAGCGGTTAAAAATTTTTTCTGTGTCATGGCTCCTCCCTGTCTTGGGTTAATGTTTAAACAAACAGGTGTCTTTGATACTAATCGACAGAAACAGCAGGTTAGCAATCAGAAAACGGCTTCCATGCTGAATTTAGATTCCAGGTGGGTAGACCCAAGGAGCATAGTCTTTTTGAGAAACCGAAAACCATCAACAATGCATGGAATTAAGGAATCGATCAGAATTCGCCAGTTGTTTCCGGAGCGTCAAGTCTAATTACCTTGGTGGTCTCAGTTTACTTGATTATTGTGGCAACGGTCAAGAATGAACCAAGAGAAGATTGTCGTGCAGGTGCAGCTTTCTCATGCAGGAAGTCCCTCGTTAATGTGTCAGGCAAAAGTGAAAACTCCTTAATTCTTCAATCGACCTTTCTCTATATGTTCCAGGTAAAGATCCTTTTCACGCCAAATGTCATTGAGCCATTTTTGGAATCTGACCCGGTGAGATTTATTCTCCGCATAATCACCCAACAACTCTTCAGTAATTGGTATTTTCCGTATGCGGATATTTACCTTTTTCACATTGCCACACATGTACTGCCAAAAGTCGGGAACTCCATCGGGATAGGCAATGGTTACATCCAGAATATAGCTCAGCTGGTCACCCATGGCTGACAGCACAAAACCAATTCCACCTGCCTTTGGCTTTAACAGGTTTGTAAAGGGAGATTTTTGTCGATCATGTTTTTCTTTCGTGAAGCGGGTGCCTTCGGTGAAGTTCATAATGGAAACGGGATTATCCTTGAACTTTTCACAAGCTTTTCGGGTGATTTCCATATCTTTCCCCTTTAGGTGGGGATGTTTTTTGATAAAATCAATGGAATAGCGCTTCATAAAGGGGAAGTCCAACGCCCACCAGGCTTGACCTAAAAGAGGTACCCAAATCAGCTCTTTCTTCAGAAAGAATTTCAAGAAGGGTATCTGATGATAAAAGACCTTTTGAAGAACCGGGATATCGACCCAACTCTGATGATTGGAGACGACCAGGTACCAGGATTTTCTATCCAGTTGCTCCAGGCCTTCTATCTGAAATTCAATTTTCCGAGACAGAATAAGCCCAATATTGTTGCAGTATACCCAATTTTCAGCCATGAATATGGCAATCTGTCCGCATATCTTCCGCCATGTTTTTAAGGGAATCAATAAACGAAGCAATGTGACTGAAAATATAATCATACCCCAAAAAGACGTGTTCACCGCCAAAAAGATCAGGGAGAGTACTCCTCTTATGTAATTCAATAATGCTGTCATTGAGTCACCTTTAATATAGATATGGGAGAATGTAGACCATCTATTTTATGCAATAGACACTTGATCCGCCAGAGTAAAGTAAAAGATTTGTAAAAACCAAGAATGCTGTTTTAATTAGATCAAAATATTAAATCCCGGTTTTATTTGGAGAGCCTTATAAGTGCTTTTGATCGTCAGCTGCAAAAAACTTTTGAGCGAAAACAACCAGCCACAACAGATTCCCGTTAATTGCATACCACAAAGGCTGAAAAAAACATAAATGTTTGACGATATTGACTTTAGTATGTAAAAGGGAAATTACAGTGGTTAAAGAGCAAAGACCTGAGAGGGATTGTTGAATGAACCATGACAGTTCTCACGAGGGATTGTTTCTCAAATTATAAGGTTTATTGAATGGAAGACCGGGAGTGCTTGAGTTGATTTTGATTGTCAATAAAAGAGAGCATTGATCTTTTTGGAGTGTTTTTCTGATTGATATCGCTTGCAGATCTGGGTTTCTTTACTATCTTTATAAGGAGAATTAAATGAAAGTAACGGTTATTGGAGCAAATTCAGCCTTTTCTGTTGGAGAATACAAGGATGCCGTACCTGTGAAAAAGCTGGCCGAACTTATTCCGGAAGTATCAAAGAGAATGAAGAATGCCGGAGCGAAACCGGATGAGATTAACCAATATCTTGAATCCTTTATTGAAGAACACACGGAGAAGCTTTATTCATCTGCCTGGCAATCCAATTTCCTTATTGAATTTGACCAGCGAAATATCAGGGGTGATGATTCTCCATTTCGGTTGGTTCTCGACTTCGGCAGTGATGTACGGCATGCCTTGGTACGAACAGGCTTGGATTTTAAGGACATTGATGCCTACTATGTTTCACATCCCCATGACGACCATATTGGGGGCGTAGAGGGGATTGCATTAAAAACATTTTTTAATCCCTATTTCACAAAAAAGAAGATCGCCTGGCTGGATGGCGAAAACATCATCGATAAAATAACCTATAAGGCGGCCAGGGGACAGCTCTATAAGGTTCCTAAAGAGGCGAAACCTCTGATGCTGGGCCACAGGGATATACTGGAAGCACTATGGCAATCAGCCAAGCCGGGGTTGTTGACTCTTCAGCAAGTCAGGGAGGTGACCCTTAACACCTACTTTGATACTAAAGAGATGGTAGAGAATGAACCCCTCATCCTTAAGGATGGTAAAAGAACCTGGAATGCGTACATTGTGCTGTCGATGCACGTTGTATCCGGAGATTCCACCATGCCCTCTTACGGTCTGATTTTTGAGTCGGATGAAACCATTGTATTTTTTCCAACCGATACGCAGTTCATGGTGCCGCCCCAATTGAGAGGGCACTATATGAAATCGGATCATATTTTTCATGATACCGAAACATCACCTTTTCCCAGTGGAGTTCATACCAGGTTGGAGGAACTCAGAACCCTGCCGGCAGACTTGAAGAAGAAGATGATTCTTTATCACTATGATGCAACCCTGCCGCCGAATGTTGAAAAGGGTGAATTTCGGGACATTGCCAGGGCAGGCAGCACGTATGAATTCTGAGGTTAACAAAAACCATGTGATCGCTGTTTTCCTGTTTCCGATGACTGCCTGGAAAAAACCAGGCAGTTGACTGTAAAGACTTCAGTCAACCCCGGAATGTCAGCGTTGAAATGCGGGTATCGTTTAAAAAAGGATCTGTTTTACTCCATTCAACCGGGAAATTCCACTTCAGCTTAAGTCAAGAGCAGTTCCCCAATCGTAATTCCGCCTGATATATTTCATAAATATTGAGGTTTCGAGTCGTGTAATCCCTTCAATCTGGTTGATTTTCTCCAACAAGAGGACATTAAGATCCTCAAGCGATTTAACAATGAACTCCGAATCGATGCAGGTACCATCCGTCGTATGGACCAGAAACCATAACTCTTTTAATTCTTTCAATTCCTTGATTACATGTTCCATTTTGGTGGTGTCGACATGTATTCTGATGCCACCTACAATGTTGAAACCAAGTTTCATCGGATTGCTGACAGCGACAATCTGAATATACTCCTCTTTTATAAGCCGGTTGAGTCGGGTTCGGACTGTTCCTTCGGATATACCGATCTTTTTGGCAATATCAGTATTGGATATCCTCCCATCCTTTTGAAGCAATTCGATCATTTTGCAGTCAATTTTATCGATTTTACGCTTCTTGTAGGTTTTCTTCTCTAGCATTTTTCCTCCTCATTCGATGCAGTAAATTGTGCCTGATAGCTTTTAAGGTACCTATCCAGTTTATCTGGGTTGTGTCTTTAAAAAGAAGCTTTTGCTTTCTGCCCCGGGAGATATCCCAAAAGTTTGAAAACAAAAATTCGGCAAAGCACTTACCACCCGAAAATGCCTAAAATATTTAATGGATTTCCTAAAATTCCAATAAATATCTGATATTAATCTTTAAATATACTGTGTCCAATTTGAAATCCATGGTCTACTAATTTATTAAAACTTTGCAAGGATATTCGATCAAAACTACGAAAATCGATGTTTTTCCTCCACAATGTATTTTGATGTTATGCCAGAAATAAGCTAAAATACAAGAACAAAAATTTTGTATTCAATATGTTTCGAAGAAATTAATCATAATTTCTAGTTATTCCGTAGTATTTGCATGTTTTAAATTGACAAGACAAAAAAGCGCCCCTACAATTGGTTTTGTGTAATATACTTGTATTTTTCGATCAACGATGGTAACCCAAGACAGGAAAATCTATTTGGTGTCTGAATGGAATTGTGCTAAACTTGCTGCTTCAGCAAGCAATTAATGGTCGTCAAACAGTTTTTATTCAGGAATCATTTACAGATCGATTTGGACTTCCTAAGATTTTTGCCAACCATGCCCCTGACTTAACTAATATGGAGGATAATTATGACACTACCATTAATGAAAAATTTCGTGAATGGTGAATGGATCGATTCTAGTTCTACAACAACAGGTGATGTATGGAATCCAGCCACTGGAGAGAAGATTGCATCGGTCCCATATGGAAATAGAGAAGATGTTGATAAGGCTGTAAAAGCCGCAAAAGATGCGTTTTGGGATTGGCGTACTACTCCACCGTTAACCAGGGCTCGTTACCTGTTCAGGTTAAAAGATGCCTTTGAGGAGAACTTCGAGGAGATCGCCCGTGTTTTAACAACGGAGCAGGGAAAGGCGGTTGATGAAGCCAGAGGCGAAGTCCGCCGAATGATAGAGAATATTGAGCATGCAACCGGTGTCACAACAATGATGACCGGGTATACACTTGAAGATATTGCCAAGAATATTGACTGCTACGGCCATAGACAACCTCTGGGTGTTTTTGCAGCGATTGTTCCCTATAATTTTCCGGGAATGGTAGCCTGGTGGTTCTTGCCTTATGCATTGGTTTCCGGAAATACCTTTATTGTTAAACCTTCCGAGCAAGTACCAATGACTCAGACCAAAATATTTGAGATTATAGAGGAGGTTGGTTTTCCCGAGGGAGTTGTTAATATGATTCACGGCTCCAAAGATGTTGTTAACGGATTGCTGGATCATCCGGATATCAAGGGTATCTCATTTGTAGGTTCTACTCCTACTGCCAAGTATATATATCAGCGCTGCGGTGCAACCGGGAAGAGGGTACAAGCCCTCGGAGGAGCTAAAAATGTGGTTACGATCATGCCGGATGCTAACATTGATGCTGCCATGCCGTCACTGATCACATCATTTTTTGGGTGTGCCGGCCAACGATGCCTCTCCGGTTCCATTCTTGCGCCTGTCGGGGATATTGCTGATGAAGTAAAAGAAAAATTCATTGCCGCAACCAAGGCCATGAAAATCGGAAGTGGCTTGGATGAATCGGTTGCCATGGGGCCAGTGGGCAGTGCTGCTCATAAGGAGAAGATTCTTGGTTTTATCAATAAAGGTGTTGAGGAAGGTGCTGAGTTGCTGCTGGACGGTCGAAATTTTAAGGTTGACGAATATCCAAACGGTTTCTTTGTCGGCCCCACAATTTTTGATAATGTCACTCCGGATATGGCCATTTGCAGTGAAGAGATTTTTGGTCCTGTGGTCAGCATTGTCAACCCCAAAAACCTGGATGAGGTGGTGGAACTTGTCAACTCGAGGCAATATGCGAATGCATCTTGCATCTATACCCAGAGTGGTGCAACCGCCCGAGAATTTAAATACAGGGTCAATCCAAGTATGATCGGGGTCAATATCGGTATTGCAGCTCCTATGAGCTTTTTCCCCTTTGGCGGCTATGGAAGTTCATTCATGGGCGATATTAAAGGACACGGTCGGGAAATATTCCAATTCTATACCGATATGAAAGTTGTGATTGAGCGTTGGTTCTAATAGAATTACTACCAAAGGACAGCCCGTTTTCGAGGCGGTCCTTGCATTAAGGAGAAGATCATGCAGTTAAACAATTTTGGCAGTATTCTATCTTTTGCTGAAGATCTTGAGAGCAAGGATGAGGCGTTTTACTCTTCCACTCTGGGAAATAGTGCGTGTTCAGACTTAAAAGCACTTTTTGAACAGAACATGACGGATGCAAAAAAGAATATCATAACTATTCAGCGAACCCGACGAGAGAATGTAACCGAGATGATTCTGGAAGGGATCGCGGATTTCTCAAGTGATTCATATGAAATTGAACTCGTCAGTGCTGCGGAAATGACAAGAGCGGACGTGATTGCCAAAGCAAAGCAATTGGAGGAAAGGGCTGAACGCTATTACCTTGAAGCGGCTGAGAAGATAAAGGCTTTGTCAGAAGTAGCCAGGGCTTTGAAATTAATAGCGAAAAAAAGAGCAGCTCACAAAACCAGACTAACTGAACTCTAATATAAAAGGTTACACTCTTTTTTCTCTGAAAACCCAACTGAAAGGTCGGGTTTTCAGATCCTGAAGAAACAGAAGATCAGGTCACATGCTCATCTGCAATGGAGATGGCCTGAGAGATAATGGACAATCCCTCATTTACTTCCTCCCTGGTAATCGTTAAAGGTGGTGCAATAAAGATCCAATTCCAGCGTACGAAAGTAAACATCCCCAACTCTTTGATCTTGGCTGCAACTTTTGACATCACTCCCATTTCCGAAGCTTTGGCATTCCAGGGCGCCATCGGCTCTTTGGAATCCCTGTTTTTCACCAGTTCGATACAACCCAGCATTCCCGTATTACGAAAATCACCGATTGAGGCATGTTTCTCTTTGAGTTTGGCCACCTCTTGATCAATGTAAGATCCGGTTTCACGGGCTTTTTCAATGAGATTCTGCTCCTGGTAAACGTTCAGACAGGCTACACCGGCAGCACATCCTACTGCATGGGCAGAATATGTCAACCCGATCATCATCGGCTTGTCGTTAAAAAAGTTGGCAATATCCTCGGAAACCATGACCCCTCCCAGGGGTACATAACCGGAGGTTAATCCTTTGGCCATGGCGATCATATCCGGTTCCACGCCGCTATTTTGAATGGCAAACCATTGTCCGCAACGTCCAAAACCACTCATCACTTCATCTGAAATCAGCAGAATGCCATACTTGTCAGCGATTTTCCTTAGTCTCTGCCAGTAATCGGGCGGATATTTAATGCAACCCGACGACCCGGATTCACCTTCGATGAGAATGGCAGCCACACTCCCGGGGTCTTCAAACTGAATTACGCGTTCAATGTGTTGCACGCATTCCCGGTTACAGGAATCCATTGTTTGAGACCAGGGACAGCGATAGCAGTAGGGATCTTCCACATGTACAACACCGGGCATTCTTTCGCGATCCATGGGAAATCGCCTGGGATCTCCTCCAACGGTAGCTGCACCATAGGTTGCCCCGTGGTAGGACCGGTATTTTGAGATAATTTTATATCGCCCCGTGTACATTCGGGCTAACTTGACACTATTTTCGATTGCCTCTGCCCCGGCATTTGTAAAAAAGGTTTTTTTCAACCTGCCCGGCGATATTTCCGCCAGCTTTTTACCCAGCAGTCCCCTGGCTTCGGTAGCCATCCCCGGGTAAACATAACTCAATTCGCTCATCTGTTTGGCAACCGCTTCTGCAATTTTTTTATTTCCGTGTCCGATATTCACATTCATCAGCTGTGATGAAAAATCGATGTAGCGCTTGCCGTCACGATCAAACACGTATACACCTTCAGCCCGCTCAGCGTTGATCGGATTCAGGCCGGCCTGGGGGGACCAGGAAAACAGTGTGTAATCGAGATTGTTTTTTAAGATCTCTTCCTTACTCATTTGACACCTTTTACGAAATAAATTGTTAAATGGTTTAGCCGGCAATCAGACTATTGTCTGATTGCCGGCAATTGCTTGGGTCTACTTTTACTAATTTCCTCGTTAAAATCGATCTAAACAGGTCGCATCTCACCTTCTTTCATGGCGGCCCATTCTGTTTCAGCCTTTTCCCAGGCCTCTTCAGATGCTTCCTTCTCCCAGAATTCCAATCCTCGTTCCGCTTTGGTAGCGCCCGGAAGGAGATTATCCAGAATAATGCCGACTATGGCGGTGACTGCCATACCGGTTGTCAGGATAGCCTGAAGAATGTCGCCAAGGACATCAATCACTGTACCGGAGGCGCTCCAGTCGATGGGAACGGCAGCGGCAGACAGCATGGGGCTGAAATGATAAGGCACGGACAAACCGGCAAAAAAGGAGATGCCGATTATAAAGAGATTTCTGGAATTGTTGAGGTTAACAATTTGCAGGTTGGATAATCCAACCGATGCAATCATTCCGAACAACCCAACAAACATGGCCCCGACAACAGGTTGTGGCAAAGTAGCCAAGACAGCCCCGAATTTACCGATAATGGGGATAAATAACATAACTAAAGCACCGCAGCGAACAACTCTGCGGCTGGCAACCTTGGTCAACCCGATGGAACCAATATTCTCGGAATAAGAGGTGGTACCATTACAGGTTTGAAGAACTCCCGCAATAAAACAGCCCAAACCTTCGGCTCCAAGGCCTTTTGATATCATTCGGCTGGTTGGCACCGGGGCTTCAGCAATCCTGGCACATGCATAATAATCACCAATCGATTCAATCATGGAGGCCAGGTAACCGGCCAGCATACCAAAAACACCTGCCCAAAGCGTTGTACTGCCCAGATCCGGGAATCCCCACTTGAAGGGCATCATTGGCATCAGACTGAACCAGGGAGCGGCAAAAATCAGGTCCGTTTTCAGGTAGGCAGCATTGTCAGGCGAAATCAGTCCTGTCAATGTACCGATCAGCGCTATCGACCATCCGGTTGCAATGGCCAGTAAAACCGGAAACAGCATGAACACCCGCGATTTAGTTGAAAAAACCTGAGAATACAGAATCAGGGCTATTAGCGTAATCATGGAGATAATCCAGTTTTTTGCCATCCAGGGAGCACCGATACTGAATAGTGCCAAACCGATCATGGCAATAGTTGGACCAATCACAATGGGGCTGATCAGTCGTTTAACCTGTCCCATAATACCGGTGTATCCGAGCACAATTTCCACAACAGAAGCGATCATGATAGCTCCTGCAACTTCCTGAATCTGCAGTTGCCATAATGGCAGATCCCCGGTCACTTTCTTGGCTGCTACCATTCCGATAATGGCGAAGGTTGGGCCTAAAAAGGAAAACGTTCCCCCTTGGATGATGGGCAACCTGTTTCCAAGCGGAGATTGTTGAATCAGAGTACAGACTCCCGAAGTGAAAAATATGGTCGAAATTAATAATGCCATCTGCTCGGGAGGCAGTTGCATGGCCCCGCCAATGATGAATGGAATCAACACGGTGGCTCCAAACATGGTCAGATATTGTTGAATTCCAAGCAAAACGGCTGTTGGCCAAGTCGGCTTACTTCCGATGGGATAGACAATCCAATGTTTTGTTTCTGCTGTTTCTTTTGTAGTCATTTATAAAAATCCCTCCTTTTTGCCCCCAAATCACAGGGTCATTTGTTAGATTATGGAAGATGCTGACAAATCTCCGTGTACATTTCAGGTCTGCGATCACGAAAGAACTGCCACCCGTCCCGAACTTCGCGAATCACTTCCAGATCCAGATCCGCTACTACTACCTCATCTTTGTCCGCGCTTCCTTTTACCAGTATCTCCCCTCGAGGATCTACAAAATAGCTGGAACCGTAAAACTCCCCGAACTCCCAGGGCTTTTCCAGTCCAACCCGATTATTGGCGCCGATAAACACGCCATTGGCAACCGCTTGTGCCGGTTGTTCCAATTCCCATAAATATTTACTTTTGCCGGTTACCGTCGCCGATGGATTGAACAAAATTTCGGCACCTTTAAGAGCCAGCACTCTGGCGCATTCGGGGAAATGGCGATCATAGCAGATGAAAATCCCTATTTTGGCATAGGCTGTCTCAAATACCGGAAAGCCCAGGTTTCCCGGTTTGAAATAGAACTTTTCCCAGAATCCCGGCCAGGTATGGGGAATCTGGATCTTTCTCATCTTACCAAGGTATGAGCCGTCGGCATCGATTACTGCAGCGGTATTATAGTATACTCCCTCAATCGCTCGCTCATAGACCGGGATGATCATCACCATCTTATATTTTTTTGCATACTCCGCCAGTCGCTCGGTTGTGGGACCTGGCACTGCTTCGGCAGTCTGATACCATTTTATATCCTGCTCACAGCAGAAATAGGGACCATAAAAGATCTCCTGCAGACATAAAATCTGAACTCCCTTTTTGCCTGCTTCCTCAATTAAGGGCAGGTGTTTTTGAATCATCGCCTCTTTTATTTCGGCGGTGGTTCCGTCATGTTTGGCATTGGATGCCTGAATATGACCACATTTTACGATTCGTGACACGGATTCCTCCTAATTCGGTTCTCCTGGTTATAATTAAATCATGGCTGCTTAAAACAAATATGGTGCGGACTAAAATCCCTCAAAAGGTTCTCTTTTAATAAACTTGCCCCGACCAATTTCACCAACAAAATCCATCTGGGTGCCGTTCCATTCTGCTACTTTTTTTCCTCTAGAATAGACGGCTACCGGCATTCCCGTAACTTCTCTTCCTTCAAAAGGTGTATAATCAACATTCATATGAAGCTTGCTTTGGGTGATGGTAAATTTCTGATTCGGATCGAAAATAACCAGGTCTGCATCTTTACCAACCTCAACAGCACCTTTATCTTTTAATCCGAACATCCTGGCTGTACCGGTTGAGAGAACGTCTACCATCTTTTCCAGTGTAATTCGGCCCTTGGCGACACCCTCCGAATGGAGCAACATCAGCAAGGTTTCTATGCCGGGAGCACCATTGGGGATCTTTTTATAATCATCCTTACCGAACATGTCTTTTTTACCGTTAAAGTCAAAGGGACAGTGATCGGTTGCCACGACCTGCACGTCGCCGCTGTTAATGCCGGTCCAAAGGGCATCGTTACTCTCTTTTGTCCTCAGTGGGGGTGACATCACATATTTGGCTCCATTAAAACCGGACTCCTTATAACGCTCCTCATCCAACAGCAGATATTGAGGACAAGTTTCCGCAAAAACATCGATTCCGCGATCACGCGCCTCTTTGACCTTGAACAAGCCCTCTTTTGATGAAAGATGGACAATGTAGATGCGTGATCCGGTTAACTCCACCATTTTGGCAGCTCGGGAAACGGCTTCCTCTTCAGCTATATTTGGACGACTGACGGCATGGTAGTAGGGAGTGAGTTTTCCCTCTTTTTCCAGAATCTCATTCATGTGTTGAATAATGTAAACATTCTCAGCGTGTACCTGTACCAACCCGCCGTACTTTTTGGTTTCTTCCAGCAGTTTTATCATGGTGGCATCGTCCACCCTGAAGTCATACACCATAAAAATTTTAAAGCTGGGGGTCCCATAATCGAGGATCGCCTTTTTGACCTCTGCAATCACTTCCGGTCTTGGGTCCATAACAGCCGGATGCAGAGAAAAATCCACTACTGTTTTTCCATCTGCCCAGGATTTTTTTCGCTCAATGGCATCCAGCAGGGATTCCCCTTTTTGCTGCAAATCGAAATCAACTACAGTGGTTACACCTCCGCAGGCTGCTGCAATGGTTCCTGTCTGATAGTCGTCTTGAGCGTGAGTTCCCATGAAGGGCATAGCCAAATGCGTGTGCGGGTCAATGGCTCCGGGTAAAACGAATTTCCCCTTGGCATCCACCACTTCATCTGCGGGCATATCAAGATCGGTTCCAATGGTTTTGATTTTATCACCATCCACAAACAGATCTGCATTGTAACGTCCGGTTGAGGTAACGATTGTACCTCCTTTAATCAGCAATGACATTGTGTACCTCCTTATATGATCGTTGGTTTAAAGGGTTGATACTTCAGTTCCGACTCTAAACTCTCATCCATTATTTTGGTCTCGTTACGCATCCAGTCCGCCGGCATCTCCTTATAGCTGATAAGTTCAGGAACGGGGCAGACAAAACTGCAGATCATGCAGCTGAGACATTTATCTTCAATCAGTTTCGGTCTCCTGTTGGCTGCGTCCCAATCCAATGCCTGTCCACCGGCATCCGTGCAGACAACATAGCACTGTCCGCAACCGACGCATCTATCAGTATCATAATCTGTTACACCTTGTCGCTTGAGATTAAATTTGTCGGTTGTTGCCACGTGTTTGAGGGACATTCCCACCAGATCTTTAACCTTATCAACTCCCTTGGCCACCATAAAGTCCGACAATCCCTCAATCATATCTTCCACAATACCATATCCATAATGGATGATGCCGGTTGTCACCTGAATGGTTGCACATCCCAGCAGGATGTATTCCAATGCATCTATCCAGGTTTCAATCCCGCCCATTCCGGAAAGTGGAAGATTGAGTTCTTTACACTTCGCCATATCCGCAATAAAATGAAGACCAATAGGTTTGATAGCTGGTCCCGAGGTACCACTGATGGCACCAATTCCAAAAACATTGGGTTTGGGGACCATGTCATTTAACCCGATTTCAGAGATTCCGCTGACCGTGTTGATGGCGGAAATGGCGTCGGCTCCTCCGTTTTTGGCGTATAAAGCGGGTTCAGTCATATCGGTGATATTGGGAGTCATCTTGGCAATGACGGGAATGGAAACCGCTTTTTTAACCGTTGCCGTAAACTTCTCAATGAGGTCAAATGCTTTTCCCACATGATGACCGGTCCCTTCCACACTCATGTGAGGGCAGGAAAAATTCAGCTCCAGCATGTCCGCGCCGTTGTCTTCCGATACTTTGGCCAGGTATTCCCACTCATCATTGGAGAATCCCATGATGCTGGATATCAATACGTGTTTGGGATATTTCTTTTTCAGGTAGAGAAAATCGAGCAGATTGTCCTTTAAGGGGCGATCGGAAATTTGTTCAACATTTTGCAATCCCACCAGTTTCTTGTTGCCGTAATGATAAGAATTCATGCGGGGTGAGGGGTGGATAATGGGAATTCGATCCGAATTGAGAGTTTTAAACGCCACACCGCTCCAACCCATTTCAAAAGCCCTTTCAACCATTTCAGCACTGTTGGAAACCGGTGAGGATGACAAAAGAAAGGGATTTTTAAATGTTACCCCACAAAAATCGATGGATAAATCTACTTTTTTCTTTGACATACCAGCTCCTCCTAATTGCTTAAATAATTGATAATAGACTGCGCTGCGATCTTGCCATCCTGAACGGCTTGTACTACCAGGGCAGGTCCTCTCACAATATCACCCCCGGCAAATATGCCTTTGACGGATGTTTCACAACTATCGGGATTGGTGATAATAAGATTTTTTCCATTTACCTTCACATTCGGGTACCATTCTGGAGACCCGGTTTTAGCTTTATTACCAATGGCTTCTATCACTATATCCGTTTCCAGTATCCACTCAGAACCTTCAATCGGTATGGGTCGACGCCTGCCGGAATCATCAGGGTCTCCCAATTTGGTTTGTACCAATTTTAGTCCTTTGATATTACTATTGGAATCGGCAATAAAATCGAGGGGTTGATTTAGGAATAAAAAATGGACACCTGAGTTGAGAGATTCAATTCTTTCTGGCATCTCAGCAGGCATCTGCAGGAAGGATCGGCGGTAGACCAGGTATACCTCTTTGGCTCCCAGTTTTACCGCGGATTTAATACAATCCATGGCAGTCGCACCCCCACCGATAACTGCCACTGTTTTTCCGGCAAAAGCCTGGCTGAACTGATCCAGACGTCCGTCTCTGAGACCTGACAGATAATCCACAGAACCATACACGCCTTTGGGGTAACTCTCTTCAGGTTTTAATTTGGTTCCGCTCCACAATCCCGTGCCTAAGAAGACTGCACTGAATCCTTGCGTTAACAGATCCTCTACTCCTGATTTATCTCCAATTTGAGTATTAAATTTGAATTCGACTCCCAATGACTTGATATCTTCCAATTCCCGTTTTAAGAAGTCGAGATTAAAGCGAAAGGGCACCACTCCGTAACGGATCATCCCGCCTGCTTCTGCCTTGGATTCGAATACGGTTACCGAATATCCTGCTTTTGCCAGTTCTGCAGCACAGCTAAGACCGGCTGGCCCTGATCCGACGATGGCAATCTTTTCTGATTTAGATTCACCGCGTTCCAGTACTTTAAATCCCATCTTCCAGGAATGCTCAATCAGGAATCGTTGGATCTTACCTATCTGAATCGGTCTATCTCTATCGGCTGAGTGGCTGAGTGAACGAAGTTTTGCTGCGCATTCCTGCTCGCACAGGCGTTCAGTAGGACATAAAACGCCGCAGGCTCCACCCAATACATTGTTTGTCTTAATGGTCCTAATGGCACCGGTAATATTCTTTAGTCTGAACTTCCGAATGAATTCAGCCGGTTTTGTATTGGCCGGGCACCCTTTGGAACAAGGAGCATCATAACACAGCAAGCACCGGTCGGCTTCCGCTACGGCCAGACCAAAATCAAATCCTGGTGGCATCTTGTTAAAATCATCTGATACACTCACTATAACCTCCATTGACAATGACTTAGATTATCCTGTTTGACGGGCTTGGCATACTCTGTATTGGTTGGAGACAGCCGATGATAAACCTTTTTAAAACTCAAATAGAGAGATTTGCCTTACCAGTCAAAGACGTATTGAATTAAACTTAGATTTCATTCGCCGATTTTAAAATACAATGAAGCAAAACGTTCGCCCCTGCCTCACAATCAGCCCAGGTCGAGTTCTCAACCTCTACGTGGCTGCGTCCTCCAATGCTGGGAATAAATATCATGGCCGTTGGAGTGATCTGGTTCATGTAGCTGGCATCATGTCCTGCTCCGCTGACCATCCTTAAACTGGAATATCCCAGTTGACTGCTCGTATCAAGGATTCTCTGAACCAGTGTTTTGTCAAAGGGGGAATGCTCTACGCGCCAGGTTTCCTCGATTTTTATGGGACATCCCCTGCCTGATGCAATCTCTTCAAAGTCCTTTCTTAATAATTCCCACGCCTTCAACGCCAGATCGTCATCCCAGGAACGGATATCCACAGTAAAATGCACTTTGTCGGGGATGATATTGCGCGAGTTTGGATAATTCTGAATTTCACCGACGGTGGCAACCATATTGCCACCCATTCGATCCGGCAGCTGGTTAACTTTGAGGATCATCTCAGCCGCTGCGCACAGGGCATCATGTCGTCCTTCCATCGGGGTCGGACCAACCTGATTGGCTTCTCCCTCCAGATAAACATCATACCAATGTAAACAGAGGATACCCTTGGGAGCTCCGATTGTGATCCCCTCTTTTTCCAGTATAGGCCCTTGTTCAATATGGTATTCATAGTAGCAGTGAAGCGGCCGTTTTTTGGCAGGAATCTTTCCTTTATAACCGATCCGTTCCAACTCATCGCCAAAACGTTTTCCATTGATATCTGTGCGACTGTAGGCCCAATCCCTGTCCAATACACCTGCCCATACTCCGGACGAGACCATGGCGGGAGCAAAACGAGATCCTTCCTCATTGGTCCAGTCTACTATAGTAATGGGTCTTTCCGTCTCAACATTATTTTCATGCAAGGTTCTGAGTACTTCCAGGGGCCCCATGACGCCCAAGATTCCGTCAAATCTGCCTCCTTTGGGTTGAGAATCAATATGAGATCCACTTAATACAGGTGGTAGATCGTTGTTTCTTCCAGCTCGTTTGCCAAAGATATTCCCCATTTCATCAATGGTTACTTCACAACCCAATTCTTTTAACCATTTCACAAACAAGTCCCTTGCCTGCTTGTCTTCATCAGACAGTGTTAACCGTTGGACACCGCCACCCGGGGTTGCTCCGATTTTTGCCATCTCATCCAGCGATTCCTGTAATCTTTTCCGGTTTATTTTTAAAGATTTAAGGTCCATTGGGTTCTCCCATATTTTTAAATACATAATGAAGACGAAGGAGTTCTTATGCCCTCACCTTTGCACACGAATGATTTTTAGTTGCCCCAGTCTAGCAATATTTAATTTGAAAAGCCCAGCTCTATTTGATTTATCAAATTGGAATAATTCACGCCCTCAGTGCTTTTAACCCGTACTCTCATAGGAGATCGGAACTTACGATATGTATTGATAAAAAGAATTATTCTAGTTGTCAACAAAAAAAACGTATAATTATTCGAATTTTACTTTAATGCATACCCTTTTCTTCGAATACAGTCTAAATTTAGAGGAAAGAACAAATTTGAGATATTAACACGATTATCGTTGAATATTGTTATTTTTATGACAATATTCGGTGTATCAAAAAGAAAAATTTACTTATAAGGGCAGGGTTATAGGCTCTCTGAAATTGATTAGACTCTAAAAATTGCTTATATATTTCGAAACTCCCATTTTTATACACCAGTTTTTGAACTTACAAAGGTTGGGCGGTTTTTCTAATCAAATTGCTTTTATTTTTTAATAAGCATTACATCGTAAATCATCCACAGAAGTGCAAAGGCTAACACTAATCCGGTTGGTTAGAATCAAGTTTTAAAAGAAAGTGAAACGGCATACTATTCGCAGTGATTATTCTTGTTAACGTTCACTTGGCATCTAAACCTTCTACAGAGCGTTTCCATATGGCAACCGTATTCACAGGTAACACATAGGTAGCGTTACCTGTGAGCCATAACTCCTGTCAGATCTTGCTCAAATCCTATTATTTCATAGGTTTCTCCATTTATACCCTCCCTTTATTTGCCAACAGCAATCTGAAATTGGAATCCGACTCATCCAAACTGGAACGGTTCTCACTGATTCTAAAAGATAAATTATCCATAGGTTTTTGTTTACGTAACAGATCCATAAGATTATCATAGTAAACTTATCAATCGAGTTTGATAAAAACATTACTTAGCATTAGGCAGCACAAGGGTTTTCCTTGATTAACCGTTAGCACAGGGGAAATAATGGCACTCATGTTGCGTGAAAGAAACAAGATCCTGGTCGATACCGTCAAACGATTACTCAGGAGAGGTGCGACATCACATCTGCACAAAATCGTCAATAAAACTCATGCAGCTGATCTTTCCCAGGTCTTTAAGTCACTAACGCTTGTCAGCCAAAGAAAGTTGTTTGGTATGATTGATGATATGGAACAGAAGGGATCACTCTTTTCTGAGCTGGAAGACAAAGTGCTTTTGGACCTGATCAATAGTCTTCCTTTGAGTAATATCGTCGATGTACTCGAAAACATGGCATCGGACGATGCGGCTGACATTCTGGATAAACTTCCGGATGAAATTGCGGATACTATCCTGGAAAAGATGAAACAGGAGGGATCTGATGAACTTGAGGATCTTCTCAGCTACGAAAATGATACTGCCGGTCGGATTATGGTCCCCGATTTTATTGCATTCGAGGAACATGTGACGGCAAAACAAGCGATCGAATCGTTGCAGAAAGTTCATCAAGACGTTGAAATGGTGTTTTATATCTATGTCATTGATGAGTATTCAAAGTTGGTCGGAGTACTGTCGTTGAGACAATTGGTGGTGGTTCCCCCTGATACACCGCTGAAAGAGTTCATGACCACGGATATCTTTTCGGTGCGCACCAATATGGATCAAGAAGAGGTTGCAAAAGTTGTTGCCCAGTATGATATTTTAGCTGTTCCGGTTGTTGATGATTCAAACAAGCTTGTTGGAATTATAACGGTGGATGATGTCATCGATATTTTCAGGGAAGAGGCCACTGAGGACTTTCTTAAAATGGCCGGGGTTGGTGAAGAATATGTCGAAACACAGTCTATCTTCCGCGGCACTCGAACCCGTCTTCCCTGGTTGTTTGCCAGTGCTATCGGAGGCATTTTTGCATTTTTTATTATAAATGATTTTGAACAAAGCTTGACCCGATTTGCCTACCTGGCTGCTTTTATCCCGGTAATTATGGGGATGGGAGGAAATGTAGGCACTCAATCCTCCGCGATTGTCGTCCGCGGATTGGCAACGGGAAGGTTGGTGTTAAGAGATTTCTGGCCAGTGGTTTTTAAGCAACTCTCAACCGGTTTTATTCTGGGAGGGGTGTACGGCACTTTGATTGGTATTGTCGCACAGATCCGTTTTTATGAGACTATACCGTCCGGCATGTTTGCTTTATCGGTTTCCCTGGCAGTTGTTTGTTCCATGTCCATTGCGGCTCTGGTGGGTTCTCTGGTGCCAATGGTATTCGCCAGAATAAACGTAGATCCAGCCGTTGCCTCAGGACCTTTTGTAACGACTTCGATTGATATTATCAGTGTTTTTTTCTATTTCAAAATCGCCACTACTTTTCTTGGGATATAGTAAAAGATTTGTATCCTTTTGTCTCAAAATCACCAAAAGTGTCTCAATAATTATCGAGACACCAGGTTCAGTCAACTATCCCAGGACGGCAGGTCTTTTTGAGACTGCCAAAGGGTTTCAGGAACTTTTTTAATAATACAGACCCAACGAGCCATAACAAACAGCAGATCGGAGAGACGATTAAGGAAAATGAGCACAAAGGGATTAATTGAGATCTGCTTACTCAAGTGAATGACCTGTCTTTCTGTCCTTCTGCAAACAGTTCTTGCCTGGTGAAGATAAGCGTTTAATAACTCCCCTCCGGGCAAAACAAAGCTTGTAAGGGGTTTCAGGTTTTCATTGATCTTATCAATTATCGTTTCCAGCCATATGACGTCACTTTCCAGGGTTATAACCTGCCCTTCATAGACATCTTCTCTGTGGGTTGCCAATTCGGAGCCGATATCAAATAGTTTTTGCTGAATCGATATCATGATGGATCGAAACCGCGTCCACTGTTCCCCTTCCGTTTCGGTCAGCGATACACTTCTTACCAGTCCGATAATACTATTAAGCTCATCAACGGTACCGTAAGCTTCAATGCGAATGTCACTTTTGGGAAGACGTCTCCCTCCTACCAGGCTTGTTTCGCCTTTATCACCTGTTTTGGTATAGACCTTATTAATATTTACCATACTCCCCCCCCACTTACGTTTAGAAAGCAATCAATTTCTGTTCAGTACCGATCAACTGTTATAGCTTTATTACAGAAAGTTACACAACAAAGTCATCTAAAAAGAGTTCCAAGGTTCTTTTTTTATATTGATGGTCAGAAATGAAACCGGTGAGCTCTCAAATTTGGTTTTAAAAACAATCAGAGAAATATTGATTTTTGATGGATGGTCCACAAGCTACCGAAACAATCCCACCTGATGTCATGTCCCAGAATCTGTATCACTTTGAACGGCTGTTTATTTACTTTTTCCTTCTGTATTCTTCCTTTTTTAAGACAATTATTCAATGTTTTAATGGCTTATGGGATTCAAATCTGAATTCAGGCACAGCAATTGAAGAAAGAGGATTATCATTATAATCAACCTAGGTTTATTCGAATTATAAGTCAGGTTAAATTCCAAAATTAAAAACCGAATGGAGGTTTTATGGTTAAAAAGAATTCCGTATATTACTGTGTAAAATGCCACAATGTAGTAGAATCTCTTTGGGACGGGGTTCATGATATTCAGTGTTGCGGCGGAAACATGGTCGAACTAAAACCGAATACAGTCGATGCGGCTCAGGAAAAACATGTTCCGGTTATCGTGAGAGACGGAAACAAAGTGACGGTCAAGGTCGGTGAAGCTCCTCATCCCATGGGTGCGGATCACTATATTCTTTTTGTTGAAGTGTTAGCTGGCGACAAGGTATACCGCCACAATTTTAAAGAGGGCGATACAGTTGCGGAAGCTACGTTCCTGGTTGCAGAACAGGAGATCAAAGCTCGTGCATTCTGCAACCTGCATGGATTCTGGGAATCTGTATAAGTTCGATAAACCTGTTTAGCTGGAGCCGCCCTGTTAAAGGGCGGCTATTATCTCATTGGAACCAAAACAAATTAAAATAGAATGGGAGGAAATATGGAATTTAAATCAATCGATGATATTGTTCAATATGCCATAGACAAGGAGATTGAAGCTGCAGAGTTTTATGAAGAAGCTTCCGGCAATATTAAACTGGTTGGAGCAAAGAAAGTGTTGCAGGAATACGCAGCTGAAGAGCGCAAGCACGAGCAGATCCTGAAAGACCTGAAAGAGAATAAAACCAAGATTTCCCAATACAAATTCGAGAAGATACAGGATGTTAAGCGGAGTGATTTTTTGGTTGAAAGGGTCTATCGACCCGATATGGACTATGTGGAATTGATGCGACTGGCGATGAAGAAGGAGGAAAAAGCCAGTCTGCTCTACACAACGCTGTCTCAATCAACCGACAACACTGAACATGCCAAATTTTTTACGATGTTGGCTCAGGAAGAGATGAAGCATAAAAACTCCCTGGAAAAGCTTTACGATGACCATATGGCACAGCTTGGTGACTAATCGTACCTACAATGATTTTAGTAACTATTCAGCAGTAAAATCATACCACACCCGTCATCCCCGCGAAAGCGGGGATCTTATCAATAAAACACCTATTTGCTTAGGGCTGAAGATTCGCGCTTTCGCGGGAATGACGCACAGATTTGAGGTATTCCCAAATATTAACGGAGACTGAAATGTTCGGAAGCAATTATACCTTTTTATCTCTGGTGCAAGCTTCTATGGTTTTTGCAGTCGAGACTAAAACCGACAAGACATTTGAGAAAGCGACCTTTGCCGGTGGTTGTTTTTGGTGTATGGAACATCCCTTCGAAAAACTGACCGGTGTGAAACAGGTAATCCCGGGATATTCCGGCGGGATGTCGGAGAATCCAACCTACGAGGAGGTCTGCTCCGGAACGTCCGGTCATTTGGAGGTTGTTCAGGTGACGTATGATCCCAAAACAGTATCTTACCGAACTCTGCTGGATAACTTCTGGCGTCAGATTAATCCCACTGATGGGGGAGGTCAGTTTGTTGACAGGGGTTCCCAGTACAAATCCGCAATTTTTTATCACACCCCTGAGCAAAAGAATCAGGCTGAACAGTCTAAAAAGGAGTTGGAGGCTTCCGGTCGTTTTTCATCTCCTGTTGTGACTGAAATTATTGAAGCGGAGGCTTTTTACCCGGCAGAGGAGTATCATCAGAAATACTATGAAACCAATTCAGACAGATACCAGCATTATCGTGATCGATCCGGTCGGGATGTTTTTCTTAAACGAACCTGGACAAAGGAATTGACCATGTTCGATAATCACAATCAGACTTATCACAAGCCAGGCAAACAGGAGTTGAAAGAAAAATTAACGGCAATTCAATTCAAAGTAACTCAAAAAAAAGGCACAGAGCCTCCTTTCAACAATGAGCATTGGGATAATAAAGCCGAAGGGCTATATGTTGATATTGTCTCGGGAGAACCCCTTTTCAGTTCCAATGAAAAATTTGATTCGGGTTCGGGGTGGCCCAGTTTTACAAAACCGTTAGTGACTGCTAATATCCAAGAAGTGGAAGACCGCAGCCTGTTTACCGTCCGCACTGAAGTGCGGAGCCGTCATGGAGATTCCCACCTGGGGCACGTTTTTGCAGACGGTCCTGATCCAACAGGTCTGCGTTATTGTGTTAATTCAGCTTCCCTGCGATTCATTCCGAAGGAAAAACTGGTCGACGAAGGGTATGGCCAGTATCTGTCATTGTTTGAAGATAATACTTAGATGACAGCGATGGGGGGATTGTGGGGCGGGCATATATCGGAGACTGAAAGTGCAGATGCTTATTGAATGGGGCCCCAATCCCATCTTGTTCAGCTGGGGAATAATTACAATCCGTTGGTACGGGATTTTTTTTGCGTTAGCTTTCATTTCGGGTGGAATTCTGGGTACCTGGATACTAAAAAGAGAATCAAAACCCCCTGAATCCATTGATCGTATTATGCTTTATATGATCGTTGCCACCATTGTCGGCTCCCGAATCGGCCATTGTCTGTTTTATGACCCCGTATACTATTTGAGCAATCCGCTTGAAATCCTGAAAATCTGGAAAGGGGGGTTGGCCAGTCATGGTGGTGCCATCGGGATCATATTCGCTTTCTATCTTTATTCAAAACGAACCCCTGACCAACCGTTTTTCTGGATATTGGATCGGGTTGCAGTTACGGGCGCCTTGGGAAGTGCCTACGTTCGCATCGGCAATCTCTTTAACTCAGAAATTATCGGTCTGCCAACCAATGCTGACTGGGGATTTATCTTTACTCGAATCGATAATATTCCCAGGCACCCGACCCAGCTTTATGAATCGGCGACATATCTGGTAATATTCCTTATTCTGTTGTTTCTGTACTTGCGGAAGGATCTGGCCGATCGAAAAGGGTTTTTATCAGGAATGACCTTGGTGCTGTTATTGCCCGCAAGACTGATGATTGAGTTTTTGAAGGAAAATCAGTCAGCCTTTGAGGAGGGGTGGGTTTTGAATATGGGGCAATTGCTAAGTATTCTTCTGTTTCTGGTCGGAATCGGTTTCCTGGTGAAAGCTTTTAAACAAAAGCCGTAATAATACCAGCCCGGATCAAAGCTTACCACTGTTTAAAAACTCATCTGCAGCCGCATCCTGCATTTTTATGAACGCCTGGTAAGCTTCCTCATCAATTTCTATTCTTTTAATGGTTCCGCCATTTTTGAGATATTCATCAACGGCACTTTTGACGTAATTATGATTAGGATTGAATGATTTGCGTCGAACTTTGGGTTTTCGACCTTTTTTCCAGCTCATCTTTGACTCCTGTTCAAACTCCATTTGTTAATCAAGGTGTAATCTCCAATTCAAAATGCGTCTTTTGGGAGATTGTTGTCTTTTGATTAGTCTACTGAAAATTCTGTGCCAAATTGAGTTGTTGAAGGTAATGGGGGTTTTTTATCGGTTGACGGTGTGAGTCACATTGAACCGGGACGAGAAGAGATTTTCACGGTTTTTGCGGAGGTGGTGAATACTGTAAGGCGTTGAATCAATGTGTTTATTATTTTGTTAAAAATTCTTCTCAGTCTTCACTTTTAGTTCTATCGTTCAGGGATGAATTCCTCTTTACCCACGCCACATAATGGACAAGTCCAGTCATCAGGAAGATCCAGAAACGGAGTGCCGGGATTTATGCCGGCTTCCGGATCACCTTGTACCGGGTCATAGATATAGTTGCAGGTTTCACATCGGTATTTTTTCATGGTTACTCCATTAAGTTATATCAACTGCTTTCTCACAACTCCATTTCGAATATACCTGTCAAAACCCATCGAGATCGGATCGGTTTTGACAGTGAAGGGATTATTTTTTTGATCTGGAAGTGATCTCACTTTTTAACAGATTGACAATAGTTCTGATGGGCGTCCCGGTAGCATGTTTGTCTAGGTATCCCATTGCTGAGTCCATGTATGAAGTCCCGGCAATATCCAGGTGTATCCACGATGTTTTCTTTTCAATGAACTGCTCCAGAAATTTTCCTCCCATGATTGTTCCCGCTTTTCTTGCTTCCGACGCATTGACCATGTCGCAGATATCACTCTTGATCAATTCATCGTACTCTTCATCCATGGGAAGTTCCCAGGTTTTCTCTCCGGTTTGGCGGGATGATTCCAGGTAACGACTGCTCCAATCTATATTGTTGCCCATAAGCCCGGTGTGTATATTGCCGAAGGCGACAATACAGGCTCCCGTCAGTGTGGCCATATCAATGATTTTGTTGGCTCCCAAAGACTGGGCATATACCAGGGCATCCGCAAGAACCAGACGACCTTCCGCATCGGTATTGACTACCTCTATGGTTTTACCGTTGGAGGCCGTAATGATGTCTCCCGGTCTATAGGCTTCACCTCCCGGCATATTCTCGGTCGCAGCTATCACAACCAACAGGTTGACCTCCAGTCCCAGGCTGCAAACGGCTTTAAAAGCGCCCAGTGCGGCAGCACTGCCGGCCATGTCGGTTTTCATCAGACTCATTCCGGCAGATGGTTTCAGAGAGATTCCTCCGGAATCAAAGGTAATTCCTTTTCCAACCACGCCATAAATATTTTTATCTTTTGGATTTCCCGTGTATGTCATCACAATCATTTTAGCAGGTTCTTTCGATCCCCTTGCAACTGCCAGGAAGGCCCCCATTTTCTTTTTCTCCGCATCTGTCTCAGAGAGAACTTCAATTGAGACATTTTTCTGACCATTGACAATCTCCTTTGCGGTTTTCTCCAGATAGGTAGGAGTAACGATGTTTGAAGGCAGGTTAACCAGGTCTTTTGCCAGTTGAACCGCGTCAAATACAGTGAGTAATTCATCAACCGATTTTTGAGCAATTGGGCTTTTCTGTAAAAGGGTGAAGGTTTTTAAGGTATGCCGCTTGTCCTTGTCCTCTTTTTGATAAAGCCCTTTAAACTGGTAATCAGCTAATAATGCACCCTCAATGGCTTCATTACCATATTTGTCCATTCCCGGCACCGGTGCAACAACCGAGGCAACTTTTAGTGCATTGGCTTGCTTAATCATAAGGTGAGACACCAACCTGACCTTATCGTTTGTTAACTTGTTTTTCTTGCCGAGACCAATCAATAGTAATCGTTTGAATTTGCTTGAACCTTCCAGAAGCAGGATTTCTTTGATTTTGCTTTTGAATCCAAAAGTCTTAACGGCATCAAGGACCTTTTTCTTCAGTTTTGCATCCAGTAGGTCCAACTTTTCCGGTTGCTTGCTGCCTTCAAAAGAAAAGATGCAGAGCAGATCTGATTCCAGCTGTTTGAGATCCTTTTTTATCCGTATTGTCAACATTGTCTCTCCTCTCTATTTATGACCCTGTGTTGTCTTCCTTTCATGCGGGTTTAAATTGACTTTGTTTATCCAGAAATAACTACCTAATTTTGTTGCTGATCCATGATAACCAAACTAGTCAGCGACAGCAACCGCTGTTTTCAAATCATAAGCTGTCTAGTCAGGAAATCTCAGTTGTTCCAACTTGGGAAAAAATTTATGGTTGGCTTTGGGAAAGGGATACTCCTTGATTTGGTCAAAGGTTATCCATCGGTGGTCGACGGGGCTTGACAGCACAACTTCACCGGAAAGGTATTTGCAGATATAAATATCCATGATTATCTTAAAATGAGTGTAGGCATGTTTGATCTGGGTTAAATGGCCGGTGACAGCCACTTCCAGATTTGTCTCCTCCTTGATTTCACGGATACAAGCTATCTCCGGTTTTTCAACGGGATTAAGTTTTCCCCCGGGGAATTCCCATAAGCCTCCCAGAAGCCCCTGCTGAGAACGGCGGGTAATCAGAAATTGTCCATTGTTGAAAACAACACCAATGGCAATCCGATGGGTTGGTATTTTCGCCCTTTTATCACTTGTGGGATACTTTACAACAACCTTGTTTTTACATGCCATGCAGAACTCATTTACGGGGCAGAGATCACAACGGAAATCCTTTGGCGTGCACAGCAGCGCTCCCAGTTCCATGACTGCTTCATTGAATTTTCCCGGGTGTAGGTGGTCCAGAAGATTGGAGGCCAGTACCTGGAATACTTTTTTGGAAGAGGGCTTGTTAATCGGTGCGCGGATCATGAAAAGTCTGGAGAGTACGCGCATCACATTCCCGTCCACAGCAGCTATTGGGATATTGAAGGCTATGCTGCCAATGGCAGCGGAGGTATAATCTCCAATTCCAGGCAGCTTCTTTAAGGCTTCGACATTGCCGGGAAGCTCTCCCCTGAAATCCTGGTCCAGGATCTTAGAGGCATTGTGCAGGTTTCTGGCTCTGGTATAATAGCCCAATCCTTCCCAGGCTTTTAATACGTCCTGCTGGCTTGAAGCCGCCAGGTCATGAACCGATGGGAATCGACGTACAAATCTTTCAAAGTAGGGAATAACTGTTTTGACTTGTGTCTGCTGCAGCATAATCTCTGAAATCCAGATATAATAGGGATTCTCGGATTGTCGCCAGGGCATGTCTCGTTGACTTGTCTCAAACCAGTCCAGTAATTTCTTTTGAAATACCGTTTTATCTTTTACCATTTAAATGTTTTTAAAAGAGTTTTCAGAAGAAAGCAGAAAATTATTTCACTTCTATGTGTATTGATTGATACAATAATGTTTCTCAACCTTGTTTAAATGATACAGCTTTAAGAAAATATCCATTTTTTTTAAACGATCCGATGGGAGCTTTTTGTTGTTCAAGCTGGGATTCTAGGCTACTGCCTAAATAGACAGCTGTAATGCTTTTTGGGAGGAGGTTGGGCAAAGGGCGCATTACATTCAGAATCCCAGCTGTTCCAATGGGGTGACCATTACTGCACACTTGTCTGGAATACTCAGCCATGCTTAATAGTCCGGATTGCCAGGCTTGTTTTCTATTTTACTGAAACAACCATGCCAAAAACGGGAAAATGGATGATATAAAAGAGAAAATCTGATTTTTGATGTAAATGATTGCAGAAAAGACAGGGAGAGGATTTAACCTGAGCAGGAGTCAAAGTTAACTAATCCCCATTATATTGCTTGCTGATATGTTTCAGGTAGTCGGTGCGAGTCACTATGCCGATAAGACTGTTACCCTGAACGATCGGCAGATGCCCGATATTATTCTTGAACAGAATCTCTTCGATTTCCCGTATGGTAACCTCTTTATCTGCGGTGATGACCTTTGTAATCATATATCCTTTGACAGATGAATGCATTCCGTTATTTTTTCGACCTTTCATAATATCGCGTAAGGTCAGAAATCCTACCAGTTTTCCTTGCGGGTTCAAAACGGGAGCACCGGTGTGATTTACCTTTTCCAGCAGCAGGGACGCTTCCATCAGGGTCATTGTATCCCGAATGATATCCACATCGGTGATCATGATGTCGTTTGCGATAATGGCATGTTCCAGTTCCGCTTTCAGATATTCCTCGAGTTGTGCAAACACCAGCATTCCCGATTTATCTTTGATCAATGCTGAAGCAGCCTTTTTATGTCCACCGCCGCCGAAATGTTCCATGATCGTATCCAGCTGAATGCTGTCTTTTCCGCTTCTGGCAATTATCAGGGTGTCATTATTATGGTTAAAGTGGAATACACAGAAGATTGCATCCGCTTTTTCAATTTCAAAAATCTTTTCTATTACGTCTGCAAGTCCGCCCACCTGGCTGGGAAGCTCAATATAGCTTACAACCAGGGAGTTTCCGTTGATGTTTTTATGGGTGAGGCGATTGAGAAGATCATAGAACAGGGTAATCTGGTTTCTATCGCTCAAGGACTCCAAAAACTTTTTTACCAGGTTGATCGATGCCTTGTTTTTCAAGAGGTAGGAAGCCACTTCCAGATCTTCGCTGGTAATAGTGTCATGTCTGAAACTGCCGGTGTCGGAATATATTCCGGTTAAAGCAATGGTTGCATCTTCCGGTTCAATTGCGATCCCCTGTTCAATCAGCATAAGTCCGATAAAAGTCGTATTGGAACCGTATTCTCCCAAATGGACCACTGCACCTTCGATATCATCAGAATCTGAGGGATGGTGGTCAAAAACCTCAATGTCACCATTAAAATTGTCCAGGTATTTAAAATACTCTTTCACTCTTGATCGGGAGCGGGTATCCACGATCACAATTTTTTCGATGGTTTCATCCTTAAGATCTTTAGCATTGATGAAGTTAAACCGGTTTCGATAAAGATTATAGAGGTTTCTGGCAGCGGGATGGATCAAATGACTTTGAACCAATTGGTAGTCAGGATATAGATATTTAATAAGAGCGAAGGACCCAAAGCAGTCGAGATCCATGTTGGTATGACCAAAAATAATCTTCATATACTACCAGTTTTTAAAAATAATAGGTTATTTACACAATGTAATTTTAGTATACAAAAATACGAATCACTTGTGCAAATGCACGCAAGCCGGTTTTCCGCGACAAAACAGTCAATTCAATTGTCAAAATGAAGGCGTTAGAGCTTCATTCGATCTGGAAACCATGCAGAAACCGTTTCCCGTGTCTAAGTGAATTAGAAGTGAAACAGTGGCGGTTCTTGGCAGTTTAATCCCCCTAAAAGTTATTTATCCAGTTTATCTGGGTTAGGGCAATTCCAATTACATTTACACCTTGCGTTTTTTATTGCGGGTCGCTCCTCGAGGCTTTGGCAGAATCGGGCGAACAAGGCTTTTCCCCGACTCGATTTCACCTCCGGGTTTTACCGCTTGGAATCCCCAGGAATGAAGTTTCTGGAGATCCAAAACATATACATTGGTTTTAATAAAATCATATTTATTCTCAGTTATCAACATCCAATCATCTTTATTTTTTTCTTTCAGTATATTAGCGACCTTACCTGCCTCTTTTTTAAATGCTTCATTGTTGGTCTCGATGTAGCTCAACGTTCCGGAGAAACTGATTCTTCCCGGGTAATCGGTTATCGGAAGCTTATTGAGAGCGCTTGACAAAGCGATGGACTCATATCTGAATCTCTCTTTCTCCTCCGGAGTATACACTTTCAAATAAAGCTTAGCCCCTCCCAGGCTGCAGGCAGATTGAAAAACGGTATCTCTGCTGGTGACATCCTTGAATATTTGTTCTGCCAGCTGGCAGAACATTAACAGATAGTCAGCATCATCCGGGATATTGACGGGTTTTTTGTCTCTGTTCTGAAAGTGAAAGATGTCAATTCCCTCCAGCTTTTTTTCCCAAATCAGGTTGAGGTTTCCCAAGCCTGGTGAAACGTCCGTCTCGATTTCCAGTTTGTGCAGTTGTTCCAAAGAGCTCATAGGTTTCCTATTTTATGCAAAAGAGTTTTTTTAAAGACACAGTAATTCCTTATTATAATGCTGTGATAAGGAGAAAATATTTGCTACGTAACTTCCTGGCGTCTTTGATGCTCCTCTTCCTTGATTCTTTCCAGTGTGCGAATCCGTTTCCTGTCAAGAGCCTCTTCGTTCCGCCTTTTCTCTTCATCAGTTTCCAGTAACAAGGCGGGGACTTTTGTCGGTTTCCCGTTTCCGTCAAGCGCCACAAATGTCAGATAGGCAGAAGCGACATGTTTAATGTCACCTGAGAATATGTTTTCCGTTTCAACACGTACCCCGACCTCCATTGATGAGGTTCCTGCCATATTCAAACTTGCTTTCAGGGTAATCAGGTCTCCTACAAAGACGGGATTAAAAAAGCTCAGACGGTCGATGGAGGCTGTTACCACATTGGTTCGGGCATGTTTAAAACACACCACACCCGCTGCATTGTCTATCAATTTCATAATAACACCCCCGTGAATATTCCCGGCGATATTCGCTTGTTGCGGTTGCATCATTTCGCATAGCACGACCGAACTGTGCTTTACTGTTTTTCTGTCCATGGGTTTTCCATATTTAATGTGTAATCGTGGTTTTTTGTAATCATATTTTAACCCAACTAGCAAAATCTGAGGTAAGCTTTTGCCGCTAGATTTTTTTTTATCATTATTTACTGAGTTTGTTGCTTGATCTTCAATCAATATGCCATAAAAACAGAAACCGAATCATAATCTCCGGATTGTCGGTTTGCTAAACGTGCTGGCTGCTCTCATCTTTCCTTCGCCTTTTTTCCCGGAAAATTAACAAAATTAACATTAGTCTCATCGATTCAAAAGAGACAGATCTGTATCAGTGAACACTCAGGCCGGTTCATCCGAAAACTTGTTTATCAAATTCGTTCTTATATTATTTATGGAGTAAGGATTAATGCTGAAATGTTTGAATCCAATATGAAGCAGAATGGACAATCGAATGGGGTCTGTGGCAATCTCCCCGCAGATTTCCACTTCTTTGCCGCAGTTTTTTGTCTGCTGGTAGATCAAGTCTAACAAGCTGATGAATGATTTGGTATCCGGGCTGAACTGATGGCTTACTGTGGTGTTATTCCTATCGACAGCACAAAAGTATTGAAACAGGTCATTGGTTCCAACACTGAAAAAATCACTCTTACGAATTAAGTCTTCCAGTATGAATACGGCGGAGGGAATCTCGATCATGGCACCGATGGGAGGCGGTAAGATCCCAAGAATCTTTGCCTCTTGCCGTATTAACTCCCTGGCTTTTAGAAATTCACGTGCCTCGGTGATAAAAGGCACTAAAATCTTCACCCGCCCCGTGGTTGAAACCTTAAGGAGGGCTCGAACCTGTTCTCTGAACAGATCTTGTTCTTTTAACAAAAGTCGAATCCCCCTCAAACCAAGTGCCGGATTATCCTCAATAAAATCTGATCTCAATCGCTTATCTGCTCCCAGATCCAGTAAGCGAAAGACAACCGGTCCCGACTTGAATAGATTGAGTATTCGTGAGTAAATTTCCACCTGGGTATCAAAATCAAATCTGGCCTGATTCTGCAAATAAAAAATCTCTGTTCTAACCAGGCCGATCCCATCGGCATTAAGGGTGGACGCCTTTTCCGCATCAAGAATACTGGAAACATTTGCCAGTATTTTTATTCCTTTTTGACGAATGACGGTATCATCAACCGGACAATCCCTTGTTTTTGAAGCTTCCTTTTCAAATTCGGACTGTTTCTGACGATACTCTTCAATGGTGGCTTCGGAGGGATTAATGATGATTGTTCCCTGAAGCCCATCCACGATCAACTTTTTTGCAAATTCCGTCATCTTCAGAAGGGCTTCGATTCCGCTTACAGCAGGTATTTGTCTGTTTCGAGCTAAAATAGCAGTATGGGACTCCGGCCCATCCTTTTGGGAAACAAACCCGATCACTTTTTCCATATCGAGCGATGCAGTTTCCCCCGGAGTTAGGCGATCAGCAATGATGATGCTCTCTTTTTCCAGTTCGGTGGTTTTCTGCAATGCGCCCAGGTTGGACAGCAAACGCTGGCAGATATCCTCAACATCTGCCGCTCTTTCCCGGAGGTAGGCATCCTGGATTGCCTTAAACTGCCGTATGTATTTGTTGGAGGTATAGCGAATGCTGAAGGCTGCTCCTTTATTGTATTTTGTGATGTGATGCACCATCTCCTTTTTATAGGAGGGATCTTTCAGCATCAGTAGGTGACCATGAAAGATATCTGAGCTGATATGCTCTTTACTGTTTTCCAGCCTGTCAATTAATGTGTTAAGCTCAATACTGGTTTTTTCAAAGGCCACATCCAGTTTTTCGAGTTCTTTTTCCTGGTCGAAGCGGTCCTGACTGCTTTCAATATACTTATAAATCAGATGAACCGGCGTTCCGATTGCTATTCCGCCGGATAGAGGCATTCCATTAAAAACCAGATCCTGTTTATTGAGATACTCCTCTGATTCTTCATAAATTTCAGGAATATTGTATCGGGTTACCAAGCCTGATACAATTGAAGCTACTGTTTTTAAAAGCTTCTCCATGACAAGACTGTTTTCTTTTTCTTCAACAAACTGGAAAACAATAACACCATGGATAACCTTTTTATCTTTTAACGGTATGCCGACGAAAGTCTTGAAGGGCTCCTCGCCTATTCCGGGAAAATATTTAAAATTTGGATGTTTAGCCGTATCTTTGATAAACAGGTAATCACCCTTGGTGTACGCTTGTCCGGTCAGTCCTTCATCCGGTTGCATGCTGACTTTTCCAACAGCATCCTGGTGTAATCCTTCGGTTGCCATCAAAGTTAAGCGATTTCGGTTCCGATTATGCAGATAGATTGAACAGACGTCACTATCCAAAAACCGGTTTAGATGGGAGACAATCTTCATCAGGGCTTTATCATAAGTCTCCGTATCCAGTATAATATTCCCGATATTCAATAAAAGTTCTAAATCATCCATACTTACAGTAATTGACTGGGTTGTTTAAAACAAAAAAACATTGATTGATGATATACTATTTTTAATCCCAATTTGGTGGGTTTTAAGACATCGTTTCCAAATTCTTCTGTGGAATGAGATAACCTATCATTCCATGTCTTAGGTAATTCTTTTTATTGTGCTATTCTGTCACCGAATGGCATAAGTTTTCATTAATAAAAAACTGCTATGAATCCAATTATTGATCAACACTTTATTTATTGGCCACAACTAATTCAAGGACACCTGATAAAACGGTATAAAAGATTCCTGGCCGATGTTAAACTAAACACTGGAGAACTGGTTACCGCACATTGTCCCAATTCAGGCAGCATGAAGGAGTGTAGTGAGGCGGGACGCCCTGTTTTTCTGTCCTTTCATGATAATCCAAAACGAAAACTGAAATATACCTGGGAGTTGATTGACATGCACGATTCCCTGGTGGGAGTTAATACCCAGATACCTAACAGACTGGTTGAACTTGCCATCTCCTCCGGCCGAATAAAAGAACTGAACACCTACACAAGGATTAATAGGGAGGTCAAAGTCAGCGATCATTCCAGGCTTGATCTTTTTCTCTCTAATGAAAAAGGAGAAACCTGTTTTGTTGAAGTCAAAAATTGTACCCTTGTCAAGAACGGAAAAGCCTCCTTTCCTGATGCGATAACAACTCGAGGCAGAAAACACTTGGTTGAATTGCAGAAGCTGGTTAAATCCGGGGTGAGGAGTGTAATCTTTTTTCTTGTTCAAAGAATGGATGCAGAAATATTCAAACCGGCAGATGACATAGATAAAGAATACGGTGTCGAATTGCGCAAAGCATATGATAACGGTGTAGAGATGCTGGTCTATGATGTTTCAATCAGTCAGCAGAAAATCGGTGTCAATAATAAACTACCGTTCCTGCTGTAGAGACTCTTAAAATTCAAGATTTGTTCCTCTCTCCCGGGAAGCGGCATTTTTAGGCTCCTGTAAATGATAAAGATGAATATCATCAATAAAGACTTGAACTCATGCATCTTTATCATTACTGATATTTCGCTGTTTTCCTTGTAGATAACTGCTAATGGCTTACAGCTTAGAAACTCAGGACAGGATCATTAATTATCAAAATGTTTAGTGAGGTATTCCTGCATGACAATAGTTGCATCTTGTCTGCATTCACCGCAACTGGTGCTGATTTTTGTCATCTCCTGCAAATCATAAAACGTTCGTGCTCCCTCCAACACTGCTTCCTCAATCTCATGATCCGTGATACCGAGGCATTCGCATATAATTTTTGCTTCCTCTTCAACTACCTTGTCCTCCATACTATTCTTGAAATAGTAATTATTGATAGCCTTACGAAGAGCCTTGTCTCCTAATACCGAGCAGTGTACTTTATTATCCGGTAAACCATCCAGCTGCGCTGCAATATCTTTTGGAGATAAATTGAAGGCTTCATCCAAATCCATCCCCTTTACCATCTCCGACAGAACAGAAGTGCTGGCAATAGCGCTGGCGCAACCATATGTTTGCCATTTGCAGTCTTTTATGGTGTTTGCCTCTTTATCAACAGAAATATACACAATCATCTGATCACCGCACTTTATGTTGCCAGTCATCCCCTTGGCATCATAATCAAAATCCTTTTCATCGCCGAGAACATTCCTTGGATTCATGAAATGATCTTTTACCTTGTCAGAGTAAATCCACCCAGCTTGTGCATTCATTAATTTCTCCCTTGATAAACCGTTGACATCTGTCGAATCTTTTTCATGGTACTGGTCAGTTTCTCAACCAGGTATTCAATGTCTTCCTGCGTGGTTTGTCTTCCCATACTTAATCGTATGGAACCATGCGCCAATTCTACCGGTAGCCCCATGGCCAACAACACATGAGAAGGATCAAGCGAACCGGACGCACAGGCGGAACCTGTGGAAACTGCAATTCCTTCCAGATCAAGGTACAGTAAAATGGCTTCGCCTTCTGCTCCTTCGAATGAGACATTCAATGTAGTCTGTACACAATCTTCCTGATGACCTATAAAATAGACATCGGGAATATTATCGATTATCCCCTGCTTTAATAGGGCTCTCAGCCTGATCATCCGTTTGGTCTCCTCTTCCATTTCCGAACGTCTCATATCTACTGCCTTTCCCAGGCCAATGATCCCCAATGTGTTTTCAGTTCCGGCCCTGCGACCTTTTTCCTGATGCCCACCCCGAATCAGCGGACAGAAGGTTACCCCCTTTTTAATATATAAAACCCCAATTCCTTTCGGACCGTAAATCTTATGCCCCGAAAGAGATAAAAAATCCACGTCCAGGTCTTTGACATCGACAGGAATTTTTCCGACAGCTTGAACACCGTCCGTATGAAACAGGGCTCCACGGTCATGTACAATTTTTGCTAATGACTTGATATCCTGAATGGTCCCCGTTTCATTGTTTGCCATCATAATTGAAACCAAACCCGTATTCTCACCGATCATCTCTTTCAATTGATCAACATTGACTTTGCCGTCATTACCCACCCCAAGGAAAGCAACCTGGCTGCCACGATCCTTCAAACATTTGGCGGATTCAAGAATGCACGGATGCTCAATTGCCGTCGTTATTACTGCCGCGCTGCGGTCTCCGGGCAAAATATTACAGGTATTGAATGGCATACAGGTCAGGGACTGAAGAACAGTATTATTCGCTTCCGATCCACTTCCTACAAAAATGATCTCTTCTGCACTGGCACCAATAAAGGACGCTATGTTTTCCCGTGCCTCTTCCACCAGTGATCTGGCATGCCTTCCGAAGCCATGAAGGCTGGAAGGATTTCCAAAAATCTCCATCGCTTCACACATCATTTTCTTGACTTCCGGATGAAGAGGTGTGGTGGCGTTATGATCCATGTAAATTGTACGTTGCTCAGCCATCGGTCTATTCCGCTTTGAAAGGTTTGATTTGGGTTAAAGATAAAATGCTCAGTCTGTGCTGCAATTATATTACATCATATTAAACAATTTATTCTTAGTCAATAATGTTCATGATGTTAGTGAACATTCTCTTCTCCCTCCCGAAATCTATATCTTCGGGTATTCTCTTTTTAAATTTGGCAATATTTTATGATACCCCTGTGCAGCTTAAAAACATAGATATTGGATAACGATTGCTGATGGTGATCATTTTTCAAAAAGATCTGTGCTAAGATACCGTTCCCCTGTATCCGGTAAAATAACAACTATTTGTTTACCCTGGTTTTCAGGTCTGTCTGCCAGTTGCAATGCCGCGTAAACTGCTGCTCCTGAAGAGATCCCGCACAAAATCCCTTCCATTTTTGCCAGTTTTTGGGATGTTTCAAAAGCATCTTCATTGGAAACAGTCACCACCTCGTCAATGATCTTCCGGTTCAGAACTTGGGGGATAAATCCCGCTCCAATTCCTTGTATTTTATGTGGTCCGGGATTACCGCCGGACAGTACCGGTGAGTTAGTTGGTTCCACAGCCACAATCCGAATATCCGGATTCTTCGATTTCAGAACCTCACCGACACCGGTGATGGTGCCGCCGGTTCCAACGCCAGCAACAAACAGATCAACTTTACCATTGGTGGCGTCCCAGATTTCAAGAGATGTAAAGCGGCGATGCGTCTCCGGATTTGCCGGGTTTTCAAATTGATTTGGCATAAAAGCATTGGGGGAGTTCTCAACAATCTCCTTTGCCTTGGCAATAGCGCCATTCATACCCTTTTCACCGGGTGTCAACTCTAATTCCGCTCCCAAATGCTTAAGCAGTTTCCTTCGTTCCACACTCATGGTTTCAGGCATAGTCAGGATAAGTCTGTAGCCTCTGGAAGCACAGATCATGGCCAGGGCTATTCCCGTATTTCCGCTGGTCGCTTCAACAATAATAGTATCCTTTTGAATCAAACCCTTGTTTTCAGCGTCATTAATCATGGACAATCCGATTCGGTCCTTAACACTGCCCAGTGGATTTCTGGATTCCAATTTTGCCAGAATGGTTGCCTTGCCCCCTTCATTAATCCGATTTAGCTTGATCATGGGAGTTTCCCCAATTGATACCCCAATATCGGCTAGATATTCTGTCATTTTAACTCCTGAATTTGGGATCTGTTTAATTCACCTTTGAAAAAATCAAAAAAGTCCCATTGTGAACAATGATAAAAGCAGGCAGAAAATAGGCTTTTTCCGATTCCTTTATTGTTTTTAGAAGAATGAAGCTGCAGAAGTCATTCCATATTCTAACCTCAGTTGTAAATCAGCCTTGGTTTTTCCATCACGACCTTTGTGTTGGCAGGGATCGATTCGGTTAACCAGACATTTCCTCCAACAACACTTTGCGACCCGATAACTGTTTTACCCCCGAGGATGGTGGCTCCCGAATAGATGATGACATCATCTTCAATAGTTGGGTGACGCTTCACCCCTTTCATCCTGCTACCTGCATCAGGCGGCAGAGAATGAGCCCCCAGTGTGACTCCCTGATAAATTCTTACATTATTCCCGATTAGTGCTGTTTCTCCAATCACAACGCCGGTGCCGTGATCGATGACAAATCTTTCACCGATCGTAGCCCCGGGATGAATATCAATTCCGGTTTTATTGTGTGCGTATTCAGTCATGGTTCTTGGTAGAATGGGAACTTCCAGTTTGTATAAGGCATGTGCGATTCGATAGATAGTGATTGCTTGAATCCCGGGGTAGCTGAAGATAATCTCATCGTAACTTTTAGCAGAAGGATCACCGTCAAAAGTAGCTTCAACATCTTTCGATAATATTTTACGCAGGTGCGGTATATCCTCCAGAAATGCAACGGCAGTCTGCCTTCCTAAACTTCTACAATCCGAACAATCCTTTTCATAGCGAAAGCAATCATGGCGAACACTGTTGGCTATTTGTTCTGCCAGTAATTCATAAACTACTGAGATGGTTCGTCCCATATTATATTTCAGATTAGCGGGGTTCATTCGACCACTGTTAAAATAACCCGGAAATATGATCTCCCGGAGGTGGTTCAAGATCTCTATCACCAATTCGACAGAGGGAATAGGTTCATAATCCACATGAATATAACAATCTGGATCACTACAGCTATCAATGATTTTCTCTGTTACTGAGGACAGTCGGTTTTCAAGCAATTCAGGAATCTCTGATGCTTGTCGACAGGTTTCAGCTTTCTGCTTTGAAGTTTCCATTATTATTTTTTCTCTCAAACCATATTACCGCAGAGGAATAAAACCAGGTTACGAGTACCTTTTTCCCGGTTTTCGTGGGGTAGAATCGATATTTAAAACTTACCGGTATTACCCATGAATGCAATCATATCAATAAGACCTTTTTTTAGCATAATTTTCCCGGTTTATAAATTTGAAAACGTATTCAGTGTCATTTGTTCAAATCTTTTTTTAAAATCTTGTTGTCAAAAAAAATTAAGATCAATAATGAAGCCATTCCATTAAAAAAGTATCAGGCAGTTGCCTTGTTGGTTTTTGTCAATTAATTAAACCTTTGACTTTCCATACATTCAACGATAGAATGGAGCCAACTAAAGTAGGAACTTCATTTTCCATCCAAAAAAAAGATGAAAATAAAATTCCTTAGTCTGCCCTTGGTGAGGTAGATTAGTAATTCTTGTCCACCTTATATTTGTATCAATCCATGATGATTCGACCGGGAAGCAGCGTGGTGGGATACGATAATATCGACACTGGCTTCTTCAGATTGTCAACTGGTTAACTTTACTATCGGATCAGTTCGATAATTGTGACTCAATTCCTTTTAAAAGGAGGTAATGGTATGGGGACAACAGTTAAGTTGAAAGATGGAACAAAAGCAGTCATTCGTCCGCTAAAAGAAAATGATCTTGAAAAATCCTTAACTTTCTTTCAAAAGCTTCCCCCTGAGGAAAGACTATACTTGAGGGTAGATGTAACTGATAGAGAAGTGGTTGAACAGAGAATCAAAAATATCGGATTGAGGGATAGAAGAAGAATTGTTGCAGAAGTGAATGACACCATTGTCGCTGATGCTGCGCTTGAACTCAGACCTCATGGATGGGAAAGGCATTTGGCAGATTTCCGGTTAATTGTCTCACCTGAATACAATGGCAAGGGATTGGGGATGTTGATGGCCGAAGAGCTTTATGAAATGGCTCTTAAGGAACAGATAGAAGAGATGGTGGTTGAAATTATGGCTCCCCAGGAAAATGCAAAAAAGATTTTTGAGCGACTTGGCTTTAAACAAGACACTGTGATTAAAAAGTATGTCAAAGACATAAATGGCGAAAAACAGGATCTTATCCTCATGCGATGCAATATCGAAGAGATCTGGGACAAAATTGAATCCTATTTCAAAGAGGTTGAAAACAGGGATATGCATGAAGCGTAAGATAAAAACCAGGGATTGAGTTTCCCTGGTTTTTCATCAATTGGTTTCCATACAATGATCTTTTACCTGGCGCTTTTTTAGAAGTGTGAGTAAACAGATTATTTCTACATCTGATAAGCATCCCACGACCTTATTTTATCTGGTTTTTCTCCACCCTGGAGAATTAACGTATGCCTCAGCCACCACCTGAAGAGCAGGAAGGAGCTTGGTAGCTGCCCAAGCTGCTGGCAGAGCCATTTGGTTTGATACTGCCAGCTGAAACAAGTTTACGAATACCTGTATCCTCGCATTCCGGGCACTTCTCCACCCGTTTACTTGAAGATGTGACCAACTCCTCAAAACGATGTTTGCAATTGTTACATTCAAATTCGAACAAAGGCATGAATGACTCCTTTATTAATATGGTTTAATCATTGAGTGATCAAATAGTCGATAATAAATACAAAAGTTGAGAAAACATAACTCAAATCTTAATATGTACTCTTTCAAAATCCAGACCATGAATTTATTTCATATAATTTTATCCAGACTCCAAGCCAAATCATTGAAGCATCCATCTATTAGGATAGCCTATCTCGATTCTATTCCCGGTAGTTTTTCGTGTGTCCGGTGTAACCCTTCCCTTGACACAGTCTAAAAGTAACGTTACATTTGCGGTTGGTAACGTTAACAGAATCAAATATAAACTATAATCTAAATACCCAATAAAATGAAAGACGACGATCAACTAACGTTGGATCAAAACTTCACCAATCTGCTTTTGGATTCAATGGCGGGGGGTGTATTTGCTCTGAATAAATCTGGAAAAATAAATCTCTGGAACAGTGCTATGGAGAGAATATCCGGGTATACAGCCAAAGAGATTATGGGGAAAAGCTGTGAAGTGCTCAGTTTTAGCCTTTGAGTCGGGAAACAATATTCCCATGGTTTTGGGGACTGCGGTATTTTTCAGCAAGGATCGGTTGAAGGGATTGAATGTCATTTGCTGCACAAAGATGGTTATAGTGTTCCGGTGCTAAAGAATGCCCGCTTAATAAAAGATAATGAAGGGGAGGTGCTGGGGGTCGTTGAGACCGTCACCGATTTAACCGAACTAAACAAAACCCGGCTTAAAGTAGAGGAGATCGAGAGAAAACTGGGTGAGACGTATCGTTTTGATCGGATCATAGGAAAAAGCCGCGTTATGCAACAGCTTTTCACCGCTGTCAGCGCTGCCGCTGCCAGTGAAGCCACCATTTTAATCCAAGGTGAAAGCGGAACGGGGAAAGAGCTTGTGGCAGGCGCCATTCATTATAACAGTAATCGGGTTGCCAAACCTCTGGTGACGGTTAATTGTAGTGCCTTGTCCGAGACACTGCTGGAAAGCGAATTATTTGGTCATGTTAAAGGAGCATACACGGGTGCTGTTAAAGATAGAATCGGTCGCTTTGAGGAAGCCGACGGAGGCACCATTTTTCTGGATGAAATAGGGGAAGTCAGTCCCTATATCCAGGTTAAGCTTCTTAGAGTGTTGCAGGAAAGAGAGATCGAAAGAGTAGGAGAATCCAAGCGTCGTAAGATCAATATCAGAATTATCACCGCCACCAATAAAATTCTTTACGAACTGGTAAAGAATGGCAGTTTCCGTGAGGACCTGTATTATCGTTTGAAAGTTTTCCCTATCACCGTTCCCGCTTTGAGAGAGCGTAAAGAGGACATCCCTTTGCTGACTAGCTATTTCACTAATCACCAGAACAAAAAGACAAAGAAGAAAATAACGGGACTAACAAAAGAAGCCAATCAGATCTTGATGGATTATAACTGGCCGGGAAATGTACGAGAGTTGGAAAACGCAATTGAACATGCTTTTGTTTTGTGCAATTCAGGATCGATTGATACCTTTGATCTTCCGGTAGAGATTAGAAAAACTCAATACTCTCCTGCTCAAACACCCTCCTTGCGCCAGCAGGCAGCTTATTCACAATCGAATAGACAACTGTCGAAGGAAGCGTTACTTGAGCTTTTGGAAGAGTGCGATTGGAATAAGGCGGAAGTTGCCAGAAGAATAGGCGTCAGCAGAACAGCTGTCTGGAAGTATATGAAAAAATGGGAGATTGCATTGCAGAAGCCGATTGTGTCATAAGTTTGGTACAGGTTCTGCAACCTTCACAATAACGGATTAAAAAAGCGTTACCTTTTTTGATCTTTTTTTATTTTTGACAATACAAACTATAATATAGAGGAACCAATGACAACAATCCAGGTTACAGATAAAGCTAAAGATGAGCTGTTAACTGTATTAAAAGAAAATACAAAAAAGCATATCCGATTGTTCATCCAAGGGGTTGGCTGAGGTGGCCCACGACTAGGATTGACTCTGGATGAGTTAAACGAAGAAGATGAAAAAATCAACTCCAACGGCGTTGATCTTATTTATAATAAGTCCGAGAAAGATTATGTTGATCATAGTGTTATCGATTTTCAAGATTCGTTTCTGGGTAAAGGTTTTGTAGTTCGATCGATGCATGCAGGTTCCTGCTGATCGCTTGGATGATTGTATTTTCGATAGTCGGTTCAGCCTTGAGGCAAACAACGTAATTCAGGTTGAACTGACGATCAATAAGTTTTATAATCTAACCCGACAAACATTATGGATATTTTCTATTTTTTACTGTTTATAGCTGCATGGTTTATTCTTCAGAAGTGGATACTACCTAAGTTGGGGATCTCCACCTGAATGTCCCCGAATGCTTGCCGCGTGACGGACAAAAAGGAAAAACCAGCCAAAGAGATACATGAAGATTAATATGAATGGGGATTATGGATTCAAAGCATAAAAGAGTGATTATTCTCGGTTCTGGTCCGGCAGGATATACAGCTGCAATATATGCAGCCAGGGCAAATTTGAGCCCCATGATTTTGACCGGTTTTCAAAAGGGAGGTCAGTTAACAACTACAACCGAGGTTGAAAATTTTCCCGGTTTTCCCAAGGGTATAGATGGGAACGAACTGATGAGTCAGATGGAACAGCAAGCCTTGCGTTTTGAAACCGAAATTGAATTTGCAGAGGTTACACAGGTCGACCTGTCGGAAAGACCATTTAAAATCTATTCAGGAGACAAGCTCTATACCAGTGATGCCTTAATTATTGCCACCGGTGCATCTGCCAGGTATCTTGGCATCGAGAGCGAAACCAAATTTAAGGGACGAGGTGTTTCCGCTTGTGCCACTTGTGATGGGTTTTTCTATCGAGGTAAAAAGGTAGCTGTCATTGGAGGGGGAGATTCCGCACTTGAGGAGGCTTCCTATCTGACTAACTTTTGCGAGAGAGTGTTCGTCGTTCACCGCCGGGATGAATTTCGCGGAAGTAAGGCCATGCAAGAGAGGGTCTTAAAAAATGAGAAAATAGAGATTGTATGGGATTCAGTTATAGATGAAGTCATCGGGGATGATTCCGGGATGACAGATCTGAGAGTGAAGAATGTAAAATCGGGAGAAACCAGACTTCTGGGAACCGAAGGCATGTTCGTTGCCATCGGACATACACCGAACACCTCCCTTTTTGCTGATACACTGACACTTGATGAGAAAAAGTATATTGTAACTGAAAGTGGATCCACAAAAACAAATATTGATGGGGTTTTTGCCTGTGGTGATGTTACCGACAGTGTCTATCGTCAGGCAATAACTGCTGCGGGAACCGGCTGCATGGCCGCAATTGATGCGGAACGGTGGCTGGCGGAACAATGATTTTTCAGAAACGGGTACACCCGTACCCGGACTTCGACTCTCTCTGATTTTTACTCCGACCAACCTTGGTTGATATTCCAATTCTGAAAGCAGAATCCTTCTAACATCAATTGAAGCATAATCCAGATCTCCTTTTAAAAAACCTTCGGTTCCAAGCTTCCAATCAAATAACAATTTTTATTACACCAATGATTTGGCAATCGTTTGTTTTTAATCAATGCTTACCTTTCTAATTACCTCAAAACTGTCCTCGAAATAATAAACTAATACTTTGCAATTCTCTTTTTAAAACCTTGTCAGAGAAGGACAGCAAATAGCATAATGTTCATTAATATTGTGCACTATCCGCAATGAATCTTCTGCTTTCTGATTATCAATTGGAAAAAAACCGGTTCCTTTTCGATTGACCTGAATAAGTGAATTGAAGGGGAACTTTCGGACAAAGTTAAATGTTATTGTATTAAGGTACTGCAAAGATGATGAAACTCTCAAGTAAGTGTCGGTACGGGATTCGAGCTGTCATTGAAATAGCCCGTAATTATCAACAAAGACCGACAAAAAGAAAGGAGATTGCTGCCAGCCAGAATTTGGATGATTCGTACTTGGAAAATATTCTGATTGATTTAAAGAATAAAAATATTGTAGCTGCATTACGAGGAGCAAAAGGAGGTTTTATTCTCAAAAGAGCACCTAATGAGATAACACTTCTTCAGGTAATTGAATCATTGCAGGGAGATCTTTCTCCTGCTGAATGCCTCAATACACCGGATATTTGTGATCGATCGGACAATTGTGTAACCAAATCAGTCTGGCAAAAGATGAAAGATGCTCAAGAGGGCGTATTGAAGAATGTGACGGTTAAGGATTTGCTTGAACAAGAGTTAGCAGGGGAAAAGCGTTTGAAACTATAAGCTATATTTATGAATATTAAATAATTGAAACCACATGATCCGTATTTATACAATGGTTTTCCGGTTTCATCCCAATCATTCAATGAAACAACTCATGTCAATCTTTTGATTTTAATAAACAACCCTATGGTTGCTGATAAAACGGATCAATTTATGGCCGGTTATATATTCTCTTTGGCTGAAGATTTGAAAGGGGAGAATGACCAACTAAATAGCGTTAAAAGACAACAATCTAAAATAGTGCATCATGACAATTATAACTCCTAAACAATACCACGCCAAAGCAGCTTTAGAATCCACTAACATTACCTGTATATCTGCAGAAGATGCAGCCCGGCAAGATATCCGCCCCTTACGAATCGGAATCCTGAATATCATGCCCAATGTTCAAACCTATGAATTTAACCTGCTTTATCCTTTAGGAAAATCAATTTTGCAGATTATACCTGTCTGGATTAAGCTGAGTTCTCACGAATATAATTCATCCAGTCAGGAGCATTTGAATGATCTTTATGTCTCATTTAGAGAGGCGCTTTATGACAGGCCGTTGGACGGGTTGATCATTACCGGAGCTCCCGTGGAGGAACTCGACTTTAATGAGGTTCAGTATTGGGATGAGGTGCAAAGCATCATCCAGTATGCCAGAAAAAATATTATTTCAACCCTGGGTATCTGCTGGGGGGGAATGGCTTTAGCCAGAACAATTGGCATTAAGAAGGTTACATTTGACAGCAAGTTGTTCGGGATTTTTGAGACAAAGAATCTGGAACCGGGTCATCCCATCACCGGGGACCTGGATGACGTTTTCAGATGTCCCATCAGCAGGCATTCAGGCTATGAAGATGCTACCTTGGAAGCGGAACGGGATAAAGGAAACATTCATCTTTTAGCTCATTCGGAAAATGCTGGCTATGTTATCGTTGAAACATCGGATCGCAGGTTCCTGATGCACTTCGGTCATCCTGAGTACAATTCCGGCAGACTCATAGAAGAGGCAAGGCGGGATCAGGCTAAGGAAAGAACAGATGTTAAGGATCCTGAGAATTTTAATCTGGATAATCCGATCAATTGCTGGCGTTCTCATCGCAATGAATTTTTCGGGCAGTGGATTAAATATATCTATACTGAGACCAGCTACAATTGGTCCGGTGGATAGGTTGTGTATGATCCCGGCATCTCCGTTTTTAAATCGTATCCTTAAGAATGATAATCTGAATCAGGGAGAATCATGAAGCCCAAGTACCGAATTGAAACAAATGCTGTCCATGCTGGTCAGGAACCAGATCCATCTTCTCATTCCCGAGCTGTACCTATTTATCAAACAACATCCTACACATTTGACAGTCCGGAGCACTGTGCCAGACTCTTTTCCTTGCAGGAACCGGGCAATATCTACACCCGTATAATGAATCCCACCTCTGATGTTTTCGAAAAGAGAATGGCAGCCCTTGAGGGAGGAATTGGCGCATTGGCCGTTTCTTCGGGTCAATCAGCGATTTTTATGGCACTGACAAATATTGCGGGTGCAGGTGATGAAATTGTAAGCGGTTCCAGTTTGTATGGGGGGACTCACACCCTGTTTGCCCATACGCTCAATCACTATGGAATTAAGGTTAGATTTGGTAATAGTGATGATCCGCATTCCTTGAAGGAATTGGTCAATGAAAAAACCAAGGCGATCTATGTGGAAACCATTGGAAATCCCGGGGGAAATATTGCTGATATTCCCATAATCGCTGGGATTGCGCATGAATTTGGAATTCCCCTGGTGATGGATAACACTTTTGCCACCCCCATCATCTGTAGACCCTTTGAACATGGAGCTGATATCGTAATTCACTCAGCCACCAAGTTTATCGGAGGACACGGCACATCAATCGGGGGCATTATCATCGATTCAGGGAATTTTGATTGGGAGAAAAGTGGAAAATTCAATCTTTTGACGCAACCTGACCCTGCTTACCATGGGGTAGAATATACAAAAACATTCGGGAAGGCAGCTTATATTGTAAAGGCAAGAGTCAGTCTGCTGAGGGACATCGGTGCGGCGGTCAGCCCGTTCAATTCTTTTCTTTTCTTGCAGGGGTTGGAAACGCTCCATTTAAGGGTTGAGCGACACAGTGAAAATGCATTAAAACTTGCACATTTTCTTGAGCAACACGAGAAAGTATCGTGGGTAAAATTTGCAGGTCTCCTCAGTCATCCTGGACATGAATTGGCAAAATCGCTGTTTCAAAAGGATCTATTCGGGTCGATTTTTACTTTTGGAGTGAAAGGGGGATATGAGGCGGGCAAATCTTTTATAAGTAATGTTAAACTCGCTTCATTAGTAGCCAATGTTGCCGATGCAAAAACGCTGGTAATTCATCCGGCCACCACTACTCATCAGCAATTATCAGCCGAGGAACAGCAGGCGGCAGATGTGACGCCTGACATGATCAGGGTTACTGTTGGGATAGAAAACGTCAATGATATCGTGGAGGACTTTGATCAGGCTTTATCCAGCTGATTAAAAGCAGACTTAACTCCCCAAAATGATTCATGGGGAGTTAAATCCCAGGTACTTTGATAAAAGTTCAAAAAGTTATGATCTGCAAAACAAATTAAATGTAACTCTCTGCTAAATTCCCGGTCCATTTAATTTCTTTAATTTATCCGCAAATCCCTGTACCATACCGAAACTGGATTCCAGTGCTTTCCAATTGATGGTATAGCAAGATTTTGATCCATCGGCCTCACTATTGATCAAACCATACTTTTTTAATTCTTTCAAATGCTGTGAAACCGTTGATTGAGCGAGCGGTAGCTTGTTCACAATCTCACTGCAAATGCAGGTCTCTCGTTTGGCAATTGTTTCCAATATCTCTAACCGTGCCGGGTGAGATAGCGCTTTGGTAAACTCTGAAAGCCGAAGACTGATCTCCTCAAAGTATTGCAATTTTGATAATGCCATGATTACTCCTTAACGTTCATTGTGGTATTGCTTTGCCAGTCCGTAGAAGAAATGGCATTGCATGGATCATTTTGTACTAAACTCAAAATTGGAAAAAGCACCATCGCTTACATGTTAATCTTCAGCAAGGATAGTTCACTTGAATTAGAAGGGATAACCTTTTGGTCTGTGGCCAAAAGGTTGATCCATTCTCTCAGCAATTCTGTTTGCCTGGGCTTCGGTCAGGGTGTTATCTGCGACTGCCTGGTCAATGAAAGACCGAAGTTTGCCATTCAAGACAGTCTGCAACTGTTCAAACTCAATGCTATACTCGTCCAATACAGCCCAAAGAGGTTTATATTTCAGTTTTTTTTCTATGGTCTCCTCTTGTTGTTTCGCCAGGACAGCAATCTCTTCAATGGTCGCTTGAAACATCTTTTCCCGCAGGCTTTTAAAAAATTCTGCTTTCTCACATCTTAAATCTTGATCATGTGACTCTGGTGGAAACGGTTTCCTCATTCCCTTATTAAAAGCCGGGAAACCCGGTGTTGGTAATTTCTTTAGGCGTTGTTTAAAGTGATCAGCTTGAGCCTGAGTTAACGTTTCATCAGTAACAGCTTTTTGCAGGATCTCGTTTTCTTTCTCCTTCATTCTTAAATGAAAGGTCTCAAAATCGACCTTGAATTCATCGATAACTGCCCATAATGGTTTATGGGTTAGTTTTTTTTCAAGAATTACTTCCTTGCTCTCCGTCAACTCAACCAGTATGTCCAAAACAGCCTGATGAAGCAGTTTTGATATTTCAATCCGAGGAGGTTTTATCCTATTTCCCATTTCACAATCGGGAAAAGAAGCACCTCCTGTAAGTTTGTGACCGGGTTGAGCAGTAGCACTGTTAAATATTATAAAGCTGAATCCCACAATTATGATTGTGGATAAACTCATTTTTTTCATGACAACTCCTTCAAATTGAAAAAGGTGCCTTTTCTATATAGACAACATTGAGTTGTCTTTTTTCCAAAAACACCTTTTTGTTTTTTAAATTTGGTTTAAAAAAAATTGATTTTTTTTAGGTTTTGTAGTTTTTTAAAAAAAGCCAAAGGAAAAACCAGTATCTCTCGGCTAGATAGCTAAACCCTCATACAATAACAATAAACCTAGCTTATAAATATGAGGAGATTGTGGAGAAAATATGGTTTGATTATGGAGAAAATATGGTTTGATTATGGAGGTACTCTTTTTTATGGAGTCTGTTGGAAAACGGAGGGGAATTATCAGTTCTCTACAAAAGAGGCTACGGATAATACCAAAGGGATTCCATCAATTCGAACAGGAAGACCTATTTGCTGAAACGATAAAGAATTGTGACAAAGATCTAGAGTTTTTCTTCGGGAGGTCTGAATTCCAGTACAAAGGTTGCCCCTCGGTTAATTCCGGCACTTTCAGCACGAATATTGCCATTCATTTCCGACATATAATTGGCACAACTATGCAAACCAAAACCGTGTCCATCTTTTTTGGTTGTATAACCGTGGGAAAATATCTTTCTTAGATTGTCCGGCTCTATTCCTTTACCGGTATCCTTAATAATTATTCTGGCAAGATTTCCGCTTCTTTCAGTTATTATTGTTATCTGACGGTTTTCGATTGGAATATCCAGCATGGATTCCCTGGAATTCTTGATCAGATTTACAAGAATGTGCACCAGTTTGGCTTTTTGAATCATGATCATCGGAATATGAGCATAATTTCTGATTATCCGGATTCCATCGTGATCAATTGAGCCTGATTGAAGGGTTAATGCATCCTCAATGATTGTCTCAAGCGAGTATTCTTCTGTAAAAGAGTTGATTCCTGCATAACTTTGTTGTGCTGAGATTACATCGGCAATTGTATTTATTTTGTCATTCAACCTTTCAAGGTTTTCACTCATTTTGTCTTTTTCCTCAAACAAAACCTCTTCCAGTTTTAAGTAATACTCCAGCAGCTTTTTACCTTTTGGGTTTTTAATAATAAAATCATCCATAGAATCATGGTTTTCTCTCAACAGATCGTTTGCTCTCTTAAAATTATTGATATTGGATTGATCGATTTCATTTTTGATCAGTTGGGCCGATACTTTAACGCTGTTTAAAATATTGCCGACATTGTGAAGTGTTCCTGAGGCAATATCTGCCATTCCTGCCTTATGAGCCTTGTCAACGATCTCTTGTTGTGCCGCCTTCAACTGTTCTGTACGTTCATTTAGAATTTCAATGGAGCGATTTGTATGCGTTTTGAGTTTGTGTAGATCCCCCGCCAAATTTACGGTAATCTTGCCTGAAAAATCTCCGGCAGCCATGGCTTCCATTACTCTGTTGATTTCACGGATAGCCATCTGCAACTGATCCATTAAACTGTTGACTTCATTGCTAATTTCTCCAATTACATCGGTTTGCCTGACTTCAATCCGTTTGGAAAAATCACCATTGGCAATGCTTCTCGCAAGTTTTCTAAATCTTTGTATGGGTTTTATGATCAGGAAATTAAGCGTAGTTGTCAGCAATACGGTCAGGACGGAGATCAGACCGAGAATAGTAAACACTGAATACCTAATGCTTCGATATATCTGTTCGCGAACATACAAATCAGTGAAATAACAATCTGCTTTCCATTGTACTACATTGTTTTTGCTGATATCGATCGACTTTAATATTGATGATCCAAAATCCTGATCAAAGGTCTCAATAATTTCTCCTCCCTGATCCTTTGATAGGCCAACCACTGCCTCACCTGTCTCAATATCGTGAATAATAATGCCTACAAAATCCTGTTCTTTTAGCTTCAGCTTTACCAGTGTTTTAACGTGATCAATATCAAAATTCCAAAGTGGTTCAGTTAGTCCATGAGCCAACTCGTTCATGATCCTTTCTTGATTAATGACTGTCTGCCTTAGGGCAGATTCCCTGTCTTCAGCTGTTTTAATTGTTGTAAAAAGCACTTGAATAACAGAGGTGACGGTAATTACAGCAATAATAAGTTTGAGTCGTAAGGATCGTCTAATTGTTTTCAAAAAACAACCTTTAAGGAAAGCATTAAGATTTCAAATTGATTTAATTACATATCCAAGTATTCATTTTGTTTTTTTAAAAGATCGATTGGAGTGAGAGTTTTAGGCAGGAAGGTAAATGGAAAAACTTGAAGCCATTCAATCGTTCAGTCATCAGGATATTGGAATTTTAAGGGTAAAGGTTGATCCTTTATCGGGTTCGCTGATAACAGTAATATTACCACCATGACTTTCCAGAATGTGTTTGCTGATGGCCAGGCTTAGCCCTTGTCCTTTCTGATGATGGACAATATCTTTAACGGCAAACTCATCGAATATTTTATCGATCCAATTGGGAGGTATTCCCTCTCCTTCATCCTTGATTTTTAAGGAAACGAATTGATCATTTTTTTCCCAGGTTACAAGCACCTCTTGATCTTTTTTCGAGTATTTGATGGCGTTGTCAACAATATAATGAATTGCCTTTTCAATTTTAACCCAATCTGCGACAAAAACAACATCTTCATTCTCGTTGCCGAACTGAAGGGTAATATGCTTATCCTCAGCTTCTTTTGCTAGTTTTGTCTTAATACCGTTTAAGATAAAACTAATTGACTGTTGATTTCGTTTTAGATCAGGTGCGCTTTTTAGTTCACAGAGAAACATCGTCTTATCAATGAAATCAAGCAGACGTTTGCCACTTTCTGAAATCAGATGAACGGTCTGTTTTACTGATTCATCTAATGAATCATCCAGCATTAACAGATCTGACCCGCCTATAATCCCATTTAAGGGTGTCCTGGTTTCATGGGCGAAGAGTATCAGAAGATCCGTTTTTAACTGATCAATCTCCCTGGAACGCTTCAGATTCAAAAACACCTTAATTTTGGCCTCCAGTTCCCGAATGACGAAGGGCTTGGTTACATAGTCGTCTGCTCCCACTTCATAGCCTTTTAATCGCTCTTCAACCAGTGCCTTTCCCGTGACAAGAATAATCTTAATATAACTGAGGTTGTCATCAGCTTTAATCCTCCTGCAGACTTCATACCCGTCGATACCGGGCATCATGATATCCAGGAGAATCAGGTCGGGACGGAACTTTGGAATTTTCTCTAAAGCCTCCTCTCCGCTACTGGCGGTTTCCAAAACATATTTATCCTCAAGTGACGTTTCCAATATTTCTACGTTATGTGGAATATCATCGACGATAAGAACTCGATAATTGGTCTGCATTAAGTCACCCTTGGTAATTTAATTCTCTTCCCTAATGAATTAAAAAGTAAATCAACAGTAATAAGATCCATCGGTATCTCAATTTTTTTCCTTGTTGGCGACAGGCGGGTATTAATTCCCATGAAAACGGATGATAAACAGTATTATCCATTTTATTTCAAGTATAATCAATATTCACTTTAAGGTCAATGATTGCCAAAAACAGCTTGGTATTCTCTTTTTACAGAGATTATCCTGGATGGAGCTGTTCATTCATCGAATATATCAATAACCTTGGTTGGGGTGAATTCTAGTGTCGACCGGTTAAGAAATCACCTAAGCCAAGATATCTGCTGAAATAGGTTGCATACACTTGTCAAATCCATTTAGATCCCAATTAAATCAATGATGGAGTCTGCAATCTTTTCAATTGGAAATTTGCTATTATTGTAGACAACATGGAATTTCTCCTCATCGAATGAGCAGTTGAGAAAATAACTCAGGAATTTGGTTCTATCCTCCTCTTTTTCTAAAACCAGATTTCTAGCTTCTTCAATGGAAATACCTGTTCGTCTTGAATAGGCATCGGCTCTGTATTCTATAGGCGCTATCAACCGGAAGTGGAAGCAGTTAGATAGATTTTTGGTTATGGCGAATGCACCCCGTTCAAGAATAATAGCATTTCCTTGCTGGGCAATGGAATAAATAGCCTCCACCATGGTTTTGAAAACTTCTGTTTCAGACTTCCAGGTCGGCAGTAAAGAAGAGATAATGTAGTCCAGGTATTTAGCCCTGTCCCCCAATACCTTTGCCAGGTGCTTGGATAAGCTCTGATCGGAGACAAGCTTGTCCACAAACTCATTATCAAAGATTGTCCAGGTCTGATTTGTCAGTTTATCAAGCTTTTCCTTTAATTGAGCAGACAAAGAGTAACCTTCGCAGCCAAATTCCCGGGATATGGTTAAGGTCAATTTGGGGGACTCACCCTTCATCTCTTGCTCTTTGCGTTTTTTTTGGATTTCAATCCAGGTTGAAATTCGTTTCTCCACCGATGGAATCAATTGTTTTGTCATTTTTCCTCCTTTAAACCAGTTTAAGCATGGGTTGCGGTTATTATCAGAACGCTTCTCTTAAAATCAGGTCGGTTTTAGGTTCAAGCTATCAAACAATTTAAAAATCGAATTGTTAACAATAATCTTCCAACTTCCCCATTTCGATATTTTTCAGCAGAGTGTCGAAGAAATTATCCAAATGCCATCAATGGGTTCGGAACCATTTTCTCACAATCGAAAGTTGTTTTCCATGAAAAAGGATGGTTTTAAGAATTTGATAAAACCTTATAGCGCCCAGAAGCTGATATGACAGAATTCAATACTGTAATCGCCCGGTTTTAAATGTTTTGGAATCACAGGATTGTTGTTGTCAGCCATAAAATTTGTTCCCAAACAACCCTGAGGATCATTATCTTTTTGGTTTTTTCAGGTTACAATTAATATTGACATGGTGTTACAAAAAACTATAAAATCAACGGATTATGGACGTTTTTGTCTGATTCGATCGATATGTTATATCAGCTGTCTGTTTTTCATCGGTTTTGATATTTTTTATGAATAGAAAATCAGATTCAGAAAACCTGAATCAATGTCCACCTTATAACAATCCACTGAGATAACTTCAGGAGCAAGAAGCATGAAACCAAGGACCTGTGTATCGCCTTCGGGACAGTTCATGGTTGGTGTCCACAGACCCGGCTATAACGTCGAAAACCTTCGTGAGAATGAGGTTCTGCTTGATTTGGGTGAATTGCCCGACGGTAAATCAATCAACAACAAGATCAACTTTCCCCAAGGTTCAGTTGAGGTGGAAAATGCAGACTGGATATTTGAAATACCAAATCCATTTCCTTTTCGCGGTACAACATATATTGCCAGAAGATGGGCTGAGCGGAAGACTAACAATCCGGATCAGATCAGGCTGCCTTCACCATTGGATGTTTCGTTTTCCAAAGCTGTGAGTAAACAGATTAAATCGGGAACAACACCCGATGAGTTGATCAGTCTGCTGCCTGATTCTTTGCAGATAGCGTTGGCAACAACTTCAACCGATCCGATGGATCTGGTTGCCTTGGCCAAACTAAGCTGTGAATTTGTTTATGAAAAATGTGGAAGACCGGTCGGTCTGAAGTATAAAACAGATAGCACAAACAAAAGAGCTGTTATCTCAAACTTACCTCTGTTTGAAGCCTTGGCAAATAATGAACACCTCCCGGATGATTATAAGGAAGTTATGGTTCTTCGTCCCGGAGTTCAGGGAGGAAGTGAAATTGTGGGGGACTGGCTGGATAAGGAACATGGAAGCCATGTTTTTGAATACCTGCGGAGCAACAGTTACATTCCCTGGGGACATTATGCCGCCAATATGGCAAACGACGCAATCAGGTACCGATTAAAGGACTTAAGCTTTCATGACATGAAGGGTTTGAGACATCTCTACTATCAAAGGACCTATATCAGGTTGTCAAATGACTTGAAATTGACGCAAACCTTTTCTCGAAAGACAATAAGTGAAACCGTTTTGGAGGATCTCAGAATCAGTGTTTATAATGCCCTGTCTGTTTTCGATCAAAAGATCCCTTTTGATCGAACCCTGTGGGGTTGGAATTTTGGATTTGACTTTGCCCCAAGTCATTACCGGCTTCACGCTTCCCATCAGCAGATTCACCAACAATTTGCCCTGGTTCCTGCCCAGGTCCCTTTATGCTCTTCAGGTGCAAAACAAACGTCAAAGTCTGCAGAATTAGACTCGTTTGCGTGTGGTGACCTGATTGAGTCGTTTATTGAGGATTATAAGGAAAAAACAGGTGTTGCCTTTTTTGATGCCTATATTCAAGCCATAAAAAACAACCAACGGATGGATGGCCGTGAGAGTTCCAATCATCACCTGATTGTCTATGAAGACAGCAATATTATGGTTTTTGTGCCAAAAGCCCAAACTTCACAATGGGAATTGCAGATGATGACGCTTAAGCCAATCGGCAACATTCTGGAAGCAGATTCGCAAACCAGAGATTCTTTGGATCGGGGAATGTACATTGCGGCACAAACACTGGGCGCCATGGGAGCCAGAATGATTACGTCAATCGAGTTTTCCAAACGATTTAGTCAAATGGAATCAGACCAGAGGTTGCTCTACTCTTTTCTGCCAAAACTGCCGGAATCGCCGGGGGCATTTAGTGAAGCCCAATTGCGATGGATAAACGGTCATTATCCGGAAGATTTCGCTGCGGCTTGCAGAAAACATGTACCGGATATTGTTGCTTCTATTGAGAATTAACCATTTTAAATCAGCCAAATGAACAACTATCAACCGGAACGAAAAGTTAAGATCAGAAAAGAGCTTGAATGTGCGTATGATATTTTCGGCAGTGATCATTCGATACCAGTCATTCTTATCATGGGATTAGGGTGCCAGATGATTGATTGGGAAGATGATTTCTGTTTTTCACTTGCTTCGCAGGGGTTTAAGGTCATTCGCTTTGACAATAGGGATATCGGACATTCTACCCACCTCAGGGGAATCGGAACACCCAAACTGTTAACCCTGCTGAAAAACATGGCAGCAGCTGAGCCTGTTACGGTACCTTATCAATTGGATGACATGGCAGAAGATGTAATCTTGCTGCTCGATGCCCTTGAAATCGAAAAAGCTCATGTCGTGGGAGCCTCCATGGGAGGTATGATCACACAGTTGCTGACCATTCGGTATGAAGAGCGCATAGCGTCTGCCACTATTATCATGTCAACAGCCGGAAATTCACTCAATCCTCCTCCTTCGGAGGAAGCAAGATCGGTTCTGTGGACACCGCTTCCCTTGCAGAAGGAGGGGTTTATCAAACAAACCGTGCTCAATGCCGGAATCCTATCAGGTTCAGGTTATCCCATAGATGAGCTTGAAACCGCAATTCATGCAGCCAGGCTTTTTGAAAGGGGCTTGCATCCCGCAGGCTTTGTAAGACAATACGCCGCTATTCTCGCTTCCAAGAACAGGGGGGAGTCTCTTCGATCGGTTGCTGTACCGACCTTGGTTATCCATGGTGATGAAGACCCGCTGGTTCCTGTTGAAAATGGAATTGGGATAGCCGCAGCGATACCGGATTCCCGACTTGAAATTATAAAAGGCATGGGGCATGACTTACCAAAGGAAGCCTGGCCGACAATGATTAAGGAGATCTCAGAACATATTGGCAATTCAGTGTAATATATTTTTTGGGGGTATGTCTGTTTTACCTAATGTCATTAACTTAAGGTCTTTCACCTGCATTGAACTACCAAGAATGCAGAATATAAATGGTAGGGCGGGGTTACATTCCCGCCGGCGTGAAACCAAAGGCGGCCATGTAAGGCCGCCCTACCGTTAAT
>Ga0180009_10000247_pt1 | contig 79628 bp, 66 predicted proteins | sample OS_PC_MetaG_FD_123537 | JGI IMG/M metagenome (GOLD analysis project Ga0180009, IMG submission 123537) | Groundwater microbial communities from the Aspo Hard Rock Laboratory (HRL) deep subsurface site, Sweden - OS_PC_MetaG | ecosystem: Environmental > Aquatic > Deep subsurface > Groundwater... | reverse complement strand
CGCAAGGAAACCGTGCAGCTGCTAGAGGTCACCGGCCTGAACGAACACCACAACGAGATCGCCGGCACCATGTCCCAGGGCGACAAGAAGCGCCTGGAACTGGCCCTGGCCCTGGCCATAAAACCGGACCTGCTGCTGTTGGACGAGCCCACCGCGGGCATGTCCATGGAGGAGACCCACGCCACCATGGAGTTGGTGGCCGACCTGAACCGGGAGATGGGGGTGACCATTCTTTTCACGGAGCACGACATGCCCGTGGTCTTCGGCTACGCGCGGCGCCTTACCGTCCTGCACCAGGGCGCCCTCATCGCCGACGGTTCGCCGCAGGAGGTCAGGGACAATGAGGAAGTTCAACGCGTATACCTGGGAGAAGAGGTGTGATACTGGAAGTTGACAAGGTTCACACCTACTACGGCACCAGCCACATCCTGTTCGATGTGAGCCTGTCCGTGGACCGGGGCGAGATCGTCTGCCTGCTGGGCCGCAACGGGGCCGGCAAGACCACTACCCTGCGCACCCTAATGGGGCTCACCCCCTGCAAATCCGGGAGCATCAAGTTCCACGGCCAGGAGATCAAGAGCCGCCCGCCCTACTACATCGCCCGCCTGGGCATGGGCTATGTGCCCGACAACCGCCTGGTGTTCCCGGACCTCACCGTGCGCGAGAACTTGGAGCTGGCCATAAAGGTGCCCAAGAAGTTCAGCGGCGAGCCCTGGAGCGTGGAGCGGGTCTACGAGCTGTTTCCCTCGCTCAAGAAGCTGGACCGCAACCTGGGCGGCTATCTGAGCGGCGGCGAGCAGCAGATGCTCACCGTGGGCCGCACCCTGATGGGCAACCCGGAGCTGATACTCCTGGACGAGCCGGTGGAGGGGCTCGCCCCGCTGGTGGTGAGGGAGTTCGCCTCCCGCATACGCTCGCTCAGGACCCTGGGCCAGACAATCCTGTTCTCCGAACAGAACCTGGCCTTCGCCCTGGCCGTAGCCCAGCGTGCCTACGTCATAGACCGGGGACGCATCCGCTTCCAAGGCAGCATGGAGGAGCTGGGGGCCAACGAGGAGGTAAAGCGCAAGTACCTGATGGTCTAGCGGCCGGCCCGTGGGCCCTCATTTGCCTTGCCGGGCCAACTCCCTCTGGCGCAGTTCGTTGCGCTTTATTTTGCCGGTGGCGGTCATGGGCAGCTGGCTGACGAACTCCATTTGGCGCGGATACTCGTGGGCGGCCAGGCGGGTCTTGACGAACTGCTGTATGTCCCGCTCCAGGGCCTGGTCCTGGGCCACCCCGGGCTTGGTCACGATGAAGGCCTTGACCACCTCGCCGCGCACCGGGTCCGGCGCGCCGATGACCGCCGCCAGGGCCACGCCGGGATGCTTGATGAGGCAGTCCTCGATCTCCGAGGGGCCGATGCGGTATCCGGAGCTGGTGATCAAGTCGTCCTTGCGGCCCACGAACCAGAAGTATCCCTGCGCGTCCTTTTTGGCCAGATCGCCGAACAGGCACCAGTCCTCAATGAACTTATCCGCGGTGGCTTGAGGGTTTTGCCAGTACTGCAGAAACATCACCGGGTCCGGCCGGAGGCAGGCCACCTCTCCCACCTCGCCCGGAGGCAGCGGCCGGCCTTCGGGGTCCACCACCTCCACCCGGTGGCCGGGCACCGGCCGGCCCATGGAGCCCGGCCGCACCTCCATCAACTCGGCGCAGTTGCTGAGAACCAGGTTGCACTCAGTCATGCCGTAGAACTCGTTGATGGTCAGCTTCATCGCCTCGCGGCCCCAGTCCAGAAGTCCCGCGCCCAGGGTTTCGCCGCCGCTGCCGATGGAGCGCATCGCGTAGTCGTAGCGCTCCCAGGGCCGTGGCACCTGGCGCATCATCTTAAGGGCGGTGGGGGGCATGAAGGCGTTGCGCACCCCGTACTTGGCCAACAAGTGGAAGGCCTTTTCCGGATCGAACTTGCGCGCCCGGTGGGCCAGCACCGGGATGCCGAAGTGCCAGGAGGGCAAGAGAGCGTCCAACAGGCCACCGGCCCAGGCCCAGTCCGCCGGGGTCCAGAAGAGGTCGTCGTCCTGAGGGAAGAAGTTTTGGGGAAACTGCACCCCGGGCAGGTGGCCCAGCAGGGTGCGGTGGGCATGCAGGGCTCCCTTGGGCGGCCCGGTGGTGCCCGAGGTGTAGATGAGCAGGGCCGGGTCCTCGGCCGAAGTCTCCACCGGGATGAAGCTGGCCGAGGCCTGGTCCAGGGCCGCCCAAAAGTCCACCACCCCGGCCGGGACCTTGCCCCGGGCCTGCACCACGGTGGTCAACTCGGGCAGGGCGTCCTTGATCTCCATGACCTTGGGCAGGTTGGCCTCGTCAGTGATGATGGCCCGGGCCCCGCTGTTGCCCAGGCGGTACTCCAGGGCCTCGGGCCCAAAGAGGGTGAACAGGGGCACGGCTATGGCCCCCAGCTTGTAGATGGCCACATGGGCCAGGCCGGCTTCCACGCACTGGGGCAGCAGGATGCCCACCCGGTCGCCACGTTTGACGCCCTGGGCGGCCAGAAGGTTGGCCAGACGGTTGGAGAGCCGCATGAGGTCCCAAAAGGTGTATTTCTCCACCTGCCCGGACTCGTCCTCGAAGATCAAGGCCAGGCGGTAGCGCTGGCCGGCCCACTTGTCGCAGACGTCCACCCCCATGTTGAAAAAGGCGGGAATCCGCCACTGGAACGCGCCGTAAATCTCCTCGTAGGTCTGTTCTCTGGAAAGCATGGTTCCTCCTGGCGGCGAGAGGCGTGGGATCCGGGCGGGCAGGGTATTGCAAGATTATGCCCCAAGACCCGGCGCCAGGGGAAGGGGCAGGCGCGTCCGGCGGCATCGATCGCCGCCGCGCGGAAAGGAAGGGCCTGAGCATGGAACCGATTCGCTTCGACGGCCAAGCGGCCATCGTTACCGGGGCCGGGGCCGGCCTGGGCAAGAGCTACGCCACCTTCCTGGCCGCCCGGGGGGCCCGGGTGCTGGTCAACGACCTGGGCAGCGGCTACGCGGACCAGGAGCGTTCGGCCGGCCCGGCCCAGCAGGTGGCCCGGGAGATCGTGGCCTCCGGCGGACAAGCCGTGGCCAACGCCGACAGCGTGGCCGATTGGGAGGGGGCCCAACGCATGGTGGAGCAGTGCCTGGCCGCCTTCGGCCGGGTGGACATAGTTATCAACAACGCCGGCATCCTGCGAGACCGCTCCTTCCTCAAGATGCCGGTGGAGGACTTCCAAATGGTTTTGGGAGTGCACCTGCTGGGCGCCATTTACGTGACCCGGGCCGCCTTCCCGGCAATGAAGGAGCAGGCCTACGGGCGCATCGTGCTCACCACCTCCACCAGCGGCCTGTTCGGGGTCTTCGGCCAGACCAACTACTCGGCGGCCAAGCTGGGACTGGTGGGCTTCATGAACGCCCTGAAACAGGAGGGGGACCGCTACAACATCCTGGTCAACGCGGTGGCGCCACTGGCCGCCACCCGCCTGAGCCGTCCCACCGGCTTCTTCCCGCCGGAGATGGAGCCGCTGCTGCGGCCCGAGTTGGTCACGCCCTTGGTGGCCTGGTTTTGCAGCCAGCGGTGCGGCGTCAGCGGGGATATCGTGGAGGCCGGCGGAGGATACTTTGCCAAGGTGCAGATCATGGAAGGTCAGGGGGTGCGCTTCGAGCCTCGGCGCGAGCTGACCCCGGAGATGGTCGCCGAGCGCTACGGCCAAATAAGCGACATGAGCGGAGCCCGGCCCTTTGACTCGGCCAACCAGCAGATGCAAACGGCCCTGGCACCGCTGTGGGGAAAATAAGAGACATCCCACCCAGCGGTTCCAGATGACCGGCCTAATCGGAGGCGTGGGGAATATCTGCAAGGCATCGGCGTTGTTTGAAACAACTGTGCCTCTTTTGTGCTTCCCAGGTGTCCCCAAACGCCCCTACGTGTTCAAATCCATGTTTATGCCCCCATCCCAGCCGATACCAATCAGCTTCCTGTAGCCTACGGAATAGAGGTGACTGGTTTTTTGCGGGTCGCCGCGCACGGCGGCCACTCTCTTTGCGTTCAATTCAAAAACCTGACCAGCGCCATAAACTCATCAAGGGCCAGTCTACGGAGTAAAGGCTGGCATCCATGATGATCAACTCCCGCAACAGGCTCAAATGGATCGGCCAATCATCGCATCGCAACTACACCAATTCCACTCGTAACGACGAAGAGGCAGTAAAGATTGGGTTGAATAAAGGAATCGCAGCCATGTAAACCGCATTTTGAAACATTTCCATTGCTGGCAGCAGGGGGCTGGGAAGCACAATACCATACCGGCTCCTTCAAAAGCTTCAGCCATCCGGCCACCAGTTGCCGTTATTCCATATATTGCTTACATTTTAACTTACGCCCTGCACACCTCCCACAACCACCATTTTATTTTTGTCATTTAATTCAGTTGGTTTTGTCATGTTTATCAACCATTACAGATAATAGTTGACAAATGCGTATCCTTATTATAATAATTTATATTGTATATGATATTGTGCGCAATTTAAGTTACGGATGGCTCGCCGCAGATTGATCACATAGATGCCTTTCGGTGGCGACGCCCCTTTTGCATGAGAAATTTTCCAACCATCTCCAACCGTCTGATGAGGTAGCATTCATGATCGGCATACAAGCTTTCGGTGGCTACGTGCCGCGATACCGTCTGGACCGGCAACTAATTTACCAGTCCATGGGCTGGATGGCTCCGGGGAACAAAGCCCACTGCAGAGGAGAAAAAGCGGTGGCGGGGTTTGATGAGGACAGCATTACCATGGCCGTTGCCGCCAGTCTGGATGCGATGTGCAATTGCGACCGATCAAGGATCGATTCGCTTTGTTTCGCATCTACATGCTTGCCGTTTAAAGAAAGGCTGAACGCAGGGATTATAAAAACGGCGCTGGGGCTAAAGAACGAAATTTCCGCAGCCGATTTCAGTAGCGGCCTGAGATCCGGCACCACCGCTCTGCTCCATGCGTTGGACAGCATCAAGGCCAAGCGTTCCAGATCTACATTGCTATGCGCTGCGGACAACCGGCTGGGCAAGCCGGCTTCTCCACAGGAGATCATATTCGGGGATGCTGGCGCTGCATTTCTCGTTGGCGATGAGAACGTCGTTGCCGAGTTCAAAGGATCTTACTCAACCACCCACGATTTTGTGGATCATTACCGCGGCGAATTCGCCAAATACGACCGTCAGTGGGAGGATCGGTGGATTCGCGACGTGGGATTGACACATTTGATTCCCGAAGCGTTCAATGGGTTTCTTCAAAAGTACGGCAAGCAGATAAGTGAATACAATAAAATAGTCTATCCTTGTCACGACAGGACCGCTCGAAAAACAATCAACAATCTGATGGGCATCGCTCCCGAAATGGAGCAGGATAATTTGCAGGAAAGAATCGGTGACAGTGGCAGCGCACATGCACTGGTAATGCTGGTAAAGGCCTTAGAAAATGCTGTTGCCGGAGAGAGAATCCTGGTTTTAAGCTTTGGCAACGGGTGTGACGTTTTGGACTTCGAGGTGACCTTTGCCATCGAACACCCATCGGCAAGCAAGCATATCTCCGGCTGGTTAAATGATCGGATCGAACTGAACAACTACACCAAATACCTTGTGTGGCGCAATATTTTGCCAGTTGAAGAAGGGTTGCGCTCGGAAGAGGATCTGTGGACGCGCTGGTCGTTGCTGTGGCGAAAACGGAATGAAATATTGGCATTGCGCGGAACTCGCTGTAAGCAATGCGGTACAGTTCAATATCCGCCTCAAAGAGTGTGCGTCAATGACGAATGTGGTGCTATCGATGAGATGGAAGAGTATGGATTTTCCGACAAAACCGGAATTATTGCAAGCTACACGGGAGACAATCTCGCGTCATCTTTCAATCCGCCGGCCATTTATGGACAGATTGAGTTTGAGGGCGGTGGAAAGTACATGTTCGATTTCGCTGATTGTGAATTGGATGCGCTCTCGACCGGCATGCCGGTGAAGATGAGTTTTCGAAAAAAATACCACGATCCCAGAAGGGATATTTCCGGCTATTTTTGGAAAGCCGTCCCATCAAAGGAGACTACAACAGATGGCTAAAGGAATCAGAGATAAAATAGCCATAATAGGTATGGGATGCACACGGTTCGGCGAACGTTGGGAATCGGGTGCAGAGGACTTGATGGTGGAGTCTTTCACTGAGTGCCTGGCAGATGCGGGCATCGAACGAAAGGAAATCCAGGCGGCATATCTAGGCTGCTACAACGACGAGGTCAACATCGGGAAGTCTGCGGTTCCATTGGCAAAGACGCTGAAATTGCCCTTTATTCCCGTAACACGTCTTGAGAACTACTGCGCCACGGCGACGGAAGCCTTTCGTGCAGCCTGCTATGCTGTGGCATCCGGTGCCTATGACATTGCTTTGGCGCTTGGCGTCGAAAAGCTGAAGGATGCCGGATATGGCGGCCTGCCCGGAGGAGCCGGCGCTGGTGTAGATGCGTTCATGGCGGGAGCCAACGCCACAGCCCCCGGGGCTTTTGCCCAGTTGGCAACAGCGTATGCAGCCAAGCATGGCATCACCATGGAACAGATCAAGCATGCGTTAGCCCATGTTTCCGTCAAGAGCCATGCCAACGGCGCTCTGAATAAAAAGGCCCATTTACGCAAGGTGATTACCGAGGAGCAGGTCCTGGCAGCACCGATGATTGCCTATCCTCTCGGACTTTTTGATTGCTGCGGAGTCAGTGACGGTTCGGCTGCCGCCATCGTCACGACCACCGACATTGCACGTGCGATTAAACCCAAAGAGGAAATCATATCGGTCAAGTCCATTCAGATCGCGGCGACATCCGGCGAAGAGTCTATTTCGACCAATTGGGATGGTTCATACTTTGCTACCACCCGGAGAGCAGCCATGCAGGCCTACGAAGAGGCTGCCATCAAAAATCCTCGGCAGGAGATTAGCATGATGGAAGTGCATGACTGCTTTTCCATCACAGAATTCGTCACAATGGAGGATCTTTTCATCTCTCCTGAGGGTAGCGCATGCGATGATGTGCTCAATGGTCTATTCGACCTCAACGGGGGTATACCCTGCCAAGTGGACGGGGGGCTGAAATGTTTCGGCCACCCTGTCGGCGCCTCCGGCTTGAGGATGCTATATGCCATGTACGAGCAGTTACTGGAAAGAGTTCCTGAAGAAAGGAAAGTGCATAATGCCCGGTTGGGATTGACCCACAATTTAGGAGGAAGACCACATCAGAATGTCGCAGCTATTTGCATCATTGGCAGGGGTTGAACATTATAAGTATGCTTCGCTGTCTTTCGCCTGCCGTAAATCATAGTTTCATTTTATCAGGAGAAAATAGTTCCAGAGCTAGCAGTGCTATAGTGTTATACGTGGAACGTTTTCATTGGCAATAAAAATAAGTATGCATACCATTATATTTTTCAGGAAGCCAGGTTAAGGGACATAGTGAGGTTCTTTGAACTGGACTTGGAGGCCAATAAAATCGCCCTATCAATCAGATTAAGCCGGAAGACAATTAATCGCTACTTAGTCTTGATCAGGCAACGCATTGCTGAACATTGTGAGCAAAAAACTGTGTTGCATGGGGATATATTGTCTGATAATATTTATTTTGGGGAAAGGCAAGTAATCACTGTCTGAAGTTCCCCCTATTTACTGGACACCTTATTAAGCGAGTATATTTCGCGAGAGAGGTGCTACCGCTCGGGGTTAGCCTGGCGGGCCTTGTGCTCATAGTAGCTCGACGGGGTGATCGGCAATACCGCGCAGATCGGCTCGACCCCGTGACTAAGACGATGGGTGTCAATGAAAGACGCCATCACCTCCGTAGGCGGTCGAGCTCCGCCTGTGCAAAAAAAGCCGACGTCTTACGAAATGTCTCATTGGCCCGCCGAAGCTGCCGGTTTTCCCGCTCAAGCTGTTTGAGACGCTCACGCTCCGATGTGGTCAGGCCAGCCCGGATACCCTGGTCACGCTCGGCTTGATGCAGCCAACTGCGAAGGGTCTCGCCAGTGCAGCCGATCTTGGCCGCAATGGAGCAGATGGCTTGCCACCAGGATTGGTACTCATCCTGGTGCTCCAAGAGAATCCGCACCGCCCGTTCCTTAATAGGAGAGCCTTGCATTTGTGCTCCCGATTAGACAACAACCTCTGGAGAGTATCTGATTTGCTTAGGCATGACTCCCTCCTCTCAAGTAATGGAGTCCCCGGCAGTCCCGGGGAGGTTCATAAATAGCGGAGAGATGTAAGAAGATTTTTACATTTAACCTAATTTACCGTATACTAATAGATTAATGTATTATCCTTGAAAAAAGATAAATGAGCGGACAGCCGCCTAGAACCATCAAATCAGAGTAGGTAACCGATGCCCAAGAACACAACTAAGAGGACGCCCTTCCAGGTCGAAGTAGACCGAGTGCTCAAGCAGCTTAGAAAAGAGATATATGCGGGCAAGAGGATGCCCAATGAGCATCTTGTTGAAAAAAAATTGGCGGACACATATAACGTCACGCGCATGACTATTCGACAAGCATTGAGCATACTTGCCAATGATGGCTTGGTAGAAATCGAACCTTACAAGGGCGCTAGTGTGGCGGCACTTACCATCGACCGGATCGTGGAAGGCTATCAGGTCGTGTCTATGTTGGAGGGACACGCTGCTTACTTGGCCGTTGAGCATATCACAAAAGAAGATATTAAAAAGCTCAAAGACATCGTGAATATGCAGGGCAATGTCGAGGAAGGAGACGCTAAGACTTGGCAGCTGCTTAACCAGAAGTTTCACAAAATAATCAACCAAAGATGTGGGAATGAAAGTATCATCCAAATGATTCGACAGCACGCTCAGTTTACCAACCATTGGTTTCTTGTATATGCAAACCCTAGTTTTGACAGGGATGTCCGGGCCCATGAAATAATTCTTCAGGCCCTGGTCGAGCGTAATGGTGAAAAGGCAAGGATTAATATGGAAAAACATATCACCGCTGTAGTCGAGCGGATGGTTGAGCATATCCAGAAAAATGTACCCATAGGCATGTTCCGTTCAGTGTAGATGTATATGGAACATACCTACAGGTATTTAATGTGTCTTAGTCACTAATTTGTCTTAGTCACGTAATGGCCGGATATATATGAGCCAGCCGCCGGCGTAACAGGGTGGTTCACTTCGACGCCTACCACGATCTTGCTCTTATAGAGTGAAACTACCTTCCACTAAAATTTGGTTTTCTTTTCTCATTGAAGGAGGCGATTCCTTCCTGATAGTCCGCACTCCGCTTGCAAACCATCTGTAGCACTGTTTCCATCGAGATCGCCTCGTTATAACTTAAATTCATAGATTGCCTTAAGGCTCTTTTTGTTGCGCCGAGAGCGATTGGCGACTTGTCAATTAGCCGTCTTGCCCAAGCATAGGCTTCCTCCATGAGTTTTGCGTCCGGGACCACTTTGTTGGCGATCCCCAATTGCCTACAGCGCTCCGCAGAGATACGCTCAGCTTCAATGGCGAGCTGATAGGCTCTATGGTAGCCGATCGCCCGGCTAAGCCACCAAGTCATCCCCCCATCGGGAATCAGGCCGATGGTACTAAACGCTTCAAGGAAAAACGCGCTCTCTGCCATTACAATAAGATCGCAGTTCATGACAAATGCGCTGCCGACACCCACCGCCGCTCCGTTCACTGCGCAAATGATAGGCTTTTCCATCTCCGCCATCGCGACCAATACTGGCTTATAGGTATTGTCTATGTGCTCGCCTATGATTTCCGTATTGAAAGGACTCGGCTTTTTGATATCGGCTCCGGCGGAAAAACTCTTGCCTGCACCGGTTAATATTATGACGCTGACTGTGCTGTCGACAGCAATCCGGAAAACCGTTTCAGATAATTCTGCAATGAGTTGGCGGTTGAATGCATTACGCCTATCCGGTATATTCAGGGTAATCGTAGCGATACGATCTTTATTTTCTACTAATAGACATTCCACAATGAATTCTTACCTCCAGCATTTGCCATGAGGCCATTTATGGAGCAGTTTCCAGAATATCATAGATAAACCATGATGAAGAAGCGGGACGAATAATGGCCAGGTGTCACCACGTAATCAATAAAATAACTAGAGGTGCTTGCCATTTACAATGCCATGTTTACCACACATATTGGATCTGCGTACATTACCTCATAGTTTTAAATTCTGCCGTGTCCGGCTAGTTTTCGATAGGTTTAGTACCCATAAATAGGCTAAAGTTTGTCAAGTATGAAATACCCAGAATGGAAGATAACTTTTATCAAACGATGGTACATTTAGGAATACGAATATTTCCGGGAGTACCTATTTGCGATTGCCGTCCGGATCGTATTGATACCATCCTTTGCCAGCTTTTCGCCCAAGATGCCCTGCACGCACCTTACGCCGCAGTATCGCGGGTGCATAAAAACGGAGATCATTTTCTTCCCGGTAGACATTGTCGTAGGCCATCAATGAAACCTCCAGCCCCACGAGGTCGCCAGTTTCAAAAATTCCCATTTTTCGCCCAAATGCTAGCCTCACCCCCCTGTCGATATCCTCAGGCGTGGCGACTCCTTGTTCCACCAAGCGCATTGCTTCTATGTTGGACACCATGTTTATCCGGTTCAAAATAAAGCCGGCAAGATCCCTATTAACCATTATCGGCTCTTTCCCGATTCGCCGGACGAAATCCGCGCCATATTGAAAGGCGCGGTCGCTGGTACTGATTCCGCGGATGACCTCCACTGCCTTAAGCATTGGAACCGGGTTAAAAAAATGAAGGCCAATAACATTTTCTGGATACCGGGTAACGGCTGCGATCTCGGTGATCGGTATCGCGGAGGTGTTGGATGCCACAATGGTGTCTTCACGGATGATTCCTTCCAGGGATTGAAGCACCTGGTGCTTTACTTCAATCGCTTCAAAGACGGCCTCGATTATCAATTCGGCATTTGTTACCGCATTGTAGTCGACGGAAAAAACAATTCTGTTCATGATGGTGTCGATATTTTCTGTAAGTTTTCCCTTATTAAACAATTTGGAAACAGACCAATGAATTTGTTCCATAGCATGATCTAGGATTTCCTGGGATAGATCACACAGTGCTACAGAGATGCCATTGGTGGCGCAAACTTGTGCAATACCGCTTCCCATGGCGCCGGCACCGACTATGCCTATCTTATTTATATCCATTTCAAGTATTCCTTTCTCCACATTCCTGGATGACGTTATCTGCCTTGAAATTGTGGTTTTCGTTTCTGTAGAAAGGCGTTGACGCCTTCATTCTTGTCTGCGGTGCCGCAGACTTCCGCGAATAGGCGGCTTTCAAACTCAAGGCCTTCCTGAAGAGTGTGCTGCATATTTGTTGCTGATGCCTTTTTAACTGCTCGAACTGCTACGGGGCCGTTGTCTGCAATTTTTTTAGCAATCGTAAAAGCAGTTTCATGAAGATTTTTCAAGGGCGAAACCGCCTGCACTAGCCCGATCCGTAACGCATCTTGGGCGTTGATATGTTGGCCTGTCATCAAAAGGCAATTCGCCCATCCGGGCCCGACAATTCGGGGCAGCCTTTGGGTCCCTCCGGCTCCGGGAATAATTCCCAGCCCTACCTCGGGCAGGCCCAGGCGGGCATGGTCGGCAGCAACCCTGATGTCGCAGCACAGCGCCAGTTCCAGGCCACCTCCCATGCAGATACCATTGATTGATCCGATTACGGGTTTTTCAAAGGCAGCCACGCCTTCATAGAAATCCCGGATTTTCAAAATGCGTTGCAGGCCGCTATCATGGTCGAGTTCCAAAAGGCTCGGGACGTCCGCGCCCGCGGCAAAGAATTTATCCCCAGCTCCTGTAATAATCAGCGCCCGAACGGCTTCGTTTGATGATATTTCTGCTAATCGCATCAGGAACTCGTCTTTCAGTTCTTGGCTCAAGGCGTTAGCAGGTGGGTTACAGAGAGTGAAGACGCCAACATGATCGATGATTTCAACTAGTATCTTTTCTTCTGACATCACCTTTTCCTGAAATGGTCCATGCAACACCGTGAGGTGCCATGGAGTTACATTCGCTTATAATCAGGTCTGCTTGTACGTAAACTTAGCGCACCATGACTGGCCGCACAGTGTTGTCCAGCAACAATTACTTGACTTTATATTTGATATTGGTGCGGCCCCACTCCATGATCGTTTGCTTAACGATCACCCGCACCATAATTTTCGCAAAATAACGCAAATTTTAATCAAGTTAGAACATTTTCTCACATGTCACACTTACCGCACCGATTATGAAGTCATCCATCTGTGATGGCTTTACTCTCGACCGATGGGTTAACTCCTTGGCAACCACCGTGGGGGCTCTTCATGGGCGACCTGGAAAGCTTGGGGTCGCTTTGTTCGACCATGCCTGCATACGTTTCGCGCAGAACCCGCTTCAACTTCTTTCCGCTAACCGAATATGGAATTTCGTCCACAAAAATGACTTCCTTGGGCTTTTTGTAGGAAGCCATCCGAGAGGCCACGAAATCCTGGATGTCCGCGGCCGTCAGCTCGCTACCTTGAACCGGGACCACGAAGGCCACGAGCTTTTCCCCCCATTCAGGATCCGGTGCGCCGATGATAGCCACATCATCGATATCAGGGTGATGATGAAGGGTTTCCTCTATTTCGGGAGGATAGATGTTGACGCCGCCCGACAGGACCATATCCACGGCGCGGCCAACAATATTATAATAGCCATCTTCGTCCACGCGGGCGACATCACCCATGGTGATATAGCCGTTGTGCGTACAGTTGCGGGTGGCTTCTGGATTGTTGAAATAATAGTCCATCAAAAATCCGTTTTTTACGTAAAGGACCCCGGCCTCTCCCGGCGCAACCTCCTCCATTTGACCGTCGAGCAACTTGATTTTGCTGCCCAGCACCGGCTTGCCGCAGCTTCCCGGTTTTCGAAGCTGGTCTTCTGGCCTCAGGTAAGTCACTACCGAGGTCTCGGTTCCACCGTAAAACTCGAATATCCTGGTTTTGTCGAAAAACTCAATGGTGCGCTTTTTAAGCGCAAAGGGGCATGCTTCGCCGCCCATGGTCATGACACGGAGGGAAGAAATGTCGTAGGAGTTTTTTATGGATTCGGGCAGCCGCAAAATACGATTTAGCATAGTGGGTGCAACAAATGTGGTGGTAACCCGGTACTCTTGGACAAGCCTCAAGAATTCCTCTGCATCGAATTTTTTTATGATGACGACAGTATTGCCCAGCAGCAAAGAAAAGGCTGCCCAAGCATATGGGGCAGCGTGGCAAAGCGGACCCGCCGCCAGATGAACGTCATCGTAGGTGGATTCGAAATTATAAGCGTATCCAAGTAGGCTATTGAGTCTGTTTCTGCTGGTTTTGAAAACCCCCTTGGGCCTGCCCGTGGTTCCCGAAGTGTAGATGATCATCGACGAGACACCGTGAAGATCGGGTGTGAGGGACGGTGGCCCGCTGCCACCACTTCGCAGCAACGCCTCAAGGGAAAGGTGAGACTCCTCAGATACTTTACCAACCCCAATGTAGACCAGTGATTTGTTGGCGAAAAGGGGCTCGGCCGATTTCACTACATCGCTGAACTCCTCGCTGAATATTAATGCCTTGGATTCAGAATCGTTGATGATATGGGCCAGTTCGTCTGACTTGAAGCGGTAATTGACCGCGATGGGAGTTACCCCAATTTTCGCGGCGGCGCTCCAGGCCTGTATGATCTCCGTCCCGTTACGCATTAGAATTGCAAACCTATCACCCGGTTGTATGCCAATTTTGAGAAATCCATTGGCCATGGCGTTGGTCGTTTGATCCAATTCCTGGAAGGTGATGGTGCGATCGTGCGTAATCAACGCCAATTTATGCGGCGTCAGCTTCGCATGGTTGGGGACGCCCAGTTTTTTTACATCGAATTTAATAGAGAAGTCCATAATTACGAATTCCCTCTTGTGCGTTTACTAGCCGGATAAACTGCATGCCTTTCCCAATGCAGACTAGCGCCAACAAAGCCTTCTAATCTGTCATCTGGTTGGGAAGAAAAAGGACTATATCGGGGAAAAGAATCATCAGCCCGATGACGATGAACAAATCTACCAAGAAGAATGGTAAGATGCCGGCGAATATCGTCCCCAATGGGATATGAGGAACGACCCCCTTTAACACGTAGCTCTGAATGCCCACCGGCGGTGTCAACAACCCGATTTCCACCATTTTGACGACGATGATGCCGAACCATATGGGATTGAATCCCATGGCTTCGATCGCCGGGAAAATAAAGGGAACGGTCAGCAAAATTAGTCCCAGTGCATCCAAGAAACAGCCAAGGATCAAATAGAGGCCGAGGACACCCAGCAGAATCCATATCCGATGGATGGGAAGAGTGACGACCCATTCCGAAAAATTGATGGGCAGCCTGGATATGGACAGAAACTGGATGAAGATGTAGGCGCCCAAGACTATGACGAAAATGCTGCAGGTCACTTTGATCGATTCAACAAACGACTCTTTAAGTTTGTGCCAAGTCATACGCCGAATTACCAAAGAGATCAGCAGAATCGCAGAGGCGCCGACTGCCCCGGCTTCGGTTGGGGTGAAAATCCCACCATAAATACCCGCGACCACGATGATAAAGAGAAGCAATAGGGGTAGCGCGTACTTAAGGCTATTAATCTTTTCTGCCATCGATGCCCGCTCTCCCTTGGGGGCATCTGCGGGCCTCAAGATCGCCTGAACTACTATTAGTCCGGAAAAGCAAATCACGGACAGAATGCCGGGGATGATCCCGGCAATGAGTAGCTTTCCGATACTCTGTTCCGTGACTATGCCGTAGATAACTAAAAGAATGCTGGGAGGAATCAGCGCCGCCAAAGTTCCGGCGACCGCTGCGGACCCGCAAGCGAGTTTTGGATTGTAGCCAATGCGTTCCATCTCGGGGACTGCAATTTTGCCCAGGGCGGCGGTTGCGGCGATGCTAGAACCAGAGCACGCACCGAAGCCGGCCCCCCCGAAGAGGGTCGCGATAGCAACCCCCCCGGGGAGCCGGCCCAGCCATCGATATGCCGCAAGGTATGCATCTCTAGTAAAGCCAGCATTAAAGCCTATAAAGCCCATAAGCAGGAACATCGGGATAACCGACAGAGACCAGGAGGCAATGGCGCTGTAGGGAATGGTGCAGAGCGTCATCAGGCACGCATCGAAACCCCTGATAAACCAGATGCCCAAAAATCCAACTGCACCCATGGCGATGCCGATCGGCACTCCCACCATGAGCAGGCCAAGAAAGGCAACCAACGCCACAATGGCTATCAAAGTAACGCTCATAGTTTTTCCCGGATTAGACACTGAGATGTTCCAACCACTTCAATCAAAAAGCGGATCGATATGAGAATACTGCCAAAAGGAACGAAGGCCTTAAAGGGCCATTCCAGGACTTCAACCGTTCCGAAAGTGACCTCTTGAATATGGTAAGATTCCAGGGTCATTACTATACCTTGCCAGGCAATGATCCCAAATAAACCTAACCCGCAAAGGAGCGTTACCAACTGGCAAACTTGCTTCTTCCTTACGGAGAGGCGAGCGGTGACCAGCTCGATATCTATGTGCCCTTTTTGGCGTTGCGTATAAGACAATGCAAGATAAACGGCGGCAACAATCATGAACTCGGTGAACTCCAGGGTCCCCAAGATCGGCCGATTAAAGGCATAACGGGAGACAACATTGGCAGTGACCAATACCATCATTGCAACCAAAATAAACGCACCAAGATTGTTGCACCATTTTTCAAACGTTACGAACACTGAGAGAATACGCCTCACGGCCTACCTCGTTCTCTCATATTTCTTATATAGCTTGGAGTACCGGTCCAAAATTGCTTGACCATCGATGCCCTTTTCTTTCATATTCGCCAACCACTTGGAATATACAGGCTCATACGCTGATTTCTTCCAGCGTTCCAATTCCTTGGTGGATATTTCTATAAAGGTCACACCTTTATCACGCATGGCTGCCTTTGATTTATCATAATCTTTGTCCCACTCATCTATCATGAACTCCAAAAGCTTTTCCCAGCCTTCCGTTTCAATGACCTTACGAACATTGGCGGGGAGCTTGTCCCATGCGCTCTTGTTCATAAACATGGTGACAGTGATGTTTTGTAGCCCTGGAGTATTCGCGTAATCGATTACTTCGGTAAACTTAAGCTTATCATTAAGATACATATATGATTGGGACGCTTCGACTATTCCCTTTTGTAGCGCTTCATAGGTCTCATATATGGTAAGTCCCACCGGTGCCGCACCAATGGACTTCAGCCAAGTGGCCATCGTCCCGAAAGCCCTGATTCGCATTCCTTTGAGATCTTCCAGCTTCACGATAGGCTTTTTAGAGACGAAATGGGAGGGGTGAACTCCGTATATTGCAATTAGTTTCAGACCTGTTTTGTCCAGTTCGGCTCTCAACTCAGGAGTGGTCTCGTAGAGTTCCTTGACCGTCCTTGAATGAGCTCCCCAATCGGCGGGCCCCAACATGATTAACTCGGCAAACTGCCAGACGGGAAATAGCGACTTGTGATATCCCATGCTTGAGTTTGTGCCCATGTCGGCGATGCCGCCCTTGATGGCCTTGATATTGTCCTTGGCTTTGGCAAGCGAACCGGACCAATACCATTCAACTTTGACTTGGTTGCCGGTCTTTTTTTCAAGCCAGTCTCCCCATTTTTTCAGGGCTATGGTCCGGGCTTGGTTGGACGAAGAAGGATCAGAAAATTTGATGGTAATCGGCTTGGCAATCGCCAAAGAGACGGTAAAGGTCATGGCGATGATCAGTCCAATTAACCCACAGAACAACCTACGCATAATCCCATTCATTATTCCCCTCCTAATATAGATGGCCGATTTGTGCCGGTTCGCTTGAACAGTTAATTTTTCATCCTCATGCCGCGAAAACACCCCTCCTCGCGCAATACCCGCCAGGGGTTGATAATAAAGTCGCTAAAGCCCAGCGCCATGCACCAATATAAAATCAGGCTTATTGCTTACAATTTTTAGTATCTAATGATGTCCCAATGTTATTTTTTTCTTCTATTTAAGATATTTATGCCTTTTTAAATATATTTAGGCAGGCTGTGTATCGAACGCAACGAAACATATGGTGGCATGCGCACGACCAGTTGTCAAGCCGTTTTAAGCTATTTTTATTGGTATTAATTGTTACACAATTTTTATTTTGTAGTATTTTCCATATGTTACATTTTTTGTTATTTTTAAATTGTAAACAATGTTGATTTAAATATTGTATTTGATCTTGTTTTGAGTTAAAGTTTCCCTGCAAACAAGGAGACGCTGAATCGACTGGTGACCTGTTTGTGTCATAACTTGTGCTGGCCAGGAGGAGTATTTAGGATTGATTGCCAGCAAAGGGCAGTAAGGGACAACGGTCGAATTTCACCTCTAATACAGACATAAAAGCATGCGCCGGCTCGGCTTAGATAGCCTAATAATCTAAATAAACAGGAGCTTAAATCATGAGCAAGGAAGAAATCCTAAGTTGCCCTTGGTGCGAAAAATCAGCGAAGGTTACCTCTGAGAAAGCAAATAACCAATATGGCGATATCATCGTCCGGCGTTGCTCCGAGTGTCAACGCGTGATCGCATCCTATCTCGATGAGGGCATGGTGGTCCTTAAAAAAGTACGAAATTTTCAAGACTATCAAAACTGAGACATAGGCCAAAGAATCGCGAAGCCCACAAATATAATCATTTGTATAGGAGTATAAAATGCCAAACGACCGCAATCAAGAAGTTGCTCCCATGTCAGAAGGGACCATCGCTAGTCAAGGACTGATGGAATGGAATGATCGAATCGGCGCTAATCTTAGGATCGGCAACATATTTAACAGCTTCGCCACCCAAGAATCTATTACGCGTTACGTCAATGGAATCGGCGATATAAACCCGCTCTATCGGGAACCGGCATATGCCAAAAAGTCTCCTTATGGCGCGCTGGTTGCTCCCCCCAACTGGCTTTACAGCGTGTTTCCCACTTGGGTGCTTCAGGGTCTTCCTGGAATTCAAGCGTTCCACTCCGGAAATGACTGGAAGTTTTACAAACCAATTTATATATACGACACGATTACGCCAGAATGCGTATTCACCGGGTATGACATCAAAAAAAGCGCCTTCTCGGGCCGAATAGTTATGGAGTATCAGCGCGCACTTTTTCGGAACCAGCATGACGAACTCGTTGCTGAAACGGACCTGTATCTGGTCCGCGCGGAGCGTTCCACCGCTAGAAAAACTGGGAAATATAGTTCTCTTCAGGTCCCTCACCCTTGGACTGATGAAGAAATGGAAAAGGTGGATGCGGACGTGCTGGCGGAAGAAGTCCGCGGGGAAAACCCCCGATATTGGGAAGATGTGGCTGTCGGTGAAGAACTTCAGCCGATCGTGAAAGGGATCTTCGGGTTTACTGATTTCATAGCTTACACGGTCGGTGCGGCGCCAGTGGCCGTCGCGGCCCATGGATATCAATTACGCCAATACAAAAAGCATCCGGCCTGGGCATTCCGTGACCCCGAGACCGGCGCATGGGAGCCGGTCTATGGAGTCCACTACCTAAAATCAGCGGCAAAAGCAGTCGGCGTACCATTTTGTTATGACGCCGGGGCGGAGCGGCAGAGTTGGCTGATCAACCTGCTGACCAATTGGATGGGCGACACGGGGTGGATAAAGAATAATTACGCGGAATATCGCAAATTTGTCTACTTGTCCGATGCGGTGTGGCTTAAGGGAAAGGTTACGAACAAATACCTGGACGACAACGATGAGCCATGTGTTGACATTGAGACCAGCGCTGTAAATCAGAGGGGAGAAGACACCATGCCCGGCACTGCGACCATTATTCTTCCGTCCAGGGATCGCGGGACCTCCCCTCTTGACAGCAGACTGCCAGAAAAAAGTCTCCGGGGGACAGGCCAGCCACCCAGGCTGTAATAAACCGATAATTGCAGACTACGTCATTCGTCAACCAAATAATACCGCGATTGGTTTCACTGAAGGGCTACCGACGGTGCGGCCATGCCCGAGATGGACAACCAGTTGGCAGTGAGGTGGGAAATAATGAATATTTTAAACTATAGAACTTACGACCAAGCTAGGGATAACTTTACTTGGGATGAGGTGTGGGACCTTTTCGACGGCAACAACGAACGCTTCAACATTGCACACGAGTGCATCGACCGGCATGTGGGGAAAGGCACGGCGGTTCGACTCAAATTCGATGATGGTCACACGGAAAAATATAGCTTTGATGAAATCGCCAAATGGTCATCACAGTTTGCCCATGCCCTGAAGGACATGGGCATTGGCCGGGGAGATCGGGTGGCGGTGATGCTCGATCCAAGCCGGGAATTCTATGTGTCCGTTTTCGGTATTTTGAAGCTGGGAGCACAAGTAGTTCCATGCTTTCCTTTGTTCGCTCCCGAAAATGTCGCCTACCGCCTGAAGGATTCCAAGGCCAAGCTTCTCGTGACCACCGAGGAAAAAGCCCTCGAGATCGACCAGGGGCTTGTCAAAAATACGATAACCGTGGGAGATAGCTTCGAGGATTTCATCGGCCGCCGTCCCGATTTTTTTGATGTTTGTCCAACTGGGCCCAAGGAGATCGCTGTACTTCAATACACGAGCGGTACAACCAAACAGTTTCCGTCCGCCATCCCCCATTTTCACAAAAGTGTTTACACGGCAACTCCCAACGGTGTCTTTGTGATCGGACTTCAACCGGGAGATCGATATTTTTGTCCCTCCTCTCCGGCGTGGGGATACGGCATGTGGTACGGAACAACAGTTCCCTTGGCATTGGGTATTGCAGTGGGCAGTTATAGCGGACGATTCAGTGAAATCCGTATCATGGAAGCACTAGAGGAGTTTGAGATCAATAATTTCAGCGCAGCGCCCACCGTGTACCGTAGGATGAAAAATTCAGGCAGCATCGACAACTACAAGTTCAAGATCAAAAAGATGAGCTACAGCGGAGAGCCATTCGATCTAGATACTTTCCAATTCATCAAAAGAGTGTTTGGCGTTTCTCCCTGCAGTTTCTACGGTTCAACCGAGGTGGGCGTTATCCTTTCCAACTTCGGTGGGTTTGACGGGTGGGAGGTAAAGCCAGGATCATTGGGAAAGCCCATAATGGGGCTTGATGTGGGAGTAATCGATGAGCAGGGCAATCAGGTTAAGGTTGGAGACCTTGGAGAGATCGCGGTAAAACGCAACGGCAAATGGTTTTACGTCAAAGATATCGGCGTGATTGACGAAGACGGCTATTTCTGGTGCAAGGGTAGATCTGATGACGTGATTATCTCGGCAGGTTGGACCATCAGTTCGGTGGAAATCGAGAGCGTCATTTCGGAGCATGACGCAGTGGTAGAAGCGGCGGTTATCGCTGTACCTGACGAAGACCGGGGGCAGGTGGCAAAAGCCTTTATTCAAACCACAATGGAACCCAGCCAAGCTTTAGCGGAAGAGATTCAACGGCATGTTAAAGAGCAACTGGGAAAATTCGAATACCCCCGGCTGATCGAGTTTCTAGACGAAATCCCCAAAACCGAAGGGGGCAAAATAGACAGAAAGAAGCTAAGGCAAATGACTGGTAGTCATAATTTGATTTAATTATAACCGCCAACCTATTTGAATAAATATGACATTTTCCAAACGGGATAATTTTCTGCAAATTAACTGTACTGCATAACCTATAAAATTCGCAAGCTGCTTGTGGATATACGGCTAAAGGAGGCCAGTATAATTGTCACCGCGCTTCTTGACAATTAATTCCAAGATATCTCATGGTACTGCCGAATAACGCAGGGGTATTATTCGAAATTAATGTGGCGCCATAATTTTGGATTGGCTCGGACAGTCGCAAATAGCATGGAACGTGATTCTTTTAGTTTATATATATGAACACGGAGCCAACATGGTTCGGGAATAGTTTTTAAATATTTAGGTATAGAATGGGTAAAAGGGTTCGATTCAAATCTCATAGTGAGGACCCCATTGATTTTTTGAAAGGAGTTTAATTTTGTCGGATTCGAAGCCAGTTCGCCTAGAAATTGAAGGGAAGATCGCCAAAATTATTCTCAATCGTCCAGAGCAACTGAACGCAATCAACCTTGCACTAAAGCAGCATCTTAATCAGGCGCTTGATGAAATCATTTCGAGACAGAATATTCGCGTCGTGATCTTACAGGGAGAGGGCCGAGCATTCTGTGCAGGGGGCGACCTCCAGGCCATTCGCGCGAAAGATGGAATCGGAAGGCCGGAAGACCTAGCATACTCGCATAGCCTTCTGAAAAAGCTTATTAGCCTAGATGCGATTGTCATGTCAGCGGTTCACGGGTTTGCCGCTGGCGCGGGATTCATTCTTGCTTTGGCGGCGGACTTGGTCTATGCGGCAAGGGGAACACAGTTTCACATGGCGTTTGTTCGGCTGGGGCTTGTTCCTGATTGGGGTGGAATGTACCTGTTGCCTAGGCTTGCCGGCATCCGCAAGGCAAAGGAGTGGATGCTTTTTGCGGAAACCTTGGATGCCGAAACGGCCCTTAATTGTGGTCTCGTCAACGCTATCTTCGAGGAAAAAGCGTTTTTTCAGAATGTTCTAGAACGGGCCGAACGGTTAGCCGCTGGGCCCTGGACTGCCATACAGACCATCAAGGCTTTTTTAAATCAAACTCCAGAAATTACCCTGGAGGAGGCACTGAACATGGAGCTAGAGGCCTTTTCAGCGTGCATGGCTTCGCATGACGTCGAAGAAGGGATCAACGCTTTTTTTGAGAAAAGGGCGCCCAGGTTCCTGTAGCTTGGCTCGGGTGATCCAATCGGCTTGGTTGGTTTCCTTGCCAGGCGAGACAAGGTAAATCTAACGCTTTAAGCAAACAATCGTTTTTAACAAGTTTTTTAAGCCAACACCAACCAATAATAGCCAGTCTAAAAGAGAGGATAAAAATGGCGGCAACGCAGTTCGATCTAAATGAAGATCAACGTATTTTCATGGATATGATGAAGGATTTCGCCGAACAAAAAATCGAACCCTTGGTGGAGAACGCGGAAACCATGCGCGAAACTCCCCGGGAAGTATTTACCATGATGGGCGAGATGGGCTTTTTATGTCCTCGTTATCCCGAAGAAATGGGTGGTGGTGGCGGCGATAAGATCATCGAATGCATTATGATTGAACAATTGGCCACAGTATGCGCGGGGATTTGCAGCGCGGTTGTGGCGCACAGCGGGCTAGGCACCATGCCCATTTACCTTCACGGCTCCGATGAGCAAAAACAGCGTTTTTTGCTTCCGGCCATCAAGGGTGAAAAAATCGCGGCCTTCGGGCTGACCGAACCCAATGTTGGTTCAGATACGGCTTCCATCCAGACCAAGGCAGTGCGCGATGGTGACAATTACATCATCAATGGCTCCAAGATGTTCATCACCAATGCTCCTATCTGCGATTACGTCATCGTAGCCGCCTACACTCAGCCCGAAAAGCGAGGCTTGGGAATTAATCTGTTCATAGTGGAACGCGGCACCGAGGGATTCACCGTGTCACGCAAGCTGGAGAAGGTTGGGACCCATTCCGCCGAAACCGGTGAATTGGTCTTTGAGGATTGCGTGGTGCCGGCGGAAAACCTCCTCGGCGGCAAGGAATGCGGCGGCTTCCAGCAGTTGGAAGATACCCTTATTTCAGGCCGGATTACCTATGGCGCCCGCTGCTTGGGCACTGCCCAAGCAGCATTTAACCTTACGGCAGAGTACGCCAAACAGCGAATTCAATTCGGCAAGCCCATTGGTAAATTTCAATTCAATAGCTTTCGCCTGGCTGAAATGGCCACCTTGATCGACATAATGCGCAGCTATACTTGGCGCGTAGCCCGCCTTTATGACCAAGGGGTAAATGTTAAGATGGAATCATCCATGGTCAAACTGTTCTGCGCCGAGAATTTGCAAAAAATAACCAACCAATCTATGCAGATGTATGGTGGTTATGGGTACATGCCAGAATTCGCTATTGAGCGGCACTGGCGCGACGGCAGGCTATGCACTGTCACCGAGGGGACCTCGGAAGTACAACGCATGGTCATCGCCCGGGAATTGGGAATATAGAATCCGTATCCCAATAATGCACATAGTTGTTTTTTCTGGTGACATTTTCATGCCGCTTCACTAATTTCATTGGTAGGATTTTGGGTGCCAACCTCTTTGTGCTTACTGTGAGGTTTTTGCGCTAGATCTAGGAGCCCATAACATTTGCTTGTTGACGAGATGTAAGAGCCCTGGGGCAAACCAAGTCCCAGGGCTCTTCTGGTTGCGAAAACGGCAGATGGTGGAATTATCAGGCGCCTGATGACGGAGGGAAAAGCCGCAGAAATGGCTTAAGGAAATCCGGTCCTCAAGGTTTTCAGACAACTCACGATCGGAAAGGCCATACCAGGACTGAAGCAGCAGGGCCTTGAACATGCCCAGGGCGGGATAGGCCGGATTGCCCACCGCATTGGCTTCTCTTTACAACTTCTTGTCCAGAATCTTCTGTATAAGGCGCCAGTCGATTATTTCATCGATCTTTCCAGGCGTGGTCTTGCCGCGATTGCGCTGAACGGCGGCCAGATCGGTTAAGCCGTCCTTTTTGTGAAACGATTGGCCAAAATCCTCCTCCCATAACGATCACTTCAGCATATTAATGAATTATAACAATAAGTTAAATTGCAAAGCGACCATGCACTCCGTGCAGCGATCTCACATTACAAATACATCTCGATTCTCCCTTTTCGTCGCCTGGCACTTTGGTAGGATTCCCCGAAAGCTATTTCAGGTTACTGTGTCGCTTTTGTGTCGTCAGGGTGTGCCTAAACACCCCTAAATGGCCCTAAATGACAACTTCCCGGTAGGTCTAAATGCCTACCGGGAAGTTGTCTAACAGCCTAATAAAACTGTTTTTTCTTTGGTGCGCCCGGCCTGATTCGAACAGGCGGCCTACGGATTCGTAGTCCGGCGCTCTATCCAGCTGAGCTACGGGCGCTTATGTTTGCCGCCCTTGGGCGACAGATGCGGATTATAACAAAAACCTCCGACTTAGCAAGCCGTAATCGGCCCTTAGGCCAATTCCTCGGCCGCCTCGCGCATCAAGCGGGCGATGGGCAGCCCCTGGGGACAGGCCGCCTGGGCCGGGGCGAAGTCCATGGCCAGCAGGCTTTCCGGCCCCTGGGGCAGGGCCTGGGCCAGGGTCTGGCGGGCCAGGTTCCGGTCTCCGTGGCAGCGGGCGTACATGAGCCCGCGCATGATATCGGCCACCGGCGCGGCCCCGGACAGGGCGTCTTCGCACAGCGAGGCGCACCCGGCGCAGTAGCAGCCCGCCGTGGAGGCTGCGTGGGCGCGCAAGGCCCGGCGATCTGCGGCGCTCAGAGCGGTGCGGTCCAGTGAAGCCGCCGCATTGGCCCGCAGAATGGTGATGTTTGGCATCTGGGAGCAGATGGCAGCGATGCGTTTGTCCTCCCACACCACCAACATCTTGGCCTGGAAGGGGGTGAAGCCCTTTTTCAGGAAGCGTCCCGCCAGTCGCACCTCGCCTTCGCTGTCGTCGGCCACCGGCCCGCCACCCTGGGTCTTCATGGCCGTAAGCCCTATGCCCGCGTCATAACAGGCCTGCACCGCCGCGTTCATGCCCTGGGAGTGCATGATGCGGTAGTTGTAGGTCATCATGATGCCGTCGATGAAGTCCAAGCGGGGGGCCTCGGCCAGGCAGTGCTCCATGTTGCGGTGGGTGGAAAACCCGAACAGCTTCACCTTGCCGGCCTGCTTCATCTTGGCCGCCCAAGCCTTTATCTCCGGCCTGTCCACCTCGGAGATGTCGCTGATGGCATGCACGAAGAACAGATCCACGTATGATGTGTTCAGGCGTTTAAGAGACTGGTTAAGCTCGCTCTCCAGATCCTCGACCTTGCGCTTGTGGGCCTTGGTGACCAGGAAGATGCGGCCCCGCTCCTGGGGGTAGCGGGCCAGAAAATTGCCGATGCCTGTTTCGCTGCGCCCGCCGGTGTAGCTGTAGGCGGTGTCCCAGTAGTCCACCCCCAGCTTGAGGGCCTGGTGCAGCACCATTTGGTTGCTCACGATGTCGAAGATGCCCCCCAGGGACAGGGTGGCCACCTGGACCCCGGTCTTGCCGAAGGGGCGGCGGGGCACCTTGATCTCTTCGGCCGCCCGGGCCGGACCGGCCCCGGCCCCCACCAGCAGGGAAGCAGCCCCCGCCGCGCTTACGGTCTTGATGAAATCCCGGCGGCTGCTCCCGGTCTTTTGTTTGGCCATGTCGCTAAACCTCCCTTGGGTTCACCCAAGCCGGCCGCCTTCCCGGCGGCGTTGTGGTCCGGTTAACTCAAAATTATAGCAGGCCCCTGGGCGGCGATGCGGAGGGAACAAGCGAACAATTCGGCGACGTTTCCCGCCCCTAACCAGGCCCGGCGCCCTTGAGCAGCAGAGAGTGGGAGCGCTCCCGGGTGGCGTTTTCCGCGCTCACCCGGATGGCCCGCTTGCCGCTCACCGGGCATTCGTGCTGGCAGATGCCGCAGCCGGTGCAACGGGCCGGGTCCACGTAAGGCCGTTGTAAGCGCACCGCCACGCTGAGAGGAGCGCCGGGGGTGGGAGCGCGCCAATCCGGCCCTGGAGCCAGAGTCATGCTGGCCGCGCCGTTGGTCACGATGCGGGCCCGGGCCGCGCCGGCTTGCAGGTAATAGTCACCGCTGGCCAGGGCGTCTGGCTTCAAGGCCTTGCCGCTCACCGCCAGTTCGCCGCCAGAGGACGGCCCGGCCTTCAGGCCGCCCAGCACCGTCTCCCAGGCCAGGCGGGTGAAGATGGCCTTGGGGCTCACCGGGCAGTTTTCCTGACACACGATGCAGGGCCGGTCCATGGCCCAGGGCAGGCAGCGGCCCCGGTCCAGGAAGGCGCAGCCCAGGCGGATGGGCCCCTGGGCCGCGTACTCGCCCTTGCCCAGCTTTTCGTCCAGGGTAATGGGCCGGATAGCCGCGCTGGGGCATACGTGGGCGCAGGCGATGCAGCGGGGCTGGCAACCGCTGGTCCCGATGGTCATACCCAGCACCGGGGTCCACAGCCCTTCCAGGCCGAAGGAAGGCCCGGCCGGTTGCAGCACCCCGGTGGGGCACACCCGCATGCACTGGCCGCAGCGCAGGCAGCGGCGCAAAAATTCGCTCTCGGGCAGGGAGCCCGGTGGGCGGATAAGGGCCGGATTCCAGCCCGGCCCCAGCACCCCGCTCAGGCTCAGGATGGGCGGGGCGGCCAGGCCCAGGCCCAGCCCGGCCAGCACCCGGCGGCGGCTCAGGTCCGGGGCGGCCTCGCCCCCGAGCGAAGGTTTGGTGGCGTAGGTGACGGCCTCCTCGGGGCAGCCGTCCAGGCAATTCATACACAGCACGCACTCGGCCGGGCGCAAGCGACCCGCCGGGCGGGCCGCGCCGGAGCAGGAGGCGTCGCAGCTCATACAGGCCCCGCAGCGGGCCTGGGTCTTGCCCACCCGCCACAGGGCGTGACGGCCCAGCAGACCCAGCAGGGCCCCGGTGGGGCACACGAAGCGGCAAAAGAAACGGGGCCGCCACAGGTTGAGCAGCAGGGTGGCAAAGAACACCGCCGCGATGAGACCGGCCCCTTGGTAGAAGCGCGGGCCGGGCCAGGCCACCCGGGCCGGGGCGTCGGCCAGGGGCAGAAGGACCAAATTCACCGAACGGCTGACCAAGGGGATGGGGTCCAGCAGGCCCGCCAGGAGCCAGGCCCCGCCGCTGGGGGCCAGCAGGCTCCAGGCCACCCACACCGCCAGGACCAGGCCCACGGCCAGGGCGTAGGCGCGCCCGCCCTGCCCCTTGCGGGTGGCCAGAAGCACCAGGCCCAGCACCAAGGCCCCGGCCAGGGCCGCGGCCACCTGGCCCATGGCCAAACGGGCCGCCAGGTCACTGGCCGCCGCGCCCAAGAAAAAGGCCAGCAAAAAGTATTTGATCTGCTGGGCCGGATGGGGGGCGTTGCGTTGCACGCGCTCCTTGAGGGGTTTGTTGCGCGCGCCCAGCCAGCCCACGAAATGGTGCATGGCCCCAAAGGGACAGACCCAGCCGCAGAAAAAGCGCCCCGCCACCAGGGTGAGGGCCAGCACCGCCGCGCCCCACCACAGGCCCGCGTAGAGCGAGCCCGCGGCCATCAGGCTGGTGAGACCGGTGAGGGGGTCCAGCTCCAGGAACCAATTAACCGGCCAGCCCCGGAGTTGCCACAGGCGCTCGCCCACCGTGGCCACCAGGCAGAACCACAGGAACAGGGCCAGGAAGAAGCCTTGGCTAATGCGCCGGACGGTTACTATGCGCATCAGCCCAGCTCCACCTTGGTGGGGTTCAGGGATTCGTAGTCCGTGGTGCCCGCCCCGGCCTGGGCGGCCAGGCCCAGCCAGGGCACCTGCGCGGGCTTCAGGCCCAAGAGCCCCACGGCCATGGAGTCCACGGCCACCTGGTCCGTGCCCAGGATCATGGTGTCAGTGGGCCTCAGATCCTCCAGAGAGCCGCCGGTGGGGCCGTTGTGGGCCAGGGTGGCCACCCCGTCGGCGATGACCAGGCTGGGGGTCACCATGCGCCCCAATTCGCTGATGATGCCGTTTATGTCCTGGTGGAACACGTTGCGCCGGCCCCCCAGCAGGCCGTACCAGTTTTTCATGGTCACCGACGCCTGGCTGCGGTGGTGGTCCTTCACCGGGGCCAGGCCTATGAGGCGGTGGGCCCCGGCCAAGGGGCCGTACATGAGCGGCCAGTCCACGATGAGCCGCCCGCCGGGCAGGGTGTAGGGCCTAAAGGCCCCAGGGTGGGGCAGCACCACCTTGGCACCGGCCTGCCGGGCGGCCGGACCGATGCCGCTGAGTTCGAAGCAGGAGGCCGGGTCGTTGATGGGGTTGTCGGTGACAACCACCTGGGCCGCCCCGGCCTTCAGGCACAAACGCACCAGCTCGGCCACCAGCTCGGGGTTGGAGGTGGCCCCCAGGGCGGGCGGGGTGGCAAAGGCCGCGTTGACCTTGATGACCACCTTGTGCCCCGCCCCCACAAAGGCGGCGATGCCGCCCAGGGTCTCCAGGCCGGCCCGCAGGGCGGGCACCCGGTGGCCGCTCTTGACCACGGCCACGCGCCCCCCCGTGCCCGCCACGGCGAAGGACGGCAGCTTCACCGATTCGGCCCGGCCCGACTCGGCGCCGGGCCCCTGGGTGTCGTGGGCCCACCAGCCCAAAGCCCCGATGGCGGCCATGCCCAGGCCCGCCTTGCCCGCACGCAAAAGGAAGCGGCGGCGGTCCATGTCAGCATCCCGGCTCATGGCTGGGCCTTTTCCAGGGTCCCACGCAGGCGCTGGGCCAGGGCCAGAGTGGCGGCGCGGTCTTCGGCTCCGCGCACCCCGGCCAGAAAAGGCCCTTGGGACCAAAACAACTCCCAGGAGCCGAAGACCTCCAGCAGGTTCGCGCCGGGCAGGTCGGCCGGGGCGGGCTGAGGATTGCCGCCGTTGTCCTTGAGGAAAGCCGCGTAGGCCCTGGCTTGCTTTTGGGCCGTGGCCCCATCGGCCCGGCGGGCCAGGAAGGCCAGCAACTCCTGGCCTCCCCGGGGATAAGTGGCGATGAATATTTGGTCCAGCCCGGCCATGCCGAATGCGTCCTTGGCCAGAAGCACCACCGAGCCGGGCTTCATACCCTGGGCCGGAAAGAGATCCGCTTCGGCGGGCGCGGCGCTGGACGTAGCTGGCAGTTTGGCCAGGAGGGCCTTGGCCGCCTGGTCCAGCCCCTGGCGCAGGGCGGGCTCGGGGGTGGAGGCCACCGCCTCCAGGTACCAGGGGCCTTGGGCCAGGTACAAGGCGTTGCTGGTGGCGTAGGCGTTGGGGGTGAGCTGCGAGAGCTGGGCTCCGGAGCGGCGCTGGTTGCTGAAAACGCTGTAGGCGGCCCGGTCGTCTTTCATCCGGTAGAGCATAAGCTCCAGCCAGGCGGCGGAACGCCCGGCCAGGGCGTAGCGCCGGGTGGCCAGGCTCTCGAAGCCGGCGGCCAGGTACAGTTCGGCCTTGCCGTCGATCTTGTCGGAAAGGGTGGCCGGGGTGAAGCCTTCTCCCGGGCCCAGGGGCTCCAGGCCGGGTATGGCCAGTTCGGCCAGCAGGCCCGCCCCGCCGGCCGAAGCCGCGCCGCCCCAGCCCCAGGAGGCGGGATCGTAGCGGGCCTGTTGCCAAAGCATCAAGGCGGCCACTAGGGCCAATAGCCCCAGGGCCGCCAGACTGAGCAGGCGTTGGACGCGGCTGGGTTGGGACCGGCTCAGCTCCATGGGCCAAACTGCTCCCGCGCTCTAAGCTCCGCTAAGGTTAGGAATCGCCGCCCGCCCCTTATGCTCCGCCGCTTTTCCTGGGCCGCCGGCTGCGGCTGCGGCTGGCGGGCTTGTCGCCGGAGCGGGGCCGCCCACCGCCTCCCCTGCCCCCGCTGCGTCCATCACGTCCCCGCTGGCCGTCGCGCCCCTCACGGGCGGGCCGGTAGGGCCGCCGGTAGTTGGGAGTGTCGTCGGGCAGGAACATGTCCTCGTCGGCGAAGACCACCGGAATCTTGGCGGCCAGGTACTCCTCCACGTAGGGCAGGTGGGTGGCGTACTCGTCGCAGCACAGGGTGATGGCCTTGCCCACCGCCCCGGCCCGGGCGGTGCGGCCGATGCGATGCACGTAGTCCTCGGGGTCGGCGGGCACGTCGAAGTTGATGACGTGGCTAACGTCCTCGATGTGCAGGCCCCGGGCGGCCACATTGGTGGCCACCAATATTTTAAGCTTCCCCTTCTTGAACTGCTCCATGAGCGCCATGCGCTTGGGCTGGGTCAGGTCGCCGCTGATGCCCTCGGCGGGCAGTCCGTGGGCCTTGAGCTTGAAGGTGAGCATGTCCACCACACGCTTGGTGTTGGTGAAGATCATCACCCGCGACCAGTCTTCCTTCTTGAGCAGGCCCAGGAGCAGGTTGAGCTTTTCGGTGGCCGAGCAGTGGTACATCTCCTGGGTCACCTGGCTCACCGTCTTGGTGTTGGGGACCACCGACACCCGGGTGGGTAGGTTCATGAACTCGTAGGTGATCTCCGAGACCCGCCAGCCCAGGGTGGCCGAGAACAGCATGCTCTGGCGCTGTTGGTACTTGGGCAGACGCCGAAGCACCCAACGCAGATCGTCCACGAAGCCCATGTCGAACAGGCGGTCAGCCTCGTCGATGACCAAATACTTGACCCCACGGGGGTCGAAGATGCCTTGCTTCATGTAGTCGATGAGCCGCCCCGGGGTGGCCGCCACCAGGTCCACGCCATCTCTGAGGGCTTCGGCCTGCTTTCTGTAGTCCACCCCCCCGAACACGGCCAGCATCTTCAGGTCCAGGTGGCGTCCGATGTCCTCGGCGTCCTGCATGATTTGCAGAGCCAACTCCCGGGTGGGGCTTATGATGAGCACCGAGGGGCCGCCCGGCCGGCGGTCTTTTTCCCGGGCCAAGCGGTCGAAGATGGGCACCAGAAAGGCCGCGGTCTTGCCGGTGCCGGTCTGGGCCTCTCCGGCCACATCCTTGCCGGCCAAGCCCAGGGGGATTGCCTTTTCCTGGATCAAGGTGCAGCGCTCATATCCCGAATCATGCAGGCCTTGTAAAAGCTCCGGCGGCAGGTTGAAGTCGGCGAAGGGCACCCCCACGGGTGCCTCCGGGGGGCGCTGCGGCGTGGCCTGCAACTCGGGATTGTCTTCTTTAATCATTCTTTAGGGGTGTTCCTTTGGTTAGTTGGAGAATTTTTTACGCGGACATAGTTCTTGTCCCGGATGTCCAGCCAGGTGCGGCAGCCCTTTTTGGGGCAGTCGATGGCCTCTGAGAAGTAGACCATCCTGCCGTCCATGAAGTAAATCCAGTGAGGGGTGGCTTGGGCGTTGGTCCAACCCACCTCGCTGACCCCCAGGGTGACAACGCCGGTGAGCACCCTGGCCGCGGCCTCGCTGGGGCAGGCCGGAATCTCGGGCACCATTTCGTATTCCAGGACCAGGTAGTCCCGCTGGTGGCCCGGGAAGCGCACCCGTTTGATGTGCTCCGGTTCGCCCAGCCTGGCGGTGACCTGCTCGGGGGTCATACCCGGTTGTATTTTACCCACCTGATCGCTGGCTTTGGCCGCGCAGCCGGCGGCCAGGGCCAGGACTGCCATAACCAGCCAACTTATCAGACGCATGGGACATCTCCCACTCATAAGCGGCGGCTTCCCATCCGCGATGCGCGAACCGCCACCAACTCGGCGGCGATGCTGATGGCGATTTCCTCGGGGGTTTCAGCCCCGATGGCCAGCCCAATGGGCGAATGCACCGCTTCAAGCTGTTCGGTGGCGAAGCCTTCCCCGGCCAAGGCCTGGTAGATCATGGCCCGCTTGCGTTTGGAGCCGATCATGCCCACATATGCCGCGTTTTGCCTCAGCGCCTGGGCCAACACCTCCTTGTCGTAGAGATGGCCCCGGGTGACGATCACGATATAGGCCTCGGGGCCCAGGGACTCGCCCTCCAAAACCGTTTCCAGGGAGCGGTTCCATATGGCCTGGGCCTGGGGGAAACGCTGGCGGTTGGCCCACTCGGGCCGGTCGTCGGCCACCACCAGGGCGAAGCCGGCCATTGCCACCAAAGGGGCCAGCTTTTGGCTCACATGCCCCCCTCCGAAGATGTAAACCACCGGTTGGCTGGCGATGGGCTCCAACAAAAGGGGCGCGGGCAGCGCGCCGGCCATGGGACCCTGCCAAAGGTGGGGTCCCCCCTCGGCCGAGGCGCCCAGATCTACCTCCAAGGCGGCCAAAAAGCTCTCATCCAGGGGCAAGGAACCCAAGGAGGACTGCTTGCGGCGCAGGAGTAGCTTGCGGCCGGCCGCTACCGACTCGCCGCCTGAAACCAGCATGGTGGCCAACAGAGCCTTGCCGCCGCCGTTGGCCGCATGGGCCGCGGCCTGGTACAGGGCCAGGGTCTCGGGGTCCGAGGCCGTGACCGGATCCAGGTAGACGTCCAAGTCACCGCCGCAGATCATCTCGGTGTCGGCCACGTCGGCGCCCATGAGGCGGTAGTGCATCAGCTCGGTCCGGCCCCGGGCCAGGGCCTGGCGGGCCTTTTCGATGACCTGGGCCTCGAAGTTGCCCCCGCCTATGGTGCCCCAGAACCCGCCGTCCGGCCGCACGAAAAAGCGGCTGCCCGCCGAACGGGGGGCTGAACCCTTTTGCCCGATTATGGTGGCCAGGCACAGGTCGTTGCCTTGGGCCAATTCTTGAATCACTGCTGCTAGAAAATCACGCATGTCTGTTTTTCATAACGGGGGCCCACCAGGGGCCGCCCGGAAGTAATTAATATAACTATATACCATTCGGCGTAATTTTACCCGGGGTCCCGGGGCGGGGCGCGGTCTCAGCTGACGGACGCGGTTGCAAGGGGGCGGGCCACCAATACCGAACAAGGCGACCGCCGCACCATCTTTTGGGCCACCGAGCCGAAAACGGTTTCGGCCAGGCCGCTTACGCCGGTGCTGCCCATCACCATCAAATCGGCCCCCTCTTCCTTGGCCAGGCGGACAAGCTCGCGGGGGGGGTCGCCTTCCAGCAGGCGCACCTCCAGGTCCAACTCCGGGGCGGCCTCCCGGCGGCGCTTGTTGAGCGCCTCTTGGCATGATTCCTTTAGGCCCTGGCGCAGAGCCAGGGTGGTCTGGTTGACTACGAACTCGTCCAAAAGGGGGCTGGGGGTGACCAGGGGCGGCAGCACGTGGACCAGCATCAGCCGGGCCCCGTGCTGGCGGGCCAGTAACAGGGCCTGACCCAAGGCATCCTCGGCCCCGGGGGAGAAGTCGGTGGCGGCTATGATGCTTTTAAAGCGCATGGCATGGCCATCCTAGGGTGTGGAGGGGGCATTGGTGAGCAGGAACTTCAAGTCGTCGTCGGAGAAGTAGATGCCGCCGCCCATGAAGAAGGAGGTGTTGCCGTCTTTGCTGGCGATGTCATCCACGCCGGCGGAAAGATAAAAAGAATTCCAGAAATCATAACTGGCCGCAAAACGCACCCGTGGGTTGGTGTCCTTGCGCCATTCGTAGGCCTCCATGGTCAACTTGAGCTTGTCGTTGAAAAGGTGGTAGTCGGCTCCGACGCCGCCGGTGGAGGAAAAAATGCCCGCCCTGAGGGTGAGATCCCAGAAGCGCTTGCCAAACTGCACGTTGAAGGTCAGGTCGTCGCGGTTGTAGTTGACCGTGGTGCTGTTGGTGTGGGTGACCACTCCATCCACGTCCACCGTCTTGACGGTCTGGGTTTCGGAGCGCTTGCCCCGGGGGTCGTCCACCACGCCTATCAGGAAGAACTTGTCTGCCTTGGGCTGGAGCCGCACGTTCAGCTCGCTCCTGAGCGACTCCTCCTTGAAGATGTACTCTCCCCGGTACTCCACGAACACCTTCCAGGCGTCGGCCCGGACCAAATAGTCGTTTATGGAGGTCAGGGCGTCGTCGATCTTGGTCACCGTGGTGTCGTCGTTGACCAGCTTGCCGATGCTGCCCTCGCCCTTTTCGATCTTTTGGCTCACCTGCTTCAGCGAGGCCAGGGTGGCGTTCAAATCGTCGATGGTCTGTTTGCTGTTCACCAACTGGCCGATGGTGCCATCACCCTTGTCCACCTTCGTCATCACCGAATTGAGCGAGGAGATGGTTTTTTGCATCTGGACGCTGGCCAGTTGGAAGTTCTTGATGGTTTCGCTGAGGGCCTTCTTGTTTTCGCCGCTAAATTCGCTGAGATCGCCGGCAAAGCGGTCCATGTTGACCACGATGCGGTTGAGGCGCTGTTGGTTGTCGGCGATGACCGTCTTGAGGCTGCCGGTAAGCTCGCGCAGGTTGGCCAGGGCCTCGCTGATGTTCTTGGAAGACTCCGGCGAGGCGATGGAAACCTTGAGGGAATCGGTGATCTGCCTGATATTGTCGGCCACCTCGCCCACCCGGGCCATCACCTGGTCCAGGTCGGTGGGCACGCTGGCCCTGGCTATCTGCTGCCCGTTCTTCAGTTTGGGCGCGCTGGGGCTGCCCGGCTCCACGGCCACGTATTTGTCGCCCAGCACTCCCCGGGTGCGGATAAGGGCGCTGACGTCCTGGGCCAGAGGCACATCCTTGGAGATCAGCATGGTCACCCGGGCCTTGCCCTTGTCCAGGGCGATTTGCTCTACTTGACCTATCTGGATGCCGGCCATCTCCACGGGGGCCATCTTCTTCAAGCCCGTGGCTTGGTCAAAAACCGCGTAGACCTCGTAGACCTCTGGGCCGCCTATTTTAAACGACCCCAGGCGGATGGTCATATAGGCCAAAACGGCCAGACCCACCAGCACGAAAATGCCGACCTTGGCCTCTGTGGAAACTCCGGACATGATGCCTCCGGTGACTGCGGCTCCTAGTATATAACGTATCCGGCCCGTCAGACCGGTTTTAGATTACCTCGATGGGCCCCTCGGCCCGTCCATGGATAAACTGCTGCACCACTTCGTCGGAGCTGTCGCGGATCTCCTGGGGGCTGCCCTGGGCGATGATCTTGCCTTGATAGAGCATGGCGATGTTCTGGCCCACCAGGAAGGCCCCTTCGATGTCGTGGCTGATTACCACCGAAGTGACCCCAAGCTTTTGCTGGGTTTCCGCGATGAGTCGGTTGATGGCCGCCGACAGCGGCGGGTCCAGGCCGGTGGTGGGCTCGTCGTAGAGAATTATTTCCGGCTCCAAAGCGATGGCCCGGGCCAGGCCCACCCGTTTGCGCATGCCCCCGGAGAGCTCGCTGGGCATCTTGTGCTCCACCCCGGGCAGGCCCACCATTCCCAGCTTTTCCGATACCAGATTGAGCACTTGGCGTTCGGGCAGCTTGGTGTGCTCCCGCAGGGGAAAGGCCACGTTGTCCTGCACGTTCATGGAATCAAAAAGCGCCGCCTCTTGGAAGAGCATGCCGAAACGGCGGCGCACCCCGTTTAGCTGGTGGTCGCTCATGCGCACGATATTAATGCCGTCCACCAGCACTTCACCCTGGTTCGGCTTGATCAGGCCGATCATGTGCTTGAGCATCACGCTCTTGCCCCCGCCGGAACGGCCGATGATCACCGTGGTCTGGCCCCGGGGTATGCCCAGGTTCAAGCCCTTGAGCACCTGCTGGGCGCCGAAGGACTTGTAAACGTCCTTGAGCTCGATGATATTGCCGGTTTCGCTCATGACCACCTAAAACATCCTAAAACATCATCGCGGTGAGGACATAGTCAGAAGCCAGGATCAACACGCTGCCCAAAACCACCGCCCGGGTGGTGGCCCGGCCCACGCCTTCGGCGCCGCCGGAGGTGTAAAAGCCCTTGAAGCATCCCACCAGGGAGAGGATCAGGCCGAAAAAGGCCGCCTTCACCAAGCCCATGGAGATGTCTGAAAAATCCATGTATTCGATTATCTTGGAGATAAAGATGCCGTGGTTGATGCCCAGCAGCCCCACCCCCACCACGTAGGCCCCCACGATGCCGACAAAATCAGCGATGATGGTCAGCACCGGCAGCATGGCCACCGAGGCCAGAATGCGCGGCACCACCAGGTATTGCACCGGGTTCACCGCCATGACGTACAGGGCGTCGATCTGCTCGGTGACCCGCATGGTGCCCAGTTCGGCGGCCATGGCGCTGCCCGCCCGGCCGGTGACCATCAGCGAGGTGAGCACCGGGCCCAGTTCCCGGGTGAGGGCCAGGGCCACGGTGGAGCCCACCAGGCTCTCCGCCCCGAACAGGGAGAAACCGTGGTAGCTCTGCAGGGCGAAAACCCCGCCGGTGAAGGCCCCGGTGAGGATGGTGACGCCCAGGGAGCCGACGCCCACGAATTCCATCTGCTTGAAGAGGAGTTGCAGACGAAAGGGGGGCCGCATCATCCACAGGACCGATTGGAGAAAAAGCAGGAGCAACTCGCCGGCTTCCTCAAGCCAGTGCAAGAATTTCCCCCCCACCATTTCCATGGGGCGCAACCAGCCCATGGGCGCTTATCCTCCCCGGCGGCGCCAGAGCTCCGCCAGCACGGGTTCAACGTTTCCCACTATATGGCGCGCCCGGTGCGCCGTCAAGAAACGATGCCATAACCATGCGCAAACGCCGCCCCGCCAGCCTTGACGATAACCCAAAGGCTTGATAGGGTTACTCCGTGGGCCGGGGGGTGCCTTGTAAAAGGCTGAGAGCGGCGCTAAAGGCGGCGCGACCCCTTGAACCTGATCCGGTTAATCCCGGCGTAGGGAACGGTCCGCCCGTTTAAGGAGCTATTGCAGCACCCTGACCGAGCGGGGCCGCCATCTACGGCGGCCCTTAACTTTTTTGTAGCGGAGGTTTTCGGCATGACTCCTGCCCGGGTCCTGATAATCGCCGGCTCCGATAGCGGGGGCGGGGCCGGCATCCAGGCCGACCTGAAGGCGGCGGCGGCCCTGGGGGCCCACGCCATGACCGTGATAACCGCCCTCACCGCCCAAAACACCAAAGAGGTGCGCGGGGTGCACCCGGTGCCCCTGGATTTCGTGGAGCGGCAATTCGCCACCGTGGCCGAGGACATCGGCCTGGACGCGGTTAAGACCGGCATGCTCCACTCGGCTGATCTGGTGGAGCTGGTGGCCGGGCTGTTGGCCGGGGTCAAGGTTCCGGTGGTGGTGGACCCGGTGATGGTGGCCAAGGGCGGCGGCCGCCTGTTGGCCCCGGAGGCGGTTCAGGCGGTGAAGACCCTGCTCCTGCCCCGGGCCACCCTGGTCACCCCTAACCTGGACGAGGCCGAGGCCCTGCTGGGGCGGCCGGTAACCGACCGGGCGGCCATGGAGCAGGCGGCGGCGGACTTGGTGGGCCTGGGGGCCTCGGCGGCCCTGGTCAAGGGTGGCCATTTGCCCGGCCAGCCGGGCGACGTGCTCTTCGACGGCAAGCACACCCATTTCTTCAGCGCCCCGCGCATCGACACCCCCCACACCCACGGCACCGGCTGCACCCTGGCCTCGGCCATCGCCGCTTTGCTGGCCCAGGGCTGGGAGTTGGCCCCGGCGGTGGAGCGGGCCCGCCTGCTGGTGCGCCGGGCCATCGCCGGCGGTTTGGTCCTTGGACATGGCCACGGCCCGGTGAACGCCCTGGCCGATCTGGGCCCCCGCCTGGAGTTGGGGCCCTGCCTGGCCGAGATGGACGCGGCCCTGGAGCGCATGGAGGCGGTGCCCGGCCTGGGGGGCATGATACCCGAGGTGCGGGGTCAACTGGGCTATGCCCTGCCCGGGGCGGCCTCGGCCCAAGAGGTTTTGGCCGTGGCCGGGCGCATCACCAACATCGGACCGCGCCTCAAGGCCGCCGGGCCGGTGCGCCCCGGAGCCAGCAGCCACGTAGCCAAGATAGTGTTGGCGGCCATGGCCGCCGACCCGGCCATGCGCGCGGCCATGGCCTGCCGCTTCGGCGAAGACCTGGTGCAACGCGCCAGGGACCTGGGCTGGACGGTGGGCGAATTTTCCCGGGCCGATGAGCCCCCCGAAGTGAAGCAGCGGGAAGGCTCCTCCCTGGAGTGGGGGACCACCAACGTTATCGAGCGCCTGGGCCGGGTGCCCGAGGTGATATTCGATCGAGGCGAGTCCGGCAAGGAGCCGGTGCTAAGGCTTTTGGCCCGCAACCCGGGCGAGATCGTGGACCGGCTGCTACTTTTGGCCGGCCAGGGAGCATAAATCATGAGCGAAACTCAACTGCAAGCGGCCCGGGCCGGCAAGATCACCCAGGCCATGGAAACGGTGGCCGCCAAAGAGGGGCAAGACGCCGAGCACATCCGCGAATTGGTGGCCCAGGGCAAGATAGCCATTCCGGCCAACCCGGGGCACACCCGCCTGGAGCCTTGCGGGGTGGGGGCGGGCCTTACGGTCAAGGTGAACGCCAACCTGGGCTCCAGCCCCGACCGCTGCGACACGGCCGAGGAGGCCGAGAAGCTCTCCGCCGCCTTGGAGGCCGGGGCCGACGCGGTGATGGACCTTTCCACCGGCGGCGACCTCACGGCCATGCGCCGCCAGGTCTTGGACCTGAGCCCGGTGCCCGTGGGCACGGTGCCCATCTACCAGGCCGCAGTGGAAGTGACCGGCGAGGGCCGGGGAATCGTGGACATCACCGCCGAGGACCTGTTCAGGGTGATCGAGCAGCAGGCCGCCGAGGGGGTGGACTTCATGACCGTGCATTGCGGGGTCACTCGCGGGGCGGTGGATCATCTGCGCGCCGAGGGGCGCATTACCGACGTGGTGAGCCGGGGCGGCTCGTTCTTGGCCTGTTGGATGATCGCCAATGAGAAGGAAAACCCCCTGTACGAGCAGTACGACCGGCTGCTGGACATCTGCCAGAAGCACGACGTGACCCTGTCCCTGGGCGACGGCCTTCGGCCCGGCTGCCTGGCCGACGCCACCGACCGGGCTCAGGTGAGCGAGTTGATAACCCTGGGCGCACTGACCCAGCGGGCCTGGGACGCGGGGGTGCAGGTGATGATAGAGGGGCCGGGCCACGTGCCCCTGGATCAGGTGCAAGCCAACGTGGTGCTGCAAAAGCGTCTGTGCCACGGCGCGCCCTTCTATGTGCTGGGCCCCTTGGTCACCGACATCGCCGCCGGGCACGACCACGTGGCCTGCGCCATCGGCGGCGCCCTGGCCGCCTGGGCCGGGGCCGACTTCCTCTGCTACGTCACCCCCAGCGAACATCTGGCCTTGCCCGGCCCCAATGATGTATATGAAGGGGTGATAACCACGCGCATCGCGGCCCACGCGGCGGACATCGCCAGGGGCAACCAGGCGGCCATCGCCCGGGACCGGGCCATGGCCCAGGCCCGCAAGGCCATGGACTGGGAGGGCATGTTCAACCTCTGCCTGGACCCCAAGACCGCCCGGGCCATGCGCGCCGGCAGCACTCCCGGCGAGGAGGAAGTCTGCACCATGTGCGGCAAGTACTGCGCCATGAAACTGGTGAACGAGCATTTGCACGGAAAGGAATAAGACATGGGCCTGGTGATCTTCAGCGACCTGGACGGAACCTTGCTGGATCACCACACCTATTCTTACCAGCCGGCCCTGCCCGCCTTGGGGGAGATAAAGCGCCGGGGCATCCCCCTGGTGTTGTGCTCCTCCAAAACCAGGGCCGAGATGATCCCCCTTCACGCCGAGTTGGGCCTGGACGCGCCCATCATCACCGAGAACGGGGGGGGAGTCTTCGCCCCGGAAAGCAATCCCCTGGCCAAGGGCGACACCTGGAGCGACGCCGGAGAGGGCTGGCGGGTGCTGGAGATAGGCCTGCCCATCGCCGAGCTACGGCGTCGGCTGGAGGGCTTCAAGGACGACCTGGGTCTCAAAGGCTTCGGCGATATGAGCAACCACGAGGTGGCCAAGCTCACCGGCCTGAGCAAGGAGCAGGCGGCCCTGGCCCGCAAGCGGGAGTTTAACGAACCCCTGCTGCCCCCCCGGGACCAACAGGCGGTCAAGGCCATTGTTGACGCCGCCCAGGACGCGGGCCTGCAAGTGACCCAGGGGGGCCGCTTCTGGCACCTGCTGGGCGGGGGCGACAAGGGCAAGGCGGTGCGCCTGCTCTCGGTGCTCTACGCCAAACACGACCCGGAGTTGACGACCATGGCCCTGGGCGACGCGCCCAACGACCTGGGCATGCTGGAGGCGGTGGATCGGCCGGTGCTGGTGGCCCTGTCCGGCGGCGGACACGCCGCAGTGGAGTTGCCGGGCCTGGTCCTGGAGCCTTTGGCCGGACCGGCTGGCTTCAACCACGCGGTGCTGGCCGCCCTGGAGGGTGGGAACTAAGCGTGGCCGAGGCATCCCCCGGCGGCCAGGTGCTACGCCTGCTCATACATGGCAACGGCGAGCGCTCCGGCCAGGAGATGGCCCAGCGCCTGGGTATAAGCCGGGCGGCGGTGGCCAAGACCATCACCTCCCTCCGGGCCCAGGGCCTGGAGATCGACGCCGCCCCCCGGCGGGGCTATCGCCTGATCAGCGAACCGCCCCTGCTGCTGCCGGCCATGGTGGAGGCTCGCCTGAAGCCCGGCTCCCTGGGCCTGCCTGTGCACCATTTCCAAGAGATCGACTCCACCAACCTGGAGGCACGCCGCCGGGCCGAGACCGGAGCGCCCCATGGAACCTGCCTGGTGGCCGAGCACCAGAGCGCGGGACGGGGCCGCCTGGACCGGCGCTGGCAAGCGCCCAAGGGCAGCGCCCTGCTCTTCTCCATCATCCTGCGGCCGGACTTGAGCCTTAGGCGGGTGTTCGCCCTGAACAACCTCGTCTCCCTGGCCGTGTGCCGGGCCCTGGAAAAACACGGCGGCCTGGCCCCGGCCATCAAGTGGCCCAACGACGTTTACCTGGAGGGCAAGAAGCTGGCCGGGGTGCTCACCGAGTTCACCAGCCGGGCCGAAGCGGTGGAATACGCCGTGGTGGGGGTGGGCCTCAACGTAAACCAGGAGCCCGCCTGGCTGGCCGGCCTGGACCAGCCGGCCATGAGCCTTCTGGCCGCCACGGGCCATGCCTGGGAGCGAGCCACCCTGCTGGCCCAGATCCTGGAAGAGACGACCGCCCTCCATGACCAGTTCGTGGCCGGCGGCGGAGACGACCTGGCCCAGGAATATGCCCGGCGATCCCTGATCCTGGGCCTGGACGTGACCGTGCGCCAGGGGCAGGCCGTGCGCCGGGGCAAGGCGGTGGGTTTCGCCCCGGAAGGCGCCTTGCTCCTGGAGGAAAACGGCCAGGTCAGCCCCATACACCACGGCGACGTGAGCCTGTTGGACTGGGAGGTGCTGGGCTAAAGCCCCATCCGTCCAATCCCACCCGCAACCCCCCATTCCTGCTTGCCAAGTCCGGCCCGGACTGGTAGATTGTCAACCGTTTCACAACAGAGGTTGACAATCATGACTCAAGATTTCCCCACAGAGATAAGCAACACAATTCAGCGCGTCATGGACGGTGGTCTCCCCGAGGCGGAGCAGGCCGCCGCCTGGCTGGAGCGCAGCGATCTGGGCCAGTTGGGCCAGCTCTTGGCCGCGGCCGGCCGCCTGCGCGGGGCCAATGAAGGCGACGTGGTGGAGTTTTGCGCCATCGTCAACGCCCGCTCGGGCCATTGCTCGGAGAACTGCGCCTTTTGCGCCCAGAGCGCCCATCACCAGGGCCAGGCCGAGGTCTACCCCCTGTTAAGCGCCGAGGAAATGGTGCGCCGGGGCCGGGCCGCCGCCGAAGCCGGGGCCCAGCGCTTCGGCATCGTCACCAGCGGCCGCGAGTGCCCCAAAGGCGAGGCCCTGGACGAGATCTGCCGGGCGGTGGAGGTTTTGACCAGCGAAAAGGTCATCGCCCCCTGCGCCAGTCTGGGGCTCATCGGCCAGGCCCGGGCCCGCCGCCTGGCCGACGCCGGCCTGGTGCGCTACCACCACAACCTGGAGGCCGGGCCCAGCTTCTTTCCGCGCATCTGCACCACCCACACCTATGAGGACCGGGTGGACACGGTCAAGGCGGCCCAAGACGCCGGGCTTGAGGTGTGCGTGGGAGGCATCGTGGGTCTGGGCGAAACCCCGCTGGAGCGGGTGGAGTTGGCCCAGGCCGTGGCCGAGTTGAAGCCCCAGAGCATCCCTCTGAACTTTTTGACCCCCATCCCCGGCACCCCCATGGCCAACCACCAACCCCTCAAGCCCCTGGAGGCCCTGGCCACGGTGGCGGTGTTCAAGCTGTTCAACCCCAAGGCGGTGGTGCGCACCTGCGGGGGACGCCAGCAGGTGTTGGGCAACCTGGCCCCCCTGATGTATTTGGCCGGGGCCGGGGGCACCATGATCGGCAACTACCTGACCACCGAGGGCCGCCAGCCCGTGGAGGATATCAACGACCTCGCGGCCCTGGGCCTCAAGCCCGCCGCCAAGCTGATGGGCGAGTAGAAAATGAGCCGCACCCAAGAAATTCTCAGCCAGGACCTGGATCATCTATGGCATCCCTTCACCCAGATGAAGCTCTGGCCCGGGGAGCCGCCCCTGGTCATCGAGCGGGGCAAGGGCAACTACCTCATCGACACCGAGGGCAACCGCTACTTCGACGGGGTAAGCTCCCTGTGGGTCACGGTGCACGGCCACAACCACCCGGCCATCAACCAGGCCATCGCCGAGCAACTGAAGCATTTGGATCACTCCACCCTGCTGGGGCTCACCCATCCCCTGGCCGCCCGCCTGGCCGCCGAGTTGGCCCGCGTCACCCCCGGCAAGCTAAACAAGGCCTTCTACTCCGAGAGCGGCTCCACCGCCGTGGAGATCGCCTTGAAGATCGCCTACCAGTATTGGCAGCAGTCGGGCCGCCCCGAGAAAAAGACCTTCGTGGCCCTGGGCGAGGCCTACCACGGCGACACCCTGGGCGCGGTGAGCGTGGGCGGCATCGAGCTGTTCCACCAGGTCTACGGCCCCCTGCTCTTCCCGGTGCACCGCCTACCCCAGCCCTTTTGCCGCCAGTGCCCCCTGGGCCTGAAGCGCCCCTCCTGCGATCTGGCCTGCGCCCAGGCCCTGGAGCCCATGCTGGCCCAGCACGGCAGGGAGATATGCGCCCTGATCGTGGAGCCCCGGGTGCAGGGCGCGGCAGGCATCATCGTGCAGCCAAATGGCTATGTGCGCCGCCTGTGGGAGATATGCCGCAAGCACGATGTGCTGTTCATCGCCGATGAGGTGGCCACCGGCTTCGGCCGCACCGGCACGCTCTTCGCCTGCGAGTTGGAGGGCGTGGAGCCGGACCTCATGTGCCTGGGCAAGGGCCTTACCGGCGGGGTGCTGCCCCTGGCCGCCACCATGGCCACCGACCGGGTCTACCAGGCCTTCCTGGGCGAGTTCGACGAGTTCAAGACCTTTTTCCACGGCCACACCTACACCGGCAACCCCCTGGCCTGCGCCGCCGCCCTGGCCAGCCTGGGGCTCATGGAAACCAACCGGGTGGTGGAGGGCGCCGCGCCGGTGATCGAGCATTTGGCCAAGGGCTTGGAGGCCATCGCCCGGATGGACCATGTGGTGCAGGTGCGCCAACAGGGGCTCATGGCCGGGGTGGAGCTGGCGCGGGACAAGGCCACGGACACCCCCTATGATCCCAGCCTGCGCATGGGCCACAAGGTGATAATGGCCGCCCGCAAGCACGGGGTGATAATCCGCCCCCTGGGCGACACGGTGGTGCTCATGCCGCCCCTTAGCAGCACCACCCAGGACATCGACCTGCTCCTGAGCGCCCTGGGCCAGGCCATCGCCGAAGTCACCGGAGGCTGACCATGGGTTCGGTTTCAGCCTTGGAAATACTGAAAAGCCGGGTGGCCGACCAACAGGCCCGGGGCCTCACCCGCCGCCTGGTTTCGGTGGGGCCCTCCTGCGGCCGCTTTGTAAGCGTGCGGGGGCGGCGCTGCCTGTTGATGGCCAGTAACGACTACCTGGGCCTGGCCGCCCATCCCCGCCTGGCCCAGGCCTCCCTGGAGGCCGCCCTCGCCTGCGGGGCCGGCTCCGGGGCCAGCCGCCTAATATCCGGCACTCTGGAAGCCCACCTGGAACTGGAGCGGGCCATCGCCCGCTTCAAGCACACCCCGGCGGCGCTGTTTTTCCCCACCGGCTACATGACCAACCTGGGTGTGGTGAGCACCCTGGCCGCAGAGGGCGACCTCATCGTCAGCGACCAGCTCAACCACGCCAGCCTCATCGACGCCTGCCGTTTGTCCCACGCCGAGGTTCAGGTGTACCCCCACGGCGATGTCGCCCGGGCCGAGGAGCTTCTCTCCCAGGGACCGGCCCACGGCATGCGGCTGTTGGTGAGTGACGGGGTGTTTTCCATGGACGGCGACCTGGCCCCGCTGCCCGCCCTGTTGGCGGCGGCCCGGCGGCAAGACGCCCTGCTGGTAATCGACGACGCCCACGCCACCGGGGTGTGGGGGGCCACCGGCCGGGGCACCATGGAGCATTTCGGCCTGGAGCCCGGCCCCGAGGTGGTGATGTTGGGCACCTTCAGCAAGGCCCTGGGCGGCCTGGGAGGTTTCGCCGCCGGAGCGCCGGAGGTCATAGAGGCCCTGGTGCATGGAGCCCGCTCCCTGCTCTATTCCACCGCCCCGCCCCCGGCCCAGGCCGCGGTGGCCCTGGCCGCCCTGGAGTTGGTGGACGCCGAGCCCTGGCGGCGGGAGCGCCTGCACACCCTCAGCGCTTTGCTGCGCCGCCGCCTGGCCGAGGCCGGGCTGGTGGTAGCGTGCGAATCCGGCCCCATCGTGCCGGTGCTCACCGGCAGCGCCCAGGCCGCCCTGGAGCTGGCCGAGGGCCTGTGGCAACGGGGGGTGTTCGCCCCGGCGGTGCGGCCGCCCACGGTGCCCGAAGGGGCCAGCCGCATACGCCTCACCGTCACCGCCGCCCACGAGGAGCAGGACATAGAGGACGCGGCCCAGGCCTTGATTCTGGCCGCCCGGGAGGCGGGCCTATGAGCGGCAAGGGCGTGGTGGTCATCGGCACCGACACCGACGCTGGCAAGACCATGGTTTCGGCGGCCCTGGTGATGGGCCTGCGCGACGCCGGAGTGGCCACGGGCTACCTCAAGCCCTTGGCCAGCGACTGCGCCGTCACCCCGGAGGGCCTCCTGAGCCCGGACGTGGCCTTGGTGCACCGCCTGGCCGGGCTCACCGAGCCCCTGGCCAGCCTGAACCCGGTGTGCCTGCGGGCCCCGCTTTCGCCCCTGGCCGCCGCCAGGGAAGAAGGCGTGGAGCTGGCCCTGGCCGCCTCGGCGGCCTCCTGCCGGGAGTTTCTGGCGGGCCAGGAGTTTGGAGTGATCGAGGGCGTGGGCGGGCTCCTGGTCCCCATCGCGCCGGGAGCCACATTCTTGGACCTGGCCGTGGACCTGGGCCTGCCGGTGGTGGTGGCCGCCCGGCCCGGCCTGGGCACCATCAACCACTCCCTGCTCACCCTGGAGGCCCTGAAAGGCGCGGGCCTGGCGGTGTTGGGCTTCGTATTCAGCCACACCCATCCCGCCGACCCCGGCGACCCCTCCATCAAGGACAACCACGCCCTGATCGTGGAGTACAGCGGCACGCCCTTCCTGGGCGCCCTGCCCTACCTGGGGCCGCCGGATGAGTTGAGCGGCCCGGCCTTGCTGGAGAGCGTGCGGCAAAACCTGGACCTGGCCCCCCTGTTGGCCTTGGCCCGGTGAGACCATGCTCCTGAATAGCTGTCTACCCACCTACGACGTACGCGCCCGTTATCAGGAGTTCATGCCCGCCCCGCCGGAGCGGGTGTACGCCTTAGCCCGCGACCTGGACTGGAGCCGTTCGCCTCTGGTGAGTTGGCTGTTCAAGTTACGCGGCCTGGGCCGGGTTAAGGCCGAGCCCAGCTTGGCGAATATGCAAAAAATGGGATTTCTGATCCTGGACGAGGAACCGGGCCGGGAGTTGGTGTTGGGGGTGGTGGGCCGTTTCTGGCTGCCCACCGGCGGCGTGCAACGGGTGAGCCCCCGGGGCTTCCTGGAGTTTGACCAGCCCGGCTACGCCAAGGCGGCCATGAACTTTTTGGCCGAGCCCGCGCCCGGCGGCGGCTGTCTGTTGAGCACCGAAACCAGGGTGCTGTGCCTCGGCCCCCAGGCCCGCCGTTATTTCCGCTTGTATTGGAGCCTTATCGGCCCATTCAGCGGCCTGATCCGTAAAGAAGCCCTGCGTCTGGTGCGGCGGCAGCTGCGCGACGATGCGATGGGTTAAGTAGCCCTTCTGTTTCCGGCACAAACCATTCCAGAACATCAGACACGATTAACTTTGCGTCCGTAGGCCGTGTCTTGTTCAGCCACCAGCGGCACAGCCAGGCGACGGCAGACAAGGCGTCCGGCGAGTGAAGGCCGCAGGCGTAGTGCTAACTACGTCGAGGCTTGAGCGATGCCGGCAACGCAGGATTCCGTTGCCTGGCGAAGCCGCTTTAGGCACAGCCAGGCGGCGGCAGACAAGGCATTCGGCGAGCGAAAGCCGCAGGCGTAGTGCTAACTACGTCGAGGCTTGAGCGCAGCCGATAACGCCGTATGCCGCCGTCTGGCTGCGCCGAGCCTAGTCTCGCCAGAATTCGGGTAGGAACAGCACCAACACGGTGTAGACCTCCAGGCGGCCCACGATCATGGCCAAAGAGAGCAGCCACTTGGCCGCCAGGGGCAGGTGGGCGTAGTTGGCCGCCGGGCCCACCGAACCCAGGCCGGGGCCGATGTTGCCCAAACAAGCGATGGAGGCGGTGAAAGAGGTCACCAGGTCCAGGCCCATGCCCGACAGCAGTAGGCCCACCACCACGAAGCAGGCCAGATAGGCGCCCATGAATCCCCACACCGAGGCCACGATGCTCCGGTCCACGGTGTGATGCTCCAAGCGCACCGGGGCCACCACCCGGGGGTGCACTAGGCGGCGAAGCTCGGCCTTGATCTGCTTGGTCACCACCATCACCCGCATCACTTTGGGCCCGCCGCCGGTGGAGCCGGCCGAGCCGCCCACGAACATAAGAACCACCAGGGCGGCCAGGGCCGCCGGAGGCCACAGACCGTAATCCGCCGTGGCGAATCCGGTGGTGGTGAGGATGGTGGCGCTCTGGAAGGCGGCCAGGCGGATGGCATCCCATGCCCCCTTGCCGGACACCAGGAACAGGGCCAGGGCCCCCAGCAGGGCAGCGCCCAGCCAGAGGTACATGTAGGTGCGCCACTCTTCGTTGCGCCACCAGGCGCTCCAGCGCCGCTGCCAGATCACCTGGAAGTGCAGGGTGAAGTTCATGCCCGCCAGGAGCATGAAGATGGTGATGATCACGTCAATGTAGCCGCTGCCAAACCCGGCGATGGAGGCGTCCTTGGTGGAGAAGCCCCCGGTGGCCATGGTGGCGAAGGCTTGGCAGGTGGCGTCGAACCAATCCATGCCCCCCAACATCAAAAGAACCACCTCGGCGGCGGTGATGGCCGCGTAGACCTTCCATAGCACGCTGGCGGTGTCGGTGATGCGCGGGGCCAGGCGGTCCGGGGTGGGGCTGGGCACCTCGGCCTTGAACAGCTGCATGCCGCCCACCCCCACGAAAGGCAGGATGGCCACGGACAACACGATGAAGCCCATGCCCCCCAACCAATGGGTGAGCGCCCGCCAGAAGAGAACCCCCTTGGAGCAGGCCTCCACGCTGGTTAGCACGCTGGCCCCGGTGGTGGTGAAACCGCTCACCGACTCGAACAGGGCGTCCCCGAAACTGGCGAACTCTCCGCTGAGGTAGAAGGGCAGCCCGCCCAAAAGCCCGGCCACGACCCATGATACGCCCACGATGGCCATGCCCTGGCGGTGGTTCAGCTCCCGGCTGGTCTTGTCGCGGAAAAGCCAGAAGAGCACCGCGCCCAAGAGCAGGCTGACAAAGGCCCCTCCGGCAAAGGCGTGCCAGCCGGCCTCGCCATAGAGCAAGGCCACGCCCATGGGCAGGAGCATGAACAGCCCCACGCCCATGCACAGCACCCCCAACAGGGATAGGACGAAAGCCAGGCCCAAAGGTTTTAACCCTCCCGGACCAAGAAGGCCCTAGAAGTACTCCAAGCGCACGGTGAGGAGTTTCTCCACCTTCTTGAGCACCTTGCGGGTAACGAAGATCACCAGGCGGTCGCCGGGTTGCACCACGGTTTCGCCGCTGGCGATCTCCACCGATTCTTGGCGGATAACCGCCGCCACCAGCGATCCCTGGGGCAGTTTCACCTGACTAAGCGGCCTGCCCACCACCGCCGAGGTCTCCTGGGCCTCCACCTCGATGACCTCGGTGTCCTCGTCCTTGAGCTGGGCCACGGCCAGGACTTTGCCCGCCCGCAGATGGCGCAGGATGGCCCCCACCGCCGCGAAGCGGGGACTCACCACCAGATCCAGGCCCAGGGAGCTGATCAGGGGCACGTAGCCCAGATGGGCCACCCGGGCGATGGTCCGGCGCGCGCCCATCTTGCGGCCCAACAGGGCTATGAGCACGTTGTCTTCCTCGTCGTCGGTGACTGCCGCGAACACGTCGGCCGCGCCCACGTTCTCTTCTTCCAACAGGCTCATGTCGGTGCCGTCGCCGTTGAGCACGGTGACGTCCTCCAACTGATCCACCAGGGCCTCGCAACGGGCCTCGTTTTTCTCGATGATGCGAATCTTGATGCCCCGCTCACGGGCCCACTGGGCCACCAGGCGGCCGATGGCCCCGCCGCCCACCACCACCAGGTTGCGCACCGGCTGGTTTTGCAGGCCGAAGTGCTCCACCACCAGGTCGGTGTTTTCCCGCCGGGTGACCACATAGGCCAGGTCGTCGGAGAGGATCACGTCGTCGCCTCGGGGGATGATGGATTTGCCGGCCCGCTCGATGGACACCACCAAGAAGCGGGGCCCCCCGGCGATGCGCAACTCGCTCAGGGGCCGTCCCACGTGGGGGCAGGTGGCGGGAATCTTGAGCCCCAGCATCTTGACCATGCCGCCGGCGAAGTCGGCGACGCTGCTGGCCGCGGGCACGGCCAGAAACTGCATGATCTGGGTGGCCACCTCCCGCTCCGGGTTTATCACCGTGTCCACGTCCAGGCTGGCCGCGCCCACCTCCTCGAAGAACTCCAGGTAGTCGGCGCTGCGGATGCGGGCGATGAGGGTGGCCGCCGGGGCCAGCAATCGGGCGAAACGGCAGGCGGTCAGGTTCACCTCGTCGCTGTTGGTGACTACCAAGACCAGGTCGGCCTTGTGCACCCCGGCGGCCCTGAGCACCACCGGGCTGGAGCCCTGGCCCACCATGGTCTGAACGTCCATCTGCTCGGAAATTTGGCGCACCCGCTCGGGCTGGCTGTCCACCACCACCACCCGGTGGCCTTCGTGGGAGAGCCTGAGCGCGCTGTGAAAGCCCACCTCGCCGGCGCCGATGATCAGTATTTGCACGGACCCCTCCCCAAGAGATTATGGCCGGCAAACGCCGCCGGGCCGCCTATTGCAGCGGCCCGCCAAAAACAATCTATCATCGCTCCACCACCGGGTCAACGTCCAGGCCCGCCAACGCCTGGGCCAGATAGGCGGTAATTTTCTCAATGAAAACTTCAGTGTCGAACCCCGCCGCGTGGGCGGCCAGGGCCTGGGGGTCGAAGCGCTCCAGGGCGGCCTCAAACTCCTCCAGGGCGGCCAGCAAGGCCCCCGCATCTTGGCGGTTGAAAAAAATCCCCGTGGCCGGCCGTCCGGCGGGATCGTCCGGAGCCACCACCGTCTCCAGGGCTCCGCCCTTGGCGTAGGCGATAACCGGGCGGCCGCTGGCCATGGACTCCAGGGGGGTGATGCCGAAGTCTTCTTCCCCGGGAAACAAGAAGGCCCGGGCCCGGGCGTAGAGCCCGGCCAGGTGTTCGTCGCTCACCCATCCCAGAAATTCCACCGTGGGCCCGGCCATGGCCTTGAGGCGCTCCAGTTCGGGCCCGCTGCCCACCACCAACAGACGCCGCCCGGTTTTGGTGCAGGCCTCGATGGCCAGATCCACCCGTTTGTAGGGCACCAGGGCGCTGGCCACCAGGTAATAGTCCTCCACCTGGGCCGAGGGGGCGAAGCGCCCGGCATCCACCGGCGGGTGGATCACCTGGGCCTCGCGCTGATAATGCCGCTGGATGCGCCGGGCCACGTGGCGGCTGTTGGCCAGGAAATGATGCACCCGGCCGCAGGTCTCCACGTCCCAGCGCTGCAAGGGGCGGCGCAGCAGGGGCATGACATAGCGGGCCGCTCCGCCCCGTCCGGGGCCGAAGTAGTCGGAGTACATGTCCCAGATGTAGCGCATGGGGGTGTGCAGATAGCTGACATGCACCGCGCCCCGGGGAGGACGCACCGCCTTGGCCACGCAGTGGCTGGTGGAGAGCACCAGATCGCAGGGCGGCAACCTCAACGACTCCATCGCCCGGGGAAAAATCGGCAAGTAGTGGCGGTAGCGCCGCCGGGCCAGGGGCAGCGATTGCACAAAGGAGGTGCGTATGGGCCGCTGTTCGATGAGGCTGCTCACCGAGCCGGGCACGTGCAACAGGGTGTACAAGGGCGCCTGGGGGAAAAGGCGGCACAGGGCTTCCAGCACCTTTTCCCCGCCGCGCATGCCGGTGAGCCAGTCGTGCACCAGCACCACCCGGGCCCCCCTGAGGGCCGGCGGCAGGGGGTAAGGGCTCACCGCCACCTCGCCGCCACCTGGCGGTAGGTGGCCAGGGTGGTTTTGGCGGTGCGGGCCCAGGAAAACTTGGCCGCCTGCCCCGGCCCGGCCTGTCGCAGGCGCTGGGCCAAGGCCGAGTCGGCCAGCAGCCGGCCCAGGCCCTCGGCCAGGGACTCGGCGTCAGGCTCGCAGAGTAGCCCGGCCTCCCCCACCACCTCGGGCAGGGAGGCCCGATTGGTGGCCAGCACCGGCGCGCCACAGGCCAGGGCCTCCAGGGCGGGCAAGCCAAAGCCTTCGTAGCGCGAGGGCACGGCCACCACCCGGGCGAAGCCGTAGGCCGCGGCCAACTCCTCGTCGGACAGGGAGGGCAGCAGGATAAGCTCGCCGCTGGGCTTGGCCCAGTCGGCCTGCCCCGGCCCCACCCCCACCACCACCAAAGGCGGCACCTCCACCCCGCCGGGCGGGTTGCGCAGCAGCTGCTGGTGGGCCTGAACCAGGGCCCCAAGGTTCTTGTGGGGCTTGGGGTTGCCCACGCCCAACACGTAGCGCGGCGGCAGGCCCGCCAGCGGAGCCGCTCCCTTGGCCGGCGGCTTGAAGGCCTCCCCCGCCGCGTTGGGGGTGACGACTATCTTGCCCTCGGGCACCCCCATGAGGTCGATGAGGTCCTGCTTGGAATGTTGGCTGGGGGTGAAAACCGCCCCGGCCCTTTTGGCCGCCGGTGCGACCACCCACAAATAGAACAGGCGGTAGCGCAGGCCGTGATCCTTGGGGAAGCGCAGGTGGATGAGGTCGTGCACCGTAAAGACCATGGGGCCGTTATAGCGGGCCGGAGGGGCATAAAAGGGGCAGTGGTATATCTCGGGTTTCAGGCCGCCTAGCAGGCTGGGCATGTTCATTTGGCTGGAGATGCCGTAGGGGGCCAGATTGGCGGCGATGGCCACCACTCGCTTGTCGGCAGGCAAAAACCTGGCGTGCTCGGGCTTGCGCACCAGGGCCCCCACGGCAAGCTCGGGCTCCTGGTCCAGCATGGCCTGGAGCAACTCCAGGGCATAGCGGGCCATGCCGTGCATCTGGCCGGTCAACAGCCTTAGATCGTAGATGAGTTTCAAGGCGCGGTCCTCAAGGGGGGCCATGGTGCTCCCCGGAGGGATCAGCCCCGTTTGGCCGGCGCGTAGTTTATCACCTGGCGCACGGCGTAGATGGGCTTGGCCTGGGCCTCGTAATAGGTGCGCACCTGCATCTCGCCCAACAGTCCGATGCAGATAAGCTGCACCCCGACAAACAAAAGCAGCACGGCCAAAAACAAGCCGGGCTTGCCCCACAGGGGCACCCCCGCGAAAAACTTCAGGCAGGTGTAGTACAGCCCCAAAAAGAAGCCCGCCCCAAAGGCGGCCAGGCCCCACAGACCGAATATCTGGATGGGCCGGGTGGAGTAGGACAAAAGGAACTTCACGGTGATCAGGTCCAAGAGCACCCGGGGGGTGCGGCCGATGCCGTATTTGCTCTTGCCCGCCTTGCGGGGCCGGTGGTTCACCTTCACCTCGGCGATGGACACCCCCATGAGCGATGCTATGGCCGGGATGAAGCGGTGCAGCTCGCCATAGAGGCGCACGTTCTGGATTACATCCGCCCTGAAGGCCTTGAGAGTGCAGCCGTAGTCGTGCAGCTTCACCTTGGTTATGAGGCTGATGAGGCCGTTGGCCATCATGGAGGGCAGGCGGCGAGAGAGGAACTTGTCCTGGCGGTCATGGCGCCAGCCCGCCGCGATGTCATGGCCCTCATTGAGCTTGGCCAACAGCTTGGGGATGTCGTTGGGGTCGTTTTGCAAATCGCCGTCCATGGTCACGATGACCTTGCCCTGGGCATGATCGAAGCCGGCGCTCATGGCCGCGGTCTGGCCGAAGTTCTTGCGCAGGCGCACCACCACGTCCCGGGGCTCGTCAGCCGCCAAGCGGGCCAGGATGGCGAAGCTGTCGTCCCGGGAGCCGTCGTCCACATAGACCACCTCGTAATCCAGGTCCAGGGGCTCCAAGGCTTGGTGCAGCTCCTGGTGCAGGGCCTCCAGGTTGGCGCTTTCGTTATAAATCGGTACGACGACTGACAGGTCCACTTAGTTTCGTCCTTTGGGCCAGCGGCGCTTGGCTTTCCGCCAGATCAGGGCCGCGGCTGCCGGCGGCCCCAGCAACAGGGTTTCCCAGGCCATGGCCATAAGGTCGTGCTTCACGATGGCCCAGGTCAGGGCGTGACGCTTAACATCCGGAAATATAGCATGATGGGCCAGCATATACTCCCCGGAAAAGGGCCACAACAAGGGTATTCCAAAGGGGGGCCGCGTGTCCACGTTGAGGTAGTCCAGGACCACGTGGCTCAGGTAGGCGGCCAGGACCCCCAGAGCCAGCCTGCCGCCGTCCGGCCTTTGCCGCGCCCAGAGCCAGGCCAGCAGCCCGGCCACCGCCGCCGCGGTGATCGAATGACTCACTCCCCGGTGCCAGCCGCTCCCCTGCCCCAAGATCAGGCCGGGAATAAAATCCAGGTCGGCCAGCATCCCCATGCCCGCGTATAGGGCCAGGTCCTTGTAGGGCCCCAGGATGGTGCGCCCGCCGCTGGCCGCAGTCCCGGCGGCCAAGCCGGCCAGGGCGTGTCCCAGGGGGGTGGGCATGGCCTTAGCCCGAATATCCCATGGAGGCCGCGCGTCCTGCTGCGCCAGCCGCCGGCATACCGCGTTGCCAGCTGCGCTCGGTCCTTGACGTAGCCCTGGCTACGCCAGCGGACCTCGCTTGCCGGACGCCTTGTCTGCCGGTGCCTGGCTGTGCAGGGCCCGAATGCAAACCGCACCCCGCTATAGCTAACTGTTTTTTCATGAGGACCGCTTCAATTTAAGTTCGTTGCTCACTGCCGCCCAACCCCCATGAAATATCCGGGCTATCCCCTCACTTCAGGTAGCCCATCTCCTGGTACCAGAGATAGGTGTTCCTCAGACCCTCGTCGATGCCCACCTTGGGGGCGTAGCCCAACTCGGCCTTGGCCTTGTCTATCTTGAAGGCCCGGTTCTGGCGGTACCAGTCCACCCGGCGGGGGAAGATGGGCGGGACAACCCCAAAGGGCTTGCACAGCTTTTCGCACAAGTGCCCCGCCGCCACCAGGGGCCACACCGGGTAGTGGGGTATCTTGACCTCCCGGCCCATGGCCTTGGCAACCCGCTTGACCAACTCCTCGATGGAGTAGAAGTGCTCGTCGGCGATGAGGTAGGCCTGGCCCAGGCCGTTGTCCTCCTCCTGGGCCAGGAGGAAGGCGTCCACCAGGTTGTCTATGTACAAGGGGTGGTACAGGGTCTTTCCCGAGCCGAACATGGGGAACACCCCCTTGGCCACCCGCTTGTAGATCATGAAAAAGCGCTCCGGGTCGCCGGGGCCGTAGATGGCCGCGGGCCGCAGGATGGTGGTCTTCATGCCCTTGGCGAAGAACTCCTGGGCCACCACCTCGCCGTTGTATTTGGTTTGCTGATAATAGTCGGCCGGTTGGATGGAGGCTCCTTCGCCGCCCGGAGGGTTGTCCACGTTGCCATGCACCCCGCAGGTGGAGCAATAGATCACCTTGCGCACCCCGTGGCGCATTGCCGCCTCGAAGACGTTGCGGGTGCCGCCGGTGTTCACCTCGTCGTAAAAGGTTTCGGGCACGTTCAGCTCGCGAAAGGCGGCGGCCAAGTGATGCACCATCTCCACCCCCTGCATGGCGCGCTCCACCAGATCCTTGTCGGTGACCGAACCGATATGCACCTCGGCCCCGGCGTCCCGCAGGTTTTGGGGGACCAGGCCTTCCTTGTAGTCCAGGGCCACCACCTGGTGCCCCAGGCCGATTAACTTTTTGACCAGGGCCGATCCCGTGAAGCCGGTGCCGCCGGTTACCAGTATTTTCATTGGCTTCTCCTGCGCCTCGCCTGAATAATCAATCTGTAGCCCTTGAAAAAGGGCAAAAGCATATCAAGGCCCACCCAGGCCCGCATGGCCGGGTACAGGGCCTTCACCAAGCCCGAGCCGCCGCCGTTCCAATCGGCCTGAGTGACCACCGTCCCCTTGGCCGTGGAGGTTTGCCCCCCCTTGCGGCGTTGTTTTATCACATACCCAAAATTCAGCGCCGTGTCCAACAGCTCGGAGAAAGTTTTGCAATAGGTGCGCGCCACGCTCACCTCGAAGTGGGGCTCCAGCAGGGCGGTGAGGCTGTCGGTGCGGTAGCCGGGCCGCAGGTGGCCGTGCCACTGGTCGGTTAGGCCAATGGCGTGGCGCAGGGGCCAGACCAGGGACCAGCGGGGTTCGCGGGGCACGTTGACGATGAGCCGCCCGCCGGGCTTGAGGATGCGGGCCAGATCGGCCACGAAGGCGGCGTCGCCGGGGATGTGCTCCAGGAAATCCACCACCACTATGGTGTCGAACTCGTGATCCGCGAAGGGGGTGGGGCCGCCGTCGATCTGCTCCACCTGGCCGCCCACCAGGGAGCGGATGCTCTCCACCGCCTCGGGGGCCAGATCGGCGCTGGCCCAATGGCCCCCGCCTTGGCGCAACAAGAGGCTCACCACCCCGTTGTCCGCCCCGATGTCCAGGCAGCGTTGGCCGGTGGTGTCGCCCAACAGGGCCTTGATCTGGGCGAACTTCTGCTGCTTGAGCACCGAGCGCTTGAACAGCTCCAGGGCCCAGATTTCTTGGCCCGCGCTCATGGCCGCCCTCCCCGCTCCAGGGCGCTTTCCAGGCCTTGGTAAAAGGTGAGCAGCTTGCGGCGGTAGGCCTCCAGGCTGTAGTGCCGGGCCACCCGTTCCCGGGCCGCCGCCGCCAGTGCGCGGCCTTGCTCGGGGTCGGCCAAAAGCTGGCCAAGGCCCCGGGCCATGTCCTGGGAATCGGGCTCCACCAACAGGCTGATCTCGTCGTCCAAAACCTGGGTGTGGGTGGCCAAACGGGTGGCCACCAGGGGGCGGCCCGAATCCAGATAGGAGTAGATCTTCATGGGGGTGTTCTCGCCCTGGGTGCGCGGGCTCACCAGGATGTCGGCCTGGGCCAGGTAGTGCCCCAAATGGGCCGGAGAGCGCGGCCCCAAAAAGTGGGCCCGGTTCGCCAGGCCCATGGCCTGAGCTTGGCCTCGGTACTTGGCCACGTCCTTGTCGCTGCCCCCGATCACCGCCAGATGGGCCGAAGGATGCTCCCGCCCGGCCCTGGCGAAGCCCTCCAGCAAGAGGTCTATGCCCTGGTAGGACTCCAGATTGCCCACGTACATGACCACCGGGCCGTCCAAATTCAGGCGCTCGTCCGGCGGCTCGCCGGGCTGCTCCAAGAGGCTCACGTCCTCCAAGCGGCACACCGGCACCCCCGCGTCGTGCCCCTGGGCCACCTCCACCAGGGACTGGCATACCGCCACCACCCCGGCGCTCCTCCGCACCGCGCCCGCCTCCCAGCGCTCCCACAGCTTGGCCAGGGGGCGGGCGGCTGGGAACTTGTCGGCGATCTGGGCGGACATGCACGAATCCATGTCGTAGACATAGGGCAGGCCGTAGATGCGCTTGAGGCGGCGGGCCATGAAGGCCGCCTCCTCCACCGCGTGCACCAGGTCGAAGCGGCCCCCGGCGGCCAGGCGCTTGGCCGCGGGCCACATGTAGGCGTCGCAGACCAGCTTTTGCCAGGAGGGCCCCGGCGGCACCCCCCGCACCCAGGCCGGGGGCGTGATGCGGTGCACCACCACACCGGCCATATCCACCTCTTGGCCCTCGTGGTAGCAGAGCATCTCCACCCCGTGGCCCTGTTCGGCCAGCACCGAGGCCAGCAGGCGCACCGCGATGGGGGTGCCCCGCTCCTGGAAAAAGGGATGCGGCGCCAGGAGCAGAATTTTCATGCGCCCCGCTCCATCCTCAGGATCACCGGCGAGCCCAAAAGGGCGGTGAGCCCCAGGCCCCGGGCCAGGCCCTCGGCGGTCTTGGTGAAGCCCCCCGAGCCCAAGGCCCGGTGCAGGGCCATGGGCCAGAAGTGCTGCCGCCGCCGCGCGGGCCGGTCAAAACCCTGGGCCGCGAACAGGGCCTCCACCTCGGAGTCCCAAAAGCTCACGAATGGCCGAGTGTGCTGGTTGTCGTCCAGGGACTGCTTGGCCTTGAACAGGGAGTCGGCCAGCAAATTGAAGCTCCGTTTGGCCGGGTAGTCCACCACCACCGCCCTCTTGGCCAGACGGCAGAGCTGGGCCGCGTAGGCCGGGGGATCGGCCACGTGGGTGAGCATGCGAAAGCTCAACACCAGGTCAAAGGACTGCTCGGGCCAGGGGAGGTCCATAAGGTCGGCGGCCACGAAATTATAAGAGCCCGGGGTCAACAGGCGCGCCAGACGCTGGGCGCAGGAGTCGTCGCTGCCGGCCACGGTGACCTGGTAGCCCACCTGGATCAAAGGCGGGGCCAGTTGGGCGTGCCCCCCGCCCACGTCCAGCACCTTGGCTCCAGGCCAGGAGGCCATGAGCTCCAGGGTGCGGGCGGTCTGCACCGCCAGGAAATAGGCCCCCACCTCCCCGGCGAAACGCTGGGCATAGGCCTGGCTGGCGGTAACCCGGTCAGCTTCCTCGCGGCGGGGCGAGTTCATGCCAGGCCCTCCAAGATCGCGTAGGGCTTCAGGGCCTGGGCCATCTCCGCCTCCCGGCGTTCTTGGTCCCAGCCCAGGCGCGCGGCCATGATATCCGCCGCCGCGCTCAGGGCCTGGTCCGAAGGACGCCCCATCTTGCCCAAGACGGTGCGCCGCAGGCTCACGTCGGCCAGGTGTTGGGCCATCTCCGCCTCCACCGCCTGCACCACCTCGCAGCCCAGCACCGGGGTGTCCGGGGCCAAGGGGCCGAGCAGGTCCGCGTCGCCGCCGGCCCGGCCCGCCACTTCGCCGGCACGGCTGCCGTATTGGGCCCGCAAATGGGCCGCCGCCTGGGTGCTCAGTTCGCCAGGCAAAACAGCCTCCTCGGGCTCCCCGCCCCACAACGGGGCCAGGGGCAGCTCCGGGGCCGGTTGGCCCAGTTGGGCGCAGGCCCGGGCCACCGCCTCGGCGGCCACCGCCCGGGCGGTGGTGTACTTGGCCCCGCTCACCGCGATCAGGCCGGGGCGCTCCAACAGGCGGCGCTTGCTTGCCAGGCCCCCGCCCACCGGGGTCTTGCCCGGCTGCTCCAGAGGCACCAGGCCCCAGTGGTAAAAGGCAATATCGCCGGGAGTAAGCTCCAGCTCGGGGCAGGCGGCGTTGAACTCATCCAGCAGGGCCAGCAGTTCCCCGTGGCTGGGGCCGGCCGGCCGAGCCGGGCCTTGCCAAACCCGGTAGGCGGTGCCCAGCAGGGTGTGGCCGTGCCAGGGCACCATGAACATGAAGCGGCGCCCCCCGCACACCGGGTCGTCGGCCCGGCTGGTCAGGGAGCGCAGGCCCACGGCGGTGGAGCCCAGGGAGCGTCTCACCACCAAGTTGAGGGCCGAGGCCAGGGCCGGGGGCTGGTCCGCCTGGCCGAAAAGCTCCAGGGCCCAGGGCCCGGCGGTGGAGAGCACCACCTTGCCTCTGACCTCCATCTCCTGCCCGTTCAGCTCGTCGCGGACCCTGACTCCGGCGGTGCGCCCCCCCTCGGATAGCAGGCCAATGACCCGCGCATAGTTGGCAACCTGGGCCCCCAGCTCGGAGGCCGACAGCACATAGCTCAGACTCAGGCGCTCGGAATCGTGGACCAAGCCGTCGTGCCAGAGCACCCCTCCGCTGAAGCCCTCGGGAAGGCACAAGCCGCAACGCGAAACCGTCTCGGCCTTGCCCAGCAGCTTGCCGCGCAGTTTTTCGTGTCCGGTAAGGTAGTTGTATATGGCCAGGGCCACGGCGAAGGCGGGGCGCCCCTGCTTGCCCAGGCCCTTGGTGGGCACCAGGCAGGGCAAGGGACTCACCAGGTGGGGGGCAATGAGCATAAGCCCCACCAACTCGGCGGCGGACAGGCGCACCCGGGCCAAGTCCATGGATTGCAGATAGCGGAACCCGCCGTGGATCACCTTGAGGCTGTTGGCGCTGGTGGCCCCGCCAAAGTCGCCGGCCTCCAGCAAAACCACCCCCAGGCCCCGGCGGGCCGCCTCCCAGGCCGCGGCCGCGCCGTAGATGCCTCCGCCCACCACAACCAGGTCCCACTGGCCCTGGCCCAAGCTGTTGATCTCGCGTTGCATGACTCGGGATTATATAGAGTTGGCGGGGCGTTGGCAATGCGCCCCGGGGAGGTTCAGGGCTTGGCCTCACGGGGCGAAGCGGATGCGGAGCCGCCTTGATTGCCCAGGTTTTTCAGCTTGGTCCGGGCCCATGCGGCCAGCTCGCCCTGTTTGGGCAGCCCGGGCAGGGCCTTGACCAGCCGCTCACGGGCCGCCTCGGGCTGGCCGCTGGCCTCCAGGGCCTCCACCTGGCTTATCAGACCGGGGGTGAACTCCGGGTCCAGGCGCTCCGCCCAGGACAAAAGAGCCGCCGCCGGTGAGGGCCGCCCCTGGCGGCGCATAAGCTCGCCCTGGGCCCAAAAGGCCCAGCGGGCCATGGCCATAAGTTGGGGCCGGGGCTCCACCATCACCTCCACCCCCTCCAGATGCACCGCACCCCCGGCCAGGGAGCGCGCCTCAAAGCTCCAGCGTTGGGCTGGTTGGGCGGCGGGAAGCTCCAGCTCCAGAACGCGGCGGCCCGACCCCACCCACAGATCGGCCTGGTTCAACTCCCGGCGCACCGTCTCGGCCTTGCCCTGGGGGCCTTGGGCCACGGCCTGGACCACGGCCAAGGGGCCGGAGCCATCTCGGGGCAGGCCGCGCCAGCTCAAGTGAAGGCGGGCCCGCAGAGGCCAGGAGGGTAAAAGCTCATTGAGGCGCAACTCCTCACGGGGGCCCTGATTTTTGTTGGCCAGCCAGGCCTGAAAATCAAAGGAGGGATGCTCCTGTTTGATCTCCCGGCCCGTCCCTTGGTCATATGCCAGGGGGAAATAGCGCCGGGTCAGGGAGTTGGCCAGCAGATCGGGGTAGAGCCCGGCCCAGGCGGCAAACTCCTTGAGGCCGCCATCCGGGGGCGCGGAGCCCAGGACCAGGGCGGCCAGACGCTCCAGGGCCTGGGCCTGGCCGGCCAACAGGGGCGCGGCCGGTTGCACCTGGCCCTGCCCCAACAGGGCCGCCGCGCCCAGGGCCCGGGGCAGCAGGGCCTGGGGGCGCATGGCGTGGGCTTGCCCCAGCAGGCGGCCGGCCAGCTCCCATCGCCCGGTTTCCAGGCAGCGGAGGCCAACCAGCAGGGGATCGCTGTGCAGGCGCAAAAACACCAGGCCGGGGCCTTCCAGCCACAGGGTGAAGGGATAGACCCGCTCCACCGGGGTGGGCCAATTTTGCGGCTGGTGGATGAAGCGACGCCGCTGGCCGGGCTCCAGGCGCAACCTTTGGCGGCCCAGGCCCTGCACCAGCTTAACCTCCACCGCCCGGCGTCCCAGATTCACCAACTCCACCTCCACGGCCAAGAGTTCCCGGGGCGGGCGCAACACCCGCACCGCGCGGGCCGGGCCGCTGACCAAGGCGTCGCCGCCGGCGGCGCTGTAGGCCCGGTGGTTGGTGTAGACCACGGCGTAGGGCGCCGGGGCGAAGGCGGGGGGCCGCTCCAGGCCCAGGCTCTGGGTTTGGTCCAGGCTGGGCCGGGCGGCGTAGAACTTCAAATAGGGGTCCACGAACACCGGGAACTTGAATCGCCCCGGCAGCTTGTCTCCCGGGCGGTTGTAGCCCAGGTCGAACTCCTTGATGATCTGGCAGTTTTGGTCAAAGCCGTCCAGCAGGCGGCCCATGGCGTTGCGGGGGACGTGACCCCACTGGAAAAAATGGCGGTCCGCATCCGAAGAAGAGGTGAGCACGAAGTTGTCCGGCCCCTGGTAGTTGGCCGGGTCCTGGGAGCGGTAGAACTCGGTGGCCATGGGCACCTGGGGAATGCCGTAACCCCCCTGGAACAAGCGGCCCGTGGGCGGCAGGTTGGCCACGGCCCAGCGCTGGGCCGAGAAGCGGGTCTCCTCCTGCCAAAACAGGTAGGCCCCGGCGATGGAGCGGCTCAGGGGGGTGACCATCAAGGCCAGGGCGGCCACGGACCACAGGGCGGGCTTGCCCCAGCGGGGCATGCGGCCCACGGCCCAGGCCAGGGGCAGCATGCCCAGGCAAATCAAGGGCGGCACGATGCTGGTGAGGTCCCGCTCGGCCAGGCGGTGGGACAAAAACAGATAAGGGAAATAGTAGAACAAGGGGTAGGCGGCCACCACCCAGGCCACGCGGTAGCGCCGCCACAGGGCCAAGCCAAGGCCCAGGACGAACAGCGCCACCAATTCCCAGCCGATGCCGTCGGTGATGGTGTGCATGGACCAGGTAAGGCGGTCGCCCAAGGGGCTGTTTAAAAACGATATGTGCTCCGGGAAATGGGGCCGGGTGAAGGCATGCACCTGCTCGGCGTATTTGAACAGCGGGTTGTCCCGGGCCAAGAGAAAGCCGGGGTAGCCCAGAATCATGCCCAGCGCTCCGCCCAGGGCGAAGACCCCTGGCTGGGCGGCCAGCCAACGCCACCAGGGCGGCTTGCGCTCGTACACCGTGACCAGGTGGGCGGTGACAAAGGCGAAGAGCACCACCCCGCCGTTGGCCTTGGTGGTCAGGGTAAGGCCAAAAGCCAGGCCGGCCAGAAGGTAGCGCCACCAGCGGGGGTCCTGGGCCAAGCGAACCCCGGCCCACAGGGCCAGGGTCACCGCCAGGGCCAAGGGGGCGTCCACGGTGAGGTAGTGGCAGTGCACCACCAGCAAGGGGTTGACCGCCAAAAGCAGGGCCGCCGCCAGCCCCGCGCCTCGGCTCAGGCCCAAGGCCCGCACCAGGGCGTACAGGGCCCAGATGTTGGCCGCGCCCAAAAGGGCCACCCACAGACGCCCCCAGAAAAGATAGGAGATCACCGGCACCTGGGCATAGGCCGGGCCCAAGAGCAGGCACAGCTTGCCCAGAAGCATCTGGGCCGGGATGTGGCTGAAACCGGCCACCAGGTAAAAGCTTTGGTGCCAGATCACCGGGTGGGGATAGTACAGGTGGCCCTGGGCGAAGGAGGCGATGATGTCGGCGGCCCACTCGTCCGGGTGCATGCCCTGAGGCCAGTCCAGGCCCCACAGGCGCAGGGCCAGGCCCAGGGCCAAGACTGCGGCCAAGCCCAGGCCGAACCAGGGCAGGCGCGTCACCCAAGTTTTCAGCGCCCCGGAAATGAGCATGGCCCACTACCCTTTCGCCGCCCACCAAGGCGGCGTCATCACCCTAACCACCGCTTAGGCCCGGCGCCGGGACAGGGCTCCCAAAAACCCTCCCCGCGCCGGAGTCCCACGGCCCTGGCCAATCTTAACCCAGGCCCACCTGGTCCACAAGGGCGCTTTGTCCGCCTTTCAACCGGACTATCAAGGTGTTGGGCTGCTTGACTTTCCACCAGTGAAAGTTTCATCCTGGGAACAACGTCCGAAAGATCCGAGGAGTAAGGAATTGACCACGCCCTACGCCCCCGATCACCATCGGCCCTCCCGCCTTAATCAAGCGCTGATCTGGACCCTGGCCGGTGCGTCCCTGGTGGTGCTCCTGCCCTGGCTGCAGCGCTGGCTGTACCTGTGGCCGGAATCGGACTACAGGTTGTTTTTGGGCCGTGATTTCCTGGAGTTGACCGCACAACGGGCCTATTTTTACCGGGCCCTGGCTCATGGCAAGCTGGTCTTGTGGGACCCCATCATGGCCACCGGCCTGCCTTTCATGGACTACCTCTTTGACCTGTTCAACCCGCTGTCGCTCATCAACGTCTTTTTTCTGGAAGAAGGCCTGCTGCGCAGCGACCACCTGCAAAAGGTGCTCACCGCCTATTGCTCACTGGCCGGGCTGGGGGCCTTTTTGCTGGGCATGCAGTTGGGCCTGGGCCGGGCGGCGGCCACGGTCATGGGCTGCGTCATGGGCTGCATGGGAGTGGTGGTGGCCCACAGCGAACACTCCATGATGATCCAGACCTTCTGTTGGGCCCCCCTGGTGCTGTTGTTTTTGCACCGGGCCCGCCTTCGCCACAGCCTGCTCAACGCCGCCTGGGCCGGGGTGTTTCTGGGATGGAGCTTCATGGGCGGCATCCCCCAGATTTTTTATTACGTAGGCACGGCTGCCACCCTTTATGCCCTGTATGCGGCGGTCAGCGAATTCCAGCAAGGAGGCTGGCGGGCCGCCTGGCGCTGGGGCCTGGCCCCCTATTTGGTAATGGGCCTGGCCTCGGTGATATGGGCCCTGCCCAACGTGGTCCACCTGGCCGGGGCCGGCCTTGGCGATCCCCTGGGAGTGCACGACGCCGAGGCCCTGGTTGGAAGCCATCGGCGGGATTTCATCGCCCAGGGTTCGGGCCACTGGTGGATGCCGGCCCAATTCCTGGCCCCCGTGCTCATGAAAGGCCACGCCGAAAACAGCGGCTACGTAGGTATATTGCCCCTGGCCCTGGCCCTGATTGCCGTGGCCTGGGTGCGGCGCGACGAAACCGGCTTTTACAAGCTGCTGGGCCTGGCGGGCCTGATTCTGATGATGGGCGTCAACCTGGGCCTGCACAAGGTTCTCATGGACCTGATGCCGGGTTACTACCTTTTCCGGCAGACGGTGCGCTGGATGTTCCTGCTGCACTTGGCCATGTTGGTCCTGGCCGGCTATGGCCTGCACTGGCTGCTCTACCGGGCCCAGGCTCCCGAACTCGGCGCCCTGCGCCGCATCCTGGCGGTATTGGCCGGCATCCTCACCGCCCTGGTCCTGTTGATGATGAGCGCCGAGGGCCTTGGCTTCAAAGAGATAGGCTTTCGCCATACCCTGCCGCCCATAGGCATCCTGACCTGGCTTTTGTTCTGCGTGGGGGTGCTTTGGTGGGCCGTTTTGCGCCGCGCCCAGCAGGCCAACACCCGTCTGGTGGCCTTGGTGCTGGTGGCCATGGTGGCCCTGGACCTGGGCTTTTACTTCGCGCCCACCTTCGTGGGGGGCGACCCGGTGGAGCGCAGCGACCCCACCCGGCCCGACCCGGCCCTGGAGGCCCGGGCCGCCAACCTGGTGCGCCTGGCCGGGGGGCCGGGCCAGGGGCGGGTGCTGGTCTACCGCGAAAAAAACGTGGTGGGCTACCAGTACCCCGCCTATCTCAAGCAGCTCAACTACATCAACCCGCCGGGGGGCTACATGGACCGCCGCCTGCCCCTGGGCTTTTGGCAGACGTGGTGGAACCCGGAAGCCAACCCCCGTTATTTGCAGCTATGGGCGGTGAAGCTGGTGGACGCTCAAAGCCCGGTGGTGGAGGCCCAGCGCGGCGACTGGGCCCTGTGCGGCCATAGCCAGTCGGCGGTGCGCCTGGAGGGCTCCATTTCGGTGCAAAAGCTCACCCTGCGGGCCGAGGCCCTGTTGCCCGGCCAGGCCCAGCCCGGCGAGGTGGTGGCCAGGGTGGCCCTGGTGCGCCAGGGCCAAGTCAACGCCCAGTGGCCCCTGCGCCAGGGGCGGGAGGTTAACGGCAAGCTATTGAGCCTGGCCGCGCCACCGGGGACCCAGGCCGACGCGGTGATCCTGGCCTCGGCCCACCCCACGGCCCTGGTGGGCATAACGGACCTGGCCCTGGACGCACGGCCCTTGGTGGACCGCCCCTGGCTGGAGCCTGGCCCGGACGGCTTCCTTTTAAACCGTAACTACCTGGGCCGGGCCTTTTTCGTCTCCCGGGCGGCGGTGGTGAAGCCGGGATGGGAATACGAGCAAGTGCTGGCCTCGATGGACCCCTCACGCTCGGTGGTGTTCCGCCGGCCCCCCCGGGACTGGAGGCCGCCCCAAGGCCTGGCCGCCGACGCCGGAGGCCGGGTCCGGGTGCTTGCCTGGCAAGACCAGGCCATGGAAATGGAGGTGGAGGCCCAACACCCCGGCTGGCTGGTGGTCAGCCAAAGCGCCCATCACGGCTGGCGGGCCTTCCTGGACGGCCAAGACGCGCCCATTGAGTGGGCCTACGGCTTCATGGCCGCGGTGGCCGTGCCCCAAGGCCGGCACTCGGTAAAGCTGGTATACGGCGAACCCTGGGTCAAGGCCGCCCTGCCCGCGCCGACATTGCTTATCCTGGGCCTGGCCGCGGCTTGGCTTTGGACCCGCCGCCGGAGGAAACCGCACCCGTCAAAATGACCCGCCAGCGCCCCAGGTCCTCCTCCTCAAAGGGGATTCCCTTGCGTTGCAGTTCTTGGCGCACCTCGCGCAGGGCGTCGTCGTCCACCTTTGGCCGGAACAGGTAGATCTGGCGGGGAGCCCGCAGAACCCGCCCGCAATAGGGTTGGTAGCGTTGCAGTTTGACCGGGAAGTGCTTGCTAACGGCGAAAACCAGCCTCTCCTGGCTCAAGAAGTTCAACTTGTGGGCCTCCCAGTAGTCGGCCCAGCCGTGATGCACCTGGTGCTGTTGCATGTAGCGCAGCAGGGGTCCGTAGTGCTCCCGCCAGGTGGTGGTGGCCCAGGCCGCGGGGTGCAGGGCCACGGCCAAGGCCCCCGCCCCCAACACCCCCAGCAGGGCGGCACCGGCCAAGACGCCCTTCCAGCGGACCCGCCGGCCCAGGACGGCCACTCCCCAGGCCAAAAGGAAAGGCCACCACACGATGCTCACCCACAGATAGCGCACCGAAAAGCGGTCCACCGTGGCGGTGCTGAAGATCAGGGCCGCCAGCAGTGACAAGTAGGACAGGGCGCAGGCATAGGCCATCCAATCCCCGGCCAGGGCCCGGGCCAGGCCGTGTTCCCGAGCCCGCCGGGCCAGGAGAATTAGCGCCGCCAAGCCGGCCGCCACCCCCGCCGCAAACAAAAGCCAGGCCAGCCAGATCCAGTCCAGGGGGGCGTGCAGGCTCCAGGCCTCGGGCACGAAGCTTGCGGTGAGCAGGACCAAGTTGTCCCAGATGCGCTCCGGGGTGGCCGGCAGCATGGGGGGCACGTAGCGGCCCCAGGCGGCAATGTCGCTTTGCTGAAACAGGACATCCCCGACCTGCTTGGCCAAAAGCCCCACTCCCAGGGCGACCAAACCCAGCAGATGGGCCCGTCCCTCGTCCCCCAGGCGGCCCAGGGTCCAGCGCTCCACGCGGGGCCAGAGGTACAGCGCCCCGGCTAAAACCAGCGCGCACAAGGCCAGGGGCAGGTCTTGGTGCAGGGCCAGCTTGGGATCGCTGGAGATGGCCAGACCGGGCAGGACCTGCCAGGAGAAATTCCGGCCCGCCGCCAGCACCGCCAGAGCGTAGGCCAGGTACGCCAAACCCAGGACGGCCAGCGTTTTGGTTGCCGGGTCCCACCAGGGGTACCGCCCTCCATGGCGGGAAAGGCCCAGGTCCTGGCGGGCGCGGCCGGCCAAAAAAGCCGCGTGGTGCACCAGGCAGGGGATCACCATGAACCAGAACAGGGTCCAGGTCCACCAGCCCAGGCCGGCCAACAGGGCCAGCAGGCCCAGCCGCCAACCTCCCCGGCCCAGGTCCGGGTGCGGCCCGGCCAGATAGGCGCGGGTCCATACCAGCCACAGCAGCACCCCCCACAACAGAACCGCAGTGTAGCCGCCGTAGCACAACAGGCCCAGGCGGAAGAAAAAAGGCGGGGCCAGGGCGGCCAGCAACAAGGTGGCCAGGGCCGGCCCGGGCCCGGCCAGACGGCGGATCAAGACGGCGTTGAGCAAGAGCACCAGCATCACCAGGCCGGTCATGGCCCAGGCCATCACCGTGGGCGAGGCGCCGAACCAGGCGAAAAACGGCGCCAGGTAATAGGCCTCGCCCGCGCCCATGTAGCCTTGGCCATACATGTAATAGGGGAAGTGCAGACCTTGGGAGATGTGGCGGGCCATGAGCCCCCACAAGGCGTGGTCCGCATCCAGGAACTTGTCGGCCTTGAGCAGCCAGGGCAGGCGGGTGGCCAGGTTTAAGACCAACAGCAGGCCCGCCCCGGGCCAGAAGGCCCTATGCCAAAAGCTGGTTGGCAAATTGCTCCTTGCTTGGGCGACAGTTGCTTGCACTATATTTTTAGGGCCGTGCCGGCGTCAAGCCCGCCGCACAGATAGGGGCATGTCTGTTAGAGGACAAAAAGCTTTTGCCAACCCGGCATTTTTCTATAGACTTGACCGCCAGCCAAGCCATCTAACGAAAGTTTCCCCATGGAAGTCCTGGTCGTCATACCCACATATAACGAGGCCGACAACCTGCGGCCCCTCAGCGAGGCCCTGTTCGGCCTGGGCCTGGACCTGGGCATCTTGATCGTGGACGACAACTCCCCGGACGGCACCGGAAAAATCGCCGACGAGTTGGCCGGTGAAAACCCGCGCTTCAAGGTAATCCACCGGCCCGGCAAGCAGGGTCTGGGCACCGCCTACCGCGAAGGCTTCACCTGGGCCCTGGCCAATTACGACGTGCCGCTGTTAGCCCAGATGGACGCCGACTTCTCCCATCCCCCCGAGCGCCTGCCCAACCTAGTCCAGGCGGCCAGGGGGGGCGCGGTGGGCATTGGTTCGCGCTACGTGTCCGGCGGTGGAGTGAAAAATTGGGGTCTGGGGCGGCGCTTCCTCAGTAAGGGAGCCAACGTCTACGTGAGCACCATGCTGGGCCTGCCGGTGGGCGACCTCACCGGGGCCTACAAGTGCTGGCCCCGCCGGGCCCTGGAGCGCCTGGATTTGGCCACCCTGGGGGCCGGGGGCTTCGCCGCCCTGTCGGAGATGGCCTACCGAGCCCACCTTTTGGGCTATCGCCATGAAGAGTTTCCCATCATCTTCGAGGACCGGCGGGTGGGCCAGTCCAAGCTGACCGGCTCCATCGCCCTGGAGGCCTTCCTCAACGTATGGCGTTTGCGTTTTTCCAAGACCTTCGACCCCTCGCAAGCTCCGCCCGCCTGATGAAATCCGGCTCGGCCCCCCCCCGCCCTTCGCGCTGGCTTACCGCCCTGTGCCTGGCCGGTTGCGTGGCCCTGTATTGGGGAGTGCGCCTGTGGCTCATCTCCTGCCCCTCGTTCAGCCAGGTGGACTACGACGAAGCGGTGACCGGGCTCATGGCCCTGGATATTCTCAAGGGCGAGCACCAGCTGCTTTTCTGGGGCCAGCCCTACATGGGCACCCTGGAGGCCTACCTGGCCGCCTTGCTGTTCAAGCTGTTCGGCCCTTCCACTTTGATGCTGCGCCTGGCACTTCTCATATACGGCTCCGCCGGGGTGCTGGCCCTGTACGCCCTGGGCCGGTCGGCGGACAGTTGGCGCACCGGAGTGTTGGCCGCGTCCCTGTGGTCCCTGCCGCCGCTGTTTCTCAGCTTCCAGGGGATCTATGTCACCGGCGGGCACCTGGAGGCGGTGGTGGCCGGGGCGCTTCTTTTGGCCGGGGCCTGCCGTTTGGCCTTCCATCCGCCCCTCCGCGCCGGTCTTTGGGCCCTGGGGCTGGGGGTGGTGGGCGGCCTGGGGCTGTGGTCCAGCCTGCTGATCCTGCCCCTGGTGGCCGCGTCTCTGCTGGGGCTGTGCCTGGCCCGGCCCACCTGGCTGCTGGGCCGGGGGCCCTGGCTGGCCGGAGCGGGCCTGCTCCTGGGCGCGGCTCCCTTGCTCGTCTGGAACGCCGAGCACCACTGGCTGACCCTGGTCCAGGTGGGCGGCTCCCAACTCGACCGCGCCTGGTCCAACGCCTCGATGCTGGTGGGCAATGTGTGGACTCCGATGCTCACCGGGGCCTGGTGGGACGCCCGCAGCGTGGCCGGTCAGATGCCCCTGCCGCTGGCCCCGGTGGTGCTGGCCCTGGTCTATCTGCCCGCCCTGGGCCTGGCCCTGGCCGCGGCGGTGGGTTGGGTCCGGCGGGCCTGGCGGCGGGAAAATCCCTGGCAGAGCCCGGCCGACCTGGTGGCCCTGGCCCTGTGGGTGCTTTTGTTTCTGCACGCATCCAGCGGGCATGGCCACAAGGCCATCCTGCGCTACGCCACCCCGCTGATGGTGCCCATCACCGTCCTGGCCGCCCTGTGGTTGGGCAAGGTGGTCCGTTGGCGGCCCCTGTTGGGTTTGGGGATGGCCGCCGGGCTCCTGGCCTTCAATTTCTACACCCACCATCTGTACCTGGAACGCTTCTCTCAGACTCCCCACCGGCCGGTGGAAGCGGTGCTGGAGGTGCTGGAGGCCAAGGGGGTGGATTTCGGCTACGCCCACGGCCGGGTGGCCCTGCCCATCACCTTTGAGAGTCAGGGCCGGGTGATGGCGGCGGACTTCTTCGGGGCGCGTAACCTCAGCCACCTTCGCCAGGTGGACGCCTCGGCCCAGCCGGCCCTGGTCACCCACACGGGCCTGGCCGTGCCCCCACCGGCGGTGATGGACACGGCGCTGCGCGGCCTGGGGGTCTGGAAAGAGCCCCTGAAGGTGGAGCAATACGTGGTGTGGCACGATTTCCCCCCGGCGCCGGTGCTGGCCCCCCTGGCATCCCAAGGCTGGAAAACCCGGGCATCCCAGGGGCAAGCCGCCGCGGTGCTGGACCGTAACCTGGACACCACCTGGAGCCTCAAGCCCGGCCGAACCTCCCATCTCTGGCTGGACCTGGGCGCGGCCCAGCCGGTGGCCCGCGTCAGCCTTTTGCCCGGACCGACCTGGAAGGGAAAGCCGGGCATGCTCTACAACCTCACCATCCAGGGCTCGCTGGACGGTATAACCTGGCAGCCCCTGGCCGGGGGCGCCGGCTGCATGGCCGGCCTCACCTGGCGGGAGCGCCGGGTTAAGCTGGAGGCGGTGCCAACCCTGGAGTTCACCTTCCCGGCCCAAAAGGTGCGCTGGCTGGGCTTGAAGGTGGAGCCGGGCAACCCCTCCTGGCCCCCCCTGGAGGTGGCCGAGCTGTTCCTCTACCAACCCGCCGAGGGCCCGCCCCAGTGGCCCCAGGAAGCCGAGGACCAGCTCAAGCTGGGCCGCCAGGCCCTGGCCGCCTGGGAAACCCGGCCCACCGCTCCCTTCCCCGGGGGCCACGCGGCCTTTGCCCGTTTCTGGGCATCCCAGGTGGACTGGACCAAAGTGGTGGCCCACCTGCGCCAGGCCGCCTGCGACGCCCCGGATTGGGAGCGGCCCTATCGCCTGCTGCTGGAGGCCGCCCGCAAGAACCGCCAGCCCAAGCAGCGCCTGCAGGGGGCGGGCGGCTGCCAGCCCAGCCGGTCCTGAGGCCTTGTAAAGCCGGGGCGCGGTCTTTACACTGGCCTAAGGCGTTCCGGCGCGGGGCCCGGACCGCCAATTGGAGCTAGCGCCCTGCCCCTTGCCGGAGAGCCCTTGCCCAACCTAAGCGGCCTTTGCCCATACCTGCCTGGCACGGAGCGCACCGTATGAGGTGGCAGCTCCCGCTGGGCTTGGCCATCAGCGCGGCCTGCCTGGTCTGGCTATTGGGCCAGGTGGACCTGACCCGCCTGGCCCGTCTCATGACCAGCTTCAGCCCCTGGTATCCCCTGGCCGTGGCCATCCTGCTGGCCTGGGTTTTTTGGCTGCGCTCCCAGCGCTGGCAGCTTTTGCTGCGGCCCCTGAAGCGTTGCCCGGTGGGCGAGCTTTATTCGGCCAACCTCATCGGCTTCATGGCCAACAACGTCCTTCCCGCCCGCCTGGGAGAAATCGTGCGGGCCTACGCGGTGAACCGCCTGTGCGCGGTGCCGGTTTCCGGGGTCCTGGCCACCCTGGTAATCGAACGGGTGTTGGACGGCATGGCCATCTTGGCCTTTTTCTTCCTGGCGCTATTTTTCACCGACCCCACCGCCCAGGCCGGAGCCTTCAACGTGGCCTACCTGAGGGGCATCGGGCTGTTTTTGCTAGCCGGCTACCTGGGGGTGTTGGGCCTCATGGCCGCCCTGTGGCGCTGGCCCTCGGCCACCAGCGGCTGGCTGGCCCGGCTGGCCGGCCGCCTAAGCCCCCGCCTGGGGGAAAAGGCGGCCTCGATCCTGGCCAACTTCACCCAGGGACTGGGGCTGTTGGGCCAGGGGCGCCATCTGCCCCTGTTGATCGCCCAGTCCCTGGCCATGTGGCTGCTCGTGTTGCTAACCGCCTATGTGTTCTTGCCGGCCGTGGGCCTGCCCCACAGCCTGTTGATGGCGGCCATGGCCCTAGTGGGAGGCTCCCTGGCCGCGGCGGTGCCCGCCGGGCCCGGTTACATCGGCACCACCCAGGTGGCGGTGATGTGGACCCTGATGCTGGCCGGGGCCGACCAGGAACGGGCCGCGGCCTTCAGCCTGGTCTACTGGGCGGCTCTGTATTTCCCGGTCACCGCCGCCGGGCTGGTGGAGATGCTGCGCCGGGGCATGAGCCTTTCCTCCCTGCGCGGCGGCGGGAAAAAGCCGTGAGCATCCGGCAAGGCGCGGGACGGGAGGCCGGAGACCCGGGCCTGGGCCGCACGGCCCTGCTGCTGCTGGGCATCATCCTGCTGGGGGCCCTGGTGCGCGGGATGTATTTGCTGTGGCCCTACCTTGACAGCGACATCGCGGTGGTGGGGCTCATGGCCCGCCACGCCCTGGCCGGTGAGTTCTACCCCCTGTATTGGGGCAACCACTACGGCGGCAGCCTGGAGTCCCTGGCCGCCGCCGGAGTCTTCGCCCTGGCCGGCTCCGGGACCAGGGCCCTGAACGCCACCGCCGCGCTCATCTCCCTGACCTATCTGCCCCTGCTCTACCTCCTGGGCAAGGAGGTGATAGGCCGGCGGGCCGGCCTGTGCGCCGCCTTCCTGGCCGCCCTGGGCCCCTACATGCTGGTGGCCTACTCGGTGGTGGCCCGGGGCCTGCACGTGGAGATGCTTCCCCTGGGCGCGCTGCTGTTGTGGCTGACGGTGCGCCTGCTAAAGGCCGGGCCCACCAGCCCCGGCCAGACCTCGGCCCTGGTTGCCTGGGGGCTCACCGCCGGGGTGGGGGTGTGGACCAACCCCCTGTTCGTCTACTTCCTGCCACCCGCCTTGTTCCTGATGATCTACAGCGCCCCGCGCCTGGTGTTCACCTTGCGCTTCTGGCTAATGGCCCTGGCCGCCCTGGCGGGGGCCGCGCCGCTGATCTACCACAACTGGCTCACCGCCGGGGGCACCCTGCACTACATGGAGATACCCCGGCCCCATTCTGGCTTTGTCAACAACCTGAACTTTTTGCTGCGCCACGGACTGCCCGCCGCGGTGGGCGCCACCTGGTTCAAAAAGAGTTGGGTGCTTGCCGGCCTGGGCCCGGCCCTGGCCCTGGCCGCCGGCCTCAGTCTGGCCTGGGCCCTGTGGCGCTGGGGAGGGGATCTGCTCAGACGCCTGGCCCGGCGCGACCATGGAGCCAGCGGCGGCGAGGTGCTGTTGCTCACCATGGGCAGCGTGGCCTACGTTTTCTGCGCCGTGGGCGGAGCCGACTCGGGCTCCTTCCGCTACTTGCTGGCCCTGTACATCATCTGGCCCCTGGTGGCCGCCCTGGCCTGGGACTCCCTGCGCCGCCGGGGCGGGGCGTTGGCCATGCTGGGGTGGCTGTTCCTGGCCCTGGTGGCGGCGGGCAGCCTGTGGGGCACCGTGGCCTTCTCGCCGTTGAACCACGCCGAACAGCGGGCCGACTCCCGGGAAATGGGTCCTGAGCAAGAGTCTCTGACCAAGACCTTGCAAGGGCTGGGCATACGCTACGCCTATGTGGTCGATTATTGGCTGGGCATGAAGGGCACCTTCCTGGCCGATGAGAAAGTGGTGATGCTGCCCTTTGACCACGAGCGCCATCCGCCCTACAAAGAGGCCCTGCTGCGCGCCCCCCGCTACGCGGTGGTGATGCTGGGAGAGTCCAACGCCAAGGTGACCCGCCAGAGCCTGGCCACGGTGCGGGCCTCTTACAAGGAAAAGACCGCCCCGCCCCGCTGGCACATTTTTTATGATATCGCCCCGCCGCCCCAGGGGGTGACCGCAGTGCCGCCCCGGGCCTGGAGCCTGAAAGGCGGCGATGGCGCGGCCCTGTGGGACCGCGACGCAACCACCCGCCTCACCTGGCCCCAGCAACCGGGCGCCGGACCCACCCTGGATTTGGGCGGCGAGGTGGAGAGAGTGTGCCAGGTGCTCATCTTCCCGGGCAAGGCCCAGCTCTTGCCCAGGGAACTGCGGGTGCTGGGCAGCGGCGACGGCCAAAGCTGGCAAGCGTTGGCCAAGGCCCAGCCCTATTTGCCCTTCCACTGGAGCGGAGGCCGTCTGTCCATAAACCGGCGGGCCCCCTGGCAGGAGATACGCTTCGCCCCCACCACCTTGCGCTATCTGCGCCTGGAGCAGAGCGGGCAGGCCAAGGATGTTTGGGCGGTCAACGAATTGATCGTGGGGCGGGCCGTGGAGGGTGGCAAGCCCTCGCCGCCGGCCGGGGCGGCCCAACGCCTGGCCGGGAACTGGCGGCAAGATGAGCGCATCTGGGCTCCTCCAGCCCTGCGGGCTTGGCTGCCGCCGGAGATGCGCATCGGCCCGGCCCCCCGGCACCAACCCGCCTGGCTGCCGCCATACCTCTATGCCCTGGAGTTGATGCCCACCCAACGCCCCCTGAACCTGGCCGTGGAGGCCCAGTTGGCCCCGGCCGCCGCCCAGGCCTTGCAACTGGCCGGGTACGCCCAGGAGGCCGCGCAGCCCTTGGATGGTTGGGTGCTGTTCAAGGCAGCGCCGGGACCCGGGGCCCGGCCCCTGTACTGGGCCGGGCTGCTGCCCTTGGCGCTCGGCCGGGGCGCGGGTGACTAGGAGCCGAAGCGAACCTTGAGAATGCGCTTCAGGGTCCACCAGGCGCTTTTCAGGGGGTCCAGGGTGCTTTCACCGGTGCGCTCGTCGTAGGGAATGAACACCACCTTGAGCTTCTTGCCGTGGGCCATGGGCTTGAGCAACAGCTCCACCGGCAGGGCCGAGCCGTTGGCCTGAAACTCCATTTCATCGAACAGGCTGGTGCGGTAGGCCCGCATGCCCGAGTGCAGGTCGGTGATGCGGCGCAGAAAAAGCGCGCTGGCCAGCCAGGCGAAGCCCCAGTTGGCCAGGTAGTTGATCCAGGGCATGGAGGCGGGCTTGGTTTCCAGGCGCGAGGCGTCCACAACGTCGGCCTGGCCGGAGAGCACGTATTCGGCGATTTCCATAATGCGGCTGGTGGGATAGGTGTCGTCGCAGTCCAGGGTGACCACCACCTGGCCTCGGGCCGAGGTGAGGGCCCGCATCATGGCCGGCCCGTAGCCCTTGGGGGGAAACTGGCGTATCACCTCGGCTCCGGCGGCGGCGGCGATCTCCGGAGTGCGGTCCTTGGAGGAGTCCACCAACAGGATGTGGGCCTCGGGCGCGGCCGCCTGGATGTCGGCGATGACCTTGCCCACCGCCGCTTCCTCGTTCATGGAGATCATGGCCACGGTGATCTGGGGGTCGCTTGGGCTCATTTATGCGTCCTTTCGCGTGGCTACATTTAGCACATCCGCCCGGCTCGCGCCAGCCGCCCTGGTTGCCAAAAACCCGGCCCTCTGATAGGTTGACCTGACATTTGCCCGGGGCCAAAGCCCCCCAGACAGCAACCCGCGCCACGGCCCTCCCGGCCGGGAACGCCATGAAAAGTCTTCTCAAGCGACTGATACTCCTAGCCATTACCGCCCTGTTCCTCTACTTGGTGTTGCGCAAGGTGGAGCCGGCCAAGCTGTGGCAGGCCCTTACCCAGGTCTACTGGCCCCTGCTTTTGCCGGTGGTGGCGGTGTATCTGGCCGGCTTCGTGCCCCGAGCCCAGAAGTGGCGCATCATCCTGGGGCGCATAAAGCCGGTGAGCCTGGGCGGCTGCCTGGGCTACATCCTGGTGGGCTGCGCCGCCAACTCCCTGTTGCCCGCCCGTTTGGGCGAGCTGGTGCGGGCCTTTATCTGCGGCCGGCGGGAAAAGGTGCCGGCCACGTCGGTGCTCTCCACCATCGTTTTGGAACGGGTGCTGGAGGTCTTGTCGCTGCTGATCCTGCTGTGCGCGGTGGTGGGGGCCACGGGCCGGGGAGAATTGTACCAACTGGCCCTGGTGGGCCTGGCAATGTGCCTGGGCCTCATGGCTGGGCTGTTCTTGTTGCAGCAACGGCCCGGTTGGCTGCTAAAGCTGGCTTCCCTGCTACCCTGGCCCGGCCTGCGGGAAAGGGCCCAGGGCTGGCTCACCACCTTCGTGGAAGGCCTGGCCGTGGTCAAGAGCCCGGCCCGCCTGCTGGCGGTCATCGTCCTGGGCTGGGTGGTGTACCTCATCGAGGGAGCCTCCTACTGGCTGCTGGCCTATGCATTTGACATGCAAGTCAGTTATTTGCAGGTGCTGTTCGTGCTCTGCTTCATCTTCGTGGGCATGACCATCCCCTCCACGGTGGGCAACATCGGCCCCCTGCAATACTTCTGCGTGCTGGGCCTGGGCTACTTCGGCGTGGACAGCTCCACCGCCCTGATCTACAGTGTTTTCATCAACGCAATGATGTACTTGACCGTGCCTCTGGGCCTGGTTTACATGCACGCCTACGGCGCCACCCTGGGCAGCCTGCGCAGCCAGATCGGCGCGGGCTCCGGGTCGCCTCCCCCCCTTGCGGAGTAATCTCATGCGCACCTTCATCACCGGCGGGGCCGGCTTCATCGGCAGCCACATGGTGGGCGCCATCATCGAGCGCGGCCCCCTCACCGTGTACGACAACCTCTCCTCCGGCTCCCTGGACTTCCTGAAAGACCACCTGAATCACCCCAATTTCAATTTTGTGCAAGGCGAGCTGTCAGACCTGAAGCTGGTCACCAAATCCATGGCCGGGCACGAATTGGTAATCCACTACGCCTCCAACCCGGACATCGCCCGGGGTATGCTGGAGACCGACCTGGACATCCGCGAGGGCACTCTGCTCACCTACAACGTGCTGGAGGCCATGCGCTTGACCGAGGCCAAGGAGATCCTCTACACCTCGGGCAGCGGCATCTACGGCGACGTGGGCACCTTCCCCACTCCCGAGGACTTCGGCCCCCTGACCCCCATCAGCTTCTACGGGGCCAGCAAGCTGGCCTGCGAAGGGCTCATCAGCGCCTTTTGCTTCCAATACGGCATGACCGGCTACGTGCTGCGCATGGGCAACGTGGTGGGCGACCACCAGACCCACGGGGTGGGTTACGACTTCATACGAAAACTTAAGAAAGACACGCATAGACTCGAAATTCTTGGCGATGGAACCCAGGCCAAAAGCTATGTGCATGTCAACGACGTGATCGCGGCCATGCTGTTCGTCATGGAGAAAACCAGCGACACGGTGAACATCTTCAACGTGGCCACCGACGACGTGCTTGACGTCACCTCCATCGCCAGGATCGTCATCGCCGAGATGGGCCTCAGCGACGTGGAGCTGGCCTACACCGGCGGCGACCGGGGCTGGAAGGGCGACGTGCCCCAGGTGCGCCTGGTGCTGGACAAGATTCACGACCTGGGCTGGGCCTCCAAAATGAACTCGGCCCAGGCCATCACCGCCTCGGTGCGGGCCATGCTGGACGAAGGGTAGTCGGTGCAGGTCGCCATTATCGCCGGTGGCCTGGGCACCCGCCTGGGCGCGCTTACCAAGGACATCCCCAAACCACTGGTGCCAGTGGCCGGGCGGCCCTTTTTGGACCACCAGCTGCGGCTGCTTAAGGCCGGCGGGGTGGAGCGGGTGGTGCTTTGCATCGGCCATATGGGGGAGCAGATCCGGGAGTTCGTGGGCGACGGCTCCCGCTGGGGGCTATCGGTGGCCTACAGCCTGGACGGCCCCACCCTCTTGGGCACCGGCGGCAGCCTCAAGAAAGCCGCCCCGCTCTTGGAAGATCGCTTTCTGCTCACCTGGGGGGACAGCTATCTGGAGATAGAGCACCGCCAGGTGTGGGCCTCTTTCTTGGCCACGGGCCTGCCGGCCATGATGGTGGTGTGGCGCAACCGGGGGGCCAAGGAGCCCAGCAACGTGCGTCTGGAAGGAAACCGGGTGGCGGCCTATGACAAGTGGGCTCCCGGCCCGGAGTTCGACTGCATCGACTACGGCCTCAGCGCCCTGAGCAAAAGCCTGCTCACGGCCATACCCGAGGGCAGGCCCTTTGCCATAGAAGAAGTGTTCCGCGACCTGGCCGCCCGGGGCGAGTTGGGAGCCTACGTGGTGGAGCGGGCCTTCATGGAGATAGGCTCGCCGGCTGGTCTGGCCGAGTTGGAGGCCCACCTCAGGGCCCAGGAAGGAAAACAACCATGAGTGAACACGCCGAGACCATCATCCTGGGAGGGGGCCTCACCGGCCTGAGCCTGGCCCAATATATCAATGGCGAGACCCTGGTGCTGGAGGCCAATGAGCGCCCTGGCGGCCTGTGCCGCAGCTTCGTCAAGGACGGCTTCACCTACGACATCGGCGGGCATATCCTGTTTTCCCGGGACTCGGAACTGCTGGCCCAGCTCACCGCCTGGCTCAAGGGCAACCTCCGCCAGCAGCGGCGCAACAACCAGATTTGGTTCAAGGACCGTTTTGTAAAGTACCCCTTTGAAAACGGCCTCTATGCCCTGGACAAAGAGGACATCTTCGAATGCCTCATGGGTTTTCTGGAGCGTAGCGACGCCGAGCCCTCCAACCTAGAGGAGTGGTGCCGCTTCCGTTTCGGCCAGGGCATCAGTGAAAAGTACCTGATCCCCTACAACGACAAGATTTGGAAGCGCCCGGCCAAGGACATCTCGGTGCACTGGGTGGAGCGCATCCCCAGCCCGCCCACCGCCGACGTGGTCAAGGCGGCCATCGGCATCGAGACCGAGGGCTACACCCACCAGCTAAATTTCCTCTACCCAGAGCGGGGGGGCATCGAATCCCTGACCAACGCCCTGGCCCAGGGCGTGAACCTGGTCACCGGCTTCAGGGCCAGCGCCATAAAAAAGACCGCCACCGGCTGGGAGGTGAGCGACGGCCAGGACACCTACGCCTGCCGCCGCCTCATCTCCACCATCCCGGTGATGGACCTGGCCGCCTGCCTGGACGGCGCGCCGGAGGACGCCCAGCGCGCCTGCGCGGCCCTGCAATACAACAGCGTGATCTTGGTGATGCTGGGGGTGGGGCACCAGGGCCTGGCCGACAAGAGCGCCATCTACATCCCCGACCCGGCCATCCTGCCCCACCGGGTGTGCTACATGAGCTACTTCAGCCCCTTCAACGCGCCGGAAGGCAGCTCCCATTTGGTGGCCGAGATCACCGTGCCGCCGGGCGACGCCCTGCTCTCCGCCTCCGAGGACGAGTTGGTGGGCCGGGTGGCCAAGGACGTGAGCGGGCTCTGCGGCATCAGCCAGGCGGAGATCACGGCCAGCCAGGCCCAACGCATCAAACACGCCTACGTGGTCTACGACCAGGGCTACCTGAGCAACCGGGCGCGGGTCTACCAGTGGCTGGACGGGCTGGGCCTGTACACCTGCGGCCGCTTCGGCTCCTTCGAGTACCTGAACATGGACCAGTGCCTGGAGCGGGCCAGGGACCTGGCCGCCGAGTTGAATAAGGGATAAGAGGAGACGCGGGGAAAGAGGCAGGTAAGGAAAGAGGGGGTAGGTTCTGGTTGAGCCGGTGGCCTGGGGGATGCCCCACATGGATTTGGCGGCGGGAAGAGCAAGTAAGGAAAAAACATGGTTCCGGCCCTGGCGGGGCGGCCATTCTTACCTGTCCGCTGGACCGACTCCACCACCCCGGCACACGGCCAAACTCCCGCCTCACCCATTGAGACCACTTCTTTTTACCTACCCGACTTAATCCCTCGGCCCGCGATTGCCCGCTAATGCTCCAAATCAAAACCCAGCCCTCCACACGGAGGACCGGGTTCTTTATTTCTTCTTCTCTTTAACGACTCGGCAAGGCCCTGGGGCTGGCTGGGCGCGGCTGACTAGGCGTCCGGCGAGCGCGTTCCGGAGGCGTAGGTAATCCTACGTGGAGGAACAAGCGATGCCGGCAACAACGTCAGGCGCGTCCAGACGGACCTAGCATAATTCGCACTTTTTGGCGTCGTCGAGGAACATGCGCACGGTCTCTTTGCTGTACGGATGCACCAACATGCCGCCCAAGATGTCCGGGGTAACGGTGACGATGTGAGCCCCGGCGTGCAGCCAGGTGATCACGTTGTTGATCTCGCGCACCGAGCCGATGATGATCTGGCTCTCCAGGCCCTGCATCTCAAGCAGCTCGCGCAGGCGGGTTATCTCGTCGGTGGCGTCGTAGCCCATGTTGTTCACCCGGCCGCCGAACAGCGAGACGTAGGTGGCGCCGGCCAAGGCGGCCAAAAGGCACTGCTGGCCGCTCATCATGGCCGTGGCGTTGACCCGCACGTCGTACTTGGTCTCCAGGGCGTGGATAACCTCGATGTTGTCGGTTTCGCCTTCGGGGCCGTGGATGGTGATCTTCACGTTGATGTTCTCGGCCAAGGCCGCGAACTCCCGGGCCTGGTCGATCATCTGCACCGGGTCATTGCTGGTCACTTCCAGCGACAGGGGCAGGGGCGCGATCATGGCCGCTATTTCCTTGGCCCGGGCCTTCATGCCGCTGGCTCCGCCGGTGACCCCGTCCTTGAGCAGGATGGTGGGATTGGTGGTGACCCCGCGGATCACGCCCCAACGCAAAAACTTCTCCACCTGCTCGATCTTGCCGCTGTCCAGAAAAATGGCCATGGCCTATCCTTGCTCCAAAATTAAATCCACCGCCTCGGCCAGATCGGCTACCCGCTGGGGGGCCTCCACCTCGGCGTTGTAATCGGCGTTTATAAGTACGGCCCGCACTCCGGCGGCGCGGGCGGCTTCCATGTCTTTATACCCGTCGCCCACCATCCACGAGGCCGCCAGATCCAGGCCGCGCTCTTGGGCCGCCTGGGTGAGCATGCCCGGCTTGGGCTTGCGGCAGGCGCAGGCGTGGTGGCCGTCGTGGGGGCAGGACACTATCTCGTCGGGGCCCACCGCTTGCTCCAGCGCCCGGTGCATGGCCGCCAGTTCTTCTCCCGGCAAAAGCCCCCGGGCCACGTCGGGCTGGTTGGTCACCACGATGACCACGTAACCAGCCTCCTTGAGCCGGGCCACCTGCTCCCCCGCGCCGGGGGTCAGGCTGAATTCGTCCAGGCCGCGGGGCGAGGCGGGCGAGCCCCCGCGCATCACCACGGGGTTTAGCACCCCGTCGCGGTCCAGGAAAACCGCCCGCTTTATTTGACCGACTCCCACTTCATCTCGTTCTGCAGGATGTCCGGGTGCGACACCACCATGTGCCACACCACCGCCTGGAAGGCCTCGGTGTGGGGAGTGACCGTGGCCTCGTTCACCGTGGGGATGACTATGACCGCGTCGCCCACCTGGGCGGTGTAGCCGCCGTCGCGCCCCACCACGCCCAAAATCTTGGCGCCCACTTCCTGGGCCAGCTTGAGCGCCTCCACGATGTTCACGCTGATCTGCTT
>Ga0180009_10000245_pt1 | contig 79951 bp, 89 predicted proteins | sample OS_PC_MetaG_FD_123537 | JGI IMG/M metagenome (GOLD analysis project Ga0180009, IMG submission 123537) | Groundwater microbial communities from the Aspo Hard Rock Laboratory (HRL) deep subsurface site, Sweden - OS_PC_MetaG | ecosystem: Environmental > Aquatic > Deep subsurface > Groundwater... | reverse complement strand
TTTGGGGTGAAAGGCTGGGACTTTTTTAAGAATAGCTCGGAAAAAGGCTATATCCGGGGTATGGGCACTTGTTCAGTTATTGGTGAGGGGCATCGACCTTCAAATAGAGTTTTTAGATACCATCATTGTGGGGTTTTTGTTTTTAAGGATTTTGACTTATTTTTATTAAAAATTATTGGGAGTATGAAAAAACGCACTTCTACCTCCAGTTATTTTTTGATGCGTCTATGTTCAGCATTTCCCAGAATGTGTATGGCTGAGACGGATGACTGCCAAAGCAACAGCGTTTTTAAGGAAATCCCGGCGTCCATGGGATGCCACTTCCCGAAAATTCGTATTATCTTTATCTGACATGAATTTTCTCCTGATATGTTTTCGAATAAGGCGTCCCTGAAGTTCAGGAACGCCTAAATTCGTTTGTTATCGCCACATGGATCAAGGCGTCGTTCCTTTTCCGATCTTTATTGTACCGGACATACTTTTTATGTGCTCACTTCCCGAAACGGCATGCCCCAGTTCATACAAATCCGAGGCTGAACCGAAATGGTCATAGAACATCACCACGTCACCCCATGGAGCATAATACGCCAGGGTCCCTTTCTGTGCATCTGCCAAAGGAGTTGATTCGGTGCCCAGCTTTTTAGGAGGATAGAAAATCTTTTCGTTGTTACTATAATCTTCTACTTTGATGCTTAACGGCAGTTGAGCATACAGTTCCCTGGCAGCCGTACTGTTATTGAGTTTGAAAATGGTCGTTCGACCTTCGGCCTTTGCGACAACTTTTATCACCATGTTTTTTTGGTCCACGGAAGTATTTTTTTCTTGTTTTTCAATAATGGCGCTTCCTGACATCTTTTCGATCTCTTGAGCTCCGGTTAAGTTGATACCCAAACGATGCATTTCATCGCCTGCATAAAAATCTTTGTAGAGCATGAACACATCACCCCAGGGCGCATAATAACTCAGCTCTCCTTTTTTCCCGTCATGGTATGCCTCTTGTGCAGTCACATTCAGCTTTTCGGGAGGATAGAACATCCACTGGGCATCACGAAAATTGGTCAGCTCCAGATTGAGAGGCAGTTGATCGTAAAATTCCTTTGCAGCAACGGTGTCATACAGTCGGAAGGTCGCAGTATGCCCTTTGGATGTAATTTTTACCTGCCTGTCTGACAAGGTCAGCGCATGGACCTGGGAGATGACAACTGTCCCCATAATCAATCCGGTAAAAAGAACAATTAAAACCCGATTCATTATATTTCTCCAATTTACTTGACGGCCAACTTGAGAATTTTGGCAATCCTGTCCTGGGGATACATTTCGTCCATCCCCCAGAGTTTTGCATTGCCAAATGCATTTTCGGCAATGGGATCAACAGTATCCTCAGCAAGGCCAGCTTGTGCAAATGTAACCGGAGCCCCGATGGATGTGAACCACTCAGTCAGCTTTGAAATGCCTTCATCACTGTCGGCACTGTTAAAGATTTTTTTTGCAAAACGCTCAAACCGTTCCGGGCACCGGTCTTTTATTTCCATCATCCATGCAGGCAGGACCACTGCAAGACCGGCACCATGAGGGACATTGTAGAGCGCACCCATGGCATGTTCAATCATGTGGGTATCATAGGAATTACCCTCAACACCGACAAAGGTATTTCCATTTAATGCCATGGTTGCGGTCCAGGCAAATTCGCCCCGTGCATAATAATCATCCGGGTTGGTCATCAGTCTGTTGGTGGTACGCATGACCGTCTCCAGAATGTTTTCGATCAGAGCTGCGGTGTAATCCGGCAAAAAGCTTGCTGTAAAATAGAGATCAAGGCAGTGGGAAAAAATATCGACGGCTGAATAAGCCAGATACTCCGGTGTGACAGAGGCCATAAGGTCGGGATTAATGACGGATACTTTTGGAAAAAGAAGTGGAGATCCGATAGGATATTTTTGCTGGGTTTCACTATTGGTCAAAACGCCGTAAGGATTCATTTCACTGCCTGTGGCTGCCAGCGTCATTACCGAAAAAACAGGAAGTGCATCCTGGACTTCGGCTTTACCAATAAAAAAGTCCCAGACATTGCCATCATATTTTGCACCTGCGGCAACAGCCTTGGCAGAGTCTAAGACAGATCCCCCGCCAACAGCAAGAATTCCTTTCAGATTATTTGTTTTGACGACTTTCACTGCGTCACGCACACGACTGATTAACGGATTGCTGATAACACCACCGACTGCTTCGTGAACGATACCCTGCTCTTCAAGAGACACCGTGATACGACCGAACAGCCCATCCTTTTTGATCCGGTCCGATCCGTAGAGGATAAGTATACTGTTCACGCCGAACTCTTTTACATACTGACCGATGTTATTTTCTTTGTTTTTGCCAAATTCAATTCTTGTGGGGTTATAAAAAGTAAAATCTTTCATGATCTCTCCTTGTAATTATTTTAGTGCAGTGGTGAAAAATGCAGTCAGTTTATCAAACGGAATCATGCCCGTTCTGTCGTATAGATCAATGTGCCTGGCATTCGGAACGATATAAAGTTCCTTGGGCTCGGCAGCCATTTCATAAGCATCTTCAGTAAAATATCTTGAGTGGGCTTTCTCGCCCATGATGAACAGAATCGGCCTTGGAGAAATGGTTTTAATGTAATTCATCAGGGGAAAATTCATGAATGCCATATTGCTTGTTGCCGTGAACGGACCGTGTGATCTTGGGTGATGACCACGCTTCATGGCGTAATATTCCCAGAACTCGCTTGAAATAGGATCTAACCCTTCCGGAATCGAATCCGCGGGTTCACTGGGGAATCCTTGGGGCAGCAATGGGCTGCCATTCTCAAAATCCTTCCAGCGCTGCTCTCCAAGCTGGTCAAGGGTTTTGCTGCGCTGATCATCAGCCATCCCGTCTTTCCATCCTTTACGTATGACGCGGCTCATATCGTACATGCTGACAGTGGCAAGGGCTTTGATGCGGTGGTCGACCTGGGCTGCAGTAACGGAAAATCCACCGCTGCCGCAGATACCGATGACACCGATTTTATTCGGGTCCACAAAGGGGCGTGTTCCTAAAAAATCCACGCCTGCACAAAAATCTTCAACAAAAATGTCCGGAGAAGACAGGTGTCTGGGTTCACCGCTGCTTTCCCCGTTGTATGATTCATCAAAAGCCATGGCGATAAAGCCCCGTTCTGCCATGGTCTGGGCATAGATGCCGGCCCCCTGCTCTTTAACCCCGCCATAGGGGGTGCCGACCAGAATGGCGGCATATTTTTGGGATTGATCCATATTTTTAGGCCGGTACAGGTCTGCGGATATGGTGAGGCCATATCTGTTCGGATATGATACTTTTTTGTGGATTACCTTATCGCTTTTGGCAAAGGTTTTGTCCCACTCCCGGGCATCTGAGGCCAGAGAAATGCAGGTAAAGGACAAAAGCATAAGTAAAACGACTGCGATTGTAAAAAAGCAAGGGCTTAATTTTGATATTCTTTTCATGTTAATACCTTCCATTAATCGGTTATTTATTGATTTGAAATTAACTGCCGTATTGTTCATCGCTGACATGCTCCATCCAGCTCACATTATTACCGTCAAGTGATTCCTGAACGGCAATATGGGTCATTGCGGTATTGGGAGCTGCACCGTGCCAGTGTTTTTCACCCGGCGGAAACCAAACTATATCTCCAGGGTGAATCTTTTCAATCGTTCCACCTTCCCGCTGGACCCTCCCGCATCCGGCTGTAACAATCAATGTTTGTCCCAGCGGATGGGTATGCCAGGCTGTCCGGGCACCAGGCTCAAATGTGACGCCGGCCCCTGTTGTACGGGCTGGATCTTCTGCCTTAAGAAATATAGGGTCAATGCGCACCGTGCCGGTAAACCAGTCCGCCGGACCAGAGATTGACGCCTGTGTTCCGTTCCGTTTAATTTCCATTTTGTTTATCCTTTCTTTCATCATTGTTTTGATCGCTCATTGGCCTTTGAACTGTTTTGAATATACAGTAAACGATGAAAGAGCAGATAGCCTGATAGTTTCTAATAATTGTCTGATAGTCCAAAACATTAACTCAATCATTGAATTCAAGGTGGAAAATCTGTAGAAACAAACCACTGACATTGACCATAAGACCCTGATGTTAAACAGAATCCGGTGTTTTATATGATCAAAAAGATTTTGGTTGCAGAACGTCTGACCAAATCAATCTGAGGTGAGATTGCCTAATAATGCACCATTTATGACGAATTTATTGTGGGTGAAAGGTAACCATGTTAATATTCTTAGAAATAAGGAACAAGGAGATTTGCTATGGATGAAAATAATGCGAGTCTGGGAGAGATGCCTGAAAATTTGGCCATTGCATCTAAAACGCTGGCAAAGAGCATTGCCAGATGGACTGGAAACGAAAACCAGGTGAACACACAAATACCTGGTCTACAGCTGAACCGCTGGCCAGTGCCAACAGAACCGACCAGCTACACACATGCGTCAAGTATATGCCTTATCGCTCAGGGGGCTAAGCGGGTGCTGTTAGGAGAGGAAACATATGTGTATGATGCATCTCGATTTCTAATTTCATCTGTAGATTTGCCGGTTGTCGCAAACATCCTTGAAGCAAGCGAAAAAAAGCCCTATCTGGGTTTGGTATTGGAACTGGATTTGCAGGAGATTTTCCAGTTGATCGTTGATAGTGGCCTTCCCCTCAACCGTTCCCGTCAAGCACGAAAGGGGATGGCTGTAGGACAGCTTACTTTACCCCTGCTTGGTGCCTTTCAGCGTTTGATGGATTTACTTGGGGAAGATGAAAATATTACAATTCTTGCCCCACTTATTAAGCGGGAAATTTTTTTCCGTCTGCTTACAACGGATCAAGGGCCGCGCCTTCAACAGATAACCGCTTCAGGGAGCCACAGCCATCAGATTTCACAGGCGATAGACTGGCTGAAAAATAATTATACCAGTCCCCTTCGTGTAAAAGAACTGGCTGCCGACGCCGGGATGAGCAAATCTGCATTTCATAACCATTTTAAAGTAATGACCTCAATGACACCTCTGCAATTCCAGAAACGGTTGCGCTTAAACGAAGCCAGGCGCTTGATGCTTACAGAAAACCTGGATGCTCTGACGGTTACATATGAAGTTGGCTATGAAAGCCCCTCGCAGTTCAGCCGTGAATACAGCCGGCTGTTCGGGGCTCCACCGTTGAGGGATATTAATCGTTTGCGTCAGACCGCCTGAAGCATAGTAAAGGCTAATTCTTCTCTCCCCATTTCTTTGCACTGCGGTCGACTTTTTTACGCACGATCGGCCAGGTGTCTCCGACGTTGAACATGGATTCCGGCAGGGCTTCAAGCATTTTTTCATACAAAGACAAGGGGACTGTGAAAGTCAGTTCATCTGTTTTCAGATATTTTCTGGCCGAAGGATCAAACCCGCCGAGTACGGCTTTTTCTTTTCCCTGTTCCTTGTAAAAAAGCGGCCAGCCAATAATATTGGTACATCCGGCTCCGAACGGAGATGCCACACTATCCACATCGCCTGTGGTAAACATGGTCTGGGTGAAGAGGCCGGTCAACACTTCCGGGCGGGCAAAAAAGATGACAAATTCAGGTTTCTGACCCTCTGAAAAATGAGATAACGGTTTAAAAATACAATATTTCCCCGGTGCTTTACGGGGATCTACCTTGTCAAGAAAAGTCCTCATGGCTTCCGGCGACGGCAGGTACCGCTCACCATGAATGGGGGTTCCTTCAAATCCCGTGGTCACATAATGCTCAATGAATCTAAGATTGGGTTTCATCATGGAGCAGTAAAAGACCCCGCCTGGACATCCATACTCTTCTGATGAAATAAAAGCTGCACACTTCTTTTTCCTGGCCAGCCAGATATTGCCGATAACGCAGGAAAAGGTTTTCATGACTTCCTGCATGTCCACCTGGCCCTGGTCTTCCATTTCCCTGGATATGGGGACGCCGGTTTTGGGACCAAAGGCTTTTTCCGGTTTGGTGTCATCGTAATAAACACCGAAGGGCTCTCCGTCCAGACCCAGGTGCTCCAGAAAGACGTTTGTTCTTTCAAGGATTGATTGAAAACTCATTTTTCCTCCTTTAAGTTGTGTATACAACTATTTTATCATATTTTTACTTTTATCTATCTGTTCCCCTTATCAAGATTCGATATGATGTGTGACAGGGCTGATTGGCAGGCCAATTGTTCCTCTTCGGTCATACCGCGCTGCGCGTCTTTTAAAATGTTTTTGGCGATGCTGGAGCACTTCTCTATCGTTTCCATAACTTTAGGTGTCGGCGCAACAAGCTTTTGTCGGCTGTCTTTGGGGTTTTTGACGCGTACAATCCAATCGCGCCTTTCAAGCCCATCCAGCAAGCGACTCACACTGGATTTTTCAAGACAAAGCTGCTCACCAAGTTGTTTTTGAGTGATAGCCCCCCCGTTCACTAAAACAAGAATGGTCCCCCATTGTTCAGCGGTCATGTCGATATTCGCCGCTTGAAATTGTGCTGCAAGCGTATTGTTTAACAGTCTGCTGGCCAATCCGGTTAAATATCCCAAAGATTTATTGTGATCATAATTAAATACCATAATTGGTTGTATACACAACTAATTGTTTTGAGTCAAGTTATTTTAAATCCCTGGCCCAAATACGTCATCTTCCTTTATGAAAAAATATATGTTTCCTAATTATGAAAATATTGCCCAAATTTTTAACCGAAGTTAGCAAAAATTCGTTACGTAATAGGGTGTTCAATCTGTCTATCTATATGGGGTTTCGTCTGAAAATAAACGGTGTGCACTGGTATTTTAAAGACTCAGTCAAGACAAGATTCGAGAACCCCAATATGTGGTATATGAATATTTTTTAGTTTTGAAATTTTTATTCCACTATATGAGCCTTAACCGCAGTTACAAGCCAATTTTGCAGTGTAATTTTTATAATATATAAAAAACACGGCTACCTGATTTCTGCTTTGATTTTTTGGTTCAGAAAACGACCGTTTTCTGAACTATGATCAGTTTTTAATTCTGGATGGGAAATCAAAGCTTTTAACGCCCAGAAACGCAGTAAAGAAATCAAAGTTTCAAAACCTTTGAACAGGATTGACTTTCTGAACTTTATAGATGCGTTTAATCTGGTTCCAGAGGCAAATAAATTGGGCCAGGATTCACGATTCACGGATAGAATCAATTAATTTGAGCCGAGACTTGGCGATGATTGCAAGCTAGTCCGATTATGAAATCAGGCCGCGACACCTATTCTGTTTCAATCCAATTCTCTAATCGTAGACCTTCGACTCTCTCAAACTCACGCACATTGTTAGAAACCAAGATTAATGATTCACTTCTTGCATGACCAGCAATGTGCAAATCATTAACTCCTATAGGAGTACCTTTTTTTTCTAAATTTGCTCTAATATCACCATAGTGCGAAGCAGCGTTATTGTCGTATGACAAGACATCTAAGCGTGATATAAAATCCTCAACTTTTCGTAAGTTGTGAGAAACCATAGAGCTTTTTTCAACACCATGCAATAATTCTGCTAACGTGATTGAACTAATACACATCTGTCCTGCATGGGCGTTAAAAACATCTAACACTTCGATTGGACGACGCTTAATCACATAGATAACGATATTGGTATCCAACATATATTTTAGCATTAAAAGGATTCCCTTTCAGATTGTTCTTGTGACGCGCGTTCCTTCATAAAATCATCAGAAACTCCGTCCGTAGAAAGAAAAAAACTATCCCATGTATTTTCTACTGGTGAAAGCACACGGTCTTTACCAATAATACGCACAACAACCTTTTTCACACTTTCAGGGAACCGGCTGTCAACAGGCAACCTGACCGCTTGGGTTCTATTGTTTTTAAAGACAGTTCCAACCTCCATAATGTACCCCCTATTAAATTTGCTATACACACAGAGTATATAGCAAGGCTATGTATTTAGCAAGGGTATATAGCATTTTTTATTATTTTTCCCCTTACGTTCCTTTGTTTTCTTTCACCCTCCGGCAGCACGGCCGGTTTTAAATCCACTGTTTTTGTTTTAATAGTTTTAAGAGGACTCCAAAGAATATTGAAAGGACCCGGTTATAATGCCAAACACTGAAAGCCACATGTAACAGCCAAATACAAAGGGCGTGTAAATCCGTCAAACGGATCCACTCGCCCTAAAATTTATCCAAATTTGATAGCAAAAAGCAAACTGCCTGGCCGGGATCTGGGCAACACTCCATAGTCCCATAAAATTTTTGCTATCGTTTTTTTAATCCGGATCGCGTTGCCAGCAACAAAAATGCTATCAATTTTTTATTAAACATTGATAGCAGCCGACCCTAAAAAAAAGGCGGGGATAAACCCCGCCGATATGCTTCGTTGTCCTCCGGTGCTCGGGTTGCTCCTCAGCATTGCCCTATCCCCCATTGGACAAAATAATTTTATCAATAAAAAGGACGATTCACAAGCAATTTATATGATTTTTTCACCTTATTTCGCACTATACAAGCTCAGAGAATTTGCGTTGCTGAGCATCAGAACAAGGGCTAAATCCTACAAACCGACCATTTCTTATTTTTAATTCGTCAAACCGTCCCATTGTATCACGATAATATACCCTCCGCGGGCCGATAGGAACAGTCCTGTTTACATGGCCGACTACTTCATAGGCATTATTCGTTATTGACTTGCCCTGATCCATATCAATAAGAAGAATAAAAAGATCGGTAATAAGCCCTATTTTAATTGTGGATCGCATTAGTTATCGTCCGTATCCTTCGAGTGAACCCCTATCTTGTATTCCCTTAACATCTTTCGCATTATTAATATTTCTTCTTCCGGGGCTGTTGTCCCTTCCGGCGATCCTATTTCCTTCAATATTTCTAACAAATGTTCCGTCGTATAACCCTTGTATTCTTTTGGTAAGATCATTGTTTGACCCCTTTTCTTTGTTCAGTCTTTGTATCAATAAACCTGCTTCTGTCCGGGTGAGTTTTTTTGACAATTTTTCTAAGTCAATATCGCCCTTTTGATCAGATAAGGCCTTTTCTAATTTATCAGCGGTTTTTTGATCAACCTTAAACCGTTTATCGCCCATAAGCCCTACGATATTATCAACCTTAAGATTTTGTGCAGCCAGGGCTTGAGAAAATGCTTTTACACTCCCGCCGGTTGTAAAAATATCATCAACAAGAACGGCCTGTTTACCTTCAATTTCTTTTCCCAGGGGTTTTTCAGGGACAAATTTTCTTTCAAAAAACACCCGCTCAGTACGAGACACATTTTTGACTTCTTTATTATGGGTTAAGTTAAAATAATCATCCCCCTGGATCACCTTAATTTTTCCCTCAAAGGCTTTAGCCAGTTTCCTGCCAAAAATTTTAGGAATAACATTCATACTTGATGTGCTTGGCATTGTAATCAAAACTTTATTTGCCAAATTCCCCAACATTCCTTTCAATTTTTCAGTTTTTTTCAAGGACCATAGAGAATCAACAATCCTTCCGGCGGCTTCCTTGTCTCCGGTCTTGCCTTTAAGCCAATCGTCAGAATTAATCACATTTTTATCTATTTGAGCTTTGCCAACAAGATTGTTCTGGCTGTCTGGCAAACTTCCCATATCATTAACCCGACTTTTTCGCTCACCGATTAAATCAATCTCAACTGTATCAGGAAGGGCTTTGTATTCATATTTTTCCCCCCATTTGCCCAGATCAATCACCGGATTCCCAGAATGATTCCCGCTATGAGCGATTCCCCCCTCATCCATCATTTGAAAGGATGATTTTATCGGTTTATCGTCCGTAAACTCAATGATATTCACAACCGTTGCATTTCGGCCAACAGCAATGGTCTTTTTCGTTTTTTCATCAACCCAGACATTTTCTTTTTGGTAAAACCTGACGCCATCAATAAATTCATCAACCGGTATTCTTTTTTCAAGAGAATATCGATTTTGAGAATCGAGATTAGAAACGCTCAAAACCTTGGCGTCTAATTTATCAGCTCTTTCTTTAACCGCTTCCCTTTGCATTTCTAATACTCCTGTTGCAGAATATCTGTCATAATTGCTTTAACCTGCTTATAGATACCCGGTGCTTTGCTCGCACTTTTTCCGGCCACGTTTAATCTTTTAATGTCCCATTCAATGAGCCAGTCTATTATTTTAGCAGAAGGGTTTTTAATCATATCTAAATCAATATGAAGCCATGGTTTATTGTTTTTTACAGCAAGCTTTTTCGTTAATAATGAGCCTCCGGATAATTTGCCAAATGTAAAAATAACCGTACCATCTGATTCAATTACATTTTGCTCAGTTCTTTTAGGGTAGCCCCCTCTGGCCATCACTTGAAATTGATTATATTTTTCCGGAACAAGTCCTTTTTCTGACTTTCTCCCCTGGGGCAGCCAACCACCATAAGGAAAACGACAAAATATTGCAGCGTCAACCCCTGCGATATCAGCCCCGGTCTGCCCTCCAGATACAATTTTTTCTAACATACTCCCCCCTACCCGTTAAAATAATCAACTTCTTTAACACCCTTTTTTGTCCGGGCTGATTCAACATAATTTTTTAACAACTCATATATATTAGCTTCTTTTGGGACACCCATAAGCCTTGGGAACCCGATTGTTTTATCCGAGGCAACAATTTGTATATTCTGCAGCCCTAAAAGACGAAATAAAAAAGGTTCGTATATGGATAGATCCTTGATTCTATAAAGCTCTATCCCCTTTTGAAATTTGTTTAAAATGCCTTCTCGAAAATGCAATCTTTCATCGGTCAGTTTAATTTCAATACAAAGAATATTTATATATTGATGAATTATTCCCCACACCCGCCGCACAATAAGCAAAGAAAAGAAAGCCAGCAAATAAAACTGTTCCCCTGTTATTTTAGAGAAAAACTCCGGCAAACCAATCTCAGGAACCTTAACAAAATTCTCTGGAAGATAACGAGAACAATACAACAATAAACCCGCTGCAATCAGCGTCTTTATTAATTTAAAAATATTTGAGCTGACATTCCACAATGACGGTCTGCCCTGCCATAGTTCTCTTTCATTCATAAATCACCTGCCCTGCCCTTGAGATTCTTTTCCAGCTTGACCCGAACGTAAGTTTTCGGACTTAATATTGATATTGTGTTTATTGATCGCTTCTAAAATTTTATCTTTAAATCCATCCGTACCATTAAAAACCAAACCGCTGTCTTTTTTATCAGATAAAAATCGTAAAGCATCGGTTAACCCTTTTTCGTCAGAAAAATCCCCGAAGAAAGAAACAGCTTTTCCTTTATCTCTCACTTGCACCTTGCCAAAGGTATATATCAATTCACCCTTACGGCTTATAGTATGAAAACCCGGGGTAATCGCACTTGGTTTTTTAATACCGAAAAAATTATTTTTAACTATGCGGGTGCGTGTACCAATGGGCCTGGATCTCAATAAATCAAGAACATCACGCCTCCCGTTCATAGCTTCATCACGCAGAAAACTGTTCCAGCCCAGGGGCTTTGTTTCTTTAATGATTTGTTTTTTCTGCTCCTGGAAATCATTGAAAATTTCTTCTAATCTGGTTTTCATATTTGCCTGGTATCGCTGCAAAACTGTTCGTCTTTCCCGACGGGCAATAAACAGATCTTTTTTAAGATCGGCTTTGCTGTCCTTGTACCATTGCTTTAATGAGAAAATTCTCATGCTATGCAGTTTATAAAGAGCGGTCATTTTTTCATATCTTTCTTGTTTTTTCATTTTTTCTTTAACTTCAAACTCTTTATATATAGTAGCACTTTCCTTGGCTTCTTCAGGTTTAGCATCGTATTTCAAAACAGGTTTTGGAAGGTTCTTTAAGTCTGGTTTTTCAAACTCACCAAAGATGGATTCTAACGCTTTTTTTGATAAGCCACGATCAACTGCGCTGGCTTTCATGAATAGCTTATTGTCAATATCTGATATTACAAAACCAGCTCCCCGCTGTTTTATATACAAATTAAATCTGGCAAGTTCAAAATGTACTTCTTGCCAGGTCTTTGCTTTATTTACGCCGTTCATAATTTCAGGTGATAATATGGATACCCATTCTTGAAATGATTGACGGCCATCATATAGACGTTTTGTTTTATTGGTTTTCTGCCCTACCCTATTATCTTGCTGCAGCCCGAAAATCTTTTCAAGTTTTTCACAGGTTTTATCTAATTTTTCAAAATCTTTATATGGTGTTTTGGTTCTTTTTGTTTTTGGACACACCTTGTTTACACCCACATGAATATGAAAATTTGCCGTATCATTATGGGCCGTGATTAAAGCCTGGTGGTATTCGTAACCCAGGGCTTTTAATTGCATCCTTACCGCCCTTTCAATTTCATCACGGTTTAATTTTTCCCCTTCTCTGAGGCTGAGGACAAAATGATAAGTTTTGTCAGCTTTAGATTTTGCCAGGTTTTGAAGGGCATTTATTTCTTTTAGGTTTAAATCAAAATCATCAAAAGAACAGTTTAAGAAAAAACTTTCTTCAACCCGTTCAGGTTTGCCGCAAAGGTACGTTGCCAGCCCGTTAAATGGTCTTGATAATTTACGTTTTAAAACCTCGGCAATCATATTTTTTTTACAAGGTCCTCTATTTTGATGATGTTCATATCAAGTGCTCGCAATAAGGTTTTTAACTCTGGTTTATTGTTTTTAAGGTATTCTTTTGATTCTGGTGTTACACCGATATCTGTTTGTTTTGGGGACAGCCAGGCTTTAACAAGACCGCCCAATCGCCCGATCTCTGCCCTGAGTTGTGCAAGTTCAAAAAGCACCTGGCTGTCAAAGGTGCTTTTAATTCTTTTCTCAAGGCCGACCTCTCTTAAATATGTGCTTGGCGACATAGAACATTTACCGGATAGTTTTTCTATTTTGGCCCATTCTTCCGGTGAAAACCTGATCGTTTGCCGTTTTATTCTTTTCCGTTTTTCCGACTTTTTCTTTGGTTCGGTATTGGGCATTTTATCCTTTTTGCTTTTCCCCGGCTTTTTGCCGGGCTGGGACGTTGAGCTTTAGCGAATAAGTTTTAAATTAACTTGGTTAATTTTGTGACGGTCAGACCGTCACATACCCTGTAGTTTCTTATAATGACAATAAATCGTTTTTAGGAGAAAAACAACCCGTTTTTAAAAAAAAATACGTTTTTTTAAGGCGGAATCCCTTATATTTTAAGGGGCAAGCCCCTTAAATCTATTAATTGATACGCAGTTTGTATTATTTTTATATAAATAGAATATTTTATTGCTATTTTATTACTATAAACCGGTAAATAGAATAATAGTGATATTGTTATTGTATTAAGATAATCAGATTATATTAAAATTATGGTAATTTTATAGTAATTTCGTCCGGATTTGGGTTTATTTTTAAAAACCGATATGGTTTATTGAGCGGCAGCGAATAAAAATTAGCCGCTACCTGATTAAAATATATGGGGGCTAACCCCCAGACCCCCAAGGTTTATCGCATTGAAAAACAAAGCATGAATTGAAAAGAAATTAGAGCGTTATGTTTTTAAGAAAAAGACAGTGAAAATCAGTACTGTTATAATAATAGTTGCTATTGCCCAGAATTTCATCTTTCTATACCATTTTTGAGCGTTTTTATATTCTTGATGGGCTTTTATAAACTCTGTGTCTAATTGGGTCTTATAATTATCAAAAAGTCCCAGAAATGCTTTTTTTACATGATCTTCTATTATTTTTTTACTTTCAGTAGAATCAATTTTCGATGATTTTAAGAGAACAGATAAATCTTCTTTAAAAGAAGAAAATTCAGCTTCCATATTTTTTTTATGCAGTTCAAGTAAATGCTCGGTAATTAAGGTTTGTGCAGTTATTGTCAGCATTAAAGGATCATCTTTATCTATGGAATGTCCATATTTTTGTTCTAAAATATCAATTATCTGTTTTTCCAGGTTAGATACCTGCATTTTCAATCACCTCTAATGCCCGTTTTTTTATTTGGTAAAGTCTTTGGCGATAAATCAGGTTGTTTTTAGAATTATAAATAGCATGATCAAAAGTTGTCCCGGAAAGAATATGTGAAGACAAGTCTTTTTTATGGTAAAAGCTTTCCTCTGGCAAAAGGATCGTTTTATGAATATTCAACTTAATTTTAATAAATTCTAAATATTCATATAATCGTGAAAACTGCCCTTTTGTGTATTCTTTAAGCGTTGTTCCAAGATTATAGTTTTCCCAGATAACACTGTACCCTGCCCTTTTGATTACCTCGGATTGAATAAATTGAAGTGTTTTATTTAATTTTATACCGGTTCGCCCAGGGGTAAAAATATAGTGATTATAAATTGAACAGTTTGATTCTGATAACAAATTTAAAATATTTGTTTCATTAAGATATTTTTGAAAAATTTCATAAACCGATGAACTTATATTTAGTATAATAATCTGTGGACCCTTGATAAAAATATCTTCAAAAATAGTATCCCAAAATAGGATATTTTTATCCTGGATTGAATAAGATTTTATGCTGTTTGTTAATTCAAAATATTGTTTGAGAAGAAAGGCAATATAGGACTTGCCGACACCTGAATGTGGCTGCAGTACCAAATGGATCTGGCTATTCAAAGTCCGAATCCTTTATATCCACCATTTTAAATTTTTTCGGCCGTATGGATTCTGGTTCATTAAGAATAATTTCTTGTTTAAAATTAGATTCGATCAGAACTTTATTTAAAACCTTTACAAAATAAGAATAGTCTGTTTTTAAAAGGTTTTTTTTAATTAAAAAATTAAAAATTTTCCGTTTTGTATATCCCTCATTAATGGCCTGGGTAATAAAATCCAAATGAATTATTATGATTCCTTTTAATCCAGTCGATTCTTTACGCAATTCGTCAATAAGTGTCATAAATAGACCTATAAATTTTCGATATTTTTAGTATTCTTCATCAGGCTTATCAAATTCTCTTTTTAAGGCATTTTCCAGTTTAGAATCTATTTTTCCTGTCTTACGATATGTTTGAATTGAAATTTTTGTCTTAGGTGTTAAAAATTTATTTTCAATTTCATTAATCAGGAAATCAACATTTTCTGGATTTGAAAGCAGATCATTAAAAGCTAATTGGTCCGCTATCATTTTTTCTTTTTGACGTAAAAGTTCGATTTCAGCCAAAGCCTTTTCTTGATTCTCTATTTCCTGTTTTTTAATTCTTAACGCTCTTTCATGGGGAAATTCAAAATCTTTAGGACGAGTTAAACCTCCATTCAATAAACAACCATAAAAAACGTGTACAGATGTTTTAGTTTTAGGTTTTAAAACAGTTTCTGTTTTTTCTGCAAACATAAGTTGGGTTATTAAAGCTTCTGGATCATCAGGGTAAAATTCTTTTATCCATTCTTCACATTTTTTCACACTTAATCCCTGTCCTGACCAAAAAGATGAGCTTTCGAGATAGTTAGTTAGTTTATTTAAATACTTACTAACTAACTTATTAGTGTTATTTTCAGTATCAACCTGACCCTGACCTGACCCTGACCTTATACTTGATGCTGGACCTTGACCTGACCTTGACCCTATACTTGATATATATTCAGGTAAAAATTCTATTTTTTTTTCTGTATTTAATGAATATTTTTGTTGTTTTGAAACGGGATCATACATTGAAATTTCTATAATATTTAGTGTTACTAATTTAGTGATACATTTTCTTATCGTTGGATGGTTAATTCCTGTATCTCTTTGTATTTGGCCCTTATTAAAAAAACCTGTCCAACCATTTTGTAAAAACCAGCTATAAATTTTTTGTTGCTGCGGCGCTAATGTTAACGGCATCGAATTGATATTAAAATTAGCTCTAACCTGACCCTGACCTGACCCTGACCTTATACTTGATACTGGACCTTGACCTGACCTTGACCCTGTACTTGATACTGGACCTTGACCTGACCCAGCCTTGATAAAATCCTGACCCGGTGTTGATACAATATCAATATCGGGTTGTTCTTTTATTGACCCTGTATCGACCCTACCCTGACCTGATATAGTATTGACCTGACCTTGACCCGACCCTTTATCAACCTGACCTTGACCTGACCTTGTGTCGGCGGTTGGTTTTTTAATTTGTTTGTCTGGCTCAACTAAGAGTGATATAATTTTTTCTTCTTTAACGGTTTCTTCTAAAGGTGTGTTTTTTATATTCTGAAGAGCAATCCGGTCTGCCAAACTTAAAGGTTTTTTCTTAATTTGGTTTTCCATTTATCATACCTCAGTTGTTTTTATTTTTTCAAAAAAATCTAAAAATTCAACGGATAATTTTCGAAAAGCAGTGGCTCCTTTAGATCTCATAGAATAGCTAAATATAGTAGTTTTACGCATGGCTTCTATTGTTTCAAAATCAGACGAAGTAGGGATGGTCGCTTTAAAAATTTTATCAGCCCCGAAGCGTCGTTCCGCATTGGCCTGATTTGCTTTATGGGCAGATTTCCGGCGGTCAATTTTATTTATTAATATTTTTAAAAAACGCAAGTCGGGATTTCCACTTGCTTTAACACTTTCCATTAACTCTAAAACACCTTTAATACCTTCTAATGAATTACCTGATCCCGCCGTCATGGGAATCATTACAAAATCAGCGCAATATAGTGCGTTTGAAACAAAAATAGAAAGGGTAGGGGGGCAATCAATAAATATATAATCATACTCAGAAGTGGCATAGTCATATATTTGATCTCTTAAAAAAGTGTTGCTTCTTGGGAATTCTCTTGATAAAGGAATTTCTAAACCCGATGTTTCTGATATATTGGGCAATATATCTAAGTTGGGGTGAATAGTCGGGTATATACAGTCTTGTATTTTTGGTTTTTTTTCTTCATCTGGATCTATAAGGTGATAAAGACAATAATTTATAGTAGATTGATCTTGAATTAATGCTCTGGTTGAGTCGCTTTGCGGATCATTATCTATGAGCAAAATTTTTTTTTGTTTAATTGATAGGGCTGTTGATAAACTTACTGAGGTAACTGTTTTTCCTGTGCCACCCTTGTAATTAGATATAGCTCCTATAAAACCCCGCTGTTTCTTCATAGTAGCTCCTTTTAGTATGGTTTGAATAGTTCGATATCAACTAAAACCTTTCATGTCAAGCGTTTTTTGTAAACCGATATGTCTATATTGCATTTTATTCAAGTGTATTATATATAATATATATATTATATTAAAATATTTTTTACGTCCTTTTTTGTGAAAACCAAGAAGGGCGGGGTATTATAAATTTATTGTTTTTTAATTTTCGCCATTTCTTCTGTTAAAATCCAGAGAGCTTGATTTAATTTTCTATCTTTATCAATTGCTTTAACTCCTCTTGTCCGGATTTTTTTGCCTTTTACTGATTTGCCACGTAAACCACCTTTAATCACATTTTCTTGAATTGTGTTAAAAGTAGTCCAAAGATCTTTTTTTTCTCGGTCCTCAGATCTTCTACAAATTAAAAGTTGATCCGCTGTAATAGGTGCTTTGTTTGTATCTTCATAAAGCAATTGATGCGCGGCTTTAACAAAAATTCCTTTTTCATTTTTTTCCATTTCAATTTCTTGCCAATCTTCGATGACACCGGCAGTTTTTTCGATATGCTCACCAACCAGTAGGGAAGATTTAATAAACATATCCGGGCTGAAACCAACATGTCTGTGGCTGTATTCTGCGACACGATCACCAATAATCATACCGTTTGCACATACAAATCTAAAAACGCCGCCAATCAATTTAAAAGCACAACCTCTATCATGTGAGTTGTAAAGCAAAGGATCCATTCTGTGACCATTGACAATCAAATCCGGGCGGGTAAATCGGATCATGTGTTTTTGATAACCGTTTTTATCTTTAGTTCTTACTCCGGCCTGTCCAGCCATGACCGGTATCCATCCGGTATCTCTTAAATGATTAATTGCTGTAAGAGTAGGAACAAATGAATATCTTTCTGAAACTTGACAAAAAGGTTTAATTGCTCCAATTGCCGGGGCAATCTCAATCAGCTGTGTGTTGGTTAATTCTTTAATTTTTTCCATTTTCAAATCTCCTTTTTAAGTTATGTTTTTCAGGGTTTTTAAAACCCTGTCCCCCGAAGGGCCTGTCTTTAGGGTCCTCTATTTTAAATTGTGAATTAACCCCTGATCCCATGTTCAGTAAAATTGTGTAATGAGAGACGGAACAAGGGAGAAACCCTGATAACTTGAAGGGGGATCAGTTTTTTTACCTGGTTTTAAAAAAACTTATTTTGACCTTTGCAGGAACGATTGGAGCAATCAAATATATGGATTAAAGGGGTAACAACCGATCAGTCAAATAGAAGAGGGCGTGTAAATCCGTTAAGTCGGATCCACACACCCTTGAATTTATCCTTCTGATGGCTAAAAAACGAACAGCCGGGCCGCGGGATCTGATCAGCACTCCCCAGGGCCACAAAAATTTACTATCGGTTTTTCTTTCCTGAACAATCTACAGCCGGATAAAATGCCATCATTTTTTTAATCCGGATCACCTTGCCGGCAGCGAAAATGCTATCGTTTTTATTTTGACTTGAAGAGGGTTCGAAACAAAAAAATATCTTTTAATATTAACAAGTTTCATAAAATAAATGTTGTTTATTTGTAATAAAAAGATGTAATAAAAGTAAGATTTTTTTAAAAATAATGTAAAACTTTTATGTTAAAAAAAGGCTGGAAAAGACCAGTTAAACGTTATCGGGTTTTTTTAGAAAAACATTAATTTACGAAGCTTTTCAATAAATTTATTATGTGCTACAATTTTTTTTCACTAAGGGAATCCCTTAGTGAAAAAGTAATACGTTTTCACATTAAAAACGGTATTACAAATTAAATAAAAAAATGGATTTTTAAAATGAAAAAAGAAACAAAATTAAAAACAATTTCTTTTAAAGTTGGACAAAAAACACTTGAAAAGCTTGAATGTCTAACGTCTATATATGAAATAGACCAGAGTAAACTTCTGAGGGTGTTAATCGAAAACGAACATGAAAAACTGAAGATGATTAAAAAACTATCAAAAAAAGAGTTGACAAACTTTTCAAAAAAAGTAATACCCCCCACCAGATAAAATTTAATTACGTTATAATGACAAAAGCAAAGGCCCCGCCAATTTACGAGATTGGCGGGGCCTAAGAAGTAAGGTTGACAAGATGACAACCAAACAGTCACCCGCCATCTTATCAACCTATATTTCAAAAAACAATAGTTTTGTAAGTTCGATATTTGGAAAAGAAATATACAGGGGTTTTCTTTTTTGGAAAACGATAAGATTAAAAATATTCCAACGGCCAAGACGCAACAACAGCGTATTATTACCAAGCTTCAAAAAGAACTTGGCAGTATCATTATGGAGGCCCTTTATAATCCCAATGTAACGGATATTAATGTCAATCCAGACGGCAATGTCTGGGTTGAAAGATTAGACACTCCTGATATTGTCAATATCACCAATTTATCCCCCCAGGCCAGAGAATCCATAATCAAAACCGTTGCAACATCTCTTGACGATGTCGCAAATAAAGAGTTTTCAACTATTGGCGGAGAACTCCCTATCTTTGGAGCCAGGTTTGAAGGTGTTTTGCCGCCTGTGGCAAAACCAGGGCCCGGTTTTTCAATTCGGAAAAAAGCGGCCCGGATATTAACTTTCAAAGATTACCTTAATGCCGGGATTTTAGATTTTAAAACCATGTCATTGCTGCATGACTCAATTGATAATTATGACAATGTTTTGGTGGCAGGGGGGACCGGTACCGGAAAAACAACATTTATCAATGCTTATGTTGATCAGATATCAATCAAGCATACCAACGATCGCCTGGTAATTTGTGAAGACGTAGACGAAATTCAATCAAGCGCACCCAACACTTTTAAAATGATTGCCAATAAAAATAATCCCCTCGGTAATTGTATAAAGACCATGCTTCGATTGTCGCCAAAAAGAATAATCATTGGTGAAATTCGAGAAGCAAATCAGGCAAAAGAGGCTTTTCAGGCCTGGAACACAGGCCATAAAGGAGGGATCTTTTCAATTCATGCCAATTCGGCCGTCGATGCAGTTCAAAGACTTGAGGATCTTTGCACTATAGCTTTCCATGACAAATGCCAGAGACTCATATCAAGAACGGTTGATAAGATTATATTTTTCAAAAAAGTAGGAAACAAAAGAAAAATCCAAGAATTCTATAGTTTGCAGGGTTTTTCAGAGAAAAAATATAATCTGATCGATCTTATTAATAATCAAGAAATTAAATTTTAACCACAACAAAAAAGGATTTAATTATGAACCAAAACACCAAAAACATGGCTATTTTTCTTGCAGTTAATTTTTTAATGTTTGTTGCACTTCCTGCAGCCTTCGCAGCCACAGGTCTTCCCTGGGAAGCACCCTTAACAACATTGCGAACCTCTCTTACTGGTCCTATTGCGTTTGCCGTTGCTTTGATTGCGATTATGGTAACGGGCGGTATGTTAATTTTCGGCGGCGAATTAAACGATTTCGCCAAAAGGGGGGCATATGTGGTTTTAGTCCTTGGTTTGCTTGTTACTGCCCAGAATGCCTTGGCAACGCTTTTTCCTGCGGCAACCGGAGCAGGAGCAATTATTTAATGCGGGGTATTAAAATAGCAAGGGCCCTTACACGCCCGGCCTTGGTTGCCGGGTGTGAACGGATCCCATTAATTGCATTGGGCATGTTTTGTACGATGATGGCGATTACAATGAGCCTGTATTTAATAATCATGGCTGTTTTGCTTGGCTTTATTGGCATTGGGGTTTTAAGGCGAATGGCAAAAAGCGATCCTATCATGATTACGCTTTATTTAAGGCATATAAAATTTAAAAAAATCTATATGTCAAAACCATCTATCTATAGGTTTTTGAAATGAATTATCTTTATTTTTTTCTTATTGCTGCCGTTTGTATTTTGTTGCTTAATTTTTTTCTGAATTATCAAGAAAAAGATTATATCACGCCCATAAAGAAAGATAAAAATCAAAGTTTTTCAGAGTTGTTACATTACACGTCCCTGGTAGGTGACGGTATTCTTCTTACAACTCAAGGGACGCTAATTGCGGGCTTTTTCTTTCGCGGCGATGATATCCAGGCTTTTACAGAGGTCGAGTTAGAAGGGCGAAGCGCAATTTTAAACGATACGATTAAAAATCTTGGTGAAAATTATATTATACACATAGATGCAATTAGAACATCCTCAACAGAGTACCCTGCACCGTCTAAACGTTTTTTTCCTGATAAAATCACAAGAAACATAGACAATATGCGTCGTAAAATGTTTGAAAACGGGATTCATTCTGAAACCACCTATGCCCTTATTGTCACGTATGTTCCGCCAAAAATCAGAGAGAAAAAAGTAACGGACCTCATGTATGACAATCCGTCTGACCAAAAAGAAGAAACCCCCTTCACAAAAAACCTGAACCATTTCAGAGAAAAATTATATACGTTTGAAGAAAACTTAAAAAGCGTTTTAAAGCTTAACAGAATGGGCTCGATTTTTAGTGAAAATGAGTTCAATCAAACAATCCATAACGATGAAATAATTAATTATATTAATTATTGCCTTACCGGGCAATATGTCCGGATTAATATTCCATCCACTCCGATTCCGGTAACATCATTATTGGGTGTTGAAACTTTTCAGCCCGGGTTAATTTCTGTTCTTGGAAATAAAAGCATAGTTTGTGTTTCCGTCAATGGATACCCCATCGAAAGCACACCGGCCATGTTAAGTGCCCTGGATAAATTACCATGCGAATATCGTTTGTCGCATCGATTTATCATGTTACCAAGAGAAACAGCAATTTCAATTACGAAAACCCAGCAAAGAAAATGGCAGCAAAAAATAAGAGGGATGCGGGATCAGTTCAATAATACAGCCAAAGGTCCCATAAACCAGGATGCGGTTGCCATGACCGAGGAAGCAGGGCAGGCATATTCAGAAATTGAATCAAATCTTGTGTCCTATGGCCTTCATGCCTGCGTGATTGTTTTAATGGGCAATGACGCTGAAAAACTTTTCGAAAATGCAACATTGACTCAAAGAATTTTAGCAGAAACCGGGTTTACGTCTTGTATTGAAGACATTAATACAACCGAGGCCTTTTTGGGTAGTTTGCCTGGGAATAAAACAAACAATATCCGGCAGGTCCCCATTTCAACAATTGTTTTGGCTGATATTTTGCCAACAACAAGCATCTGGCCAGGATTGCAATATTGCCCGCATCCTGGGTTTCCGCCAAAGACACCCGCACTTATGCATGCATCCACAGAAGGAATTACCCCGTTTAGATTTAATCTTCACGTCAATGATGTTGGGCACACTTTAATTTTTGGACCAACAGGGGCTGGAAAATCAACTTTTATTGGATTAATTCTGGCTCAGTTTCGAGCGTTTAAAAATGCCAAAATTTATGCGTTTGATAAGGGGTATAGCCTTTATACTTTAACCCGGGCGATAAAAGGAGATCATTACGATCTGGCCGGTAAATCCTCTCAATTACAATTTAGTCCCTTAAAAGAGATCGACAACCCTCATGACTTTCAATGGGCGGTTGACTGGATATCTATTCTAATTCAATTGCAGCTTGATCGCAAAATAACACCCAATGAAACAGAAGACATTACCGAAGCAATGAAGTTGTTAAAGGACTCCAACATGAGAAGTTTAATGGATTTTAAAGTTCTTTTACAAAACACAAACCTTCGAACCTGTATTGATTCTTATACCGGTGTCGGTGTTTTAGGGGATATGCTTGATAACGAGCAAGACAATTTGTCATTGTCTGATTTTTCAGTGTTTGAGCTTGAGCATCTTATGAAATTAGAAGAAAAATTTCTCTTGCCGGTCCTTCTTTATATTTTTCACAGGATAGAAAACAGTTTAAACGGCGAACCGACAATTTTATCTTTAGATGAAGGCTGGATCGTTTTAGGGAACAAAACGTTTAGAGAAAAATTAATAGAATGGCTTAAGGTTTTAAGAAAAAGAAACTGCTCTGTGATTTTTGCCACACAATCAATCAGTGACGCCAGCAATTCAGGCATTATGGATGTTCTGGATGAGTCCTGTTTTACTAAAGTCTTTCTTCCGAACACTTCAGCCAGGAACGAATCCTCAGCCAAGCATTATAAAAAACTTGGCATCAACAACGCAGAATTAAATATCATTAGTACCGCCATACCTAAAAGGGATTATTACATAGTTCAAAAAGGGCAGGGGAAAAGACTGATTAATTTTAACCTTGATCCTTATACCTTGGCTTTTGTGGGCCAGGCCGGTGAGCATGTAAAAAAGAGTCTTGATGATTTCATAGAAAAAAACCCCGAAAATTGGGAGGACTTATGGCCAAACTCATAAAAATTATTTTGCCGTATTTTATTATCTTAACGCTCGTAAACAATTCTTTTGCTGGATCAGTAGGCGGGTTTGGCGGGGCGTTAGAGTTTACTCAAATTGCAAACAATATTCAATTGATGCAAAGCTATACTCAACAGATTTTACAGGTTCAAAACCAGATACAGCAGATTGCCAATCAATTAAGCATGTACCAGAACATGGTTGTTAATACGCAGAATTTCATCAGCAACCCTTTCCAGTCTGTCATGACAACATTAACTCAACTTCAACAGGCGATCAATCAAGCGAGCAATATAAGTTATACCGTGGGGAGCATCGATTCGTTTTTTCAACAACTAAACCCCAATTATGCCACCATGTTTCAAAATAATACTTACGAACAGCAACAACAAACCTGGAGAAATTCGGTTGATGAATATTGCAAGGCTGCTTTGAAAACAGCGGGTCATAATATCAGCAATCTTCAAACAGAAGCTCAGGTTTTACAGACATTAAATCAAGCATCACAAAGTGCTGCCGGACAAAAAGCTGCGGTCCAGGTGGGCAATGAAATAGCATTACAAATGGCCTCAAAAATTGGCGAGTTGAAAGCTTTGGTTGCAGCTCAAACACAAGCCCAAACTATTTATATCGCAGAAAAACAGGCCAAAGAAAAAGCCGACGAAGAATATGGAAAATATTTGTTTAATAATACCAATAGGGTGAATTTAAACAATAACCAGCCGTTAATTTTTCAATGATAAGGAAAATAAAGATGAATAAAATATTAATAATAATTTTCTGTGCTTTGATCCTTTTTGGTTGCAACGATCAAAAAACAGAAAGCGAGATGAAGGCTCAAATTGTGACCTTACAACAGCAAAACGCCATACTTGCAACAGAATTAAGTGAATGTAAAAAACAAAAAATAGAGCCTGTCCTTAAAAATACCAACAAAGTTGATTTAAAAAACAATAAGCCATTGGTTTTTGAATAATAGGGCAGACAATATGAAAAATTTTTCAAAAATATTATTTGCCTCAATATTTCTATTGATAGGCTTTTCAACCGCAAGCTTTGCGCTTACACCATTAGACAATATTAACACTACAATTTTAAATCAGTTTCAAGGGGCAGCTGGAGGGTGGCAACCCTACATTCAAGCAAGAGCAGAATGGTTATTCTGGGTATTGGCTGTCATGAATCTGGTTTGGATGGGGATACAATTAGCATTAAAAAGCGGCGATCTTTATGATTTTGTTTATAGCCTTGTTAAACAAGTTCTTTTAATTGGCTTTTTTTATGCCTTGCTAATTAATGGCAACGTCTGGATGAGAGCCATTATTAATTCTTTTGTACAGATCGGCGGCAATGTTCCCGGTGGATCTGCAGGCTCGACTCCGGCTGCTGTTTTAGAACAGTGTTGGAATGTCTATATGCGAGGTATGGGGAATTTATCTTTAACAAGTGTTCACACCTGGGCGATGGGATTGGTTTCGATAATTTTTTTAGCGATAGGGGTTTTTATGAGTGCTGTAATGCTCATAACAATTATTGAGGCGTATTTAGGCTTGGTTGTCGGGCAAATATTTCTTGGTTTTGGTGCATCTGCATGGACAAGAGATTATGCAATCTCTTATGTGAAATACATCGTTTCTTTAGGGTTCCGGCTTATGGTGATCAATCTTGTATCAGCCTTAAGCGTGGGGCTTTTTTCCGTCTGGGTCAATATCCCCCCGGCTCAGTTTGGAATGGAAGAACTAAGTGCCATCACCGTTGGCTTAGGGATACTGTGCATGCTCTTGGTTATGGTCCCGGGCATGATTAATAATCTTCTTTCCGGCGGCCAGTTTGCTCCGAATACGTTCGGTGTCATTGGGTCGGCTGTGGCAACGGGCGTTGGTATTGCAACAGCCGGAGCGGGTTTGGCCGCAGGTGCGGCTACCAATACCGCCAAATCAATGGCAGTGTTGACCGAAGCTACAAAGTCGGCAAAGGCCGGGGGCGGTGGAGTGAGCGGGGCGATAAAGGCTGCATATTCTGCCGGAACCAGAACGATTGCGGATAACATGGGCAAACCAAAGCCCTTTAGAACGCCCATTATGGGTGGGATATACGCCAATATGAGAGCAAGCAGACAAGAGCAGGAAAGCAATTTAAATAATTTAAGCAAAGGAGATTCATAACAAATGGGAATGAATAAAATATTTTTATTGGGGAGACTTGGAAAAGACCCCTCTCTTACAGAAAACGACGGTCGAGTTATGGCCAGATTTACCCTTGCCACAAATGAAAACTACAAAGACAAGGATGGTCACACTAAAGAATTAACCGAATGGCATAATATTGTTGCCTTCGGCAAACGAGCTAAGGCTTGTGAAAAATTTCTTAAAAAAGGACACAATGTTCACATTGAAGGGCGGAATGCCACCAGGAGCTATACAAAAAATAATGAAAATCATTACATCACCGAAGTGCAAATCAAAGAGATCCAATTTTTAGATACCAAGGATTAAATTATGGAACGAAAAACCTTAGAGATAAAAAGTTTGCCGGAGGATTATTCAAGAGCAAATGAGCATTTTATAAAAGCTCAAGAGTTTTGGAATGAAATATTCGGCCAGGCAATAAAAAGCAAACGAAACTGGCGAAGTCTGGCCTTTATTCTTGCGCTTGTTTTATTGGCTGCAATTGCCGGGCTTACCTGGCAGGGCTCACAGAGTAAGGTTGTTCCTTACGTTGTTGTTCTTGATAAAGCAGGGCAAGAAGTACACACCGGTATTGCAGAAAAAAGCTCCACATTGGATGCAAAAATAGCCAAACAGGAAATAGGGTCTTTTATTAAGAAAAAACGACTTGCTTCTATGGATCGTCAGTTAATGCTGCAAAATATTGATTGGGTTTATGCTCATATGCTGCCAAGCACCCCGGCCTTAAAAAAGTTAAACGCCTACTTTAAAGAGAATAATCCGTTTGAGCTTATTGAAAAAGAAACAAGAATCGTTGATCAGATATCCAGCGTCTTGCCCGTTACAAAAAATACCTGGGCGATAGAATGGCAGGAAACCACAAGGAATGCAACCAGTGCGGAGATCCTTGAGGTTTCAGGATACAAAGCAATTATTACAGTTTCAAAAAAAGATCCGGAAACAGCACGCCAGTGGAAATACAATCCTTTTGGGATTTGGATAGTAGATATTGAATGGGAGAAAAAATTATGAAGATTAAAATCACCTTGTTTGTTGGTATGATATTGTTTTGTGTAACCTTCACCACAGCCTGGGCGATATCACCAGAATTACAGAAAAAAGCCGCCTTGCAACTTGCCGAAGAATGGCAAAATAAAAGAATCAAACCGATTCTCAGTCCTGATGGAAAAATTGTTTATTTATATGGTGCAACCGCTGTTACAGTTAAAACAAAAATATATCATTCAACCGACATTGAGCTGCAGGCAGGCGAAACCATAGAAGGTTTGAACGCAGGAGATACGGTTCGCTGGCTGTTGGAACCGGCCTATCATGGATCAGGGAAAAATAAAACTCTTCATATTTTCGTAAAACCAACGGACGTTAATTTAAAAACAAACCTTACAATTTTGACCAATATAAGAGCATACCGCTTTAATCTTGAAAGTTCTAAAAAAGAACACATGAGCATTGTCGGCTTTGAATATCCAAAGCATTATCAAGATGTCGTGGCAACCCTAAAAGTTCAGGATCAAATTGAAAAAGCGCAAGAAAAAAAAAGAACGCTGCCAAGTGTTGATAATCATCAAAAACGCCTGTCTATAGCAAGCCTTGATTTCAATTATAAAATTGACGGGGATACCCCGGCGTGGAGGCCGATACGGGTCTATAATGACGGTGAAAAAACGATAATAGAAATGCCCGAAAAGGCCAAATATACAACCGTACCGGTTTTATCCGTGATGGATGAAAATCAAGGAAAAGCCATTGTCAATTACAGGCTGCTTGATAACAAATTTGTTGTTGATATGCTTTTTAGCAATGCAATTTTAGTTTCAGGCGTCGGCAATAATCAAACCATTGTAAACATAACACATAAGGAAAAGGGCAATGAAATTTATTAAATTTTCAATAATTTGTTGTTTGGTTTTAAGCCTTTTCAGCTGTGCTCCGGACAGCACTGGACCGGCGTCTTATGTGGGGGTGAATTATCCGGAAATCACGCAAGCCCTGGCTATCGAAATTGCTGATTTAATTCAACAGGAAATGAATATACCCACCACCGTTATAAATTTAGCAAAGGACGATGAAAACATTCTCAGCGATAAAGTTTTAACTATATTAAAAAATAGAGGGTATGCCATTTCTCAAACAGAAGGAACCGTAACGACATTCACGATTGATGAATTAAGCGCAAACAAGATTTATCTGACCATTACGCTCGATAAAATAAGACTTTCTCGAATTTATACATATGAAGCACAAACAGGAAAAATACTGCCTGGATCACCATTAAACAAAGGAGAGGTTTAAATGTCATCAAAGGGTATTCCATTAAAACCCAGTGCAAAAAGAATCAATAAACTGCCGCTCATTTTATTTTTATCGGTTCTTATACTTGTCGTTATTGTCTGTTTTTCTGTTGTAAATCAAAGACAAAAACGCCTGCAGAGCAATGCTGTGGATCAAGAAGCAATAAAAACGCTGCCAATCAATAACAATACGCCGGCACCAAAATACCTGACAGAAGACTATGCAAAACAAGTTGAAGCTGAGCATAAATTTAAAAAACTCAAAAATGAAAATGAAATTGTTCAAACACCGGATTTAAACACGGTCCCCCAAAAGACAAATGCTGCAGCAACCCTTGTTCCTAAAAATTCAGCAACGCCACCGGAAAGACCCTTGCAGGCCAGCCAAAGGCCAATGCCACAAACTTTACCAAACTATCAAGAATCCGCACCGCAGATGCAGCCCATAAAATCAGAAGCACAGCTTTTCAGGGAAAAAGTGGCAAATCAAAAAAGAGAATTAGCCTTAAAAGCAATGCTTGCACCTTCCACCGTTAATGTGTCCCGTGCGGCCCCCGACACGTTAAGCGCACTGCCTCAAAAGGGCAGTTTTCCACCAGGTACGAATAACCCGCAATATTTTCCACAAAGCGGGGGGGTGCTTCCTACCCAGGAAAAATCAGATCAGGCCCAGAAAAAAGATTTTTTAACAGATGCAAACGAAGATAAGGTTTCTCTTGTAAATGCGTACCATGTTGCAAAATCTCCCTTTGAGCTTAAGCAAGGTCATTTAATACCCATGACGCTTATCACTAAAATTAACAGTGATCTGCCGGGAAGAATCAAGGCCCAGGTTACAGAAAACGTTTATGATACTGCAACGGGCAATCACCTGTTAATACCGCAAGGCACGATGATTAACGGTATTTACGATTCCAGAGTGGTTTTTGGTCAAAAAAGAGTTCTGGTAGCATGGCAAAGATTGATTTTTCCGGATGGCTCAAGTCTTAATGTCGGGTCTATGCCGGGCACAGACCAGGAAGGCACCGCCGGAGTATCAGATCTTGTGGATAATCATTATTTTCAAGTCTTTGGCTCAGCTCTTTTAATGTCTGTTATCAATGCTGGTTTTTCCATTGCAACCCAAACAGACGAGACAGCCAGCGACAAAGAAACGGCCTCTGATTCTTTAGCGAAAGCCGCCGCCCAGCAAATGCAGCAAACTTTTGCTCGAATAATTGATAAAATTATGAGCATTCAACCAGAATTGGTGATCAGAAGCGGCAAACAAGGTCACATTATCCTTACCAAAGATGTGATCGGACTTAAGCCATATAATCCAGCCCAAAAACCGACGTATTTTCTAAAAACAGTAGAAGTAAATTAATACAAGAAAGGGGAAAAGATGAAAAAACAAACCTTAACCTTAATAATGGTGCTATCTTTTTTTATAATAGAATTTCTTGGGATCAAACCCGTATTTGCGTTTAACATTAATCTTCCCCCTGGTTTTCAGCTTCCACCCACAATAACCGTATACAATATACCCGGCTCCCCTTTTAAAATTACAAAAAAAGCAACCTGGGGATATTTTACCCCTCCGGGACAAAGAGGTGGATATCAAACTAAATATGACTGTTACATAGAGCTGACCCCAAACAGCGTTCATGCAAACATGCAACGGGTTGAATACATAGGATGCCAGGTCGCATATACAGACAACTCAATTAAATTTTATCAAATGTTTCCATCGGGAGGATTCACAGAGCTAACCGATATAAATCAAGCACTCTATTCACCATCATTAATTGTAACCCAACCATCAATGGTCGGCCAATATCATCTATTCACTCAATATCGAGATTTTGACCTGCAAAGACCAGCCACCTTTTATCAATCAATTACGAATCTCCCAATGTCGTTTGGAGTAAGCCAAATTACCTTTATGGCCGGGTATGGCTTTTTAACTCCCGATGATATTAACCTGATAAATCAATACCACCAGGTCCGGAATTCTCCGGAATTACAAAATCAGCCCGGTATAACCCTTTTAGATGAAAACATCATGAAATGGTCCTTAGCCCAAGGCAATATGTTTAAATATACTTCTTATTACAGTGTTTTAAACATAACCAATCCATACACGAATAATTGGTATTTACCTTAAAAAAAGGCCAGGGTAATGAACAACACTTCTTTTAGAAAACCAAAGCAAAGTCATATAATGATGCGGTTAAGCATAACTGTGGCTTTGTTTTTGGGGTTATTGATATTTTATACACAATATCTTGGTCAGGTTTTTAATTATGATATTGTTTTAGGCAAACCTTTATTTTCAAAATTTTACAATCCATTTAATGGGATATTCTGGTATTTAAAATATCATAATTATTATCCCAATGCCTTCCGGTCTGCCTTTGTGCTTACAGGCTTTTTGTTCAGCCTGAGCGTTGTTGTTTCTTTTATTATTATGATGTATTCTCGAAGATCACCAAAGTTTATTTCTGATCTTCACGGCAGTGCAACCTGGGCCACCTTGCCAGAAATTAAACAAATGGGGATTATCCACGAAGACGATAATAACAACGGTATTATCATCGGTGGTTATAAATATAAAAATTTCAAATATTATCTGCAAAGCAATAATCCGGATCATGCAATTATGATTGCCCCGCCTCGATCCGGTAAAGGGGTAGGGGTTGTTATTCCCACGGCCTTAACCTGGAACGAAAGCATGATTTGTATTGATTTAAAAGGAGAGCTCTGGGAGCTTACAGCCGGAGCCAGAAAAGCCAAGGGGCAAAAAATATTAAAATTTGCTCCAGGAGCGATTGAAACAAATTGTCAGTATAATCCTTTGTCTGAAATCAGGATTCATACTGAATCCGGCATTTCTGATGCGCAAAATCTGGCAACGATTATTGTTGATCCGGATGGCAAAGGATTAGACGGGTATGACGGCCACTGGAAGAAAAAAGCCAGGGGGCTGATTGCTGCAGCAATTCTTCATATTTTAAATATTAATCCAAAATCGACTATGAGTTCATTGGCATATTTTCTTAGTGCGAATATAGATCAGCATTTAATAGAGATGCGTGAAAATACGCACGACAATGGCAATCGAGATAATTTTATTTATGCTGCTGCCGACTCTTTAATCAACACTCCCGACCGGGAGAGGGGGAGCGTTATTTCAACGGCAGAGGCTTTTTTTGAAATCTACAAAGACCCCATAGTTCAAGCAAATACAAGATCCTCTGATTTTAAAATATCAGATTTAATGAATAATGAAGATCCGATCTCTCTTTATATCAGCGTTGAGCCAAAAGATCTTATGAGACTGACACCCCTGGTCAGAATTTTTATGAATCAGATTATTTTAGGGTTAACGGATAAAATGAAATTTGTTCAAGGTGAACAAATTAAAAAACGGCATAAACTTTTATTATTATGGGACGAGTTCACAGCCATTGGACGATTAGAAACGTTTGAAAAACAACTTGCCTATATGCCTGGCTATGGCATCAAATGTTTAATCATCATCCAGGACATCAGCCAGCTTTTTAAAACGTATGGAAAAGATGAAAGCATTCTTTCAACCTGCAATATTAAAATGGCCTTAGCTCCATCTAAGATGGATACAGCAGAATTGTTATCAAGGATGACCGGCATAACCACAATCAGAAAAGAAGCGATTACAAAAAGTGGCAAGGTTCATTCCCCAACACTACACCATGTCAGTGTTTCAACTCAAGAAATTCAAAGGCCTTTGATGACAGCCGATGAAATCTTAAAATTAAAATCAGCTGTTAAAGATAAAAATGGGCGAATTCTTGAACCGGGTGAAATGTTGATTTTTATAGCCGGTCATTCTCCAATTTACGGGACTCAGATTTTATACTTTGAAGACCCCGATTTTAAACATCAAACGCAAATTTCACCACCACTGGTCTCTGATTATTTATTAAAAGCAACTGAAGATGAAGCAGAAAAGGATGTTATAAATGGTTAAAAAAAACGAAAAAAAACAAGTTCATATTATCTTACAAGGGAAGGGCGGTGTTGGCAAAAGCGTTGTAGCATCCTTGCTTGCACAGTATCTAAAACAACAAAAGGATGTATGCTGTATTGATACAGACCCAATAAACCCGACTTTTTCTAAGTTTAAAAATCTGGAAGTTGAACACCTGGACCTTTTAACCTCTCCAAACAGAATCAATGAGAGGCTTTTCGATACATTGATAGAAAAAATTTTATCTTCTCAAAAAATTTTTGTTATTGATAACGGGGCAGGGGGGTTCCTTGCGATTTCAAACTATATGCTTGAAAATGATATCATTAATGTCTTGGCTGAACAGGATGTTTATATTCATATCCCCATTACCGGAGGCCAGGCCTTTAAAGAAACTGCAAAGGGTTTGTTAAGCATTGCCAAGCAATTTGATCAAAAAACAAAAATTGTTCTTTGGATTAATGAATTTTTTGGAAAGCTTGATAAAGACATAAAAGCCTTTCCTTTTTACAAGGAAATTCAAGATAGGATCATGGCTCAAATAATCATCCCGGAGCAAAGCATTGATACTTTTGGCGAAGATATCAAAATGATGTTCACTGAGCATAAGACCTTTGATGAAGTCGGCAAAGATGAAGGTTTAAAGTTTATGGTTAAGCGACGGTTGCATATTTTTAGAGAACAAATATTTATCCAGCTGGAAAATACTGAGATATGAAACTTAAAATCAATAAACCTCGACTAAAAAACGTCATTGTTCTTTGTGTCGGTATTTTTTCTTTCGTGTTTATTACAGGGTGTTTGCTTTATCAATATGGTTTGCGATTTAATATTACAACCTCTTTGCCAGTTGGTTTTTGGAAGATTGATAAAAATTATGGCAGTATAAAAAAAGGCGATTACGTGTGGTTTACACCAACAAAAGCGATTGCAGATTTTGGAATTAAAAGGGGATATCTGCCAGAAATTTCCAAATGCCAAAACAATAGCCTTCCTTTATTAAAATGTGTTTATGGTTTGCCGGGCGATACATACAGTTTTAATGAAGACAGGGTTTGTATTAATGGCAACTCCGTAGAAAATGTCAAACGCAGAAAAACAGACAGTAAAGGGCGAAAAATGCCGGTAATTTCTAATGATATTGTCCCAAAAGATCAGCTTTTTGTATTAACCTTGCATTCTCATAGCTATGATTCTCGATATTATGGGACAATCCCCATAAAAAATATCGAAGGTACGGCAAAGCCGATTTTTGTATGGAATTAAATACAGATATTGTTGATATCTATTTTTTCGGATCTCCTAGACAGATTTTTATGGATATACTCAAAGGGAATCAAAACCTTTATTATATTTTTACAAGTACTGTCATTGGTTTCATCGCCTGGGATAATTATGTATCGATGGCTGTTTTATTGCCCGTAATCTGGGCCCAGGCCACCACAAAAAAAACAGCGTATTTAATTGGTTTAGGTTATCACCTGGCAGCATCCAGAGGTTTGATAGTTGGGATACCTGTATTTTTTGGATCAAATGATTTTTATGGTATTTTTTTATGGCTATTGGCAGGTTTTATTCAGGCTATTCCGTACTTTTTATGCTCATATATACGCAACACTTACCTTGCAATTTTTATTCTGCTGGTGGCTTTAATTTTGCCGCCAATCTGCATTATTGGATGGGTTAATCCGTTAACTGCAGCCGGAATGATTTTCCCCGGTACCGGCTTTTTCGGGCTGTTCTTAACGCTTGATTTAATCTGGCTCATGACCTGGCAATATAAAAATAAGTTATTTTTAACTGTTTTAATTTTATTCCTGATAGTCTTTCCTTTAGTCGTAGAGCAAACGGCAACATCAACCCCAGACATTAAAGGAACAATAACAAAATTTTCCGGTAATCCTGCCAATATCGGTGATAAATTTTCAAAAGATTATGAAAAATTTATCACCACGTATAATCAATTTGGTGGATCAGATTTTAAAGTTTTGGTTTTACCGGAATCAACAGCAGGGATCTGGTTTGATTCAACAAAAAATCTTTGGGGAAAATGGCAGAGGAATTTAAAAGAAGGGCAGGGGGTTGTATTGTCAACATTGTTGCCGGATGGCAAGGGGGCAATGGAAGCCTACAATACTTTGATTCTAATGACGAAAAATGAATTTAAGGTTTTATATATGGCCCGACAATCTGTGCCGGTGGCAATGTGGAAGCCCTGGTCAAATGATAATGTAAAAACAAACTGGTTTGAATCTCCAATCTTTGAAATCAACGACAAAAAAGCCACGGCTTTAATTTGCTATGAAGCATATTTAACCTGGCCGATCTTGCATAGTTTTATCGTTGATGATCCTGAAACAATATTGTTTGTTTCTAATCATTGGTGGTCAAAAAATACATCATTGTTAAGCATACAAAAAACGTGCGTTCAGTCCTGGGCAAATTTGTTTAATGTCCAGCTGATAAGTGCGGTTAATTTGTAAATTTTTATTATCAAAAGCTCAGCCCTCTATGTCGTTGATAACATTTTTAAGAACCTCATCGGTCATTTTTATCACAAGACAGGTCAAAAGAACGAAACCCACCAGAAAAACGCCAGGAACAATTTTTACCGGAAAACAAAAAAGGGAAACAAAGATTATAAGCAATGTCAAAACCATGATGCTTATTGATAACAATCTAAATTTTTTTTGCGCTTTGGTGTATTTTGAAGAATTCATATTATTTTACCAGCTCATTATTATTGATTTTTTCACACATCCGGGCAAAAGAATTAACCGATTCGGTGTTTTGCTTAATAATTTTTTTGATATTGAATAGTTCCTTTTCCAAAGTATTTCCCCTTTCTCTTGCTGTGTTCAAATTTTCGACAAGTCCCAAATGTCTTTCAACGATATAATCAATCACACCGGCTTTTGTTTTAATATTTAATTTTTTTTCGAGCTGCCCGAGTGTTTTTAAAGTCGAGTCTTTTCTTATTGTAATTGCCATTTTTTAAGCTCCTTAGAATGATAGCATTTTTTCTTTCCGGATACGAATAAACTTATCAAAAATGCTATCATTTAATCAATTATTCCATAAACCTCTTATATAATTACCCGTAAACCATAAAGCTGTAAAAAACATGCCCCATTGACCGGTTTTAAAGGTGCTGTATAACCACAAAGGTTGCCCCAGCAAAGCAAAAACAAACCCTATTTTTTGATGTTTTCTGCCAGCTAAAAACCATATTGAAATTCCGGAAAAAAGAGGAATTAAGGCTTGTTGTATATTTTCATTCATGCGTCACCATTTCATTTATTAAAAAATCGTTGTGTATAAACCCTTGACCAAACCCGGTAATATTTTGAGTGTTCCGGATGTTGTGGGGATTTGAGTTCTTTAATCATATCTTGAGCGTCTTCCCGGTATGACCAGCCGGATTGGATTTCAAGCAAACTGGTATCAACAACAAAAAATTCATAGTCCGGGTTATCAAGAATAAATATCTGTTCTGGTGTCTTCAATTTGTTCACTTTTTATATCTCCCTAAAATGCCCCGGCCAAAATGACCGGGGCTTGGTGGTTAGTAAATATCTTTTCTGAAAAGCTTCCAAACATTGACCTGAGCTTCAAAATGGATTGCACCGGAAGCACATGCCCCAGAATGTCCCCAAGAACAAAACAACTTTTTCCGCTGGCCGGCAGCCTCGTATTTTTCTATGTCCGTTTCTGACAGCCAATACCCCCCGGAGGTACTAAAAGAAGGCTTGTTTTTTTCACCTTCAAACACAAAGGGTGTATATGGTTCTGTGCAAATAGAGCTATAATCATCCGAGATATCAGTTTCTAAATGGCCATTTTCATAAATTGCCCGCTCTGAACAACAAATAATTATATCCCCGGCCGTTGGTCTTTCTGGGTTTCGAGTGTTTACAATCAAATCATGCATGCGATTTGCAAGCTCAATATCCAGAGCATGAATTCCATGAATCTGAATAAAAGAGCCATTGGCGGCAATTGATTTTAGGTCTGTTTTTTTAATCTTCTCCATTTTACAATCTCCTTTTTAAGTTATGTTTTTCAGGGTTTCAAACCCTGTCCCCGAAGGGCTTGTCTTTTGGGTTCTGTATTTTAAAATTATGAATTAACCTCCTGAACCCACTTGCAGTAAGATTGTGGAGAGAGAGACGAAAAAGAAAAAACCCTGATTTTATGAAGGGGGATCAGTTTTTTAAAAAACTTATTTTGCCCTTTGAAGGAACGACCAGAGCAATAAATTAGTGGGGCTAAAGGAGGTGGCCACTGATCAGGCAAATAGAAAGGGCGTGTAAATCCTTTCGAGGATCCACACGCCCTAAAAATTTATCCTTATTTGATAGCAAAAAAGAAACGTCCTGGTTGGGATCTGAGCCGCAGCCTCTAGGGCGAAATAAATTTTGCTATCATTTATTTGATCGAGCTTTTTGCCCTGGAATTTTGAATATTCTTATGAATTTCTATGTTGTGGTTTAAAAAATTATAATTAAAATTTGGACTGACAGGGACAGTCTGGGGTGTTTTTTGATCCCTGAACAGGTCAGTTTATAGCCAGAAGTAAACTCCTGAGGGAAATTTGACCTGTTAGAAATTATAAACAGCAAAATTCCCATTATAGCAGGCGTAACCGTCTTGATGCTAAACACCAAGCACTACTTTTTCCAGTCCTGCCTGTTTTGAATTCATGGCCAGTGACCATGTATACCATGAACACGAGAATTAATATCTCTTGAAAATAATATAATAGTATGTGAAGGGTGAGTTGATGAGCAAAGAAAATTTTTTTAAGAAAGAACTCGGTTGTAAAAGAAACAATTAAATTATAGTGTCATATCATATCTTTGGTATTTCACCTCAGGATCGAGGATGATAGATAACAGGTACCGGTTAAACGATTATATCATTACTGAATATGACAATCATTTTTTGACTTGGGAAATGAATGTTGTTCTCGGAGAACATCGTACCGGAAACTGTTTTATCATTGGAGATATCCTTGTTTTCCATTCTTTCAGCCTTATGAAGAATGGTTGCTTAAAACTGGAGTATAGTGAAAAATTGGCCCGATTACCTGTCTGGCCAAAAACCCGCTACTATTGTTTTAGTGACAGCTTGAAAGAAGCCAAAAATGGGACAATTCTTTCAAATCGTCTTGATCAAACGACGGTTGAAAGATATCGTCACATTGTAAATCGTCCTGTGAAAAAAGGGGAATATCGTCTGGGTCTGTATAAAATTATAGTTAATTCAGATGAGGACATCTTTTGGGAAAAATATGATGGATTAAATAAAATCAACAAAGGGTCATGCGTCATTATGTCAGGACTTTTATTTATCCAATCAAAAGTCAGCAGTAATGATGGCATGCAAAGCCGAAGAGAATGGTCCTACAAGTTAAAATCACTGACAAAATGGGAGATTACACCGGCATGGGGTCATCTGAAAGTACTCAGGAACTGTAATCAAAATAAAGAGATTAAAAAACTCAGGCCAAATTTGTCAAATCTGGATTATATGACACCCCACTCAGTAGATGCTACTCCTCATTTAAACAGACATGCAGAAAAAAGAGAAATGTTCTTCGAACTGCTAGCGAACACCCTTGAAAAGACTACACGATTATGGAGGTATCTTTTTGGAAAAAAAGATTGGAGAGTTCGAGTTTTTTCCAGATTAAACATAGTTCTTTATATTATTTTTAATCTTGTGTCAGTTCTTCTGAGAAAAGGAGTTTATGGTATTAATAAGATCGGTGTGTATATTCGAACCCGTTTTAAAAATTAAAAAACGAGTTCTCTTTAATTAAAAAAGCTAAAATCTTCCCTATTGTGAAAGGAATCAAAAATGAATCATAAACCAATGCTCTTAATTGTCAGCCTTTTTGCCACGATCCTTTTATTTATGCCTTCCCTCCCTGTTAATGCTGACGACGACCACAAACAAAAAAAGTGGTACAACAAAATACTGGATGATGATGACGATTCTGATCATCATAAAAGGAAGAGAGAACGCAAACGGGATGGCACTCATTCCAGAAATTCAAAAAGAGCCCTAAAAAATACCATTTATCAGAACACCTGTGGAGAATGCCATTTTGCATATCAACCTGACTTGATGCCGACAGCATCATGGGCTACTCTTATGAAAAGTCTTAATGATCATTTTGGAGAATCCATTGAACTGGATGATGATTCAATAAAGACGATTGCTGATTATTTAAACACAAACAGTGCTGATAACAGCCGGACAAAAAGAGGGACAAAAATCATTAAAAGCCTCAAAAATAAAATGCCAATGAGAATTACAGAAATACCCTATCTTTTACACGAGCATCACGAGATTTCTCCGAATGTTTTTGATCGTGAATCAATAGGATCATTCTCCAATTGTGTTGCATGTCATACAACGGCTGAAAACGGTATTTATGATGACGATTTTGTAATAATACCAAAATAAAATATCATATAGGTACCGAGCAATCTGTCTATCATCTGTCGCTGAAAGCCCTAAATAAAAAAGCGTTGACTTCTTTTTCCAGTTCTTAGTGCGATTCAGAATTGGAAACGATGATATGCATTCAAAATTTATGGTCCAATATTCCTTGTTATTATGAATTTATAATATAGGAATTGGGAGTGGACTCTGTCTATGACTCCTCTCCCGCAATCCAGTATTTAAAACCTGAGACTATTATTAAAAGTTTGGGGGTTTTTAAACTGGAACCAACTATCGTATCTTTCGGTTGGTGGGAATTTTATCATCAAACAGATAATCAACCTGATAATAGAAAAAATTGAGGGATTTAAAGGGGGTGACTTAAGATCAAACAAAATCTTTTCCTTTCAATTCGTTTTGCGGACCTGGATGAGAAGATTTTTCCTTTAAAGCAATGTCCAATATTGACGGGGTTTTGGAAAACCCCCACTTTTAACACCCGGGAAGCCGAAAAATCGGTTTCCCGGCGAATTTTGCCTTGGCCATGGGCCAGGGCATTGTTTCGGTTGTTATCTAAAAAAATCTCTTGTTGAATTTTTGATCCCGGTAATCGTTCCCTCTGTCTGCATTGACATGAATTCCCCGGCCCCACAGATCAAATGCTCATGGAGTACGATTCCCATGACATGGCAGGCTGAAAAAATTAAACGGGTAAGCTTTTTATCTTCATTTGACGGCGTGATATCCCCTGAAGGGTGATTGTGTGCAACAATCAAAGAGGCCGCATTCTTTTTAAGACAGGCCTTGATAATCTCTCTTGGGTAAACTGTGCATGAACTCAGAGACCCGGAGAAAGCAGCTTCTATATCAATCACTCTGTTTTTTGTATCCAAAAAAATACAGTAAAACTTTTCAATGTCTTTATGCTGGGCCATTAGAGGGGTTAAAATATTGAACAGGGTTTCTGGATTAGATACGGTTTCTCCTTTGACAACTTCCTTTACCATTCCTGCCAGTTGCCCAGACATTAACGCTTCTTTAAAATCAACCGGTTTCACCCTGCCTTCTGAAAACAAATCCATCTGTCTTGATTTCATGGTTTTTTTATCCTCCCGTTGTAAAGGTTTCAAACCTTTAAGTTGTTGTTTGCGGTTCTGTAGTTTAAATTAAACTTTCCCTGAGCCTGAACCCGCTTTTAGCCGGAAAACAAGGGAAGCAGGGGTCAAGAAAAGAATGGGAGGGACCCTTCAGGCGAGGAACCGATTATTTTCTTGATGCCTGGGGATTCTGTTGTGTTTTAGCGGAAAAGGAAGGATTGGGAAGTAAGGCAAAAAGCACAGCTTTTTATCATCATAAAGCAGTTCAAAATAGTTTGGTTTTAAGAATAGTCTTAAAGCTTGGCGACAATCCGGATACCGGATCCTTGCCAAGCTTTAAATCTTTTGTTCGACGGGTTTTGGGGATATATATTTATTAAATTGTTGGAAAATCTATTCTTTTATACGCCTGGAAAGTATCGCAGCCCGGGCATTTGAGAAATGCGCCGGCTGCAATCGTCCAGGACGTATCTTTGATTTGCATAAAATCTCATTTTGTGCTATACATGTATATCAAAAAGGAGAAGTATTATGTTAGCAATACGATTGCCAAAAGAGATAGAAGATCGGCTCAATGCATTGTCCAAAATTACAGGACGAACAAAAACATTTTATGCCAGGGAAGCAATTTTTAAGCACTTAGATGACCTGGAAGATATTTATTTGGCTGAAAAAAGACTTGAGGATGTCCGAGCGGGGAAATCAAAAACAATTTCACTTGAAAAAGTGATGGAGAACCATGGCCTGGAAAATTGAGTTTGAGCAGGAAGCTGAAAAGGAACTTGCTCTTATTGATAGGCAGCAGGCTAAACGAATTTTAAAATATTTGTTCGAACGGATAGCAACACCTGAAGATCCACGCCGATTTGGAAAAGCTCTGAGATTTAATTTGTCTGGTTTTTGGAAATATCGAATAGGAAATTACCGGGTAATCTGTGATATTCAAGATGAGACCGTGACCGTTCTTGTCCTTCGGATCGGACATCGGAGAAAAGTTTATAAAAAATAGATTTTATCTCTCAAACGCAGGCACGGTAAGGGTTTGAATGGGGTCGTCGGAAATTCCGCGGTTTTGGACAAAAAGCCCCGATTATCCAATAAAGTAGTTCCGGTTCTTTTTGAAAAGTCCCATACAATCCATGATCATAAAGGACTTTTTTTAAAAATGATATTTTTACACATCCGGCAATTTTTTTTGAAGCCCTGTCCCAAGTTCAATTATGGTTTCCAAACGAATAAGCCGCCTATCATGTTCACGAAGTTCTTTGGAAATTTCGGACAAAGCTTTCCCAGCTTGTTCGACCTTCTCAGTCAAAAATAAAACTTCTTTCATGGCTGATACAGCATCTTTGATGACACTCATTGTTTTTTGCTCCTTAATTCAGATAGGATTTGTTCCGCATCCTCAAGCCCTTTATTCAATGAGTCTTTTGCTTTTTTAGTAGATTCTTTCACTTCATCAATTAGAAGTGATAAAAGAATTTCATCTTGATTTGGTGTTTGTTTACACCGTTGTCTGACTAACTCAGATAGGCTAACTTCTTCTTTTTTAGCCTCATTGGTCAACCAGGCTTTGAAGTCAGGGGCTACCAAAATAGTCATTCTTTCCGTTTGTACCTGAGTTATCATTTTTAAACCTCCCTATAATATGTTCGCATTATCATTATAATGCACATTATAATAAAAGCAATTAAAATCATTATTCAAAACACTCCAAGTGAGATGATTTTTCATTAACTCTTTATAAGAAGTCGCAGCTTTCCAGTCAGTCCTGGCGGGATTTTTAAAACTCCTGCCTTTAAAAGAACTTCAAACCGCGAAGCGGTTTGAAGTGTTTGGCGTATTAAGGTGAGGGCCTTTAAGTTTTTTTAAAACATAGAAAGCCCAGCATGAACAAATCATAAAGAGCTTTCTATGTTGATTTAAGAATGATTTAAATTCAAATACATTCTATGCAGCATTTATGTTGCTTTCTTCTTGTCTCATAGGAATTTGCATAAGTTCTTTCATGCAAAAAAGGCTTTTGCCTGGATTAACCACATTTTTATCATAAACGGTTTTTCCTTCAAAAGAATTAACTATATTTTTCTCAGTTTGATCCAAATTATTATATTTTTTTGTACCATAGTCCTGGGGCAACCAGCTTTTGCCTTTGCAGGCCGTGACGTTAAACCGACGTAAAATATCCATATCTCTAAAAGTCAAATGACAGGTTCCTTTTTTATAAACCGTAATTTCAAAATAGGTAGACAGAATTTTTTTTGTCTGACCGCGATCAAAAGCCCCTTCAATAGCGTCAACAATAGATAAATATTCTGACCGACCATCAAAAGAATTCATCACTTTGTCAATATCTCTTAATTCATCTTTAACCCGATAACCAAGCCGCCACTTGTTAAAACAGTCATCCCAAAATGCTTCTTGATAAAAAAACGGCCGGATCACTTTTTTATTTACATAATATGCCTGGTTAGTTTTCCAACCATCAAAATAATGAGTATTTTTAATGTGCAAATCTTCATCCCAGGCATGTTTTTTAGTCATCGTGTCAAAGAGTTCAAGAACGGCTTCGGTTAAAATATCTTCATAACCATGAATGAGATTTAAAATAAATTGCCTGATATTGGATTCAGTAAAATCCATGAAAGAATTGTCCTGCAATACCTGTTCAAACTCATTGCGTTTTTTTACTGTCATTCGCTCTTTAACTTTGTCGAGTAATAAAACCTCTTTCCAATAGTGTTTACGGAGACTTTGCAAAAAGAAATTTAAAGAATCTTTAAGAATAGCGGTTAAATCATAACCTTTGTCATGACTTTCTTGATTCGTTCTTAAAAAAATAAAATCACCTATAGATGGATAGTTTTTGTAATAATCAAGTAAAGTCTGCGTACCAATTTTAACTTTCCGGTTATAGTCGGCCACCAAATTTCTGATTGAATTTTTCTGAGTCAATTCCTTTGGCTGTTCAATATGTTCTGGGTTTACTTCCTGGGCCTGGCTCACACCGTCAAACAGGTCTGTTTCTACATTGCGGTCAATGTGAACATGCACCAGGGCAATTTCAACCGCTGTTTTCCTGTCTGCAAAAGCAAAAGCTCCTTTTTTAAACTTTATTTCGGCGTTTAATTCATCAAGTTTTTTTACCAACAATCGCCGGGTGTTGGTGTATGGATTTTTCAAGGTTTCTGCATTCAGCAAAAAAACGATATGCCCGGAATACATAATTTCAATCGCTTTTAAAAGATGCTTATCTCCTTCACTAAAAGGCGGATTTGCAATAATAATATCGTATTTATCCGAACCATTATAATTTAAAAAATCATAGTCAACCACCAGGATACCTTTGCCCCTGAGCATGGCAATCAAATTAAGGTCTTTTTCAATGGCGTGATAGGTTTTTGTTCGATAATTTTTATATAGATTCTTTAATGTTTCGATTATTGCAGCAGAACCAGCAGAAGGGTCCAATATATATTTTGCCTCATACCGGTATTCTTCCGGGATCATGTGCCACATTTCAATAACGAGCTGGCCGGTTGTCGGATAAAAATCTTTGTTTTGAGCAAATAAATTCATGCTTCAAATCTCCTTTTTTAAGTTATGTTTTTCAGGGTTTTCAAAACCCTGTCCCCCGAAGGGTTTGTCTTTAGGGTTCTGTATTTTAAAATTATGAATTAACCCCTGATCCCATGAGCAGTAAGATTGTGCAGGGAGAGACGGAACAAGGGAGAAACCCTGATAACTTGAAGGGGGATAAGTTTTTTTAACCTGGTTTTTAAAAAAACTTATTTTGACCTTTGCAGGACCGACCGGAGCAATTTAATACATGGATTAAAGGGGTGGCCACTGAAAGCCAAATAGAATAGGGCGTGTAATGCGCTTAACCCCGATTTTTAGACCACACGCTTAAGTGGAATTTGCGTCCTGAAAATGCTAAGAAAGGACGCATGAAAATGAAACGCAAAAGAAGACAATTTTCGGAAAAATTTAAGGCCAAAGTAGCAGTCGAAGCAATTAAGGGGATAAAAACAATAGCCGAGCTATCAACGATTTATAAGGTACATCCCAATCAAATATCGGCTTGGAAAAAACAACTGCTTTCAAATGCCCCGGAGCTTTTCTCAACTGGAAAAAAACGACAGCCAAAAAACGAGGAGCAGCTAACAGCTCCACTTTACGAAGAAATCGGGCGATTGAAGATGGACATTAAGTGGCTCGAAAAAAAGCTATGAGCCTGCCGGTTTCAGCACGTCGGAGTTGGGTGGAAGCCGACTCCGGCTATTCGATCCGTCGCCAATGTAGGCTGGCAGGCATAAATCGTTCGGGCTTTTACTATAAACCCGTCCCTGAAACAAATGAAAACCTTGTGTTGATGCGTTTGATTGATGAACAGTATATGAAGCACCCGGAATTCGGCTACCTGAGAATGACGGACTGGCTCTGTGATCAGGGATATTGTGTCAATCATAAACGGGTGGCGCGTCTGATGCAGCGCATGGGGCTTCAGGCCATCACTCCGGGTCCACATACGAGCAAGCCTGCCCCTGGACATAAAATATATCCGTATTTGCTTCGTGGCGTTGAGATTGAGCGTGTCAACCAGGCTTGGGGAACCGACATAACCTATATCCCGATGCAGCACGGTTTCATGTACTTAATCGCTGTAATCGACTGGTATAGCCGATATGTTCTATCTTGGGAGCTGTCGAACTCATTGGAGAATCTTTTTTGTATTGCAGCGTTGAAACGGGCATTGAAACAGGGCACTCCAGAGATCTTCAACACAGACCAAGGATCGCAATTCACATCAGAAGCTTTTACTGGTGTTTTATTGGACAAACAGGTCTCTCTGAGCATGGATGGGCGAGGAAGAGCCATTGATAACGTATTCACTGAACGTCTTTGGTGGACGGTCAAGTATGAAGACGTCTATCCAAAAGCCTACAGTGATGGGCACGCGCTTTATCGAGGACTGGATGCTTATTTCAAATACTATAATTGTGAACGAAAGCATTCTGCACTGGACAAGCAAACCCCGGCTGAGGTATTCATGAGAGGTTCAGTCAAAAAGGAGGTTCATAAGGAATTATGATTGAGTATGCCTCTGGCGGCCCTACGGGGTATTTATTCCGCGCTAAGGCGCGGGGATTTAACGCATTAGGAACAGAAACATGGAAGAGAGGGCAGCATGAATAAGACTGTATGCCGCCCCCCATGTCTCCGTTACCAATCATGGCGCTCAGGTTGCTTCCCAGCATTGCCCTATCCTCCAGACTGGTGACACGAGGATACCATGGTGCTATGAAATTACAAGAGGATTTTGGCACAAAAGTATTTAACCAGGCGGCTCTCAGACCGCTTAAATCAAGAAATACAGAAACGCATTTTCCACTTAAAAAATCCAGTTCCGTGGTCTAAGTTTGGGGGTAGGCGCATAAATCCTTTCGAGGATCCACACGCCCTATAAATTTATCCTTATTTGATAGCAAAAAAGAAACGTTCTGGTTGGAATCTGAGCACAGCCCCCAGGACAAAATAAATTTTGCTATCAATTTTTGAATCCGGATCGCTTTGCCGGCAACGAAAATGCTATCATTCCTGACTTTAAATTCAGGCTGCAGCCGATCCCGGACAACCTGAAAAAAACCCCAAAGCCCCATATTTTACGCATGTCTTACTATTCGGTTTGTGTCAAAACGCTCTTAAACGGCAAATATGGGGCCCGTTTTTTAACCATCTTTTTAAAAATTGTAATATTCGTGGTTTTGAAGACTTGGAGATCAGATTTTATGAAAAGATTAATGATATGTGAATTTTTAAAATGGAACGAAAGAGAATTTTACAAATGCCGTATCAGTTTGTTTTTGGAGAAGATAGCTCCAAGCGTCCCATATCTTATTTTTGCAAGTTCTCTTTTTTCTTTTTTTCGTAATACCGTTTATTTTGTTCCCGTATTTTATCCTTATTTTTAGCCCGATACTCCCGCTTCTTTTCAAGCATTCTCTCCCTGTTTTCCTGATAGTAGGTCTTAGCCCTTTCAATAAAATTCTCCGGGTCGTTCGCATATCGCCTTTTATTCCTCTGCCTTTCTTGTTCTTTATGATTTTTTCGCCATTCAGAACTTCGCTTTTTTATAAGCTCTTTATTTTTTTCCCAATACTTCCGTGTATTTAATTTACGCCTTTTTTCACGCTCTTCTTCTGATAATCTTGGCGGCTTGGGATTCGGAACATAATACTTACGCCGATACATCTTTCCGCACTCCACACACAGGCAATCATGAACACGCCGAGGAGCTAAATGACCATTCTTGCACAAGACACCTGTAAAATAATGTGAATGCCCGGCCTTTTTAGCCTGGCTTCTCTCCGAAAACATCTGATCGATAGTAAGACCATTTTTTCCAAAAACTTTTTCAGACATATCAACGCTCAAGAGTTCTTTAAAATACCATTTTCCCTTATTTTGGTTCAGATACCAATTCTTTTTTACGATCACCATAAGTCATTTGATCGTACTCCCAATTATCACAGACAGAACCGTAGGACCCTCCGACATGCAGACATCTTTTTATTTTAACATCATCTCTCTCGTAATAACAGTTCCCGCAACATTTCAAATCTTTAATATCCATATATTCTCTGGACTCCTTTATTCTGTTTCAGTTCTGAATTGTTTGCCCCAAGCGGCAATAATTGGCCCCATCTGCTTCTGGGTAACATAAGAATCAAGCTGCTCATTGTTCTCATAGAAAATTTGCATAACAGTAAGCATAGCCATGAATACTTTTTGATCATTATAAAGGAGGTCCTGGAGGTCTGCCTTGTAGGTGCCACCATCCCACAAAGACAAAAGAAACATAGCACATCGGCTGGCCCCGCCGTGGTCTTGTGTCGCTTGGTCAACGAGCAAGGTTAAAGCGTCTTCAATTTTCATTGTTCCTCTCCCAATTCTGGTTCAAAATTTTTTCTTGTTCGAGACTCTTTAACCGCATCAAGGATATCTTTAGTCGTCGCTTTTGTTTCTACACCAGCAACATCGAACGGCGATTTTAAGAATATAATCTTAAATGATTCCCCTCCCTGTCGTTTGATAATAACCTCTTCGGATTTTGCAATATCAAGAACAGTGGCAAGTTTTTGCCGAACTTCTGAACAGTGATTCCCGGGACTCATAATTCTCCTTGTAGTGTAAGGATGGGAAAAATCATTACATGCTAACTCTAAATATTCTGTTGATGTTCAGACCATCCGTTTCAAATACAAAAGAATCATCAAAAATTTCATCCTCAACACTTTCAGTTTCTCCATCATCGGTTCTAAATATTTTGCTTTCAGAGATTCCTGCTTCACTTAATCTATGCATTGTATCTTCAGAAGGATGGCCATAATCAAAACCCGCACTTATCATGGCATATTCTGGATTTATTGCAGTCAAGAATGGCATTGATGATGAACCATTGCCACCATGGTGAGGAACCTGAAGGACTGTGGCCTTTAAATTAAATTGTAGGCCTGAATAAAGATGTCTTGAAACCAGTTCAAGCTCCTCACTGTCACATTCATAAAGGCCCTTGCCAGTATTTGAAGTTTCCAAATCTCTACCATTAATATCGCCAGTAAATAAAAATGAAATGTTTTTATATATGAGCTTAAAGACAAGAGATGCATTGTTTCGTCTGAGGCTTTCATCAAATCTTCTATTGGACACAGGATCTCGTTGGGGTGGTTGGCTATCGGTATTTAGTAAAAGAAGTTTAATATCATCCAGGCCATCAATAGGGACAACATCACCTGCCTTTTTCCAATTATTTAAAGGTATTTTAATCATACAACCGACTTCAGCTCCGACCCGGTTAGTCAGAAAGTTTTTCTTCCAGAATCCGTTTGGTGTTAGGTCATCGCTGTCATAGCCAGAATACCAAAGCTCTTTGACATCATACTTATCAAATATTTTCATCATGCCATAAAAATGATCACTATCAGCATGGGTGACGATAGCAAGATCAATCACTGAATCCTTGGGGTAGAACTGATTGACGTAATTTACCATTTTATCCGTTTCTTCCTTGCCGCCATCTATAAAAATTTGTTTATGATTGTTTGGTGTTTGAATAAAAACAGCAAGACCTGTTCCCACATCTATAAAGTGCACTCTGAGCCTGGTAACATCCAGTACAGTTGCAGCCTCAGTAAGATTAACAGATGTGATTTGTGGCTCTGCATAACTAACAGCAGCGATAAGCACAATCAATATTATTCCGGAAATTAGTTTTTTCATGTTCACGTCGGCAATATCTGTTTTGGATGTTTTTATTTTAAAATTTTTCATTGTCTTTCCTTGAGCCGTTCTGAATTCTTTGCCTTTCCATCTGTTGTATTTCCAATTTGGCTTTTTGGATCAATGAGATATGGAGGTAATTGAGATAAATTGTATTAATAGTGGCTTTCTGAGTGATTTTGTTGCCATTCTTGATCTGCCATTTTTTGGCACCATAAGAGGCGTTCTGATAATTACCATATTTATTGGAAATCATAGAAACGATCTCTGAAATCAATTGAGAGTTTTTAATCTGTTGATTCGGCCATCTGATCTGAACGGTATGAAGCTGTTTTGATGTTGGTGTGAAGAATAGATCAACTTTGGCAAAATGCCCTAACAAATTGGTATTGTAATAAAAGTGATCAGCCTCCATATACTTTCTGACTTGTGGATGGAATCCTTTGTTGACGGTTATGATCCCATGTTTGTGAAGTGGAAGATCATGGCTCTGAGCAATGTTAATAGCTTCATTAACAGTTGTTCCGAAAGGCCATACATCAAACTGGAATGAGCTTGCGTTTTTTTCTGGTTTCTGGCTGTACTGTACCTTACTCACTTTGTCTTTTGGGATACCGACAGAACCACCAAATTTTGAATACATGAAAAAATTGTCCTGCTCCCAAACACGATCGGCTTCAATCACCTTACCGTCTTTCAGAAATAAAGTATCGGATAAACAAAGGCCGGCTTGGATTATAATAAATATGACAAGAGGAACAACTTTCAAGCTTTTCAACATTAGCATTCTCTCATTTTTTAATATTTGAAGCGTACAACACAGGTATCAAAAAGCCGTTTTTAAAACAAGTTTAAAAGCCGATCGATAGTCCGTGGTGCTGACCCCTCATAGTGATTATTCACACTCAGTGTCACTTTAACTTCTCTTGCCAGTAAATCATGGATCATCATTTTCAGCTTGTGCAGTTCACCGTCTTTGGGATCAACAATGGCATTCCATTCACCATCAGTCTGGTGTTCAATGCCTTTTCTGTCAGGGCCATGCAAGCGAATAACAGTATGGCGTTTGATGTATTCCTGAAACCGTCCGTAAATCTCAAAGATAGGCGGCATCCAGTATCCTTGAAGGAATACATGTGAAAGTTTCATGGAGTCAAGAAATTCAAAGTATGGTTTATTCAGATAATTCTGATTCCGGATCTCAATGCAGTAGTGGAATTTAGGAGGTAAATTTTTACAAAAAGTTTCAAGCTGATTCTGAAAAGTTATTTGGTCAGACATCTTCTGTTTGTTTAGATATTCAAACTGGAATATCAGGGAATTGATCTGCTTTGACATTGGTTCCAAGAGCTTCAAAAAGTCATCCATCAGATCATTTGACAGGAAATGAGGATTACCCTCCAACGGCCCTTTACCATGTTTGTGCGTCAGTGTAATGGCATTTAGAACTTTAATGCTGAATCGAAAATCCTTGGGAACTGATGTGACATATTCAGAAACGACTTCAGGGTTTGGCATCACGATCTTATCACCAAATAAAGCCCAAAACCATTGATCAACTTCGACGATACTAAACTGCTTGGAGTATTCGGAAAGATAATTCTTGCCTACATCATCAGAATAAATAAGCCCTTTCCATGAGTCATATTTCCAACTGCACGTTCCTATCCTGATATTTTTGGGCAAACGCTTCATTTTTTTACTTCTGGTCCTCATTTGGGTATGCAAAAACTATGTGCCTCTTATTGATAAAAATAGTTTTATGCTTTACTGGATTATCCATTTTACCATCATAAAAAGTTGCGTCAAATACAACCAGGAACGGTTCATTGTTGTTGACAACAAGATCACTCAAACGATCGTGCCCTGGTTCTCTAAGGATATTAACCTGTCCATTTACCATAGAACCATCCGTCATTTTAATTCTTACGATGCGGGACTCGATTTCTTTTTTAAGGGCTTTTGAACTCATAGATATCTCCTTTCTGAAATAGGTTTCTAATTTCATACGACAGGTAAGGAAGGATTTCAATCGGTGACAACATTCATTTATGTTCAGGTATCATTGATAATCAGACGGGTTTTAATTCTCGAGATAGGATAATGATACTTGAGTACGGCAGAAAGACTTTAGCCAGAAGTCAACTCTTTGTTTTTATTATAGATAGCCTGATCTTCAAAAATGCCATTAAAATTTGAACAGATACCATTGATACTTTGGGCACTATTTTGCTATTTCGACGAAGGTAATAATATTTGAACTGGCTCAGTAACATTTGATAATGATATCGTTTCTGCGGTAAAAAAATCTTAAAAGATGTGAGGGGCGGGATGTAATTCTGAGTCTATTATCCCACCCCTCACAGAAAAAAGCGTTACAACAGCAGCTCAGCACCTTTGCCCGCAATGTCGATTAGCTTAGAAAAAAGATCAGCTATATTGTTTATTTTTTCTGCAATCTTTTTCAGGTCATCTGATTTCTCAGAAGCAGTTTTAACGACTGATTTTAGTTTTTTTGAAATCGATTCTATTTCTGTAACTCTTTTTTCAAGTTCACTGTAAATTAATTCATCCTCTAAATCGTCAAGGAAGATAAATGCATCCTCAAGTTCTTTTTTTGCTGGATGATCAGCGATTCCTTTCATGATTTGAATTTCTTTTTTAATATTTCTGATTTTTTTTAAAACAGCGAATTTTTCAGTATTAGCCATTGTCTTATCCTCTAATTATATTGATTGCTTTTCAATTTTATTTTTAAGATCTTTTGCCGCTTCAACCTCATCAACCAACGTCTCAATAATTTCAATGGTATCTCTTAAATCCATTTTTTTGTCTATTTTTGTCATCAGGACCGTATGGGCCTCACGGAGGCTTATCGCAGCTTTTTTTGATTTGTCGACAAACATTAATATAGATTCAATGATTTTTAGTTTTTCCGAAACCCATATTGATGTGGACAGAGGTTGTTTATATCCAGCCATTTCATACCATGTCTGCAAATCATCTCTTTCGGCCTGTAAAATTTCTAGGCTGTTTGGACCGGCATAAGTTTCTAAAAAGGTAATTATAGAATTGGTGATTTCCTCAATCACTGGATCAGCTTCTTGGACAGCTGTTTTAATAGCAGCATGTTGTTTGTTCCTAATGTATATAGAAGCGGTTCCTTTCACAATGGCAGCTACCGTACCACCAAATAGTGTGATTGAAGATTTTGTGATTTGGTTGTATTCCTTTATTGAACGATCCAACTGAGAACCAAATTTTTCTACACTTGCTTGCGTTTCGCTTGTGTAGATATCTGATGATAACTTATCAAGAATACCGGAATAAGAGCGTAGTATCTTGCATGCGTTATCAGCCCTTTCCCCCAATGCTATCAGCCGTTTTTGTTTTTCAATGCCTTTTTCAATTAAACCAAAAGCATTTTCCCCATCGACTGCGCTTGATGCATTGGTGAGTTGATTGTAGAGGCTGAGATCCGCATGAGCTTTCATTACAGTCCCAGGATATTCACTATATGTGTTTGATGCCGCTGAGAATTTTTTGATCTCTCTGATTTGAGAGTCAGTCAGAAGTTCAACACACCCGGTCAAACAAAAAGTTAAGAGAACCAAGAGAACCAAGCATTTCAATCTATTTTCTGATACAATTTTAATCATTTTTTTTCCTCTTAATAAAGAATTAATAAAAATGGTCTCTGTTCTGTTCCATGTCGAGACCAAAACATGGTGCTTTCGCACTAATTCCGCCTAACTAAGTCTTTTTGAAGACAGGGATTTTCCAGGCTTTTAGACCGTAGTCTTTTGCCCAGAGTTGGGTCCCGTCCTTGGTATAGCGCCAAGCACGGAAAATAAATCCAACAATCCGACGGTTTTTAGATTTGTGTTTCATAATCTAAAATCCTTATCGAGGAATTTTTATTGACAAATTGGTCTCAGAGTGTAAAAAATGAGAATATAGTTTGTATAATCATTATTTTACACAATGGGCAGCAAACCATTTTCAATTAAATTATTGAAAATTATTTTCGATACAATCCAGTCCTCAAGCCGGATAATATTGATGCTGCAAAAATAAAAAAGAGCATTCCCCAATGCTCTTTTTTATTTTAATAATATGCTAAGGGCTTTAGCCCTAGAGCATACGTTAGCTGGATTTGCCTGAAAAAGGTCAGCCAAGTCCCTGACACCATAACCATTTCTGATAGAAGCTTTGAAAGGCTCTTCCGGCATTAATAATGCCCCTGCAAATCTAAAAGCCTGCCATTCTGGGTTCATGTAAATAGGGACATCTTCTTGGCGATACAGGCACAAAGAAGCGTGCTGTTCATCATTAATAGACTTCAAAACAGCACGTTTCTTTCTAAATTCAGGAATATGAACCATCGCATGATACCCCTCATGGGCTATGGTCGACCTGGCAAAATATTTATCGCTTTTTCTTGGTCGATCCATAAGTTCGGCTGATATTATGCACTCTTTACGTTCCGAGTCAGTAACACCATAAATTCCAGAGGGTAATTCCCTATAGTCAACTTTAACGCCACAAAGATCTTCGAGGTCAAACTCAAAAAACTTTTCAACATCAAAAGCTGTGTTTCCTGCTAATACTTCAGGTTGATACCGTTCAATCAATTGTAGGGCCAGAAAATCAATGTCTGCACCTTTTCTTGGATCGGCTGCAAGTACTCTTCGTGACAAAAATTCTACCTCCCGCTTTTTTGTTTTTCAAGAAACTTCATTAATTCATCAAACTCATCTTCTGTTAAATCTTCATCGGCTCGCAATAAAGCTTCAGACAATTTGGGCATTGCCATCAATTTTTCAGACAATTTTTTTGCCTGAGGCATACTCCTTCTCATCTTTGCTGCCAAGTTTATAAGAGTTCCATCAACGATACCCAAACATTCTTCAATTTTTAAAACAATATCTAATTTTGGAGCTCTTTTCCTTCCATTTTCAATATCAGACAAATATCCAATGGATTTGCCGACATATTCGCCAAGTTTTCTTAAAGTGACTCTCTTTTCTTTTCTGACACTTTTCATCATTTGGCCAAAATTATTCATTTCCCCCCACCTTTCCTTTAATTTTAATCATCATACTAATACTCCCAAAATTCGAGTATTCCATATTTCATAATTATACCTATAAAAACAGCATTGTCAATATAATTTCACAAAAAAAGGCGTAAAAATTATTTTGATGGATAGTCTGATCAATTTTTAACGAAAAATGGCTTTGATTTGCATCGGTATCTTTCACTTCATGCCCTGTGGATTATGTCTATTTATGTAGCGAGTTTTTTTTGTTGCGAGTTTTACCCCGCCTGACCCAGCAGGACCCCGCCCTTAATTTAAAAAATAATACCCTGCCGCTTTTTGCCCATGCATGAGACTCAAAAAGAGGAAGGCCTTTAAATGTGAAGGTTTGGACGGCGGTGGTAGGCTCTATCAGCAACCGGTATTAGATTGATGTCCATTATTACGGTGCCGTGCTATAATTGTAAATATGAACGAGTGATTGGATAGCTGAAATCAAAAAAACACGGTAAAAATTATGTTGCCAGTTTTTTTACGAATTTTTCAAATTCGTTATAACTTACTGATTTATAAGGCGATACTTACTTACACGAGGGGTGTTCGGATGTTCTGTAAATTCAAAGGGTTAAGATCACTCGCAACATAAGTCTATCATCTGTCGCCGATAGCTCTGCTCATAAAGGCGTTTGGTTCTTTTTTCAGTACTCAGGTCACCCTCAATTCGGAGGGCGAGCTTTAGTGTTAAAAATGCTCTTGAGTAACAGAAGAGCTATATCTATGGGAGGTCTTCCTGCTTTTTGGGATTTGGATTTCCAATACAATTTAAGACCCTTTCTGTGCCATCGTATTACAGTCTCCGGTTGCACAACGATCAATACATTTTTCCAGCCATTCCACAATCGGGAGAGAATAACCCCAAAAAAGCGGTTTCTTTTACGGATTTTAGGGCGACGGACCGATTGCTTCATGATAGCAAGTTGCTGCCGAAGGGCAAGGTTTTCAATTATAAGTCGAAAATTCAATTTGTATATCAGAATACTGATTAAAAATGTGAAAAATATTGTTTCCATAATGCTTGAGGCTCTATCAGGCACTACATGGATTGTCAATAATTTCAGCTAAGACGGATTAATGCGAAGGACAGGGTCTGCAAGGGTGTTTTTATCAACGTTATGGGGAAGAAGTTTCTCAAAATCAGTTTTCTGCCACCCCGTATTTATCTGACAATTGAAATTCCCAGTCTGACAATTTCATCTTTATCTTTGTAATGAAGAAGATTTTCTGCATATCCATTAAAATATTGAAGATGCAGATAAAAACTGAACTCATTTTCAAATGTATGCAGAGGATAACTTAAGTCCGCCTGAAACGACGATCCTTTATCCGCCCACCGGGTGTTGGTATCCAGCACAAAGCCATCGATATCTCCGGCAGTAATCTGAACATTAAAATATCCCCTGTATAAATCCAGATCTTCGTTGGTTCCATTGTTGTTATTAAAATAGGTCCATATTCTTGGGGCAATTTTGAGAAAGCTGGTATTGCCGGTGGAGAAGCCCATGATGGGTTCTATATAAAGGAAATTGGTGCTGCGGGAATCTTCCTCGTCTTTCCCGTTGGATTCATGCTTATATCCGCTTTGAAGACCAAAGGCTTTTATCCAGGGGATACCCAAATTAATTTTGGGTATCAGATAAAATAACTCAGGCTTATAACTGGTATCGTCAAAGGGGGCAGAGTCAGAGTTCAGGTCCCAGAAAGAGGTCTGTGTATATGCAGCATGAATACCGTTCAAAAAATGTGCGGTGCCGCCATTTTTTTTGGGATAATTAAAAATTTTATATTTTAGACTGATCTGGAATTTGCTTTTTTGGAGCCCCGGATCCACCCCGGCTAAGAAATACATGGGTTCGTAAGGGGACAGATACTTTACAAGCGGGTGAACAGTGGCCTGTTTTTCACCTATTGCGATTTGCTCTATTCTGTCTTTGATCGGCATTTCTTTCACTGCCATCAATACAGGGCCTGCATTGAATGCCTCCAGATAAAGGCGGATATATCCATCCATTGTTTGGGGTACTAAAAACTGGTATTCCCGCTTCATATACCCGTTTGCGGGAATCGTAAGCCCTGCATCAGTATTCAGGTCCGTGGGCATGGCTTCGATCACAATGCGTTTTTCATTTTTTTCAATTGTTACCATGATCCGGTTATCGATACCCGTATTCATTGCCTTATTATCCGGATTTTGAAAAAACAGGATAAAGCGGGCCATCTGTCCGGCCAGGACCTCAGCCTGGGGCGGGACAATGAATACTTTCATATCCTGTGCCAGCGCAGGCTGAACCATGAAAAAAGAAAAAAGACTTAGAATAACAATCAGGAAGGGTTGTTTTAATACGGTGGCCATTTGGGGATTTCCTTTTTCTAATTTTCCAGTACTGCGTTTGAAATAGACTCCTGCTGTTTGATTCTGAACATCAAGGCGTATAATACCGGCACAATAACCAGTGTCAGCAGCGTACCAAAGGTCAGACCGGAAATAATGGTAATGCTCATGCCGATATAGAAAGGGTCAGTCAAAAGGGGAAGCATTCCCAGAATCGTCGTGACAGTAGCCATCAGCACCGGCCTTAACCGGCTGACAGAAGAATCAAGGATTGCCAGAAACGGATTTTTTCCCTCTTTAATTTCAAAATCGATCTGATCCAGAAGAACCACGGCATTTTTAATCAGCATGCCGGACAAACCGATAAACCCAAGAAGGCACATAAATCCAAACGGTTCTCCTGAAATCAAGAGTCCTGTCGTGACCCCGATAATGGATAGCGGAAGGCAAAGAAAAATAATAAGGGTTTGCCGAATAGCATTAAAAAGTGTCAGAACAACAAAGACCATGGCCAGGAAAAAAAGCGGTATCATTTTAAACAAAGATGTCTGGGCATCCCCGGAAGACTCATATTCTCCGCCCCATTCAAAGGTATATCCCGATGGCAGTTTTACAGCCTCTATTTTGGGTTTCAATCGGTTGAACAAAACGCTGGCATTGCCCTGACTCGGATTACACTGGACCGTAAGGCTTTGTTTTCTGTTTTTTCGGTGAATAATGGGATCTTCCCAGACAGGCTCAACTTTTGAAACAATCTGTTCCAATGGGACGCCTGACCCGGTAACAGGACTGAATACCACAATATTGTCCATCTGGTCCACTGAATTTCGTTCATCTTCAGGGGCTTTGATCTGCATGGGAATAAGGGTGTCGTTCTCCCTGAAAAGCCCGATGGTTTTACCGGTAAAATTTATTGCAAGAGCCTCAGCAATCAATGGTCTTGTGATACCCAGCCGTCTTGCTTTTGCTTCTTTGACAATGGGTCTTAATACCATTGTTTTTTGACGAAAATTATCTTTGATTTCTGTTGCGATCGGGTCTTGATTCATGATGATCCTTGTCTGCAGGGAAAGCGCCCTGAGAACATTCGCATCCGGTCCGATGAAACGGGCCTCTATTTTAGCGCCACCGCTCGGCCCCAGAGCAAATTTTGTCAGTACAATATCTGCATCAGAAAAATTTTGGGTCAGATATTGCCTGATTTTTGGCAGCATATCATCAATCATCTGGTAGTTTTTCACTTCAACCAGGATCTGACCATAAGCCGGATTGGGCATTTGGGGTTCATAGGTCATGAGAAATCGCAGGGCACCCTGTCCGATGAAGGCAGTGGTGGCGTTCACCTGATTCAAAGAAGAAAGATAAGTATCTATTTTTTGGATATCCTTTTGAGTCTGACTGATGTGGGTGCCTTCAGGCCGCGTATAATCTATCATGAACTGCGGACGTCTGGAATTGGGGAAAAATGAGTTTTCAACAAAAGAAAATCCCAAAAAAGCGATCAAAAGAAAAAGGATTAAAAAACCAACCACAAAAAATCTATGGTTCAGGCAGGTTTTTAAAAAATGACGGTACTTCGTATAAAAAGAACCGCCATAAGGATCTTTACTGTGGCTGTTTTTGGGGTCTGGTAAAAAATTCATACAGAACAATGGGGTAAGGGTGATGGCCAGGACCCAGCTTAACCCAAGAGATATGGCCATGACATAAAACAGACTGCCTAAAAATTCACCGGTTGAATCTTTTGATGTGCCAATTGCAGCAAACGCAAGTATGGCCACAAGGGTGGCACCAAAAAGCGGCCAGGCCGTCTGCTTTACAGTTTCTATGGCAGCAGGCAGTCTTGACATGCCCTTCCGGGTTTTTACCAGAATCCCGTCAGTGACAACAATGGCATTGTCCACCAGCATTCCAAGGGCGAGGATTAACGCACCAAGGGATATCAATTGAAAACTGATGCCTAGTATCTTCATGAAAATAAATGTCCCCAATATCGTCAGCAAAAGGATGACACCCATAAGCAGACCGCTGGAAAGCCCCATGGTGAGGCAAAGAACAATAATGACAATGATAATAGCTTCAATAAGGTTAAAGATAAAGGCATTCACAGATTCGGAAACCGTGTCGGACTGGAAAGCAATGTAGCCGATTTCCATCCCGACTGGCATTTGGGTCTCCAGATCCTGAAGCTTTTTTTTGACCCCTTTTCCCATTTCAACCACATTGCCGTCAGCAACGGTGGAAATTCCCAGGCCGATTGCAGGGTGACCGTTATACTGCATTAACCATGATGCCGGATCCTGAAAACCCCGAGTGATGGTTACAATATCCTTTAGATAAATTACAGAGGTGTCATGATCACTTTTAATGAGCAGCTCTCCCAGGTCTTCCACCTTTAGAAGGCTGCCTGTGGGACTCAGGCGGATATAATCATTTTCGATGCGGACTGATCCGGCATCCACGATCTGATTCTGGTGAGTAAGGGTGGATAGAATCTCATCAACAGTGATCCCCAGCTGGGACATTCTTGAACGGGAAATTTCTATGGAAATCACTTCTGACTGCTCTCCCCATAGCTCAATACTTGCAACATTTTCGACAAGCAGCAGTTCCCGTTTTAAAAGATCTGCATAATCTTTAAGCTCTTTATATGAAAATCCGTTTCCATAAATGGCAAAAAACACCCCGTATTCATCACCAAAATCATCATTTACCTGGCTGGGGCCCGCGCCGGGAGGAAGTTTTGCCTGGGCATCAGACACTTTTCTTCTCAGCTCATCCCATACCTGAGGGATCGTCGAGGAATTGTATTGATCTTTCAGATCTGCATATACGATGGAAAGCCCTGGTCTTGAGATGGAACGGACTTCTTTTATCTGGGAGAGTTTCTGAACGGACTGCTCTATTCGGTCTGTCACTTCCTGCTCCACTTCTTTGGCAGATGCTCCGGGGTACGGGGTCATTATCAGGGCGGTCTTGATGGTAAACGTGGGAAATTCAAGCCTGCCCATATTGGTATATGCCAAAATTCCACCAGCTATAATGATCAATGTAAGAACATATGAAACCAGTTTTTTGCTCAATGCAACCTGGGTGATTTTCATTTTTAATTTCCCTGGGAATGGTTTAACAGGCAGACTTTCTGATCCTGGATCAGAAATCTGGCTCCGGCAGTGACAATGCGATCTCCGGGCTGCAGTTCTGCGGTAGCAAAAACCACGTCTTTTTTTACCCGGCCGGCTTTAATCAAAACCTTTGACACCTTGAGGGTCTGGGGGTCAATCTTCCATACACCGGCGCGGCCGTTGCTGTCGGAAAAAACGGCTGTGGAGGGCAATAAAAATTCCCAATTCTGCATATTTTCCCGGGGGTATTCAATGATTAAAGATGCTGCCATGCCGGACTGGATATCAATACCATCCGGTTTGTCCAGGGACACGATTAAAGGGAAACTCTGATTGGCCGTATCGGTTTTAAGGCCCAGTTCTTTTATGGTCGCAGGAAAGACCATATCTGGATAGGCCTCAAGGGTGCAGGAAATTTTTGTAAACACAGACCGTTTGAGCATTATCTGTTCAGGAATTGCAGTTTTAACATCCACGCTTTTAAAATCAAGCAAAGAAACAATGGGTTGATCTGTGCCAATGGTTTCATATTTTTCCACAAACCTGTTATTCACAATTCCGTCAAACGGCGCTTTTAAAACAGTGTCTTTCAGAGCATATTCACCTGCTGAAAGACTTGCTTTTAATTGCTTAATTCTTGCTTTTGCAGCATGAATGTCTTCTGTCCGTGCGCCTTTTTTTGCTTTTTCAAGTGTCTGAAACGCCGTGTCATAGGCAGCCTTGCTGTTTGTAAAATCCGCCACAGCCTGTTCATGCTGGGCATTGGTAATAAACTGGCTGCGGACAAGTTGATCAAAGCGGTTCAATTGTTTTTGATTTTTCACAAAGGTGGCGTAGCTGGCCTTTACCTGTGCTTCAAAGGCGACAATGTCTTCTTTCCTTGCTCCATTTTCCATGGCTTCTAAATCGGCTATGGCCTCTTCTAAAGATGCCTGCAGCCGGAGAACGGTCAGCTTGAAATCCCTGGGGTCTATACGAGCAATACTTTCTCCCTTTCTTACTTTTTGTCCGGTGAGCACATGAATTTCACTTAGAACACCACTGACACGGAATGCAAGCCTGGTTTCTCCTGCTGACTGGACCAGGCCAGGGAAAACCCTGGTTTCAAGGCCGGAACTTTTTTCTATGATCATTGATTTGACCGGCCGTGCCTGGTTAGAGGTAATTGTCATGCTTTCTGACGGGGTCCGGAGCCAGACGATTAATCCCACTGTCAAAAAAATCAGCCCGAAAAAGGATGAAACAGCAAGAATTTTCCGCCTGGACAATCGTTGTTTCAACATGAATCATTCCTCCTGTAAAGGGTTCCACACAGAGTATGAAATCCAGCCAAAAATTTTAAAGGCTGCCGCAAGATTTTCACCAAGCGCACTTTTGACAAAGTGGAGTTGAGTCTGATCCCAGAAAAGGCAGATGCAAAGATCCGTCGTCTGGATCTGGTTTTCAAAAATCTGTATGTTCGATGGTATGCCAGGGCCTGTTTCCGGAAGGCTCTTGAGCATATCAATGACCTGTTGTCTGTTGGATTCGGAAAATGATCTCACCTGGATCAACTCAATCGATTTCACGGTCTTTCTCCCTTTGTGTGGTTTTAACCATAGCCTTACAAAGAGTGTGCCAGAATTAAAATAGCAAAAAAATAAGGTAGTTACTAAAATGCCATCGGACAAACTATCAAATTTGGAAGTTTATCCTTTCATATTTGATAGTTTGTCCGATGTCTGTTATATTTAACAGAAAAATCTTTGTGCAACTATGGAGGGATGCATCAATGATCAATGAAAATGAGTTTTTCAGACAGGCAACTTTTCACTTGTTCAGCAGTCTGGACATCGAAATCGCCTTACAACGCCTTTTTAAATATATCAAAGCATATCTGCCTGCAGATGGCATTGTTCTTGGACTGTATGAACCGCAAGTCAATACAGGAAGGGTGCTGGCATCCATTTTCCCGGAAGATCTAAAAAAGCCGCCCGGAACCATTACGTTTCCGCCCCAATTATGGGACTGGTTTTCAAAAAAATGGAAAGAAGTGCCTGAAATACTTTGTATCAATGATATTGACACAGAGCCTCCGGAAATGAAAAAGGCCATTACCCTGATCTGGCCCCAAAATGCATCCCATCTTTTTATGGATCTTGAACTGGAAAACAAGCGTCTTGGAACCTTCACCATTTTTGTAAAAGGAAAATATCAATATAATGATTCCCATGCCAAATTGATTTCCCTGATCCATGATCCTATGACGTCGGCGATCAGTAATGTACTTAAACACCTGGAGATCCTTCGTCTTCGAGACCTGCTGGAAGATGATAATGAATACCTGAGTCGAAGGCTCCTGGAAATGACAGGCGACACCATTATTGGTGCAGACTTTGGACTGTCCAGTGTTATTGAGATGGTCAGAAAGGTCGCTCCCATGAACAGCCCGGTCCTGTTAATGGGGGAAACCGGAGTGGGCAAAGAGGTCATTGCCAACGCCATTCACAATGCGTCCGGAAGGAAAGGCCGTCCCATGATAAAAGTCAACTGTGGTGCCATTCCGGAAAGCCTTATTGACAGTGAGCTATTCGGGCATGAAAAAGGCGCTTTTACAGGAGCGATTTCCCTAAAAAGAGGGCTTTTTGAAAGAGCGGACACGGGCACCATCTTTCTGGACGAAGTCGGGGAACTGCCCTTGAGTGCCCAAGTACGGCTTTTAAGAGTCCTCCAGGAAAAAGAGATCGAACGGGTGGGTGGAACAAAGACTTTTTCTATTGATGTCAGAATTATCAGCGCCACCCATAGAAATCTTGAACAAATGGTGGAAAATGGAAAATTCCGGGAAGATCTCTGGTATCGAATCAATGTCTTTCCCATCATCATTCCACCGCTTAGACAACGGCCCGAAGACGTTCCAGCGTTGGTGACACATTTTATTGAAAAAAAATCCAAGGAATTGAAAATCAGAACGCCCTGGACTTTTTCATCCGAATACATAAAACAGCTTCAACATCATACTTGGCCCGGGAATGTCAGGGAGCTTGAAAATCTTATCGAGCGAGCGTTGATCACAGGGGAGCCCCAGAATTTGTTGTATGTCAAAAACAGAGAACATCTCCCCTGTCTTTCAGAAGAACCTGCCAAAAACAGTCTGGATCAGATTGTCCGTAATCACATCAACAGGGTACTGAAAGAAACCTGTGGGAAGATAGAAGGACCGGGTGGTGCAGCAGAATGGCTGGATATGCATCCGTCCACTCTCAGGGCGAAAATGAAAAAATTAAAAATTTTTTTTGGCAGATCCCGTATTAGCTAAAGACTATTTTGATATTGAAACTTTAAGTTAAGCGTTGACTTCTTTTTCCAGTGGTGATGAGAATTTAGAATCGACCAATGACACATTGTATTCAAAATCAATAGTCCAATATTTCTAATTTTTATGGATTTTTCAATTAGGAATTGGGAGAAGACTATGTCTATAATTCCTGAGATTTTATTCAACTCTATTAAATACAAAATATTGATTCTATAGATCAAACCGAATCTTAACTTTATGTTAAAAGTTAAGATTCGGAGAAATAGCCAAAACTCTTTATCCATAGGCCGTTTCAAGAATTAATAGCAAAAAAGAAAATCCATTCCTATTTTAAATCTTAAGTTTATATGTTAAAACACAAGAAACTTAAGATTAGAGGATATTTCCAAAATATGGAAAAAGGACAGAATTTCAACCACCCGGAAAAAGGTTCGCGTATTGAAGTTGAACCAATCAGAGAAGAAAAAGACATTAAGGCAATTTCACAATTGCTTTCTGGAAAGCCCAGAGATTTACTTCTTTTTTCTATGGGCATTAATAATGGAATTCGTGCTGGTGATTTACTAAAAATCAAAGTTGGCGATATCCGATATTTGAAACCTGGCCAGGTGCATCAAATTATCGAATCGAAAACAAAGAAAAAAAACGTCGTGCTGGTCAATAAGTCTGTACGGAAAGCCTTGGATAATTATTTATCTCAAGGCGAACATAAAGAAGATCACCACTTCCTTTTTCAAAGCCGTAAAGGTGACAATTTTTCACTCTCTGTTCAGTCTGTCCACGCACTGATTAAAAAATGGACTGCGGCAATTAATCTTAAAGGGAATTATGGAACCCACACCTTACGAAAGACCTGGGGGTATCAGCAAAGAGTTAAATATGGTGTTGGCTTTGATGTAATTGCCAAACGGTATAATCATAGTGACCCAAAAACCACAATGGTTTATCTGGGTATTAATGATAAGGAAGTCCACAGCATATTAATGAATGAAATCGGGTAAGAATCCTGCAGCAGTTCGGGGTCAGATCCCGTATGGATGCCACAAAGATACCAAGCTGGACCCGCCTATCTCCCGTTCGGGGTTGATCTGGAACACCATCAATCAATACGACACTATATATAGATATTTAAGGTTGACAAGTCACAACATGTCTGTGAAAATATCAAAAATAGAGGTATATAAGGCTATATAGAAAAGAACCCTTGAATGTCAGCAGGGATATTGTTAAAAAGAAAATACATTTTTACTTTAACTTTAAAAAAAGGAGAACATAAAAAATTGTCAATCGCCAGAAAGAACAAAACCCGTATTGAATGCGCTAACATTAAATACGGGCTTCATAAAAAAATGTAGTCTGACCGCTACTTTCTTTTTTATGACAGGCAAAACTTTAAAAGTCAACAGTTCAAAGGACTTTTTCAGCCTGAAATCTTTCCAGTAAAATTAAATTTCTTTATAATAAGGATAGTCACATGACACTCCTAATATGGCTGCGCCAGCTTACGCTCTTGATAATAGCTCTTATTGAACTACTCAAGAAATTCAGCTACGCTAAAGCCTAAAAACATCAAAGCCTTGGCGACCCTGCCAAGGCTTTGAGCAAAAAAAATGGCGGGGAATTAGGGGTAACCTCAACATCCCGACATCTATTTTTTGTCATCAACAACTGGCGTGTACCCCATCTAATTTTTATGGTTTTTGACATACTCTTGTAAGCTTTCCCGGGTGAGCATCCAGTTGCGTTTGATCTTAAAAGCTGGGATCGTTCCCCGCCGAGCCAAAATACTTAAGTAATCCTGAGAATAAGGGGATAGTTTAGCCGCTTCAGCCAGGGTAATAAAATGGATTTTGACTTCGGGTATGGCCTCCAAATATAGATAGATGGTTCGCTCCAGAGCCCGGCCGACAAAAAAAATAAAATCATCAGGTTTGCCTGAATGACCTTTGTCCAGGGTCGTGTAATAACGCTTGCGATCATTTTTTAAAATGATCGCCGGGAAATAGCCGTGCTTCATCAGGATCAGATTCATCAGCAACCGCGAGGTCCGACCGTTGCCATCTACAAATGGATGAATCCCCACCAGGTCCAGATGGGCCAAAGCCGCTTGTTCCACTGGATGGGTCTTGCTTTGTGTTAGCCTTTTTTTTGCGAATTCACACATGGCATCCGGCACCAGAAGCGGGTCCGGTGGCACATGGGTGGCCCCAGTGATTCTGACCTGAATATCCCGGTAACAGCCGACATATTTGTCATCGATTTCTTTTAATACTATGCTGTGAATTTCACGAATGTTTCTTTCCGTAATCATGGCCTGAGAGTTTGCCAGCTCTTCTACAAAGACAATGGCCTTCTTGTGATTGATGGCTTCTAAGTGTTCTTTCAGGCTTTTACTCCCGATTGTCAGACCTTCTTCCAGAACTATTTTGGTTTCTCTAAGGGTTAGGGTATTGCCTTCGATAGCATTGGAGTTATAGGTCCATTCGAGCATGAATTGTTTTTGCAGGCGTGATAGCACTACCGACGGCAGTGGTCGGAACTTGTCAATCAATCGCTTGCCCTCATCGATTCTGGCCAGTAATTTTTGAATACGATCGGATTTCATAATTTTTATAGTATCCGATCATGATGATCACGTCAAGGCAAACATGATCGGATAAGAAAATATTATATGCAAACGATCATTAAATCTTGGGTTGAGATTGATTTTATTTCCCACACTCTAATCATTTTTTGTTAGACATAAAGGACATTATGTCCAACAAAAAGTCTTGCAATATTTTGATCCCTTAAGTAAGGTTAAATGCAAATTTAAGGTCACAAATTGTGACCTTAAAAAAATCTGAAACCAGGTGGATGAAAAAATGAATCAAGATCTTGTATCCGGATCATCAAAAAAAGTTTCTGTTTTTAAAGCACTCCAACAGATCCCGGAAGAATTGTTGTGGAAAGCCAATTTTAATTCTAACAATTCTATTGAAACATATGACAAAGCCATTCATTCTTTTTTAACCTTTATCGGGATCTCTTCTCCCGAAGAATTAAGGCAAATTAATCATGGCCATGTGATCGCGTTCAAAAAATTTCTCCAGGATCAGGGGAACAGTCCACGAACAATTAATAACCGGTTGTCTGCGATTTCTTCTTTGTTTAATCATTTGATCGATAAACAGGTGGTTAAAATTAATGTGGCACAGGGCATTCGACGCATGCGGGTCAACTCCGACCGGGTTGAAGCAAAAGTATTGGCTCCGGAAGAAGTCCGGAAGATACTGGATATACCGGACCAGTTCAAGCTTCAGGGTATAAGGGACAAGGCCATCCTTAGCACGCTGTTTTTTACCGGCTGCAGAGTGTCTGAAGTCTGCAGCCTTAAAGTTAAAGATTTTTACCAGGAGCAAGGATTTTATGTTTTAGACTTCTGGGTTAAAGGCGGCAAACGAAATCGCCTGGCCATTCATAATGAGCTGCAGATTGCGCTAAGAGAATATTTGAGAATGGCCAGCCATGAAAACGATAAGGATAGTTTTTTATTTTTACCGGTTAAGCCTGCTCCAGGGGCAACGGATAAAAACAGGAAACTGAGCCGGAAGACTGTTGACTATCTGTTTAAAAAGTATGCAAAGCTGGCGGTGCTTGATGGCGTGACGCCACACTCTGCCCGGGCAACTTTCATCACCCAGGCCCTGGAGAACAACTGCCCCATTGAAGCGGTACAAAAAACCGTGGGGCATTCTCAGATTAAAACCACCCAGATGTATGACAAACGCACTGCCAAGTATCGGGAAAGTGCGAGTTTTGCGGTTAGGTATTAAACCGTTCTATATAATAAGGTAGAAAAATAAAGTTTGCTTTTTCGCTTAAAACGACCTCATTTCCACTACCCCAAATGAAATAATATTTTTATTCCAGTTTTCTGTAAAAAATGGAATTTCTATTGGGTGAAATCGCAGCTATGTTTTCATTGGCCCATACAGGGATTTTTGCAAGCTGTTATACTCCTTGTCCCTTAATGATACAGCTTGAATGCTTGAATCTTTGAAAAGTTATGAATAGTTGCAAGTATGCATAACTTTTGGGTTTGAAAAAGAATGATGTGGTTTTTAGGCCGGACTTATAGAGTCAACACCATATCATAATGGATTTCGTTTAAGATTTCGGGTAGAAAATTCGGTTGCCCGGCGGTCTCATAGAGGCCACAGACAAAGGATTCCCTCATACGGCGTCTTGCCCATTTTTCAGTTTTGATAGTTATATTTCAATTGCCTATTTACTTTATTTAAATTAAATTTTCTTTACTCCGTTATAAATTGTTGCTATTGCATGATTAAATACCGAGCCATAACACAGCCTCTGTCGTACATTATTAAAATCTTAATGATCTTCGGTAAAATTTTCGAATTTTAAATGGAATGCGGACAACCAGCAACCATGTAAGGAGAAATTAAATGGCAGATCCAAGAGCATTCATTAGTTTTGATTTTGATCATGACGAAACTGAGAAGAACCTGTTTGTAGGCCAATCAAAAAGTTCAAAGACCCCATTTTCCATTGAGGATTGGTCATCTAAATCATCATTACCTCAATCGCAATGGGAAGCACTCATCAAAGGGAAAATCAATAAATGTAATCTACTTATTGTTCTAAGTGGGCAAAAGATGGCCAGTGCTACTGGAGTATCAAAGGAAATTACAATGGCAAAAGACCAAGATGTTCCTGTTTTTGGAGTTTATGTAGATGGAGCAAATTCGTCAAGCAATTTACCTAAGGGGCTTGCTCGAAACAGAACAATTTCATGGAATTGGAACAACATTGCAAATGCAATAGATCAAATGATGAGCGAAGGCAAAAACAAATAAGGTACACTCATGAAAAAGGCATTGGTAGTAGGAATAAATAATTATTCATTATCTCCTCTTCGAGGATGTATTAATGATGCCTCCGGTCTTGCAAGCATTATTGAAACTCATGGTGATGGCTCACCGAATTTTGATGTAAGGCTTGAAACTGATGTAAAAACCAAATCTGAACTAAAAACGATGATAGCTGAGCTGTTTTCAGGTAATAGTGGCACTGTATTATTATATTTTTCAGGTCATGGTTTTTTAAATGAATTGGGTGGGTATTTAGTTACGCCAGATCATAAAGCATATGATGAAGGCATTTCAATGGATGAAGTATTAATACTGGCAAACCGGTCAAAATCTAAAGATAAAATCATTATACTTGATTGTTGCCATTCAGGTTTTTTTGGCTCACCAACTATAGGGCGTGGAGCCTCTCAATTAGATGAAGGTGTCTCAATTTTAACCGCAAGTAGAGATGATGAACCTTCAATGGAGATAAATGGACATGGAGTCTTTACTAACCTCTTATTAGATGCATTACAAGGTGGTGCAGCAGATTTAAGGGGACATATTTCTCCAGGCGGTGTTTATGCGTATATTGACCAGGCTTTAGGGGCTTGGGAACAAAGACCTGTTTTCAAAACAAACGTTACACGGTTCACATCTTTACGAACAATAACCCCACAAGTGCCTTTAGAAACATTGCGAAAAATTGTGCAATATTTCCAGGAGCCTCAGCAAGAATTCAGATTAGATCCTTCCTATGAGGATACGAATTCAAAAATAGTGAAACATACTGTCATCGAACCATATGCAAAAGATGAGAATGTTGCAATTTTTAAGATTTTACAAAAATTACAAAGTGTGGGATTGGTTGTGCCAGTTGATTCTGAATATATGTATTTTGCAGCAATGGAATCAAAGGCATGCAAGCTAACAGCATTAGGCTACCATTATTGGCGATTAGTAAAAGATAAGAGAATATGAGCGCAAATGCGAAAGCATTGCGTAACAACCGGCTACAACGCGATTATCATTTTTTCGACTCAAGGATAATTATCCCTTTGCGGATTATTCAGAGGCCGGTATTGTTATGCATACTATAAAAATTGTCCAGGGGAATATCACTCAAGCCTCAGTAGATGCAATTGTCAATGCAGCTAATTCCCAAATGCTTGGGGGTGGTGGAGTGGATGGAGCTATTCATAGAGCAGCCGGTCCAAAATTGTTGGAAGCATGTAAAAAAGTGTTAGCAAAAAACGAAATCCGGTGTCCGACCGGGGAAGCAAGAATCACTGAGGCTGGGAATCTAAAAGCAAAATATGTCATTCATACGGTGGGACCCAGATACCGCATTGACAAAAATCCTAAGAAACTTCTCACCTCAGCATATCAGAACAGTCTGGATCTGGCTATTTCCCATGGGTGTGAATCAATTGCATTTCCTGCAATTTCATGCGGGGTCTATGGTTATCCTCCACAAGAGGCTGCCATAATTTCTATTTCAGTATGCAAAAAGCCGAAGTATGAATCATTAATGAAATATTTTTACCTATTCAGTGAAGAAATGACAGCTATTTGGATAGCAGCGCTCAAACACTCATAATTAGAAATAAATCAAACTTACTGTTTGCTTTTGTGTCGATATTAACTGTTCACATCAAATAACGCTTAAGGATTGTAGTCAAGATTAATTATCCAAAGGTGGAATATTCGGCGGTCGGATTTGTCATGGATACCAAAATAATACATCACCGGAAATCTGGATTATAATTGATGCCAACCATGCAAGAATCATTGACTTTTGAGATTCGAAAAAAAGCCGCTATGTTGTGGTTTGAATGATTTTAAATGAAACGTGAACTGACAGAGAAGTATAGGTGAACTTATCTTTTTGGATGATAAGTTTATTTAAAGTAATACCGCTTGAATTAAACTCCTATTTATGTAAAAGGATCTTTATCGAAAATGAGGAATTGTTGATTTTTAAAAGATTTTCTGAAACTCAAAATTAAGGTGTTTAGAATGTGAACATTTATTTAGAAGTTTATGGAGATGTGAATGATTCTTGCGGACAATGAAACTTGCGTTGATCTGTTGAACAACGAAGCGATCGCCACAACGATAATCGGATTGTTGCGTGAGCGACCAGATAGTCCTATCACAATCGGTGTTCATGGGGACTGGGGGGCAGGAAAGTCTAGCATTCTTGAAATGATCGACGCTGGCTTTGAAACGAAAGAGAAAGTCCTTTGTCTCAAGTTCAATGGTTGGCGGTTTCAGGGGTTCGAGGATGCTAAGATCGCCCTAATTGAAGGCATTGTTACCGGTCTTATCGAAAAACGACCAGCACTGACGAAGGCAGCTGGTGCGGTCAAAAATGTCTTCAAACATATAAATTGGCTGAAGGTCGCAAAAAATGCTGGTGGTTTGGCCATGACAGCATTTACTGGTATACCGACACCAGAACTAATAAATACCACAGTTGGATCGTTAGAAAGTTTACTCTCCAATCCTGAAAAAATAGCCAATAAAGAAACCCTCTCTGCGGCGATTGATGGCGTAAAGTTAGCGCTGAATCCAACTGAAAGCAAAAATGTGTCAGTGGAGATTGAAGAATTTCGGAAGGCGTTTGATAAGCTACTTGAGGAAGCTGGTGTTGAGCAACTTGTTGTTCTGATAGATGACCTTGATAGGTGTTTGCCCGATACAGCGATCGAAACACTTGAAGCGATACGTCTCTTTGTATTCACAGCTCGTACAGCGTTTGTCGTGGCTGCCGACGAGGCAATGATCGAGTATGCAGTGCGGAAACACTTTCCCGATTTGCCAGAGACTACAGGGCCACGAGATTACGCAAGGAACTATTTGGAAAAACTGATCCAGGTACCATTTCGAATTCCAGCGTTAGGGGAAACAGAAACGCGAATCTACGTGACTCTTTTGCTGGCTGGAGCTGAGGTTGGAGAATCTGACGATGGATACGCAAAACTTATAAAAGCAGCAAAACTGAAATTGAAGCGCCCGTGGGAGAGCATACCACTCGATGCGGCAACCATCAACAAGGCTTTGGGAGAAAATGCTACCAAGGCACATAATGCCCTTATGCTCAGTGATCAAATTGGTCCTATTCTCGCTAGTGGAGCGATGGGGAATCCACGCCAAATAAAACGCTTTCTAAATACGCTTTTATTACGAAAGAAAACCGCTGAAGCGAGGGGCTTTGGAGAAGAAATCAAATTGCCGGTGCTTGCGAAACTGATGCTTGCCGAGCGATTTTTGCCAAGCCTATTTGATCAGATCGCAACCATTGCCGTGACGCATCCACAAGGTCGTTGCGTTGACTTAGTCGAGTTGGAGAAGATCGGTAGCGAGACTGATAACTTCTGTCAGCCAAAATCAGAGAAAAAAACAAAAACAGCTAAAGTGGAAACGTCTAAGACCACAGATGTGTCTCCGATAACTACAGAAACCGCCTTTCTTTCGGAATGGAAGGCGTCACAGTCCATTTTAACTTGGGCTCAAGTTCAGCCACCATTAGGAGAAATTGATTTCCGTCCCTATTTGTTTGTAACAAAAGATAAGAAGGATTATTTCGGGCCAGCGTCAATTTTGGGGCATCTTGCCGCGGTTGCCGAAAAGCTGTTTGGACCAAAGTTTTCCGTACAAGCCTTGGATTCGGAATTAAAACAATTGGCACAGCCCGAGGCAGAAAAAATATTTGAGGCAATACGAACTAAGATCATGAGTGGCGATGACTTCGATACTCAACCTGCCGGAATTGATGGAATGGTCGTGTTGGTAAAGGCGCAGCCAAGCCTGCAAAACAGGTTACTCGATTTTCTTGATGCATTACCATGTGAGAGATGTGGTGCATGGGTTGTGGGAGGATGGAAGGGGGTACTCAAGGACCCTGATTCAATCACCCGCTTTGATCGGCTGGTCGATGGTTGGTCAAAGGTCACAAACAACAGGATGTTGCAATTGGCGGCAGGGGGTGTAATCAAGACCCCGAAGGGAGGCCGATAATGGGAACGTCATCTGCATACGGAGGGCCTGGCGGAGTCACGCCCTTGGTCCCATCATGGCTCGAACCCGATGATGTGGGAGAGAAATCACCTCTTGCTGCTCCTGATAGCGAGCCGAGTGATACTCCATCGGCACCAGAACCCGAAGTCCCAACCCCACCCAATAGGCCAGAAATACCTGCACTGGGAGACTCCCAAAGATTCACCGGTTCGCGTAATAATTTTACTCGTTTTGCTCATTCTGGCGGCACTGATCGCGCAAGTTTGGGGCGCGCAGTCTCGGGTTATGTGTCTACCTCTTCGGGGGGGGCACGACAAGCTGCTCAACGCATGGGAGCATCACGGGGGGCCGGAACTCGGCTATTAAATTTTCTGACTACTGCACAATCTCAAGGTGCCACAGCAGCTTTACGAGCATTAAATCTGGAAGGGCTATCGGGGCGCCCAATCGATGAAGTCTTTCTCGGCTTGGCTGACTACATTTGCCCTAATGTAGGGACAGTTGACGAAGGCATTGCTCGTGAAGCATTCATAGAGACGATCATTGAGCTAACAACGCTTGGAGTGACCGATCTGGACGCACTCACACCCGACCAAATGCAAACGGTATTTGAGCTTTATGCCACTCATGCTATTGAAGCACGGTTATGCAATGATATAGGCACCAAAGTTATCACCGCACCGGCGGACGCGCAAACGGCAATTATAGTCCAGAATCAATTACATGATTTCATTCGCAATGCAGTGAGTGATGCACTAACGGTCTCCAGAATTGAGACTCCGGTATTGACACAGGATCTTGTTCTCTCGTTTGTCGATAAAGTATATGAGCGGGCTTTCGAAATTCTTGAGGCACTTGGTGACACGGAGGCAGACCAATGAATAGACATCTTATAGCAGGCCAATTCAACCCAGATGATCGGCTTGAGATTCCCAACTCCGTTGACGAACAAGTCACGCGACTTGACCTTATTTCGGGCAACCGATATCTCCAATATGGAATTGGTGAAGCGCTGACAAATCTTAACAGTCGTGGTATTTTCCCTTCGGAAATAGGCCTTGACCTACTCATCCTTGCTGCCCATGTACATGCAGCGGATACACGTATTTCACGGACTACACAATCGCAAGATTCATGGACTCGTGAAATTAGACTGGTTGTACCCGTTAGTGATACTGATCGATGGTCTGCCGCCACAAACACTCTAAAAAAGATATTGGATTTTTTAACCGGTGATCAATGGATTGTGGGATTCCGACAACGGCCTGAACGGTTTGCCAATATCGCCTCCTCACGAGGCATGCTGTTCCCCCCCCCATTTAACGAGATTAGTCTGTTTTCAGGTGGGCTGGACAGCTTGATAGGTGCAATTAATCTCCTTCAAGACGGTCGCATTCCGCTCCTAATTAGCCACGCAGGTGAAGGAGCTACTAGCGATGCACAAGGCTCACTCTTTGGTAAGTTGAAACAACATTATAGCGGGTCATTATTTGATCGTCTGCGGGTTTGGATGGCATTTCCGAAGGGACTGGTAAAAGGTGTCAATTCTGAAAACACAACCCGAGGACGCTCGTTTCTGTTCTTCGCAATAGGTGCTTTTGCTGGTTCCGGTCTTGGCTCGAATTTTGTTTTGCGTGTACCTGAAAATGGTCTCATCGCCCTCAACGTACCTTTAGACCCTTTGCGCCTTGGCTCAAATAGTACGAGAACGACCCACCCATTCTATATGTCGGGGTGGAATGATTTGCTATACGAGATTGGCATTGATGGTCGCGTCGAGAACCAATACTGGGACAAGACCAAAGGCGAGATGGTCGATCAATGTAAAAATGGGTTTTTATTAAAGAAGCTTGTTGCGGACTCTCTGTCGTGCTCATCCCCCACCAAAGGTAGGTGGAAAGGTCACGGCATAGAGCACTGTGGTTACTGTCTTCCATGTTTGATCCGTCGCGCTGCACTTGACGCGGCTTGGGGGCCAGGTAGCGACTCGACTGTCTATACAGTCTCTGATCTTCGAGCTCAACCGCTGAATACGAACGAGTCAATCGGCAAACAGGTTCGGTCGTTCCAAGTTGCGATTGAGCGTTTGCGCAGGAAACCGGATTTAGCGAGGTTACTAATTCACAAGCCTGGGCCACTCACCAACGAAACTTTGAAGCTCAAACAATTGGCCGATGTATATATGCGTGGCCTTAACGAAGTTGCACATCTAATCCGTGGTGTCACGACAAGATCGTGCTGATTCTGGAACATATATTATATGAACACAACAAATGGCATGGTAGATTTTCATTGCCATCTTGACTTGTACCCCGATCATCAGGCGGCTGTTCTTGAGGCTGACGAAGCTGGTGTCTACACGCTTGCCGTTACAACAACACCAAAAGCATGGGTACGTAATCACAAATTGGCTAAGAAGACACACCATGTGCGCGCTGCAATTGGTCTGCATCCTCAACTTGTCGCCGAACGCTCAGGTGAAATTTCTCTTTGGGAAACCCACCTTGCCGAAACACGGTATGTCGGTGAGGTGGGATTAGATGCAGGGCCACGTTTCTATAAATCTTTTGATTTACAAAAACAAATATTTGAACGCGTATTGCGCTGCTGTGCCGTTGCTGGCGGTAAAATCATCTCAGTGCATAGTGTTCGGGCTGCCAAGGTGGTTTTAGATCACATAGAAGCATATCTACCTCCCAGTCGCGGAAAGGTAGTTCTCCATTGGTTTACCGGCACTAAAACAGAAGCGAAACGCGCAATAGATATGGGTTGTTACTTTTCGATCAATGCGGCGATGCTTAATAATGCTCGCCATGCATCGATGGTTACTGCTATTCCTTTCGATAGGCTTCTAACAGAGACAGATGGTCCATTCACGAGGACTGCTGACCGACCTTCAAAGCCCGCTGACGTAGCTTTAGTCATTGAGGCATTGGGAGAGTTGAAAAGCCTTCCTACTACAACAATTTTAGAGAGGGTTCGGAAAAATCTGCACAATTTGTTATCATAATGCCGGCTCTATCTAATTCCCGAGAATGAATGTAACTATTGTAGATTATTTTATCTTGCAATATTCGCCATTATAGCTGTATGTATCTAATTACATGATATTTTCAATTAAAAAGGAGATTCAGAAATGGTACGAAATAAAAAGAAAACATCAACTAAAATTGCATCTCTGGCTTCTAAAACCCTTCAAGATAAAAACGCTTCAGCAACTGCCAAAAAATTGGCGGCATCAGCTTTAGCGCAAACACAAACTAATAAGCAAACTGGCAAAGAAATGGAAACATTTGCTTCAAAGATTTTAAAAAGCAATAAATACAGTGATGAAACGAAAACACTCGCAGCTACAGTTTTAGCCCAGTCCAATAAAGAACGTTAGCACAACATTTTTAATCAGAATGAAATATCTATCCGCCATTATATTTTTTGTTTCCATAATATTTAACACCAATCCGGCTAAAAGTTTCACAGACGAGATAACTCTCTTTGACTCATCATCTCAAGCAGTAGCATATATTGCCGAAGAGTTAACAATTTATTTATGGTCTGGCAACCCCGTTGCCTATCTTGAAGAGGATAATGCAGGCGGATTTCATGTTTATGGATATAATGGCAAACATCTTGGATGGTTAGTGCAGAATGTAGTTTGGAACCATAATGGCAAAGCTGTCGGAGCACTAAGAGAAGGCTTTAAAGATCCACCAAATTCTGAACCATTTAAGAGCTTTAAGCAGTTTAAACCGTTTAAAGCTTTTAAGGAGTTTGCCCCATTTCGACCAATTTTTACAAAGTCATGGTCCGATACTCCATTTAAATTGTTCCTTTTAAGGGGTGCCTCTGTTTAGGTGGTATCGAACCAATCATTACAGAGGACCACAAGGCGTTCCGCTCCCTTGTTCCCTCCTGTCAGTCGGCAACCACTGAATTCAACCGTTGACGGTGATAAAATAATATGAACAAGATTGCAGATAAATATTGGTACCACAAAATAAGTAAAGCTAACTCACTTCCACTTAGGTGCCCCTTTGCTACAGTTGAACGATGTCCTCGATATTATCAAAGCCTTTCTTTACTATCAGAAACAGGCACAACGAAGATCGATGCAGGAAAAGACTCAAAATTGCTCAAAAAATGGGAAAAATCAGAGCTGTGGCCCCAAATCAGAGAGCATGAAACGTCAGTTATCCATTCAGGAGAAAGATTATCGCAAATAAATAACTTCTGCCCGGAAGTTACATATGACAGGTATGGCCTGTTTTGTATAGATTTGGGAACATATGCAGATGAAATAGATCAGAAAATTGCGCACGAGAGATTATCGTCGTCTGGGGCAAGTCCAGACAATCCGAATTGGCTGTGGTCCTACTTTTCTGAAGGGCATTATAGTGAATGTCCTTTGTATTCAGTGATTTCCCAAAATAGTCTGGGAAATGGAAAACAACAAAATTCAATAAAAGAACCATTGTGGAGAGAGCGCTTATCGAAAATTCTTGTTGGAATCGTTGTTGCGTTAGCCGCTGCTTTGTTTAAATTTTGGTTCTCGTAAAAATTCAATCACCAACAATACCTTGCTATCCGAGCAAGCCACGTTCATCTTTATTCATTGACAAGTTTCATATAGTGTCTTTTCCCTCGTTAACCTTTTTATCAATTTGAATGGCGTTTTTCTTAAAGTTGTGACTAATTATCCCTGTCTTGAGTATTCATGCGCCGAAATTGTCATGGATATCAAAAGAATACATCATCAGAAACTGGGGATCAGGATTGATGCCAATCAGTTGTAACCTTGAATATATTTATGGCATTTGCTTTGTTGCTGAAGGTAAGATTTTTCTTTATGAAATTGAATTGTAACCCCCTGGCCGGTTAAATCATCCACTATATTTTGAAGGTTTTTAAGATTCCGGGCCAGGGCGATCCATGAAATGTCAAACAAGGTTATAGAGTATCGTTTACACGGCGTTAATAAATTAATTATCGACCTTTTTTTACATGAAGGAATGCGTATCTTCGGATTTTGGGTAGTTGTTAAAAAAGGTATAGGTTTTTTGACATTGAAGTGACTCATTGACTTTTTTTGTATTCATCTGTATTTTTATAGAATACAGAAGGAGGGATTCATGAAACCAACAACAGTGCGCATAGACGAAAACATGATAGGACGACTTGATAGTCTGGCAAAAACTCAGGATCGGCCCCGATCTTACTTAATCAACCAGGCGTTAAAACAATACGTTGAGTATGAAGAATGGTTTTGCCAGGAGGTTAAGGCCGGATTAAAAGAAGTTGAACAGGGCGAAATTGCAACAGACAGTGAGATAAAAGCCGCTTTTAAAAAGTGGGGGGTAGATGCAAGTTAAATGGACCCGAAAAGCACTTTTAAATCTGAACGAAGCAATAGATTATATTTCGACCGATAAGCCCATGACGGCAGCAGAGGTTGGAACGAAGATATGGAATGCTGCAAAAATGCTGGCCGATCACCCAGGAATCGGCAGACCGGGAAGGGTTGCCGGTACACGCGAACTTGTTATTTCAGGTCTGCCTTTTATTTTGCCGTATGCTGAGAGAAATGGTGCTATTTTTATTTTAAGAGTCCTGCACACGGCAATGAGATGGCCGGAGAGGTTCAAGGATTAATTTCTTTCCATAATTGTAACGGCTTCCTGGCCCGATTTCAAAGCACAATGTTCTCAACATATCCGGTTGGTAAACAACATTTTTAACATCCCCAAGGGGGTTTAACTTGGGGGATTACTTTTTGGCATAATTGTTTTTGTATTTTTCCAGATATTTGAATCCAGAAAATGAAAAAAGAAGGGAATGAATTTATTCAGGAAATGGTAATTTCCTCAGACATCATAAGTTCATTATCGTCAGCACTTATCATCTTCTGGCAATGATGGCACACCATATTCAATTTCTGGACATTTCCTTTAAAAAGGAATCTATTACAATGAGGGCAGCGATATGTTTTTATATTCGGACTGCTTTGGTAAAGCGGGATTTTTAGTTCTTCAATATTTAGAGTGTCCATTCATTTTCTCCATGTATATTTAACGGAAATAAATCATTCTGAACAAAATGAAAATAAGCATGGATATTTATTATTCAATCATCTTTTTAATTTCTAATTATGGTTATCTGTAGCGGCCTGATTTCATAATCGGCCCGGCTTGCACTCATAGCAAGATCCCGGCTCAAATTAATTGATTCTATCCGTGGACTCTGGCCCACATTAATTACACCTGAGCTCACATTAAATGCCTCTGGCCAAAATTAAATGCCTCCGGAACCAAATTAAGTGATTCTATAAAATCGCTAACTAAATTCATCTGGAATCATGATACCCCTTCAACTCTATCTCCAATAAAAGTTACAGCAAGCCTTTTAAATTTGACTTCGGGTTATCCCATATAATTTAATTTTAAATCTGGAATTGAAAAATTTGCCTATACCAAATATGGTATTATGGCAAAATTAAAAAAGCCCGGACTTGTAGATGAAGCGATCGGTAATTTGTTGAATTTGACTCCTGACTGATCATACCATCATTGCTCTCTATTTTAAAAAACGGTTTATTACTATTAAAATGTCATTCCAAAGTAAAACTCTATAACATTTTGATACCTTTAATTTCATTCACAACACGGCGAACGTCACCTAAGCATCATCTGCCTTTTGGATTTTTATTAGCACAATCGCAACCATTCTTCTTTTTCTCATCAGTAATTCTCTCAAGAATCAATGATTTCCCATTTTCGTTGTAGTCGTTCCTAATATCATCAACAGTATATTCAAAGCAGTAACAAATAAGTTCTTTCATTTTATATTCCTTCACTAATTAAAATTGATTCTTCGACATACAAGGTGGAAATCATCAGCATACATTTCAACAATTGATCGCCTTCATTATAGGATTTTTGTGTACACGACTCATTTCCGTGGCCCTGAATTGTGCAACCTTACCAAAATATGAATCATACTCCGCCAATGCCGAAGGTTGCAACATGAATTTGCCATTTGGCATTTCACTCAAAATTCCTTTTTCTATTACACTTTCAATGCCTTCATTCTCTTTATCAATTTTTACACCAGCAATTTCAAAGTCGATAATAACATCAGCAATGGCGTCTTTTTCAATTAATGACAACTGTTTAAATGCCTGGTGGAACTCAACGGTTCCCGTTGGCACCTCTCCGAACAACGATTTTACCACAAAGATCTCTTGTGGAACTCCTTCATGGATTAACTGAGGGTAATTTATAAAGCCGAACCGATAATAATAGATAGGCAAACCTATAAGCGCACAGCCTTTGCCGTTCATAGACTTCAATATATTTAATCCATTATTTACCATTGTCGTGCCTATTCGACATCCTTGAAATTCTGGCAATACAGATACTGGGCCAAGGCCGTACCAGTTTGTTGTACCATCGGAAATTGTGACGGGGGAAAATGCAATGTGCCCGACCACCTGCCCATCAATTTCAGTCACAAGTGATATCGTCAGAGCGTCAGCGGCACGCAGATCACTAATGATAAAATGATCAATTTGTTGACTGATCGGCTTATCCTTAAACGCCATCTTTGTTACTTCAGTAATCGTTTCAATGTCTGATGGTTTTTCATGTCTGATAATCATATTCTTATTCTATGACATTAAAACCGTCTTTCAATGGATAGCCTAACAAATTTTATATTTTGCAAGTATGGCTTTTTGGTCAGTTGAGATAGCCGTACAATTTCTCGAATAAGCATAGTAAAAATAATTATCACTCTAAAAATGTATAATATTTATCTGCATAAAAAGACGAGCATTGTGTCTATGAAAAAACGCTATTTACCTGAAAAACCCCATGAGCACTGGCGTTTCTATTGTGCCTATGAGAAAGTAAGTCAAGAAAAAACAACTCTCCTATAGTCAGAAATAGTTTTTTCGAACTTACGGTCTCCCAAATATCTTCCTATATAACAACTGTGTCCCACAAAACCTTATTTCACTTTTTGATCGACCATGTTTTATAAATGGCAAATTCAAGGCTTTTCAGTATTCCTTAGTCGCCTATCTGAGCGCTCTATCCCTGGCGATTGCTTTCACCAGAGAATGGGCTATTATAAATTATAGAAATAGAGGGGGGCTAATCGGGGGATTGAACTATTATCCTTAAGGATTGTTACAACAATAGTTGAGCTCTCTCCCTCCTCTATAAGACCGTTCATTTCCCCAACAAGGTTTCATGCGGTGCATATAGAGCTGATAAAGTCTGCTAATTGTCTTTTACATGGTTCCTCCAGGGTTGATATTTTTTACCATTTTTAAAAACACCCAGGCTTATTATTGCCAATTTTCTACAGGTCATATTCCTTGCGTTATATTCAGGATACCCTTTTTCCTTGATCAGATATTCATAGTAATCATTGATAGGATTATTCCCGCGAGTGGCAGCCAATACCCCAGACTTGTAAACACTTTTCATCATTCTACAATAACGGGGATTTTTCTTGCCGTAACTTTTCCCTCCGCTCATCTTTTCATGTTTAATCAGGCCAACATAACTTAAATAATGCCCTTTTTCAGGAAATCGATGGGGTGTTACAACCCGGGCAACTATTTTTACCGCATTAATATAACCGATACCTGGGATACTCGTTTGGTGCTTTATTTCAGGGTGTTTTCGAGATAGTTTTTTAAATTCTTTTTCATAACCTTTCTTTTCGGTTTTATAGGCTTCGATCTGTCTATCTAAACAATCCAGTACAAATTGTTCATCGTTTGAGCTCAACTTAACTTCATCTTCATAACCGGTTTTCCCACAAACTCTTAACAAGGAATATCGTTGGTTTTGTAACCGTACACCGGCTTTAATCAGATCCTCGTATCCGCTTACAAGTCTTCGAAGATAGATAAACTTATCAGTTGAGTGATATACCTCTTTCATAAGTCCGGCTTTCAACAGTCGAACCAGCTTGGTAGCATCAATTTTATCAGTTTTGGGTCCTTCGCTTAGAAGACGATTACGATATGGGTCACAAATATAAATCCTGTCAACATGGTCTTTCAATTCGGTATATAGCCATTGAGAAGTATTTGTTTCTTCAAGTGCTAAAATTTTCGTCCCATTCAAACGTAGTAAATAAAACTTTAATTCGGCAATGTCAGCGGGAACATCAAAGGCCTGAATACGGTTTAATTTTTTTGTCATACGAGCGATCGCCATGTTTGTAGCAGCCCAATCTATTGCAATATAATGGTCATAAATGGTATTTTTCATCTGGTCTCCTTTTTTGTTAATGTCTTTGTTTCGTCACTAAAACAATTAACACTTTTGAGGTGTCGCCTCAAAGGAGACCAACTTTCTCATTTTATCGGGGGATTGGAGATTGACCAATCCCCTTCGATTTTACCGATAAATATTTTCAATCCAATGCATGGCCTCAGTGTCACTGACCTTGCCAAGATAACGCTGGGTGGTGGACAGGTTAGAATGACG
>Ga0180009_10000244_pt1 | contig 80340 bp, 64 predicted proteins | sample OS_PC_MetaG_FD_123537 | JGI IMG/M metagenome (GOLD analysis project Ga0180009, IMG submission 123537) | Groundwater microbial communities from the Aspo Hard Rock Laboratory (HRL) deep subsurface site, Sweden - OS_PC_MetaG | ecosystem: Environmental > Aquatic > Deep subsurface > Groundwater... | reverse complement strand
GGCAGGAGCACGCTGATGGCCTCGAAACAGCCGCACGAGGTCATCGGGTCTTCCATCATCGAGTAGGCGTTGAACCGCTCGACGGCGTTGTGTGAGCTCTGGTACACGAACTCGTTCACACCCACCCACTGACCCTTGGCCGCATCAACGGGCGCACCTTTGACGATGGGCTGGTTGGGGCCGGTGGGGTTGATCTCGAAGGCGGCTTTGCCGTCGAGCCAGTTGTACGCACCGCACAGACCCGGCCGCTCCGGCGTGATCACACACACGTGATCCGGCGCGAAGCTCTGGCAGAGGGTGCAGCTGTAGAACGTCTCGACCGACTCGTCCGTGAGCGAGCCGATACGATCGTCGCGCTCTTTGTAGGCGCCTTGGGCCCGGTCCAACAGGGCAGATACCTCAGGCTCTTGCGTGTAGACGGTCACCTGCACCTTGTCGAAGATGCCGCCGAAGTCGGCGTGGTACCGGGCGTGGATGATCTTGCCCACATGTTCGAACCTGAACCCGGCGGCCACGGCCTTCTTGCTGATGCGCTCCCAGATGATGTCGCGCTGACCGACGTGCAGGAATCCCTCAGCTTCGTTGAGGAAGTGATGGATCTGGCGTTCGAGGATCGGCTCGAAGTCCTTCTGCATCTTGCGACCGGACACCTCGACGAGAAGGGCGAACGGTATGGTCGAACCGGCCTCGATCTCGTCGACATCGGGACCGATAAGGGTGATCTTGCCGTCTTCCACGTTCTCGGCGATCACGGTGAGCTCGGCGCCGGTGGCCTTCGGCCCGGCCAGCTCCACGTGTAGGTCTTCCTTGCGGATACGCTCACCCTCGAACGCGGGGCCGTACGCAACGGGCACCGGCACTTCCGTGATGACGATCTTGAGACCCCGCACCTCGATGGCCTTCGCCACGATCTCGGTGGCGGGGATGTTGGAGACCACGTGCTCGTAGGTGGTGACACCCGTGGGCAGGATCTGCGGGATGTCGTCCTCGGCAATCGTGGGGAAGCCGTAGTTGATGGCTCCCGCAGCCGCGGCATACTTCAGGTCGTCGACTTCGCCCAGGGCGACGACGAACGCGAAGACACGATCCTTGTTGTACTTCAGGATGCTCTTGTAGTCCCCCGGCTTCACGCCACCGAAGGCCATGGCGGCGCGGGTGGCGAAGCCGATGGAGTAGATGTGGCTGAAGATCTCGGGCCCGAAGGGCACGAGACGAGTATCCCAGCCCATCTCGACTCCACCCTCGGCCAACTGATCGGCGAAGGTGGTGCCGCGCGAGCCGCCGGCGATGAACACGTAGAGAGACTTCTGCTGCATCTCACGAGCCATGGCGACCGCGGTCTCGACGTCGGGAGCGGCACCGGTGATAGCGGCGAAGCCAGGGGCCGAGCCGTCTACGAACTCGACGCCTCGGGCACGCATGATGCTGTCGTCAGCCGCACCGAGCCAGATGCCGTCGACGGGGGCCGGGCCTACGCCCGCATACTTCAGGGCCTCGATGAGCTCGGCCAACCACAGAGCGGCCATACCTCCGTCGAGCGTCTCGCCGAGGTAGGGCAACCAGAGGTTGTCGGAGGGCACCGGCGGGAGGAGCCGCGCGGCCTCGTCGAGCACCCAACGCATGTCGTCGAGGGACTCGACCTTGTGGCCGGTGATCGCCTGGATCACGGGCAGTGCGTAGCCGGTGTTCGGGAAGAACTCCCGCTTCTGACCCGCGTCGTTGGAGGCGATGGCCTCCTCGAAGCGGCTGGTAGCAAGGTCGTAGTAGGCGCGGGCTCCGCGGGCAACGCCACCGGCTATGATCTCGCGGATACCTTCGGGTTTCCTTTTTTGCGTCATAGTGGTCATCTAGTCACTACCCCCGCCGGTCGGCCATGTCGAACAGCACTCGCTCTTGCGCCTCGTGGATGCCGAGGGCTTCGCGCTTCTTGCGGATGTGGGCCATGGAGGCCTCGAATATCCCCTGCCAATCGGAGATGAACTCGAGCTTGCCGCCGAACTGCTCCTCCCACCCGGAGGTGTGGATGTCGGTGACAGCACCGGAGGCACGCACCGGGGACTCCACCCCACCGAAGATGACGTAGGCACCGCTGCCCACGCAGTACGTGGCGATCTCGAGTGCCTTCTCGCAGTAATACTCCGGCGAGATGCCCACGGCCGGCACCTGGTCGATGTCGTCGCCCAGACCACCGGTCTCTACGATATCCGTGAGGATGGTGAGTATCCGGGTGTTGTCCACACAGCTGCCCACGTGGAGCACGGGCGGCATGCCGGTGGTCTCGCAGACCTCCGACAGCCCCGGACCGGCGTTCTCGAACATCTCGGGAGTGAGGAAGCCGTGCTTCCCGGCCGCGTGGGCCGCACATCCGGTCACGAGCACGAGTACGTCGTTCTCGATGAAGTTCTTGACCAGGTTGATGATGCCCTCGTCCTGGGTGGAGCGGGGGTTGTTGCAGCCGACGATGGCGACGGCGCCCTGGATCTTGCCGTTGATGATGTTGTCGTTCAGGGGCTGGAAACTCCCACGATACTTCCCGCCCAACATGTACCGGATGTACTCGTGGGAGAAGCCGGCGACGACGGGGCTCTTGATGTTCGGGATGTGGACTTTGGCCGCGTCGCGGTTCTCGTAGTTGTCGATCGCCATCCTGACGATGTCCTTGGCAATCTCGAGCGCCCGATCCTCGTGGAACTCCACGCGAGTGGCTCCCTCGATGTGAGCCTTCTGTGACGTGGTGACCACGTGCGTGTGGAAGTTCTTGGCCACGCCCACGAGTCCCTGGAAGACACACTGGATGTCGGTGACCATGAGCTCCACCGCGCCCGTGAGGAGCGCCAGCTCCTGGTGCAGCGAGTTGCCTGCCGGCGGTACGCCTCGGCGCATCCAGATCTCGTTCGCCGTGCAGCAGATGCCGGCCAGAGTGATGCCGGCCGCGCCCTTGCTCTTGGCGTACTCGATGATCTCGCGATCTTGGGAAGCGTCAACGATCATCTCGGAGAGTACGGGCTCGTGTCCGTGGATGATGATGTTGACGTCCTCGACGTTCAGCACGCCCAGGTTGGCCTCGCTGGTGAGCGGCCTCGGAGTGCCCCAGAGGATATCCGAGATGTCGGTGGCGAGCATGGAGCCGCCCCATCCGCTGGCCAGGCACATGCGCACGCACTGGTCCATGATGTGTTGAGCGTCCTGATCGCCACCGGCGTGGGTGCGGTGCATGGAGTCCACCACTTCGCGGTCGAACCCGCGCGGAGTGACCCCCAGCTTCTCCCACAGCTCCTGGCGCTTCTTGGGAGCGCGCTTCGCGTAGATCTGGTGCTCGTTCTGCTTGCCCCACTCGTTGAGCGCGGCCGTTGCCACTTCTACGGCAAGCTGATTGTCGTCCTTGCCCTCGACCGGGATGTCGAAGTAGCCGGCGACTGTACGCAGCTTGATGGGGTCTTTCACCCGGTAGTCCGCCGCCTCGCCCTTGCCCACCATCAGCAGGGTCTCGGCGATGGTGCGTCCGTGGTCGGCGTGCGCGGAGGCTCCGCCGGCGCAGGAGCGGATGAAGTTCCGCGCCGCGACAGTGGCCAGGTTCGCGCCGCAGACTCCGTGCTTCTGTTCCTTCTCCTTGCCCACGAAGCGGCAGGGACCCATGAAGCAGATCTTGCAGCAGGCACCTTCGGCTCCTATTGGGCACGCCGACACCTCGTCGACGCGGGAGAACATCGTGGAGATGCCCTTCTCATCGGCGATCTGGAGCATCTCCAGAGCAGCCGGATCGATCGACTTGGCGTAGTCGTTACCTTTTTTCTTCTTCTCATCAGACATGATCGTCGGGGACTCCTTTCTACTATTCGCCCTTGAGGCTGGAAATGGTCTTCCGGACCAGGGCGGCTGACTCCGGGTGGCGTAGGACGACGATGTTCGCACCGGCCACCAAGAGAGCGACGGCGGTGAGCGATTCCCACATCAGACCGCGGGTGACCAGGTCGCCCGTTCCGGGGAGCTCGTCCTCGCTCACCTTGGTCTCTTTCGCCTTCCATGCTTCCTGGCCCACCGTGGCGATGATAGGCATCTGCATCTTCGCGTCGTTCTGCGAGAGCGCCGCCAAACGATCGCGTTCGAACACTGTGTACGCGTACTCCAGACCGTATCCGAGAGCGCCTGTGGTGGGGTCCATGAGGATCGAGCCCTCGTCCAGCCCGAGTTGCGAAAGAAGAACGTTCAGCTGCTTTGCGAGGTTCACGTCCATCGGGCTGAAGGCCACGACGCTGTGTTGATAGCCCATCGCGGCCGCACCCACGGAGCGGTAGGTGTCTTCCTCGGCGTTGCCGATGACCACCTTGCTGCCGCCCAGTGCCTCGGCGACCACCTTGAGCACTTCGGGGTCGCGTTCCACGTCGCCGCACCCGACCACGATCACGGGCACGTCGACAGCGGCGACCACAGCTTTAGCCGTCGCGGCGGCGTCGGCCGCTGAGCGGTTGGCGCCGTTGGGATCGGTGCCGCGCAGGCGTAGATAGATCATGTCCGCGCCGAATTCGTCCACGACCTTCTTCGCCCAAGTCACCGCATCGCTGAACGCGCCGCCGTACACGTCGTTCAGCGTCACCGACCAGTCATCGGGGGCGATGTCCCACACCTCGAAAGCGATTCTCGGGTCGTTGGGCATCGCTCCTTCGAACGTGTGGAAGGGGAACGCCGACTCCCCACCGACGGCCACGCCGCCCACATCGATCTGACGGATCGCTCCCTTGTATGTTTCGACAGGAGCCTGAAAAGTCAACTCCATCACTCCTTTCTTCGAGCGGTCCCGCTGCCTTCGCCGCGGGAGATCAGGCGCCGGCCAGTAGTCTGGCGGCGCGCAGGGTGTTCTTGGCAAGCATCATGTTGGTGACCGATCCTACTCCTCCCGGCACGGGAGTGATGGCCTTCGCCTTCGCGGCCACCTCGTCGTAGTTCACGTCGCCCACTGTCTTGGTCTCGGCCTCGGCCAGGTCGGTACTGCAGTTCTTACAGGGGTCCTTCTTCGAACGGTTGTAGGTGCTGCACTCGGGGCACACGATGACCCTGTTGATGCCCACGTCGATCACCACCGCGCCCTCCTTCACCTGTGCCGCATTGATCAGGTTGGGGAAGCCGGCGGCCACGATGACGTAGTCAGCGGTCGTCGTGTGCTTCTCGAGGTTGCCTTTCATCGAGGTGAACACGTGACTCGTGGTGACGGTCGCGTTGCGGTTCAGCGCGAGGAAGCTGACCGGCTTCCCTACGATGTTCGAGTGGCCGACCACGCAGATCTCAGCACCCTCGAAACCGTCCTTGACGTCGATGCCCTCAGCCTTCAGATAACGCTCCATCAGTTCGATGCAGGCCGAGGGGGTGGCCGGCGGGAACGTGGGCTCGCCCAGAGCGAGTTTCCCCATGTTGTACGGGTGGAAGCAGTCGATGTCCTTGTCGACGCTGATCGAGTTGATCACCGCGGAGTCGGAGATGTGCGCCGGGAATGGGCGCAGAGGAAGAATGCCCGAGACTTTGGGATCGGCGTTCAGCGACTCCACGATCTTGATGACATCCGCTTCGGTGAGATCGGAAGAGTGAGTCTCCTCCCGGTACCCGAAGCCCATCTCGGCGCAGAACTTCTCCACGGCGCCCCGGTACATCTTGGCGCCGAAGTCGTCGCCCACGAGTAGCGTGGCGATGCCGGGCTCGATGCCCTGCGCCTTCAGCTCAGCGAGCTCACGACCCAGTTCTTCTCTGATCTCGGCCGCTATGGCCTTACCATCGATGATCTTCGCTGCCATCCCGTCTCCTTCTCCGTTGGTCGTGGCCGGATGCCGCTCGAGCGCGACTATCCGAGTTTTTCGTATGTCAGGTCCATCACGGTGGTTCGAAGAGCTGCGGTCTCGGCGAGGATCTCCTGCACCCGGTTCCAGCTGCTCGTGTTGAAATCTTGGTCTTGGATCCAGCCGATGTTGATCTTCACGTTCAGTGCGCCGCTCTGCGCGGCCGTATCGGCGAGAAGTACCGCCACACCCGCGTCGCTGACCGCGTTCACGTTACCGATCTCGGCTGCGGTCAGGCTGAGCTGCGCAACAGCCAACGCCTGCTCGGATATCGCGAGCGGCACCTTGGCGGCCTCGATGAGGGCCGCCTGCATCAGGCGGTCGCGGACTTCTGTCTGCTCCTCTGTCTCTCGGGGGAGCTTCATCGCTTCCGAGACCGCGCCGTAGACCTCGGTGTCCTTCTGCACCAACTCCTGCAACTCGGCCCTGATCGTCTCCGAGCGCGCCAGAAGGGCCTCGATGTCGCCCTGCACGTCGGCGTACTTCGCCTTGCCCACCGTCAGGCTGGCGACCATGCTCACCAAGCCCGCTCCAAGAGCACCTGCGAGTGCCGCCACACTGCCGCCGCCCGGTTCCGGGCTCGCCGTGGCCAACTTGTCGAGGAACGCCTCGATACTCCCGCCGATGTAGCCGTCTCCCATCTGCCGTACTCCCCTCTCTCTCGTAGGCAAGAAGCCGCACGAGAGGACCGTCGTAGGACGACCCTCTAGATCTCCAGGTACCGTTCGATGAGACCGCGCACCGCTCCCAGGCTGATCGCGTCCTCGGGAAGAGCGAACACGTCTTTGCCCGAGAGGTCGTTCGAGAAGAGCGCGTCGTCCTGCGGCACGACGCCTCCGAGCGGCACTGTGGTGTGCTCCATCAGCCCGTCCACGGCCACGCCCTGGGGCACCCGGCTCACCACGACGTAGCGCTCCGCCACGACGAGTCCCATCTCGTCCACGAGCTCCGATATGCGCTCCACGGTCCGCATGCCGCGCACCGACGGGTCGGTCACTATGAACATGACATCGACGTCGCGGGTGGTGTGGCGGCTTAGGTGTTCGAGGCCTCCCTCGTTGTCCATCACGACCCAGGCATACTCGCTCGCCAAGGTCTTGATGTATTCGCGCAGCAGGTTGTTGGCGTAGCAGTAGCACCCAGGGCCTTCCGGCCGGCCCATGACCAGCAGGTCGTAGCCGGCAGCCTCCTCGATCGCCTCGTGCATCTTGTATTCGATCCAGCTCTGCTTGTCCCAGCCCGTTGGGATCTCGCGCACGCCCATGAAAGCCGCCTCACGCAACCCGCCCACGGTCACCGCCGCCCGCGTTCCAAGGAGCTCTCCCAGGTTCGCGTTCGGATCGGCGTCTACCGCCAAGATCGGGGCCTGACCCATCCCCACGAGTTCGCGGATCAGAAGCGCGGCCAACGTGCTCTTGCCCGTGCCGCCCTTGCCGGCGACGGCCACTGTCTTCGTCGTCGCCATCTATCGGGCCTCGCCGACGCGCTCGGTAAGGATCTCTTCCATCCTGGGGAAGTACTTCATGTCCGTGTGGGGCAGGAACATCGCGGCTACGTAGCGGTCCATGAACATCGGGTTGTCCGACATGTCCACGTTCGTCATCGTGCGGGCGACCTGCTCGGCAGCCTTCAACATATCCTTGGAGAACGAGACCAACCTGGCTCCGAGGAGCGATCCGTTGCCTACGAAGGTGAAGATGTCCAGGTCGACTTCGGGGAAGATGCCGATAGCCTGCGCCTGCTCGATGCGAAGGTACTTGCCAAAGCCGCCGGCTACGTAGATCTGCTCGAGGTCCTTCCAGTCGAGTGCGACGCTCTCGAGAAGGGTCATGATGCCCGCGAAGATGGCGGCCTTTGCGCGCACCAGATTGTCGATGTCGGACTCGGTGATGACGATGTCGTCGCCCGTGCCCGAGTAGCGGGCCTCCACCAGGACGTACTCGTTGGACCCGTCGATGGTCCTCACCCGGTCGGATGGGAGCGAGACATCGAACCTGCCGTTCTGGGAGAGGACGCCGACCTTGAGTAACTCGGCGACCGCGTCGATGATGCCCGAGCCACAGATGCCTATGGGCATAACGTCGCTTATGGTGAGCAGAGTGGGCTCGTACGTGACCGGGTCGATGCGCACGGTCTCGACGGCGCCGTCGGTGGCCCGCATGCCGTGCTTGATGCCGCCGCCCTCGAACGCGGGCCCGGCGGAACACGACGTGGCGATGAGCCACTCGCGGTTGCCGATGACCACTTCGCCGTTGGTGCCGATGTCGATATACAACGTGATCTGTTCGGTGTCGAAGATGCCCGAGCCAAGGATGCCGGACACGATGTCGCCGCCCACGTAGCTCGCCACGCTCGGGAAGGTGTGCAGATGCACGTGCCGGCCGACCTTGATGCCGTCACCCAGGTTCACCGCACGCACCGGGGGGATGAAGTCCGCCGGAGGCACGTAGGGCGCCATCCTCAGATACTTGGGGTCGATGCCCAGCATCAGGCAGGTCATCGTGGTGTTGCCCGCGGCCACCATGTGGCTTATGCGTTCGCGCTGGATGCCGCTCTCGACCACGAGCTCGTCGACGATCTCGTTGATCGTGTCGACGATCGCCTGCTGGAGCGTCTCGCGGCCGTTGGGCTTCTGCGAGAAGACGATGCGGCTGATCACGTCGTCCCCGTAGCTGATCTGCTTGTTGTACCGGGAGGCCTGCGCCACGGTGACGCCTTCGCTGAGGTCGAGCAATTGGCCCCACACGGTCGTGGTGCCGATATCCATCACCACGGAGTAGTCCTCGCCGCAGTGGGATCCGGATTCGAGCTCGATGACCTTGGACCCGTACGACGTATCGACCACGGTCGCCGTGACCAGCCAATCCTGCTCGCGCAGGACGTGGGGCATGTTGCGGATCCAGATGGAGTCGATCGAGACGTTGCTCAGGCCGAACTCGTCTTTGAGAGCCTTCTTGAACCGGGCGAGGTCGTTCAGGTTGTCGCTCTCGCTCGGCGGGATCATCTGAACGCACAGTTTCTTCACCACCGGGTCCAACGACCAGCCCGCCACCAGCGACTCGAGCTGGGCAGGAGTGAGGAGGCGTCCCTTCCGGTCGCCGCGCATCTCACGCTCGAGGACGGCGGCGTTCCCCATCCTCGACGTCTCCGGCACGAACACCTCAAGATCGGACACGATGTGCGACTGACAGGCCAGACGGTAGCCTTCGGACCATTCGTCGTCGGACAGCTTCGCCGAGCGCTCGCACTCGACCTCACCAGAGACGATCTTCACGCGGCACTTGCCGCAGGAGCCCGAGCCTCCGCACGACGCATTTATGTGCAGATCGGCCAGCATGGCCGCGCGGAGGATGGTCTCTCCGCGCGGCACATCGGCCGCGACCACGCCACCAGGTTTGAAGGTAAGCGTGTGCCGTTCTGTCATGCGTCGGCCGTGAGGTTCGCGTGAGGAATGGGGCGACTCCTAGAAGAGGCCGACAATCGTACCGTCGACCAAGTCGATAGCCTCAGCCGCGGGCTTCTTGGGGAGACCGGGCATGGTCATCATCTTGCCGCAGACGGGCACGATGAAGCCCGCTCCAGCGGACAGTCGCACCTCGCGGACGGTAAGCCTCCAGCCCGTGGGACGGCCGATCTTGGTCTTGTCGTCCGACAGGGAAGACTGGGTCTTCGCCATGCAGATGGGAAGCCCGGAGTACCCGTTCTTGGTGAAGCGCGCGATAGCCTCTTCGGCCTCCGGAGTGTAGTCGACACCGTCGGCGCCGTAGATCTTGGTGGCTATGGCCTCGATCTTCTCCTGGATGCTCTCGTCGAGCCCGTAGAGGAACTTGAAGTCCGGAGTCTCCTCGTCGCAGATGCGCACGACTTCCTTGGCCAGTTCCACACCGCCGTCGCCGCCCTTGGCCCACACGTCGGAGAGCACGACCTTGGAGCCCATGGCCTTGACCTTCTCGTCGAGAAGCGCCACTTCACTGTCGGTGTCGTCGGGGAAGCGGTTGATGGCCACGACCACGGGGACACCGTACAGCTGCATGTTCTCCACGTGTTTCTGCAGGTTGTCGAGGCCCTTCTCCAACGCGCCCAGATCCTCGGCCTTCAGGTCGGCGAAGGCCACACCGCCGTGCGTCTTGAGCGCACGGATGGTGGCCACGAGCACCACGCAGTCGGGAGTGAGTTCCGCGTAGCGGCACTTGATGTCGAAGAACTTCTCCGCGCCGAGGTCGGCGGCGAAACCGGCTTCCGTGACGCAGTAGTCGGCCAGCTTGAGTCCGAGCTTGGTCGCCTGCACCGAGTTGCAGCCGTGGGCGATGTTGGCGAACGGACCGCCGTGAAGGATGGCCGGGGTGTTCTCGAGAGTCTGCACCAGGTTCGGCATGAGGGCGTCCTTCAGAAGGACGGCCATGGAGCCCGAGACCTTGATGTCTTTCGCGGTGACCGGGGTGCCCGACTTCGAGTAGCCCAGGATGATGCGGTCGAGACGGGCCTTCAGGTCTTCGAGGTCGGTGGCGAGACACAGGATGGCCATGACTTCGGAAGCCACGGTGATGTCGAAACGGCTCTTGCGCTCGACGCCTTCACCTTCTTGGCCCACGGTGACACTACGCAGGGCCCGATCGTTCAGGTCGACGACGCGCGGCCACACGATGTTCTCGGTGTCGATGTCGAGCTCGTTGCCATGGAACAGATGGTTGTCGAGCACCGCGGCGCACAGGTTGTGAGCGGTGGTGATGGCGTGCAGGTCGCCGGTGAAGTGAAGGTTGATGTCTTCCATCGGTACGACCTGGGCGTAGCCGCCTCCCGCCGCGCCGCCCTTGATCCCGAAGGAAGGACCGAGGGAAGGTTCCCGAAGAGTGGTCACGACGTTCTTACCGATCTTCGCCAGACCCATGGAGAGGCCCACGTTGGTGGTGGTCTTGCCTTCGCCCGCGGGCGTCGGGGTGATCGCGGTGCACAGGATCAACTTGCCGTCAGGCTTGTCGGCCAGACGATCGAACACGTCGAGGTGGATCTTCGCCTTGTACTTCCCGTACAGGTCGATCTCGTCCTCACCGAGACCAAGGTCCTTCGCCACGTCCACAATCGGCTTGAGCGTGGCTTCCTGGGCGATCTGGATATCGCTTTTCACGCCTCCCGTTCCTCCTCTGATGGGGGGTCAACCGTCCGGACGACCATTATAGTAACGACTGGCTCTAAATCAATAGCCATTGTCCCGTGCAGCGGCCCAGTTCGCCGTTTAGCGGTCGCTCTGTACCACTGGTCGCTCCGCGAGCAGGCGGCGCGCGTTCTCGGCGGCCCGCGCCATGACTTCCTTGAGGGGCAGGTCGAGCACCTCGGCAGCCCGGGCGGCGTCTTCGAACTCAGTTGCCACCGTCACGGGAAGGCCGCCGCGCCGGCCGATCTTCACACCTATCGTCTGCCCATCCATCGACACGTGGATGATCTCCCTCTCGAGCAGGTGGCGGGACTTCTCCGATCGGCGCACCCCGAACGTCGTGGATTCGCGGAAGACGAGATCGACCAGCCGCGCCTCGTGCTCCGGACGGCACAACACCGAGAGCTCCAACCCGGGCCTGTTCTTCTTCATGAACACGGGCGACCACCAGGCGTCGAGCGCTCCGGCCTGCATGAGCAGGCCGAGGAGGTGCCCGGCGATCTCGGGAGAACCGTCGTCGATGGTGGCCTCAAGCACGACGACCATCTGCGCCTCCAGCTGCTCCCCACCAGGATCCGGCGCCGTGTCCGGATTCCACCCCGGGTTCGCGGTGGTCTCGCCCAACAGCGCGCGGAGCACGTTGGGCCCGTGTTCGAGGTGGCGCGCTCCGCCCCCGAAGCCCACCCGCTCCACCACCATGGGCGGCACGCCCCGCAAAAGCCCTCCGGACTCGGTGAGCAACAGGGCGCCGGTCGGCGTGGTCACCTCACTCCGCTCGGGCCCCGCCAGCACGGGCACGCCCTTCAGGAGTTCAAGTGTGGCCGGAGCGGGCACCCCGAGCTTCCCGTGCTCGGTGTCCACGGTGCCCGACCCGAGTGGGACGGGGCCGTGAAACGCGCGATCCACCGCGAGGGCCTCGAGGAGCGCAAAGGTCCCCACCACGTCCACGATGGTATCGGCGCCACCGAGTTCGTGGAAGTGGACGGTTTCCGGCGACACGCTGTGGATGCCCCCCTCGACCTCCGCCAGCCGGCGTAGCGCCGCCAGCGAGCGTTTTCGCACCGCAGGCGACAGGGCGGTAGCCGCCTCAAGAAGACGCTCGAAGCCGGCCAGGTCGTGGGTGGGAGTGTCGGACGGCACGACCACGTCCACCCTCGTGCACCCAACACCCCGCGAGGTAGCTCGCCAGGCCTCGACCCGCACTCCCGGAAGGCCGAGAGCGTCCACTGCCTCTTCGAGGCGGCCGACAAGTCCCTCCCCGGAGTCGAGCGAGAGCAGCGCGCCGAGGAGCATGTCCCCAGAGGCCCCGGCCCACGGGTCAAAGTAGACGATGCGTGCCACCGGTCACCTCACCTTCCGATCCGGATGCGGCCGCTTCGGGATCGGCACCCGGGCCGAACCGGTCTCTCCTAGAACGCTTTGTACTCTCCCGTGGTGTGGCAGTGCGCGCAGGTAGTGGAGTTGTGGCACTGGAAGCACGGGAGCACCCCCGCCTGCGCCACAACACCCCTGTGCTGCCTGGTCCAGGGCACGTCCCCCGCTTCGAACCCCGTGTGGTGGCATTCGTTGCACAAGGTGCGGGCCGGATGACAGGTGCCGCAGGCGCCTTCGCCCACGTCTCGAGCCGTCGCGGGATGGGCGGCGGTCCAGTCTCCCTGATGTGGCATGTCGACCTTGTGACAGTCGATGCAGAAGCCGGCGTCATGACACACCGAGCACTCTTCGGGCCCGCCCAGGCCGTCGATCGCGTGCAGTGCCGCGACGGCGTCGAGGCGTTCCAGGGCGGGGAGCCAATCGGCGTCGTCGTGCGAAAGCGGCACCAGCCCGAAGTCCGGTGGGTGACACGCGTCGCACGCCCCCGGAGGAGCGCCCGCCTCGTCCTGCGAGTGGCAACCGAAGCACTTGGCCATCGTGGGCTTCACGATACCGTCCTCACGATGGGTGGGCACCAGGTGGCAGTCGGGACAGGACGCTCCGGAATCCAGATGCAGATCGTGAGTGAAGTTCGACACCAAGACGCCGTCGCGGCCCACCGACCCGTCGAACCGGCTGTGGCAGTCGGGGCACTGGGCGAAGTTTCCGGGAAGTTCGACACCCACGAGCGAGTCGCCGGTCGTGTCCTCGGTGGAGGCCGTGGTCGCGGTGGGCCCTGAATCGGTGGTCGAAGATGGAGGAACGGGATCGTCCGTAGCGGCGCGACATCCGGCGAACAGCACGAGGATGGTGGCCATCGCGGCGGTGACGGCGAACAGACTCCTCGCTCGGTTCTTCGTGTTCGCAGCCATCGGAGACCTCCGTGTACCGTGCCCGTCGGAAAAGCCGCCGCGGATCCCCGGGGCGCTCGCCGGGCAATCATAGACTCACCCGCAGCCCATCACAAGGCGACGCCCGATTGCATTCCACAGGATACCGCCATAGACTGCAGCACATGGCGCGCAGACTGCGGCGGCCCTGCCGGGCCGACGGCTTGCTCCGCCACGATTCGACGGGCGGCCCACGATCGAGGTGTGCTCGCCTTCGATGGGCGCGTCCGCGACACGGTCCGCTCGGAGGCACTTTTGGCCCACAGGCGACTCGCAGACTACATCGGCATGACCATCCGCCGCCTCCGCACAGAGCGGGAATTCACTTTGCAGGCGCTCGCCGACGAATCTGGCATCTCGAAGAGCTACCTGGGCGATATCGAGAAGGGCCGCAAGAACCCCACGACGGACGTGGTCGAGGCGGTGGCCGAGGCCCTCGGGGTCCCGGCCCGGCGCCTGCTCTATCACGCCGCCCTCGACGAGGACGACCCCCTCTTCGAGTCCGGCCAACTGACCCTCGAAGCCGATACGGAAGAGGCGCTCGAGCTGCGAGAGCTCACCCAGCTCGCCCGCCGCCTTCGCCCCGTGGACCGCCGCCTCGTGCTCGAACTCGTGCGCAGACTATCCCGCTGAACCGCGTGCACGCCGGCGAGGAGCCCGAACCTACCCCCACGCCCCCTTCCCTTTCTCGGGTGGGCACCTGGCCCGTGGCCCTGGCTGTGCTGCTCCTGGCATATGTGGTGGGTTCGGGCGTCACCGCGTTGCTCGCCGGTCTCATCGGCGACGGAGCCACGACGCCGGGATTCGGAGCCCGCTCTCTCGGCGACCCGAGGGTAGTGGCTCTGGCCATACTCGCCACGGACGCCGCGCTGCTCGCCGGTGTGTACCTGGTCGTGATCCGGCGCGGCGTCGCCGGCTGGCGAGACCTCGGGCTCCGCGCCTCGGGAACGCGAAGACCGGTTGTCGTCGGCCTCGGGTACGGCCTTTTGTTCGTCTTGGCGTCAGGATCCATCTCCCTGCTGCTCGCCGCGTTCGGCGTGCAGCAGGACCAAGCAGCCTTGTTCCCGCTGACCGACGCCGGGCCGTGGGCCCGCGCCGCTCTGGTGACGGCGGGCGTCGTCTTCGCACCTGTCGCCGAGGAGGTGTTCTTCAGGGGGTTCGTCTTCCAGGCAATGGCCGCGCGGAAGGGACTGGTGCGCGGCCTGATCTACAGCTCCATCCTGTTCGCGGCGGTGCACGGGAACGTGGCGGCGTTCCTCCCCCTCATCGCCGGTTCCGCGGTGCTCGCGTACTCCTTACACCGCACCGGGACGCTCTGGGTGCCCATCTTCGCCCACGCGTTCAACAACGCGTTCGCGTTCGCCGCACTCCTGCTCTCTTCGAGCCCCCCGCCGAGCTAGGCCCGGCGCTCGCCGAACCCGGTCCAGCCCACCGAGCTAGGCCCAGCCCATCTCCTCCAGGCGCTCGTCGGAGATGCCGTAGAAGTGGGCGATCTCGTGGATCACCGTGTCGCGCACCTCTTCGCGCACCGCCTCGGCGTCGTCACCCGCGGCGGCTTCGATCGAGCCCTGATACAGGACGATGCGATCGGGGAGGGCGGCGTACGACGAGTCCCGTTCGGTGAGAGGCACGCCCAGGTAGAGCCCGAGCAGCGACGATGGGTCTTCTCCCGCCAGCCCGACCTCTTCCAGGTCTTCTTCGCTCGGCCACTCCTCGATCACCACGTCGACGTTCTCCAGGTGCGCGAGGATCTCTTCGGGCAGGGAGTCGAGCGCCTCCGCCGCCAACTTCTCGAATCGCGCGTCATCCATCGGCGAACGCTCCCTCCTGCCGTAACGCTTCGAGGAGGGTGCTCACCGCGCGCCCCCGGTGCGAGATCTGGTCTTTGCTCTCTGGACCGGCCTCGGCGAGAGTGATGTCCCATCCGTTCGGAACGAACACCGGGTCGTAGCCGAACCCGTCGAGTCCCCTCGGGTGGTGCGTCACGGAACCGGGGAGCAGGCCTTGAGCTTCACGAAGCCCCCCCGAGGAAGGCGGGCCCGGCAGCACCAGTGCGAGTGCACACACGAACCGAGCCTCACGATCGGTGCACGCTCCCAAACGTTCCAAGAGAAGAGCCACGTTGGCTTCATCCGAGGCGTCCTCGCCGGCGAAGCGGGCGGAGCGCACACCCGGAAGCCCGCCCAGAGCCGCCACCTCGATACCCGAGTCGTCGGCCAGCACCGCCACGGCTCCGCCGAGGGCATCGAACGCCCCGTACGCCTTCAGACGCGCGTTCTCGGCGAAGGTGACACCCGTCTCTTCCGGCAGCACCACGCCAGAAGGAAGGGGCTCGACGGAGAAGCGCGATCCAAGGAGGCGGCCGAATTCACGTGTCTTCCCCGGGTTAGCGGTGGCGACGACCAACCGCAGGACGGTCCGCATCTCCGCCGAAGTGGTCATTCCGCCGCGTATATCCGGCGCACCAGATCTGTCTGAGCGGCCGATATCTCCTCGATCCCCGCCGCGGCCAGGTCGAGGAGTTGGTCGAAGGCGATCCGATCGAACGCGTCGCCCTCGGCGGTGGCCTGCACTTCGATCAGGCGTCCGCTACCGGTCATCACCACGTTCATGTCTACGTCGGCCGTCGAATCCTGCGCGTAGTCCAGGTCGAGGAACGGCATGCCTCCCACGAGCCCCACGCTCACCGCTCCCACGGAGTCCGTGAGCGGCATGGCCTTCATCATCTTCCGGTCGACCGCCCGCTTCAGCGCGAGACACAGCGCGAGGTATCCACCTGAGATCGAGGCGCACCGCGTGCCCCCATCGGCTTCGATGACGTCACAGTCGACGTACACGGTGCGCTCCCCCATGAGCGAGAGATCGGTCACCGCCCGAAGGCTGCGCCCGATCAGACGCTGGATCTCGACGGTGCGGCCACCCTGACGCCCGCTCACCGCTTCACGCGACGAGCGCTCAGACGTCGACCCCGGCAGGAGGGAGTACTCCGCTGTGAGCCACCCTCCCCCGGTCCCTCGCAACCGGCGCGGGACACCACCCGTGATACTCGCCGTGCAGAGCACACGCGTGCGGCCCAACTCGAAGAGCACGCAGCCGTCCGCCGAGCGCACGAAGTCGGGAGTGATCACCAGCGGCCGCATCTCGGCGGGCGAGCGCTCTACCACGTCTGGTCCTGAACTCATACAAGTTACCTTTCGTCTGTTGCCGCGAGCGAAGCGCGCTCCCGGGTCTCCCACAGGACGACTTCCCGTATGGGCAATTGGAGGAATCGAGCGCCCACTCTCCTGAACGACTCCGGATCCCCCGTGGAGTAGAAGCGATACCCCCCTTCGCGTCCCGCCCTGTTGCCAACGCCCTTCCGCTCGAGGATCTCTCCCACCTCTCGAGCTATCTCCTCCGCCGAGTTGACCAACGACACCTGCGGACCGAGAAGCCGTCGCAACATGGGAGTGATCAACGGGTAGTGGGTGCATCCGAGGATCACGGTGTCCACTTCGCTCGCCTTGAGGGGGCCGACGTACTGTCTCACCGCCTCTTCCACCTCCTCGGAGAACACGTCACCCTCCTGGATCAGGGGGGCAAGGCGCGGACACTCGACCGGATAGACGTTCACACCCGCGTCCAGCGACAGCAGAGCCTGCTGGTAGCTCTCCGAGCGCACCGTGGCCTCGGTAGCCATGAGGCCTACCCGTCGGGAACGAGTCTCCTGCACGGCAGCCCGGGCACCGGGCATCACCACGCCCACGATGGGTGTCTCGAACGCCGCTTGGAGCTGAGGGAGCGCGGCGGCGGCGGCCGAGTTACAGGCCACGACGATCAGCTTCACCCCCCGCTCCACGAGGAACGACACATTGCGGAAGGCGAGCGATCGCACCTCTTCGAGCGATCTCGACCCGTAGGGGAAGAAGCCCGTGTCACCCAGGTAGATGAAGTCCTCGGCGGGCAGGTTGACGAGGCACTCGTGAAGCACCGTGAGCCCCCCGACCCCAGAGTCGAAGACCCCGATCGGTCGCGAGTCGAACGTCTCGCTGTCCACGGTGCGATCAGTGCGGCCGAGGGACGCATGTTCGGGTTCGGGCTTCATGGGGCCGGATTCTATCAGAAGGCGCCGGCCCGCCTGCCGCACGACGCCTCGCGGGAAGTGAACCTGGGAGGCGGCTCTCTCCATGGTACAGTGCGCCCCATGGACACAGCCGCACACGACTGCGGGAGCGGCGCTTCGACCATCTCACGGAAGATCTCGGTGCGAGGGGCCGTGCAGGGAGTCGGGTTCCGCCCGTTCGTGCACGCGCTCGCCACCACGCTTGGCCTGTCCGGCCGGGTGTGGAACACCTCGGAAGGCGTGGAGATCGAGGTGGCAGGGCCCGCCGATCGGGTCGGAGCGTTCGAGCAGCGACTCACCGACGACGCTCCCCCGCTCGCCCTCGTCGAGTCGGTTGTGGCGACGGCCACTCCGGCGGGCTCGTGGTGCGGCTTTTCGATCGCTCCGAGCACAGGCCAAGCCGGCTCGGCTACCCTGGTGACCGCCGACGCGGCCACATGCGCCGACTGTCTCGACGAGCTCTTCGACCCTGATGACCGTCGCTTCCGGTACCCGTTCATCAATTGCACCTCGTGCGGACCACGTTTCACCATCACCAAGTCGGTGCCCTACGACCGCCCTGCCACGACCATGGCCGGCTTCACCATGTGCGCCCTCTGCTCCGCCGAATACGAGGATCCCACCAACCGCCGGTTCCACGCCCAGCCCAACGCGTGCCCCACCTGCGGGCCGACGCTCGCGTACTACCATCGCCCCGACCGCCTCCCCGACCACCTCGCCGTGGCCCAGGGACCGAGCGCGACACGGGCCGTCGCCCAGGCGCCCCGTTGGCGCGCCGAGGACGCGCTCACTCGGGCGGTGGCGGAATTGGAGCGCGGCGGCATCGTGGCGGTGAAGGGTCTCGGCGGCTACCACCTCGCCTGCGACGCCACCAGGGAAGGGAGCGTGGCCACACTGCGCGCGCGCAAGCACCGCGACGAGAAGCCCTTCGCCGTGATGGTGGACTCCCTCGAGGCGGCGGAACAGCTGTGCGTGGTCTCACCGGAAGAGGCGGCGCTCCTCACGTCTACGAGGCGTCCTGTGGTACTGCTCGAACAGCGTGACGTCCCACCCGCTCCGCCGGACGTCCCACCCGCTCCGCCGGACGTCCCACCCGCTCCGCCGGACGTGCGAGATACCCGCCCGACCGTCCGGCTCGCCCCCTCGGTGGCTCCGGGTGTGACCACGTACGGCCTGTTCCTCCCCTACACCCCGCTCCATCACCTGCTGGCGCAAGAGGTGGGCGTCCCCCTCGTCATGACTTCCGGCAATCTCAGCGACGAACCCATCGCCTACGACGACGAAGACGCGCACCGGCGGCTCGGCCCCTTGGCCGACGGGTTCCTCAGCCACGACCGGCCGATCCACATACGCACCGACGACTCGGTGGCGCGCGTGTTCCGCGGGGAGCCCTACCTGTTGCGGCGGGCGCGAGGGTGGGCGCCGTTGCCGGTGAGGTTCAACGGCTCCGATACGTCGATACTCGCGGTGGGCGGCCACCTCAAGAACACCTTCGCGATCACCCGTGGGTCGCGCGCCTTCGTCAGCCACCACATCGGCGACCTGGAGAACCTGCAGACACTGCGGTCACTCGAGGAGGCGGTCGCGCATTTCCAGGGCCTCTTCGGCCTCGAGCCCGCGCTGGTGGCCCACGACCTTCACCCGGACTACCTGTCGAGCCGCTTCGCCCGTGACTTCGCGGCTGAGCACGGACTCCCACTCCTGGCCATACGGCACCACGAAGCCCACATCGCCTCGGTGCTGGCCGATGCCGGGCACGAAGGGCCCGTGGTCGGCCTCGCGCTCGACGGGGCCGGCTACGGTGCCGATGGCACGATCTGGGGTGGAGAGGTGTTCGTGGGCGCAGCTGGATCTCTCAAGCGCGTGGGCCATCTCGACCACCTGCCTCTGCCGGGAGGAGACGCCGCCGTGCGCGAGCCCTGGCGACTCGCGATCGTGCTCTTGGACGCATGCGGCCGGGAGCCGGACGCGTCGCTCCCCGGAGGCGGCGACCTCCTCGAGCGGCCGTGGGAGCTGGTGCTCCAGGCGGCACGAGCCGGGCTGAACACGCCGTTGACGTCGTCGGCGGGACGCCTCTTCGACGCGATCTCGGCGCTCCTCGGCATCCGTCACGAGGTGAGCTACGAGGGGCAGGCGGCCATCATGCTGGAGACCGCGGCCCGACGGTGGTTCTCGCGCAACGGCCTCCCCGAGCCTGATCGGCGGCCCCGCTGGCTCCACGACGACGGGGCAGGCTGGATCACGGCGGCCGCAGCGCACGCAGCGCCCGACTCGCCCGACTGGGATAGCGATGCTCCGATGACCCTCCTTCCGCTCCAACCGTATGCGCGAGCCCTCCTCGCAGACGTGGCCGGGGGCAGGTCGCGAGAGGAGACCGCCGCGGCGTTCCATCACGCCCTCGCCTGGGTCTTCGCCCTCGTGGCCGAGCGAACCGCGGCGGACCACTCACTCGACACCGTGGCCCTCAGCGGCGGAGTGTTCCAGAACATCCTCTTCGCCGACCTCCTGGCGACGCGTCTGGAGCACACGGGCCTTCGGGTTCTTCGACACCGCAATGTCCCAACGAACGACGGGGGCATCTGTCTCGGACAAGCCGAGACCGCGGCGGCGGCCCTTCGCTCTGGGAGTCTCGGACCTGGAGTAGCGCCGTGAGCCTACGGATCGCCGACGAGACGCCCCTCGCCCCCCTCACGACCCTCGGCATCGGAGGCCCCGCCCGCCACTTCGTGACGGCCGACGATGAGCCGACGCTGGTTGCCGCGCTCGAGTGGGCGCGCGACCGGGGGCTGCCCGTCTATCTCCTCGGGGGAGGGTCGAACGTGGTCGTGGGTGACGACGGCGTCGACGGCCTCGTAGTCCACATGGCGCCGCGCGGGATCAGGTTCCGTCGCGAAGGGGACTTCACCTGCCTGACGGCCGGCGCGGGCGAGACCTGGGACCCCCTCGTGACTGAGGCGGTGCGCCGCGGCGAAGCCGGCGTCGAGTGCCTGGCGGGCATCCCGGGTTCCGTCGGCGCGACTCCGGTGCAGAACGTCGGCGCATACGGCCAGGAGGCGGCCGACACGGTTCTCACGGTGCGCGTGCTCGATACCGCCACCCTGCGGACCACCGACCTCCCTTCGGCCGCCTGCGGGTTCGGGTATCGCGACTCCGTCTTGCGGCGGGAACCAGGCAGGATGGTGGTCCTGGCCGTGACCTTCGCGCTCACTCCCGGTGGAGGCCCGAAGGTGGAGTACGACGAGTTGCGCGGTGAACTCGGCTGGTCGGAGGTCGACGCGCCCGCGGTCCCGCCCTCGTTGGACGAAGTGCGAGAGGCTGTGCTCCGGCTGCGTCGGAGAAAGTCGATGCTGCTCGACCCGGCCGACGAGAACCACAGGAGCGCCGGCTCCTTCTTCACGAACCCGGTGGTCGCCACAGCCGCCGCGGCGCGCCTGAAGGAGCGTCTGCGTGCCGAAGGCGTACCCGGCGCCGAGAGTATGCCCGCCCACGCCGCCGGTTCCGGCCTCGTCAAGCTCTCCGCGGCCTGGTTGATCGAACGGGCCGGAATCGCCCGAGGCTATCGGCAAGGTCGCGTCGGAGTCTCAACCAGGCACGTCCTGGCCCTGGTGAACCTGGGGGGAGCTACGGCGGCCGAACTGATGACACTTGCGGCCTACGTCCGAGGCTCCGTGCACGACCGCTTCGGGATCTCGCTCGATATGGAGCCGGTGTGCTGGGGTTGCCCCAAGGTCTGGTGACGCCGCCCGCTACGCGTATAATCGGCTCCATGCGATTCGTGGACGAATTCAGAGACGCCGCCGCCGCTGAGGCGGTCCTGGCCCAACTGCACGCAGTCCGTCTGCCCGAGCCGGCCACCTTCATGGAAGTCTGTGGGAGCCACACCATGGCGGTGTCCCGGTTCGGAATACGCTCGTTGCTCCCCGAGCAGCTGCGGTTGGTCTCTGGGCCAGGCTGCCCTGTGTGCGTGACGCCGCTCCGCAACATCGACCACGCCATCGCCCTCTCCCGCCTCCCCCACGTCATCATCGCCACGTTCGGCGACCTGATACGGGTGCCCGGGTCGCAGACGAGCCTAGAGCAAGCCCGGGCCGCGGGCAGTGACGTGCGGGTGGTCTACTCCACGCTGGACGCCCTCGAACTCGCTCGGAGCCGACCCGAGCATCAGGTGGTATTCCTGGGCATCGGCTTCGAGACCACGGCACCCACAGTGGCTGCGGCGCTCCTGCAGGCGCACGAGGAGCACCTTCAGAACTTCTCGGTGCTCTCCGACCACAAGGTCATGCCGCCGCCCATGCGTGCTCTGATGGAGGCCCCCGACGTGCACGTGAGGGGCTTCATCTGCCCCGGACACGTGAGCACTGTGATCGGGTCTGGGGCTTACCGCTTCCTCGCTGAGGAGTACGGCGCCTCCTCCGTGGTCGCCGGGTTCGAGCCTCTCGATATCCTGCACGCCCTCCTCCTCCTCGCCCGCCAGGCGGCGGAAGGTCGGGCCGCGGTGGAGAACGCCTACGGGCGCGCCGTCACGGAAGAGGGCAACCCTGCAGCCAGAGCCCTACTCGCACGCATGTTCGAGCCGTGTGATGCCGCCTGGCGCGGCTTCGGAGTGATCCCTGGGAGCGGGCTCGCCATCCGGGGGGAGTTCGCCCACCTGGACGCGGCCAAGCGGTTCGACGTGCAGGTGCCCGACGCCGAGGACGACCCGGCCTGCCGTTGCCCCGACGTTCTCCGCGGCATCGTGGTGCCCACCGAGTGCGCGCTCTTCGCCCGGCGCTGCACACCGGAGGCTCCCAAGGGAGCCTGTATGGTGTCTTCGGAGGGCACCTGCGCCGCCTACTACCGGTACGAGCGAAGACGTCTGCCGATCGCAGGCGCCGCGGGTCCGGCCGACGAAGGGATCACCAGTGAGCGCTGAAGAGCGGGTGCTCCTCGCTCACGGCGGCGGCGGTTCGCTCTCTGCACGCCTCGTGCGGGACGTGTTCCTTCCCGCGTTCGACAACCCCGAACTCAGGAGACTCGGCGACTCGGCCCTCATCGACCTGGGCACAGGCCGCTTCGCCTTCACCACCGACGCGTACGTGGTTTCGCCGCGGTTCTTCCCCGGTGGCGACATTGGCACCCTGGCTGTGGCCGGCACGGTGAACGACCTCGCCGTGGTAGGAGCCGTGCCTCGCTATCTCTCCTGTTCCTTCGTGCTCGAAGAAGGCCTGCCCTTAGACGACCTGCGCCGCATCGCGGCCTCCATGGCCGCCACCGCGGCCGAGGCAGGAGTCGTGCTCGTCACCGGCGACACCAAGGTGGTGGAACGCGGCGGAGCCGACGGCCTTTTCATCACGACCGCCGGCCTCGGCGCGATGCGCGAGGAGCTCCCGGCCGGTTGGGGTGAACCTCGGGCGGGAGACATAGTCCTGGTGAACGGCACCCTCGGCGACCACGGCATGGCTGTCATGTCGGCGCGCGAGGGCCTGCGCTTCGACAGCCCCATCCAGAGCGACTGCGCCCCCCTCAACGGATTGATAACCGCGCTCTTCGACGCCGGCGTCAAGCTCCGCTTCCTGCGCGACGCCACCCGCGGTGGCCTCGCGGCCGTCACCAACGAGCTGGCCGCCGGCCGTGACTGGGGTGTCGCGTTGTCCACCAAGGCGCTCCCGGTCTCCCCAGCGGTGCGCTCGCTATGCGAGATCCTCGGCATCGACCCGCTCTTCGTGGCCAACGAGGGCAAGGTGGTCGTCGTGGTGGCGCCGGAGGACGAGGCACGGGCGCTCGATGTGATGCGCGGCCACCCCTACGGGGCCCGGGCGGCCGCCATCGGCGCTGTCGAAGCGGGACTCGGTGGCCTCGTGACCCTGGACACCGAGCTGGGAGGGCGGCGGATACTCGACATGCCGCTCGGCGAGCAGCTTCCCCGGATCTGCTGAAGCCGTGCACGAGATGACACTGGCCGCCGGGGTGGTCACCGAGGTCGAGCGCTGTCTGGGAGACTTCAAGCCCGGGGCATCCGTGGTCTCTGTGACCCTGCAGGTAGGAAAGTTGAGAGCCGTCGTGCCCGACGCCCTCACCTTCTGTTTCGAGGTGGTGAGCCAGGGGACGCCTGTGGAGGGCGCGCGCCTGATCATAGAGCAGATACCCGTGCGTGTTCGATGCGCCCCGTGCGCGAGCGAATGGACGGTGACCGAGGTGGAGTTCATGTGCCCTGTATGCGAGGGCCCGGTGGAGGTACTCCAGGGCAAGGAGCTCCTCCTCAGAGCCATAGAGATCGACGACGGGACGGAGTGAGCCACCGATGGACTACTCGCACAGACGGCACACCAGAGACACCGGACGTTTCCCGTGCGCCGCAGGCCGGTCCACCGGAATGAGGTATCACAAGGGTGGTCACGGAGCCGGGGGCACTTCGGGAGGAGAGCGCGGCCCGCACGAGGTAGAACTACACCAGAACCTGCTCGCCGCCAACGATCGGCACGCACAGGTCATCCGCGGACTCCTGCGTGCTCACGGCGTCTTCTCGGCGAACCTGATGAGTTCGCCAGGTGCTGGGAAGACGGCATTGCTCGAGGCCACCCTCAAGCGCGGATTGGACGGCTTTGTGATGGGGGTGATCGAAGGCGACATCGAGACCACGGCGGACGCGGACCGCATCGCCCCCTTCGGCATCCAGGTGGTTCAGGTGAACACCGGCCCCTTCGGCGGCGATTGTCACCTCGCGGCGCCGCTGGTGGCGGGAGCCATCCACCAGCTCGACCTTCATTCTCTCGACGTGCTCGTCGTAGAGAACGTGGGCAACCTGGTGTGCCCGGCCGAGTTCGACATCGGCGAGGACGCCAAGGTGGTGCTCCTGTCGGTGACCGAGGGGGAAGACAAGCCCCTCAAGTACCCTCTCATGTTCCACGAGGCGTCCCTGGCCCTGGTGACCAAGACCGACCTCCTACCCCACCTCGACGTCGATCTCGGCACGATACTCGCCAACATCAGGCGGGTGAACCCGTCGGCCCGGATCATCCCGCTATCCGCCCGCACTGGGGACGGCCTCGACGAATGGATCACCTGGCTCGTAGACGGCGCCAAGAAGGCCCGCACCGCGCAGACCGACGACTGATCCCCTCGGGGGCGTTGCGCCGTCCTTCGCCGGGTCCGGCTCGAGAGCTATCCGAAGGCAAATCCGGATCGCGCCCTGTTACGCGAGCGGCTCGGCAGCGTGGGCATCTTCCTTCACGACCCCTTCGCGCGGAGGTCGACCGAGCGCCCTCCCCACGGCATCGTTGACCTCCGCGCCGATCAGGACCGCGAGCCCCATCAGGTACATCCAGAACAAAATCACGATGACCGTGCCGATCGCTCCGTAGGTGAACCACTTCAACTCGAAGAGGTTGAGCCCGATGAACCACGAGAATCCCAGGGACGATCCGATGACCGCCACGACCGCGAAGAAGCTTCCCGGCAGCACGTGCATCGCCCTCTGAGGAGTGTTTGGCGCAAAGTAGTAGATCACCGCGAGGCCGATGGTCAGGAACACCACAACGGCCGGCCAGCGCACCGCGGTCCACACCGCGTGTACGGCCCACTCCACTCCGAGGAGACGACCTAGCGTCTCACCGAAACTCGGGCCCAGGAGCACGAGCGTCACGCCCACCGGTATGAAGAGGGCGGTCATGAAGGTCATGGCCACCGCGAGGAGTCGCCTCCGCTGCCAGGAGCGCGTCTCCCGGATACTGTAGGCCCGGTTGATGGCCTTGATGAGCACGGCGAAGGAGCTCGACCCGCCCCAGAGCGTGAGCAGCACACCCACAGACAGCAGGGTGGAACTGCCGGCATCGAGCTGATCGACGATGTTGTCGCGCACGATCTCGTACAGACGGCTCTCCGGAGTCACCAGCAGTTCGAGCCCGTGAAGCGTGCGTTCGATCACCTGGCCCTTACCGGGCAGATGAGGCACCAGGGCCCGCAAGAACAGCAAGAAGGGAAAGAGTGAGAGCAGACCGTAGTACGCGATCTGAGCAGACATGCCGAGACAATCGTCTTCCACCGTGCCCCAGAAGACCCTCTTCGGTACCGCCAGCAGGCGGCTGCGCAGAGTTGGCTCGAGCGGAGTCTCAGTCGCCGACACGGAGTCCGGGAAAGAGACTGGAGTAGCTCTCGACGACGGTGTTGAGGCGGGTGACAAGGCCTTTCGAGCGGAGAGCATCGAGTATCTCGCGCAGCTCTTCGGAGCCTAGGTCCGTACGCGCACGCAGCACGCCGATCGAGATGTGTCGCGCTTCAGACATGGCACTCAAGACACGTGACTCGTCTGCGCTCAGAGAAGGCAGCGACTGGGCGGACCCCTCGGCGGGAATCGCGGATCGGACTCCGCTACGCGCCACCGGAGCGTCTGTGGCGTGCCCGGTGACATCCATGGGAGTCCTGTCGTCCTGTGACGGTACCGTGGCCATGACACACCCCCTACGTGCTTGGCTCGCGCAGGCGCCGAGCCCGCCCTCTGGTCACGTCATGCCCGCTGAACCCCAGACGCAAACCAGGTGGTGATGTTCTCCGGAAGCCCGGCACCGGGCTTCCGGAGCTTATCGATCCTACGAGGCCGCCGCCAGGTTCGCCGCCACGAAGTCCCAGTCGACGAGTTCCGTCAAGTAGGTCTCGATGTACTTGGGGCGGGCGTTCCGGTAGTCCACGTAGTAGGCGTGTTCCCACACGTCCATGGTCAGGAGCGCGACCTGGCCGTGTTTCAGCGGCAGGTCGGCGTTCGCGGTCTGGGTGATCTTCAGCGCGCCGCCCTCGAGCACCAACCATGCCCATCCTGATCCGAACAGAGTGGCTCCCGCCTTGCTGAACTGCTCCTTGAAGGAATCGAACGACCCGAAATCGCGCTCGATCATCGCCGCGAGGTCTCCAGCGGGCGAACCCCCGCCCCCCGGCTTCATGCATTTCCAGTAGAAGGAGTGATTCCATACCTGTGCGGCGTTGTTGAACACGCCTCCTTCGGCTGCGGCGATGATGTCCTCGAGGGTCTTATCGGCGAGTTCTGTGTTCTCCACAAGAGCATTAAGGTTGGTCACGTAAGCATTGTGGTGTTTGCCGTGGTGGAACTCCAGAGTCTCGGCGCTCACGTGTGGTTCGAGGGCGTCCTTTGCGTACGGGAGATCGGGCAGCGTGAATGCCATCGTCGTCGTGTCTCCTTCCGGATCGTTCTCCCGCGTCGCCGCGGGCCTGTGGTGTGCGCACGGGGAGTAGCCTCCCGAGTCGAGCGCGGTGCTCCCATGGGTACCCTGCGCCTGAGGCCCTCCAAACCACCATCGGTTCTTTCTTGGTAAGCTTCAGGTGCGGCGCACGGCTGCTCACAAGGGTACATGCGCAAGGACGGAGTTTGTGAGAGTACGACCACAGGGAACAGGTGCAGGCACGACGGGAACGCCTCGTCACACACAGACACGAGGAGGCAGTCATGCCCTTGAACGGAAGGCGCATCGTCATCTTGGCGGCGCAGGAGTATGAAGACCTTGAGCTCTGGTACCCGAAGCTGCGCCTGCAGGAGGCCGGAGCCAACGTGATAGTGGCCGGCCTCGGGGGGGCTAGCTACTCCTCGAAGCATGGGTATCCGGTGGAACCCGACGCCGTGATCGACGATCTCGACCCCTCAGAATACGACGGGGTGATCGTGCCCGGCGGATGGGCTCCGGATGCGCTGCGACGGTCAGAAGCGGTCAAGAGCTTCGTGGCGTCGATGGATGAAGCCGGCGGCCTGGTCGCCGCGATCTGTCACGGCGGCTGGGTGTTGGCCTCCGCCGGAGTGGCATCCGGCCGCAGGGTCACATCGTCTCCCGCGATCCGCGACGACCTCTCGAACGCCGGCGCCGAGTGGGTTGATGCTGCTGTGGTCGTGGACCGCAACCTCGTCACCTCGCGCCGGCCTGCCGACCTCCCCGCCTTCATGCCCGCCGTCATCGCGATCCTCGCCGAGAAGGGCAAGCTTGCTACCGCCGTGCCGGACGCTCGTCTACTGGTCGACGGCGACCTCATCAGCATCTCGATGTCGGCTGAATCCCTCGAGTACATGCTCGACATGCTCAACCGCATGCCCGCGGCCAAGGGCTACCGGGAACGAATCCCTCTCGCCGACCATGACGTCATCGCGATCGTGCGCGACTTTGCGACCCACTCAGACCCACGCGGCCAACTCGAGGTGGATGCTTCTCAGATCGTCGACGTGAGCCCTGCCGGTGACGGTTGGAGAGTCCAGGGCAACCTACGCGCCCTCACCGTACTCGAAGGAGCCGACGTGCCCGGCATCGCCAAAATGTGACGTCAATCCCAGGCTCGGGATCGAAGAACGATCCCCTCGACAAGGTTACGTACCGCCTCGTCGAGGTCGCCGTCGCCCAACTCTAGCTGCTCCTGCTCGGCGACGGCCTGCAGCATGCCGCGGAGGGCGGCGATACTCGAATGCCACAGCACGTTGTCGAAGCGGAAGTTCTCCGGAGTGAGCGAGAGGAGTTCGCGATAGCGGCGGTGTCGGCGCAAGAACTGCTCGGTCAACCGGAAGCTCACAGACAGCGCATCGGTGAACAAGGCATCGCTGAAGTCGTCTTCATCCACGGTTCCTCCTTCCCAGATACGTGAAAGCCCCTCCCAAAGGGAGAGGCCTTCACGCAAGCAGCCCTGTAAGCCGGATTCTGTCGAGGGTAGCCATCCATCTGCGACACACGTTACCGTGCGCCTGTTGCAGCCAACCCGGGGGCATCGGACGAGCAGCCCTCGAACGCCCCCCTATTCGGCCTTGCACCAGGTGGGGTTTGCCTGGCCGTCGTGTCACCACGACGCCGGTGCGCTCTTACCGCACCATTTCACCGTTGCAGCCGATCAAGGCGGACCCTGACCAACGTGCTGTGTAATTTCTGTGGCACTTTCCCGCGGGTCTCCCCGGCTGGACGTTATCCAGCACCCTGCTCTATGGTGTCCGGACTTTCCTCGACGGACGGGGTGCCGTCGCCGGCACTCCTCCGCCGCGACTACCCGGGCTACGATTCGAGTATACCATCGTGAAAAGAGAGCGCCGCAGGTGGACGCCGGTCGCGGTGAGTGACGCGAGCACACCTGTGGGCCGTCGACTCGAGCGGCTGCCACCGATGGGACGGCGGCGGCGAGCGGCCGGCAGTGGGAGGTCAGGCGTCGCGGTCGAGCGGGAAGAAACAGGCGGCTTGGTGGCCCGGGCCGTGGTCGGTCCTGGGCGGCACCTGCTGGGAGCAGATCGCCTTCGCCCGGAAGCAACGAGGGTGGAACACGCAGCCCGAGGGCGGATTGCTCGGGCTCGGCACGTCTCCCTCGAGCACCCGATGTTCGCGCTTCTTCTGCACCGCGGGGTCGGGGATCGGGATCGCCAGGAGGAGTCCGTGGGTGTACGGGTGCACCGGGTGAGCGTAGAGCTCTTCGCTCGAGGCGATCTCCATGATCTTGCCGAGGTACATCACCGCCACCCTGTCGGAGATGTGCTTGACCACCGAGAGGTTGTGCGCAATGAAGAGGTAGGCGAGACCGAGCTCCTTCTGCAGCAGGTCGAACAGATTGAGGATCTGCGCCTGGATCGACACGTCGAGCGCCGACACCGGCTCGTCGCAGATGATCAGCTTCGGATTCAGCGCGAGCGCGCGGGCCAGGCCGATGCGCTGGCGCTGACCGCCCGAGAACTGGTGCGGGTAGCGGTTGGTGAACGACGGGTTCAGCCCGACCAGGTCGAGGAGTTCCCGCACCCGCTCCTTCCGCTCGGCTCTCGTGCCGAGGTGGTGGATCACCAGTGGCTCCGCCACGATGGTGCCCACGGTCATGCGCGGGTTCAAGGAGGCATACGGGTCCTGGAAGACAATCTGCATGTCGCGGCGCATCGCGGCCATCTCGTCGCGCTTCAGGGTGGTCAGCTCAGTGCCCTCGAAGCGCACCGAGCCGGATGTGGGCCGGTGCAACTGAAGGATACAGCGACCGGTGGTGGTCTTCCCGCATCCGGACTCCCCAACCAATCCGAGGGTCTCTCCCTCGTCGATGTGAAAACTCACGCCCTCTACTGCGTGCACCATCCCCACGGTACGCTGGATAACGACCCCTGAGGTGATCGGGAACCTCTTCACCAAGTCGGTCACCTGGAGCAACGGACCGTCCGACGACGTCCCTGCCGGCGTCCGCAGCTGATCGAGCAGAGTCTGGGCGCTCACCGCTCCTCCCTCGAGACGCGCGGGTACCAGCACGAGGATTCGTGGCCGGTGCCGCCATCGTACGGCTTGAGTGAAGGCTCGATGGTGCGACACTTCTCCGCCATATACCGACATCGCGGGTGGAAGCTGCAACCCGTGGGCAGGTTCACCAGGTCGGGCGGCAGACCCGGGATACTGGCCAGCCGCGCACGGCTCGTGGCGTCGAGGCGGGGCACCGAGGCCAAGAGCGCCTCGGTGTAGGGATGCTGTGGGTTGGCGAAGAGCTCGTCGGTGGTGGCCTTCTCGACGATCTTGCCGGCGTACATCACCACGATGTCGTCGCTTACCCCCGCCACCACACCCAGATCGTGTGTGATCAGCAGAATGGACATGCCGAACCTGTCCTGAAGTCGCTCGAGCAGGTCGAGGATCTGCGCCTGGATGGTCACGTCGAGCGCGGTGGTAGGTTCATCGGCGATGAGAAGCTTCGGTTCGCAGGCCAAGGCCATCGCGATCATGACCCGCTGCCGCATGCCGCCCGAGAACTGGTGCGGGTAGTCGCGGAGTCGCCGGCGCGGGTCGGGCAGACCCACCGCTTCGAGAAGTTCCACGGACCGATCGTCGGCCTCCGCCTTCGAGAGACCCATATGCAATCGCATGCCTTCCCCAAGCTGCTTCCCGATCCGGAGCACAGGGTTGAGCGACGTCATCGGGTCCTGGAAGATCACCGAGATATCGTTCCCCCGCACCTTCCGCACCTCGCGCTCTGGGAGCGGAACGAGGTCGCGTCCCTCGAAGACCACCGCGCCGTCCACGATCTTCCCGGGCGGATCGGGAATGAGCTTGATGAGCGACATGGCCCCTACGGTCTTGCCGCAGCCGCTCTCCCCCACGATCCCCATGGTGCTGCCACGGGCAAGCGTGTAGCTGATACCGTCGACGGCCCGCACGACGCCCTCCCGTGTGAAGAAGTGCGTCTTCAGGTCGCGGACCTCCAGCAGGGGCTGGGTCACGTGGTCTCCTTAGTCTTCGGGTCGATGGCGTCCCTGAACCCGTCGCCCACGAAGTTGAACGCCAGCACCGTGATCCCGATGAACAGGCCAGGGAGGATGATGAGCCACGGATGTGACCTCAACGCCTTCCACCCCTCGGAAGCCAGCGTGCCCCACGATGCGTCGGGAGCAGATATCCCGAGGCCCAGGAACGACAGAGTCGCTTCCCCGATGATCATGCCCGGCACTTCCAGGAACATGGCGACAACGATGATGCCGAGCGTGTTGGGCATCAGGTGGCGGAACACGATGCGCCGCCGACGCGCCCCCAGCGCCCTCGCGGCTTCCACGTACTCACTCTGCTTGAGCGTGAGTATCTGCCCTCGCACGAGGCGTGACGGCGTGAGCCACGACACGATCGCCAGGGCCAAGAGCATGGGGACGATCCCCGCTCCCAAGATCACCAGCAAGATGATGGCGAAAGGCAGGTACGGGAGACCGTAGAGGATATCGACGAACCGCATCATGATGTCGTCCGTCTTCCCGCCGACGAACCCGGAGATCGATCCGTACAGCACACCCACCACGAGCACGATGCCCGTCGCCGCGAAGGCCACCAGCAGAGACACCCGACCGCCCAGAGCCATGCGCACGAAGAGGTCGCGCCCGAACATGTCCGTGCCGAACCAGTGTGCCGCTGTGGGGAGAAGATGAGCCCGGGAGTAGTCGATCTCGTCGAACGGATACGGCCGGAGATAGGGGCCGACAGTGGCATACGCGATCATCAGCACGAGTATCGTGAACGCCGCCATCGCCGCGCGGTTGCGCGAGAAGCGCCGCACCACGTCGCCCCACAGGGTGGTCTGCTTCAGGACGAGGGGTTCCCCCGCGTCGATCAGTTCAGCGTCCGTGACGCCGGTCGGTTCGGTCGATTCTTTCGATCCGGGCGCCGGCATCTACTCGTACCGTATCCGCGGGTCGAGGAACCCGTAGACCACGTCTACGACCAAGTTGGCCACGATCACCACAGAGGACAACAGCACCGCCGTGCCCATCACCACGGAATAGTCCCGATTCGACACGCTCGTGACAAAGTACTTCCCGAGCCCGGGGATGGAGAATATGTACTCGGTGAGGAAGGAGCCGGTGATGACGAACCCAAGCAACGGTCCCGCCTGCGTCACCACCGGGATGAGAGAGTTGCGCAGCACGTGGCGGATCACCACCGTGTGGTACGGCAGACCTTTCGCCATGGCGGTGCGCACGTAGTCCTGCTGGAGCGTCTCCAACATGCTGCCCCGAGTGAGTCGGGCGAAGTAGGCGGAAAGCGCCGTTCCGAGCGTGATGGTGGGCAGCACCCAGTGCCGCCACGTCTCCCATCGAGAGGTCGGGAACCACCCCAGTCTGAGCGCGAAGTAGTAAATGAGAACAGGGCCTATGATGAAGGTAGGTATAGCCCAACCGATAGTGGCGTAGAACATGGCCGCGTAGTCGAGCCACGTGTTGTGCTTGAGGGCGGAGATGATGCCGGCTGGTATCCCCATGACGACCGCGAGGCCGAAAGCCAACATCCCAAGATGGATCGAGACGGGGAACGCGTCTCCAATGACGTCGACGACCGTACGACCCTTCTGGGTCATCGACACCCCGAAATCACCTTGCGCCGCATGCCAGACATAGCGGACGTACTGCTCGAGCCACGACTTGTCCAGACCGTACTTGGCGTTCATGTTCGCGAGTATTGCTTCCGGGATGCCCTTTTCACGCGTAAAGGGCCCCCCGGGTATCCCCTTCATGAGAAGGAACGTGAAGAGGACGACCACCAGAAGCACCGGGATCGTCCACAGGACGCGCCGGGCGATGAACTTGACCAAGAGGCGCTCTCCTTGCCTTTCGTGACTGGTTCGCTGGAGCCGAATCCATCAAGCAACGCGCGACTTCAAGCCGAGCCACGCGCGGTCGTTCAGGGAGTTAGCCTACCACACGGCGCTGGAGGTCTGCCGCTCCCCGCGGGGGAGCAAAGGACCAGCGGCGGCCTTACGGCCGCCGCCGGTATGCATCAGTCACACGCGATGAACAGCGCGCTACTTCTTGAGAACTACTTCTTGAGGATCTGCACGGTCCAGAAGTTGGTGGTCTCCCCGATAACGCTCGGCTCGTAGCCCGTTACGTGGTCGGCGACCAGTTCCTGATTCACGTACCAGTAGAGAGGAGCGATCGGCACCTCTTCCTGCAGGATCTTCTCCATGTCGGCGTAGAGATCCCAGCGCGCCTGGTCGTCAGCAGCTTCGAGAGAAGCCCCGAGAGCCGCGTCGTAGTCGGCGTTGCCCCAGCGGGTGTAGTTGTTACCGCTGTCGGTGCGGAAGAGCTCGAGCATGTTGTAAGCATCGAGATAGTCGATGACCCAGCCCATGCGGTACACCATGACGTCGTCGTTGTTCTGCACGAAGTCGAGGTACTGCGCCCACTCCATGTTCTTCAAGGTGGTGTTCACCCCGATCGCTTTCCACTGCGACTGGATAGCCGTAGCGATCGCGGCGTGGCTCTCGCTGGTGTTGTAGTAGATCACGATCTCGGGGAGTCCGGCGCCCTCGGGATATCCGGCCTCTGCCAGCAGGGCCTTCGCGCCTTCTACGTCGGCAGTGGGGGATCCCATGCCCTGCTTGATCGTGTCGTAGCCTGCCATGCTATTGGGGATGAAGTCCACCGCCGGGAGCTGGCCACCCTTGGTGATGTTGTCCACGATCGACTGACGGTCGATCGCCAACGACAGCGCCTTACGCACCTTGGCATCGTCCAACGGGGGCTTCTTGGTGTTGAAGCCGAAGTAGTACGTACCGGTGAGCGGCACGACGCGGTACTGCGGGAGAGTCTTCAGACGGTCGATGTCGGCGGCCGGAAGGGCCTTCTGAACATCGATCTCTCCGGCTTCGAACGCCGCCACGCCGGTGGTCTCCTCGGCGATCATGACCATCTTGACGTTCTCGAGGGTGACTGTGTCGGCTTCGCGCCAGTCCGCCCGCTTGGTGAGCAGGATGTCGGAGTCGTGGTTCCAGGTGTCGAGCAGGTACGGGCCGTTGGTGACGATGTTCGCGGGCTCCGTCCAGGCGTCGCCGCCGGCATCCACCGTCGCCTTGTGGATCGGGAAGTAAGCTTGGTGGGCCATCATCGGCACGAACCACGGAGTCGGGGACACCAGGGTGACCACGAGTTTGGCCGGGTCGGTGGCGTCGATGCCCAAGTCTTCCATGGTGCCTTCACCGGAGTTGAATGCCTCGGCTCCTACGATGAAGTAGAGCATGTAGGCGTAGTCGGCGGCGGTCTCGGGATCGAGGATACGCACCCAGGATTCCTTGAAGTCGGCCGACGTCACCGTGTCACCGTTGGTCCAAGTGTCGGTGCCGCGAAGGTTGAAGGTGTAGACGAGGCCATCGTCGGAGACGTCCCAAGACTCTGCCACACCGGGGAAGACCTCACCAACAGGGTCGATGTGAACCAACCCTTCGAAGATGTTGTTGATGACCATGGACGACGTCGTGTCCGTTGCTAGGTTCGGATCCAGGCTCGGCGGCTCCGAGGTGATGTTGATGGTGAGGGTCTGGTCTTCGGCCAGATCACCAGCGGCAACAGTCGTGTCAGTGCCACCTGCCGCTGTGGTGGTCGTCGTGTCCCCACATCCCACCGCCACCACGCCGAACATCGCCGTCAAGGCGATCACCAGCATGGCGACTACCCAAGTGCGCTTCCATCCGTCCAAGATATCTTCCTCCTCTTCTCGACAACACTTCATGATTCGTGAAACAACGGCCTCGCGGCCGCCTCCTGCCCGAAGGCCTCTGCGTGTGCCGAAGCCTTCGCGGTCAGACCAAGAACCCAAGAGCGATCGTCACCACGAAGAACGCGATAGCCGTACCGATAGTGAGACGATCGAGGTTCTTCTGCACGACACCCGTGCCCCCAACAGACTGCAGCCCTCCACCGAACGCCCCAGAGAGGCCGGCGTCCTTCCCCGAGTGCAGGAAGATAAGCACGAGGACGGCTACTCCCAGCAGGGTGTCCAGCAAAGCAAGCACATATACCACGCGAGTCACTCCTTCTGATGCCCGAAGACCGCCTTAGCGGCGAACCCGAGAAGATTACCACACGCGCACCAGGCTTCCGGGCTTTGGAACGGACTGTGGCAGCAGTGCCACGGCAGCGATCACCCCGCGACCGTACCCACCCATAGGTATAAGACGAGTGAGCACCAATGGAAGTTGGCAGGCGCCTCAGCCGGAGTTGACAGGTTCCTCAACCCGGCCGAATAGCGATCGCCCCGTTCGCCACCACAAGCCCCCAAGGAGCCGGCGCGACCAGGGGGCACCGGTTGCCGGCTCAGAGGTTCTCGGGGCGGTAGTGGACCTCGTCGTACAGCGACATCGGAGTCAGCCCCATCATCCACTTCTCCCAGTACGGATCGTCGGCAAGGCGACGGGGCACCCACGAAGCGAGGATCGACACTCGTTCCTGCACGTCCGTGCCGGGATCGAGTGTGCGCGAGGCGATGATACGCGGCGAGCCGAGCGGATACCCGGCTTCATCGGCAACGGTGTCTTGCGTGAGTGTCCAGACTCCCAGCCCGCCGATGAAGATGCCCAGCGACATCGCCGCTACAAGCGCCGCCGCGGCGAACGCGGAGCGAGGGGCCACGGGCCCCGCCTCTCCCTCCGACCTCTCCTTCATCATCGAAGCCAGGCGGGCGGCTAGTTCCTGCTCTCGCCCTCGAGCGGACGCGTTCCGGCGGCGCCCGTGCCTCGTTCCCGAAACGACCACCTGAGTGCTGAATCCCTCAGCGTGCAGGACGGCGCCGGTGCGCTGGGCGAACGACTGGAAGCTCCGACAGGAGGCACAGCCGGCGAGATGGCGCGCCGCCCTGGCTCGCTCGAGATCGTTGGCCTCGTGGTCAACGATGAGGGACAGCAGCGACCTGACTTCGGAGCACGACGAAGCGAGCGAGCCACCGCCTGCTCCATGGCCTTCACGTGTTCCTCGCAACCACATCCCGCCTCACGACTCCAGTATCGACCGGCCCGCGCCGGAATCCGCGGCCGAACCCTCGAGGTAACGTGCGTGCACCTGCGCGCGCGCCTGGTAGATGCGCCACTTCACGGTGGAGAGCGTCGCGTCTACGATCTCGGCGATCTCCTTGTAGGAGAACCCGTGCACGTCGCGCAAGATCAAGGCCGACCGCAGGTCGACATCAAGAGTCGCGATGCAGGACCACAGTAACTCCGTCTCCTCGACACCATACTCGGGGGGATCGACCACGATGGACGCCGCGGACACCCGCTCCAGCGGCACTCGTTCTACCTCGTGCCGTCGGAGGAAGTCGATGCCCTGGTTCTTCGCGATCCGGAAGAGCCAGGTGGTGAACTTCGACTTCGCTGCGAAACCGGGAAGCCCCCGGGCCATGCGCATGAAGACCTCTTGCGTCAGGTCTTCGGCGTCGGCCTCGTCGGATACCATCCGCGCGAGATAGCCCTGGATGGGACCCCAATACATGCGGACGAGGGTCTCGAGCGCTCGTTCTTCACCGCGAGCGGCCCTGCCGATCAGTCTCGCCGAGGGTTGCTCCACCCGCCGATCCTTCCTCTTGCAGGTTCCGACGACTCCAGCATACAGGAAGTTAGTCTACGTTCGCCCAGCCGAGGTCCCCGGCACGCAGAGAGGTTCGCCCGTCATCTCCGGCGGCACCTCAAGGCCGAGGAGGCAAAGCACGGTGGGCGCGACGTCTGCGAGGCCCGCACCCTCGCGAAGTGTGACCCCGTCCTCCAGGCACACCAGGCGCACCGGGTTCGTCGTATGGGCCGTCTCGGGAGCGCCGCTGACCGGGTTGATCATCCGCTCCGCATTGCCATGATCGGCGGTCACGAAGATGCGTGCTCCGAACGGGGCGAGGGCTTCGATCACCACGCCGAGACACGTATCCACATGCTCGGCCGCCTCGATGGTAGCTCCAAGATCGCCGGTGTGACCCACCATGTCGAGGTTCGCGAAGTTCAGGACCACGAAGTCGGGTCGCTCGGTCTCGAATGCTTCCTTGAACGCCTCCGCCACCTTGTACGCGCTCATGGCCGGCCGCTGGTCGTACGTAGCGATGTCGGTGGGCGATGGGATCAAACGCCGGGTCTCCCCTGGGAACGGCTCCTCGCGCCCCCCGTTGAAGAAGAAGGTGACGTGAGCATACTTCTCGGTCTCAGCGATGTGCAGCTGGCGAAGCCCCGCATCGGAGAGCACTTCAGCCAGAACCCGCAGCGGGGGCTTGTCGGCGAACGCCACCGGGATCTCGAACTCGGCGTCGTACTCGGTCATGCCCACGAAGTGCACCCGCGGCGGGGCGCCTCCGCGGTCGAAGCCCTCGAATGCGTCGTCGATGAACGCCTGGGTGAGCTCCCGAGCCCGATCGGGCCGGAAGTTGAAGAACACCACCGTGTCGCCGTCGCGCACTCGGGAACGCGGGTCGCGACTGGTGATCGTGGGCTCGATGAACTCGTCGGTGACCCCCGCCTCGTACGACGCCGCAACAGCCTCGGCCGCGGAACCGGCGGAACCGACGGAGCCGGCGGTGGACCCTGCCCCGTGCACCAGAGCGTCGTACGCCAGCTTCACGCGCGGCCAGCGAAAGTCCCGGTCCATGGCGTAGTAGCGCCCTACCACAGTCGCGATCTCTCCCAGACCGGCGCCGGCCAAGAAGCGCTCGAGGTCGGCTATGAAGACGGCCCCGGCGTTCGGCGATGTATCCCGGCCGTCCATGAACGTGTGCACGAACACCCGCTCGACGAAGTGCGACTTCGCGAGTTCCACCAGCGCGTGCAGATGCTCGATCGCTGAGTGGACGCCTCCGTCGGAGAGGAGCCCCATCAAGTGCACCGAGCCGTTCGTCGAGGCGGCGGCGGTCATGGCATCGCCGAGGACCTCGTTGTCGAAGAAGGAACCGTCGGCGATCGCGTGGTTGATACGAGACAGGTCTTGGAACAGCACACGACCGCAGCCCAGCGTGAAATGACCCACCTCCGAATTACCCATGACGCCCTCGGGCAGGCCCACGGCACATCCGCTGGCCTCGAGAAGCACCCAGGGGTAGTGTCCAAGCAGTCCGTCGATCACAGGGGTCCGGGCCAAGGAGATCGCGTTGCCGGGGCCTGGCTCCGCATACCCCCAGCCGTCGAGAACGATCAGCGCGACCGGTCGCCTCCCCGCGGGCGCCGCTTCTGCACCGGCGTCACCGGTGCTCTCGGCGGCATCGGGGACCCGCGCCGTCATGGGCTAGGCGACCGCGATCTCGACGAGACGCGCGAATGACTCCACGTCGAGACTGGCGCCCCCCACGAGGCCTCCGTCGATGTCCGGCTGCGCCATCAACTCAGCGAAGTTGTCGGGCTTGACACTGCCGCCGTAGAGTATCCGGACGTACTCGGCCTCTTCGGCACCCACGATCTCGGCCAGCCGGCGGCGGATGAGAGCACACGCCTCCTGCGCCATCTGCGGCGTCGCGGTGCGGCCCGTGCCGATCGCCCAGACGGGCTCGTAGGCAACGACCAGCTCGGAACACCCGCCTGCGCTGAGCTCCCCGAGGCCTTTCGCCACCTGGCTCGTCAGTCGTTCCTCGGTGAGGTCGGCGTCGCGTTCTTGTTCGGACTCACCCACGCAGAGGATCGCGCGGAGACCGTGATCGATCGTCGCCCGCACCTTCCGCGCCACAGCCTGATCGGTCTCGCCGAACAGCTGCCGCCGCTCCGAATGCCCGATGATCGCCCAGCCCACACCCAGGTCCGCCAGCATGCCCGGCGCGATCTCGCCCGTGAAGGCGCCCTGCTCCTCCCAGAAGATGTTCTGAGCGGCGACCTCCACGGAGGAACCTTCAGCGGCGGTGACCGCCGCGGCGAGGCCCGTGAAGGGAGGCGCCACGAGCACCTCGACGCCCACCGGAATCCCGATGCGACTCGCGAGCGCGCTCACAAAGGCTGCGCCCTCCGAGGGCGTCTTGTACATCTTCCAGTTCCCGGCGACCACCGGGATGCGTGCGGTCACACCTGCCTCCTAGAGATCGGCCAACGCCGCCACGCCGGGTAGGACGCCACCCTCGACGAACTCGAGTGCGGCCCCACCGCCCGTGGAGACGTGGTCCATTCGATGCTCCAACCCGAACGTGCGAAGTGCGGCCACCGAATCGCCACCGCCCACGACAGTGAGACCGTCGGCCTCGGCCATGGCCTGCGCGATCGCACCCGTGCCGTGAGCGAAGGGCTCCATCTCGAACACGCCCATAGGGCCGTTCCAGAAGACCTCGCCGGCCTCCGCTATCTTCTCGGCGTAGTGCGCCGCGGTTCGTGGGCCGATGTCGAGGCCCATCCAACCTTCGGGTATCTCTTCCACAGACACGACCTTCGACGCAGCCTCAGCCTTGAACTCGTCGGCCACAACGACATCGGTGGGGAGTACGAGTTCGCACCGACTCTCGGCGGCGATGCCCAGGAGGCGCCGCGCGACTTCGATGCCCTCCGGCCCTTCCACCTTGGAAGAGCCGACGGAGAGGCCACGGGCCAGCAAGAACGTGAAGCACATGGCTCCGCCCACGAGCAGGGAATCGGCCAGCTCGAGGAACCGCTCGATCACGGCGATCTTGTCGCTCACCTTGGCGCCTCCGAGTACCACGACGAACGGCCTTCGCGGCGCCGCGAGCAGAGAGCCCAGGGTGTGCAGTTCGCGCTCCAGCAGCATGCCCGCCACCGACGGCACGTGCTCGGTGATGCCCACCGTGGTGGCGTGCGCCCTATGGCTTACCCCGAAAGCGTCGTTGACGAAGATGTCGGTGAAGCGCGCCATCTCGGCGGCCAGCTTCGGATCGTTGGCCTTCTCCCGGGGGTCGAAGCGAGAGTTCTCCAAGAGCATGATCTCGCCCGGCTCCAACTGATCGACGGCCTCTTCCACCGCCGGGCCCGATAGCTCGTCCATCTTCCGCACCGGCATCCTCAGAACGTGGGCAAGATGGGCAGCCACCGGATCGAGCCGGTACTTCTCGGGAGACCCCTGCTCCGGCCGGCCCAGATGAGACACGAGCACGATGCGCGCACCCCGCTTGCGCAGATGCTCGATCGTGGGGAGCGCCGCGGTTATGCGGGTGTCATCCGCCACACGGCCGGCGTAGAGCGGAACGTTGAAGTCCACACGCACGAGTACGCGTTTGCCCGTGACATCGACGTTCCGGAGGGTCTGCTTCGGCATGCCTGCCCCTCTAGAAGAGCCTGCCCGAGAGATCGACCATCCTGTTGCTGAAGCCCCACTCGTTGTCGTACCAGGAGACCACCTTAACCTGCCGCCCCATCACCATGGTGAGCTCGGCGTCGAACACCGACGAGTGGGGGTTGCCGATGATGTCGGTGCTCACGACCGGGTCCTCGGTGTACTGCAGAATGCCGGCAAGCGGGCCGTCGGCCGCCGCCTTGACCGCGGCGTTCACCTCGGCCACCGTGACTTCGCGCCCGAGGGTGACGGAGAGATCGACCACCGACCCGTCCGGCACCGGCACTCGCATGGCGAAGCCGTCCAACTTGCCCTTGAGTTCCGGGAGCACGAGGGCGATGGCGCGGGCGGCACCGGTGCTGGTGGGGATGATGGACATGGCCGCGGCGCGGGCCCGGCGCAGGTCTTTGTGGGGCAGATCGAGGATCATCTGGTCGTTCGTGTAGGCGTGGATCGTGGTCATGAAGCCCTGCTCGATGCCGAAGCTGTCAAGCAGCACCTTCGCCACCGGAGCCAGGCAGTTAGTGGTGCAGGATGCGTTGGAGATGATGTGGTGTTGAGCCGGGTCGTAGTCGCCATCGTTCACGCCTACGACCACGGTGAGGTCCGGGTCCTTGGCCGGGGCGCTGATCAGCACCTTCTTGGCTCCAGCCGCCAGGTGCTTGGCCGCACCGTCGCGGTCGGTGAAGAAGCCCGTGCACTCGATGACCACGTCCACTCCCAACTCCGCCCATGGCAATTGAGCCGGGTCACGCTGCGACAGCACTTTGAAGGAGTCGCCCTCGATGGTGATGCCGTCGCCCTCCACACACACGTCCCCGGGCCACACGCCGTGGATGCTGTCGTACTTGAGAAGATGCGCCAGAGTCGGCGCGTCGGTGAGGTCGTTCACAGCGATGATGTCGATGTCGGCGCCACGACGGCGGGCTGCACGAAGATAGTTACGCCCGATCCGCCCAAACCCGTTGATTCCGACGCGCACGCTCATACCCGGCAGCTCCTTTGCCCGTTGTCAGACCGGCTGGATTCTACCATACCCCCCTGGCGCTCCCGGAATCCGCGCCCGGTCGAGGAAGCTTCCGCGCGTCGAAGCTACGTGCCGGAATCCAGGCCGGAATCCAGGCCGGAATCCAGGCTCAGCGCTCCTTGATATTCGCAGCCTACTTGTCGGAATCGAGGCCCGGTGCGCCCTCGTCTACGGCGGCCTTGACCAGTCGGCGGAAGCGGTGGTTCAGCGCCGACCGGCTCAACCCGCCAGGCGCCGCTTCCGCAAGGTCGGTGAGGCTCAGATAGGGATGCTCCCTGCGCAGTCCGGCGGCCTCACGCAGGGCCGCGGGCATGGTCTCCAGCAGGCCGATCTCGTCGAGGAACTCCACGGCCCGCAGCTGCCGCGTGACCGCATCACTCGTGCGGCGGGTGTTGGCCTCGTCCCAGTTGGCCAGCCGGTTCGCGCGCGCCCGCACGTCCTTGACCACCGACTGCTCCTCCACTTCGAGAGCCGCTTCGGGCGCTCCGGCGAAGGCGAGCAGAGCCGCCACCTCGTCGCCGGTCTTGAGGTAGACCACATGCGTCCCGCGTCTCACGTAGACCCCGGGAGAATAGCCCAGGGTCGCGAGCAGGCGGGCCAGGTCGGCGGCGAAGGCCTCGTGCGGGCTCAGGATCTCGAGATGGGCGTCGCGCGTGGGAGGATTCACCGACCCGGAGCCGACCAGACAGCCCCGGATGAAAGCGCTGCGACAACACCGGCCGCGCAGCAACCGCTGCGATATGCCGGGCTCCAGTCGAAAACTGTCGCTCAGGATGCCGAGCTCGTTGAGTGATTGCAGCACGGCGGGACTACCCGTCAGGTGCACCTCGTAGAGGAGCCTACGTTTGAACCGGGGCTCACGCCGGGTCAACAGTTGAGCCTCCGCTCCAAAGCTCTTGAAATACGAGTACACCAGTTGCGCGGCCGGACGCAGGGGCGTAGAGAGCTGGAGTCCGTAGCGCGCTTCCTCGTCCCCCGATCCGCCCCTGATGCTGAAGGTGCCCGTGGCTCGAACCAACGCGGCCACTTCCGCGGCCCGACAGCACGACCTTCCCGTCTCCATGCGCATGAGCTCTTCCCGCACCCGCAGTGAGAAGCTCACCGTGCTCACTGCCGACGCACCCTCGCCATCGACGCCAAGCACGCCGCAAGGATGTCGGGATCGTGACGGGCGTGGTCGGTGATGTGCAAGAGGTCGCGACGGATCACCGGCACTCCTTCGATCCGCTCCACATCGGCCGGTGGGTTCCGGACGTCTCCCACCGCGGCGGACGATGCCTCTGCGGATGCCGCTGCGGCTCCGGTCGGCTCCGGCCACCTGAGCGGCTCGGCTCCCTCTTCGTCGTATCGCTCGAGAAGCCCCGTGGGCACCGGAGTGGAGTTCACGAGCACCGCGTCAAGCACGCCTCGGCCGAGATGCCCGATGAGCGCACGCAGATGGTCGGGTCCGCTGAACGCCGCGGTCTCGCCCGGCTGGGTCATCACGTTGGCCACGTACACGATGGGCGCGTCGGCGGCGGCCAAGGCCTCGATCAGGCCCCCCGCCAGCAGGTTGGGCACCACGCTAGTGAACAGGCTCCCCGGCCCCAGCACCACGATGTCGGCCTGCGCGATGCGCTCCAGGGCCAGCGGAAGGGCGACGGCGCCCTCCGGCTCGAGCCACACCCGCTGCACCGAGACCGGCGAGCGCCCGATGAGGGATTCCCCCACGAGGTGGCGACCATCGCTGAGAAGTGCGTGCAGGCGCACGTCGGAGGTGGTGCTGGGCAGTACCGTGCCGCGGATCGCCAGGACCTTGCTCGACTCTTTGATCGCCCGGTCGAAGTCACCGGTGACCTCGGTCAGCGCGGCGAGGAAGAGGTTACCGAAGCTGTGGCCCGCCAACGCCCCCGCCTTGAAGCGGTACGAGAAGAGGGCGCTCAACAGTGATTCATCGTCAGCGAGGGCAACCAGGCAGTTACGTATGTCGCCCGGCGGGAGCACGCCCAGTTCCGCGCGCAGGCGACCCGACGAACCCCCGTCGTCGGCCACCGTCACGATGGCGGTGAGGTGGGGCGTGAGACGCTTCAGCCCGCGCAGCAAAGCGGACAGACCCGAGCCGCCACCGATGGCCACCACTCGGGGCGACTGCGCGCCGAACGGCGTGTGCACGTTGGCCGCGCCCGAAGTCGCCGTGACCGTCACCGCTGCCTCAGCCGGTACGTTCTACATCACGGTGCCGGACGCGGGTCTCCACCGTCGAGTCCTTGGAGAGCGAAGCGGCCAGGACCTCGGCGAGCGCCACAGACCGATGCCTCCCCCCCGTGCAGCCCAAGGCCACCACCAACTGCGTCTTCTGCTCCGCCACGTAGGCCGGGGCAAGGTACGAGATGAGCGCCGCCGCCCGCTCGATGAAGCCGTGCGACTCCGGTCGGGCCACCACGTAATCGCGCACCGCAGGGTCCAGTCCCGTGAGCGGACGCAGCTCTTCCACCCAGTGCGGGTTGGGGAGGAAGCGTACGTCGAGCACCATGTCCGCCTCGATCGGTAGGCCGAACTTGAAACCGAACGACAGGAACGTGATCAACACCTTGTCGGCGAGCTCGTCGGCGAACAGAGTCTCCTGAAGGCGCGTGCGCAGCTCGTGCACGTTGAGCGACGTAGTGTCGATCACCACGTCCGCACGCTCGCGCAGGGGCGCGAGGATACGCCGCTCTTCCGCGATCCCCGTGTGCACGGGCCTGTCGTGGGCCGTGGGATGCGGGCGTCTCGTCGACTGGTAGCGGGCCACCAAGGCATCGTCCGACGCTTCGAGGAACACGATATGGGGTTGGATGCCCCGTTCCGCCATCTCGTCGAGCGCGGCCATCAACTCCACGAAGTACTGCGCCCCCCGCGCGTCGAACACCACCGCCAGACGATCGACCCGGCTCCCCTCCAGAGAGAAGAGGTCGACCACACGGTCGAGCATCTGCGGCGGGAGGTTGTCGATGCAGAAGAACCCCATGTCCTCGAACGTGGCCACGGCCTGAGATTTCCCCGCGCCCGAGAGGCCGGTGATCACCGTGAGGTGGAGCTCGCGTCCTTTGGTCATGTCATCGACCCTTCCATCGAGAGCAAGAGCGGCTTCCAAGCGTCGCCGAAACCGTAGTGACCGAGCGAACCGTCGCTCCTGACGACACGGTGGCAGGGCACGACGACGGCGATGGGGTTCGTCGCCATGACCGTACCGACCGCCCGGGCGGCGCGAGGATAGCCCGCCAGCCGGGCGAGTTCCCCGTAACTGACGACGGCGCCCGGCGGCACCGTCATGAGTGCCCGATATACTGCCGCCTGGAACGGCGTGAAGCCGTAGCGCTCGAGGCCGATCTCATCAGGCGACCAGGTGCGGCGCTCGCCCCGGAAGTAGGCCGCGAACTCCTTGGCCCATCGCGCGGCGATCTCGCCGGAGGGATCGCGTTCCGTGGAGGGACCGAGCGCGCTCTCCTCCGTCTCGGCCGCCTCGGCCGCCTCGATCATCGCGGCCGTCTCGGCCGACGAGGTGGTCCGCGCGCCCACAGTGGGCGCCTCACCGAGGCGCGGCAGGCGCACCTCTACGAGCAGACCGTCTTCGACGAACACGCGGCCGTCGCCGTGAGGGGTCGGGAATGTGGCTTCGCGGCGCATACTCCAAGTCTACCCGTTCTTGTGCACGTAGTCGTAGACCGCGCGCGCGACCTTGCCGGGAAGACCGGGCACCGCCTCGAGCTCCTCGCGCCCCGCCTCCAGGAACCTCTCGGGCGAGCCGAAGTGCGCCAGGATCGCCCCCTTGCGCTTCTCTCCCACTCCGGGAAGCCCGTCGAGGAACGACTCCGTGGTCTTCGTCGACCGGCGTGCCCTATGGAAACCGATCGCGAACCGATGCGCCTCGTCACGCACCCGTTGGAGCAACAAGAGACCCGCGTCGTCGCGCGGGAGGCGCAGCGGCTCCCGGCTCCCGGGCAGATACACCTCCTCCTCGCGCTTCGCCAGCGAGATCACCGGGACCACCTCGTCCAGGCCCACTTCGCTCAACGCCGCGAGGGCTGCCGACAACTGACCCCGGCCTCCATCTATCAGCACCAGATCGGGGACAGCCTCGAACGAGGGATCGTAGGTGGACATCTCGTCCGGGTCTTGATTCCTCGAGAAACGGCGCAGGACGACCTCGTTGATGGCAGCCACGTCGTCGGGACCGCTCAAACTCCGCACCGAGAACTTGCGGTAGTCCGACTTCTTCGGGGCGCCTCCCTCGAACACCACCATGGAAGCCACGATGTGCTCTCCACCGAGGTTCGAGATGTCGAACCCCTCGATGCGCATGGGCGACTCCTCCAGACCGAGGACGGCCTGAAGCGAGGTCAGCCCACCGTATCTGCGCTCCCGGCTCCGCTCGCTCCGCAGGCGCTCGTGCTCGAGTCCGAGGGCCGCGTTACGATCGGCGAGTTCCTGCAATCGACGTTTGTCCCCGCGCTCGGCGTGACGCACCTGCACCCGCGTGCCCCTCAGCTTCTCGAGGAAGAGCGAAAGCTCCTCGAGGCGCGCCACCGAGCGAGGCACGACGATCTCGGGAGGCACCATCACGGCCGTCGAGTAGTACTCTCCTATGAACCGCTCGAGCACGTCCTGCTCAGTGGCTCCCTCGACGCCGAGCAGGGTGAAGCTCCGCCGGTCGGAGAGCAGGCCATCACGCGTGAGGAACACCTGCACGTTCGCGCCGCGCTCGTCGAGGGCAAGGCCGACCACATCGACGGTGCCCTGTACCGCCCCCTTCACCTGTTGGCGCTCGAGCACGTGGCGCAGAGCATCGAGCCGGTCGCGCAAGAGCGCTGCCTTCTCGTAGTCGAGCGACACGGAGGCGGACTTCATCGTGATCTCCATGCTGGAGAGCACCTTCGCGTGGCGACCCGCCAGGACATCGGCGACCCCCTGCAGCATCGCTCGGTACTCCTCGGGGGTGGCGCCTCCCACGCAGGGCGCGCCGCAGCGCTTGATGTGGAACTGCAGGCACGGTGAACCGTTGCGTCGGCCGGGCTTCGGGCCGCGGCACTTACGGTAGGGGAAGACGCGACCAAGAGTGTCGAGGGTCTCACGCACCTTCGCGGCACTGCCGTACGGCCCGAAATAGAGGTTGCCGCGACGGTGAGGTTGGCGGGTGAACATCACGCGGGGGAACTCTTCCTCCATCGTGATCACGATGTACGGATATGACTTGTCGTCGCGCAGCGCGATGTTGAAGCCCGGGCGGTGTCTCTTGATCAGGTTGTGCTCGAGGAGCAGGGCCTCCACCTCATTGGAAGTGACGATCCACTCCACGGACTCCGCGCGCTGCGCCATCTCCGACACCTTCACAGGCACGCGTGATCCCTCGTGACCTATGACGGCGGGAAGGTAGCTCAGGAGGCGCTTGCGCAGGGACAAAGCCTTGCCCACGTAGAGCACGTCCCCTGTGGTGTCGCGGAAGAGATAGACGCCCGGAAGGTCGGGCGCTTCTCTTATCTGACGCTCGAGCTCGGCGACGTCCATCACCTTCCCACCGGCTCGACGGGAACCGACGTCCCCGCCAACTCGTTAGACTCCTACTCCACGTCCTCGGCGGCGGGCGGCACGGCCACCGAGTGGTAGCCCCCGTCCACGTGCACGATCTCGCCGGTGATCGACCGACCCCAGTCGGAGAGGAGCATGAGGGCGGCGTCTCCCACCTCGTCCTGGGTGGTCGCCCGTCGCAGGGGAGCATTCTGCTCGTACCAGTCGAGGATCTTGCGAAAGTCACCTATGCCTGCGGCTGCCAGAGTGCGCACGGGGCCGGCGGAGATGGCGTTGATCCGCACTCCGCTCGGGCCGAGGTCGGCGGCCAGATACCGCACGGCGGATTCGAGCGCGGCCTTGGCCACACCCATGACGTTGTAGTGGGGGATCGTGCGCTCGCCCCCCAGGTAGGTCATCGTGAGGATGTTCCCCCCGGGTCGGAGCAGGGGCAGCGCGGCCCGCACCGTGGCTATCAACGAATACACCGACACGTCGAGAGCAAGGGCGAACCCATCACGGGTCGTGTCGACGAATCGACCCTTCAGATCGTCACGGTTTGCGAACGCGATGGAGTGCACCAGGAAGTCGAAGGAATCCCAGTGCTCTCCCAGCGAGTCGAACGCCGCCTCGATGTCCGAGTCCACCTGCACGTCGCAGGGCAGGACGATCTCGGAGCCGAGCTCGGCCGCCAGGGGTCGCACACGCTTCTCCAGCATCTCCCCCGCGAAGGTGAGCGCGAGTTCGGCTCCTTCGCGCTGTGCCGACTTCGCGATGCCCCACGCGATGCTGCGCTCGTTCGCGATACCCATGATGAGGCCACGACGGCCCTCGAGAAGTCCAGCCACGTACTTCCTCCCTTCGCCACACCGCTCCGGCCGCACGGCCGGGACCACCCGAACCAGGGGATGCAGGATACCACGCACACCATCTCCGAGCGCCCAGGGACAGGCGCGCCGCGTCGTCCGTGAGCAGGCGCGCGGCGCGGCGTAGCCCGTGAGCGAGCCCGCGGCTCCGTCCGTGAAGCGGCGCGCACCGAACCTGTGAAGGGGAGGCCGAGGTTCGTTCCAGGGCGTCACACGGTACACTCACTCGACAGCCGTACCGCCGAACACACGTAGCGCACGACCTGGGACCCCGGGTCTGCATCGAAGGGAGAACCCGATGGAAGAGCTCCGCCGACTACTCACCCTGCTCGCCGACGCCCACGGCGTCTCGGGTTACGAGAGCGAGGTCTCGGCGCTCGTCGCCGAGGAACTGCGGCCGTTCGTGGACGAAGTCTCGGTAGACCTCATGGGCAACGTCATCGGCACGAGGAAGGGTGAGGGGCCGACGGTGATGATCGCCGCGCACATGGACGAGATCGGCTTCATGGTGAAGTACATCGACGAACAGGGCTTCCTACGCTTCGTGCCCCTGGGCGGCTGGTTCGATCAGATGGTCCTCGGCCTGCGCGTGATGGTGCACACGCCCAACGGTCGCATCCCCGGGGTCGTCGGCTCGAAGCCTCCGCACATCATGGACGCCGAAGACAGGAAGAAGGTCGTCAAGATCAAGGACATGTTCATAGACGTGGGCGCCACCAGCGCGGACGACGCCCGCGCCCTCGGGGTGGAGATCGGCGCGCCCGTAACGGTGGACCGCTCGATGGTCTCACTCGCCAACGGGCTGGTCACGGGGAAGAGTTTCGACGACCGGGCCGGGGTGGTCATGATGATCTCGGCCATGCAGCGGCTTAAGGACAAGGACGTCAAGGCCACCGTGCACGCGGTAGGTACCGTGCAGGAGGAAGTGGGCTTGAAGGGCGCCCGCACGAGCGCCTACGGACTCGATCTCGACGCGGCCCTCATCTCGGAGGTGACCATCCCCGGCGATCACCCGGGGGTCACCAAGGACGAACGACATGTCGAGATAGGCAAGGGTCCGGTGTTCACGATCGCCGACGCCGACGGCCGCGGCGTCCTTGTGCCGCGGACCATCGTCGACTGGCTCAAACGGTCCGCCGACGCAGCCTCGATCCCGTATCAGCTGGACGTGGGAAGCGGCGGGACGACCGACGCCACCGCGATACATCTCACCAAGACCGGCGTGCCTTCCGGCGTGGTCAGCGTGGCGACCCGTTACATTCACTCGCCCATCGAGGTACTCTCACTCGCCGATCTCGACCTGGGAGCCGAGCTCCTCGCTCAGGCCATACTCAGCGCGCACGAGCACCTGTAGCGCCTCCCGGCCGCTGACCCGACGCTGACCCGACGCCTGACCCGACGTCGTCCACGACGGGTCGAGCGGCTGCGGTCACCCAGCCGGCTCGGATGGCGGCGCGGATGGCTGGCCGGTCGGCGGTACGGACGGCGGCGCCGGGAGATAGTCGTCACGCGGTGGGCTGAACGCCTCCACGATCACGGCCCCTCCCACGCTCCGCGCGCCGTGCGGAGCGTCTCCCGGTATCGACCAGCTGTCCCCTGGGCGCACCGACCACGACCCGTCGACCCCCACGAGCTCCGCGTCACCGGAGACGAGATGGCCGGTCTGCTCGTGGGGATGCGCGTGAAGCGGGATATCCGCACCGGGCTCGAGTTCGAAGCGCACGAGGGTCGTGCGCGACCCGGCAGCGAGAGTGGTGCGTGTGACGCCCGGCGCCGCCTGCACGGCTACTCCGGCGGCGGACTGCACCACGATCGGAACAGGCGGTGCCTGGGTCACTCCCCCCGTCGCGAGTGCCGCCCCCTGCTCGACGCCGCCGGTCGGCGCCCCGTTCGCGGCGGGCGTCTGACTCCCGCTTGACGCTGCTGCCGCGCGCGCTTTCAGGAACCCGGCCAACGCCTCGTCGCGCTCTCGTTCGAGCGACGCCGCCGACCGCCCGGCCAGCGCGTCGACCAGACCGGCCTCCAAGATGTCGGTCGTGTCGGCGGGGAACTCGGTCCAGGTGGCGATGTCGCGCAGCATGCCTTCCTTCACGTGCCCCAGATGCTCGATGTGACCGCGCATACCTCCGGCGCCGCCGCCGAGATGGTACAGCGTGTGCGGTCCCATGGCCGCCCAGCGCAGTCCCGGCCCGCTGGCGATGGCGCGGTCGACGTCGGCCACCGAGGCCACGCCGGAGCGCACGAGCTCCACCGCCTCCCTCCACAATGCCGCCGACATGCGGTTGGAGAGGTAGCCGGGGAGGTCGCGGGCGAGCACGACAGGGTCCTTGCCCACCGACTCGTAGATGATCCGCGCCGTCTCCACGGCCTCCGGCGAGGTGTCCATTCCGGGCGCGATCTCGACGAGAGGTATCAGGTGAGGCGGGTTGTACGGATGGGCGGCCACGCAGCGGGCCGCTCCGGGGAGGCCCTCCTGGATCCTGCTGATCGAGAGGCCGCTCGAGCTCGTGGCCAGGATCGCGTCCGGCGGCGCCGCCGCATCGGCTTCGGCGAACACAGCCCGCTTCACGGCGAGGTCCTCGGCGACCGACTCCTGCACGAGCACCACTCCCGCCACGGCGGAGGCTATGTCTGACTCGACCCGCAACGCCCGCAATCCCCGCTGCGCCGGTTGGGGCGGCGCCAAGTCGTGCGAAACGAGGAACTCGACGGCTTCTCGCACCCGGGGCAGGGCCGCGCGAGCCGCGTCGCCGTCACGGTCGTAGAGGCGCACCTCCCGCCCGTGGGCAGCGAAGAGGGCTGCCCAACTCGCGCCGGTCAGGCCCGCTCCCACCACCGCCACGGGGCCCACACCGATGTCAGGGCTCGTCATGACGCTCTCCTCCATCTCCGATAACGACACCGGCCGCTCCGAAGGACGGCCGGTCGATTGTATCGCGCCGGTGTACCGGTAGCTCCATGGACGGCGGCTCCCGGGGGAGCACGGAGGCACCCGGAAGGCTCACTACTCTTTGGCGTACCCCACCCTACGAAGCCGCTCGGCGACCTCGTCGAGGATCACCGGATCGTCGATGGTGGAGGGCACCGTGAACTTCTCGCCGTCGGCGATCTTGCGCATGGTGCCCCGCAGGATCTTGCCCGAACGTGTCTTGGGGAGTCTCAGCACGACGGTCGCCACCTTGAAGGACGCCACGGCGCCCACCTGGTCGCGCACCATCTGCACGACCTCCTTGGCGATCTCGGTGTCGTCTCGATCGACCCCCGCCTTCAACACGCACAAGCCGAGCGGCACCTGTCCTTTGAGCTCGTCGCCCACGCCGAGGACCGCGCACTCAGCCACGTCGGGATGAGTGGCGATCACCTCCTCCATACGCCCCGTGGAGAGCCTGTGCCCGGCGACGTTGATCACATCGTCGACGCGACCCATGATGTAGAGGTACCCGTCTTCGTCAAAGTAGCCTCCGTCACCGGTGAAGTAGTAGCCCGGATAGGCGCTCACGTACGATTCGATGAAGCGCTCGTCGTCCTCCCAGAGGGTGGGCAGGCATCCGGGGGGCATGGGCAGCTTCATCGTCACGATGCCCTCGATACCCGCCGGCACCGACCGGGCCTCGGCGTCGAGCACCTGCACGTCGTACCCGGGCACCGGCTTGGTGGGCGACCCGGCCTTGATCGGGAAGGGCTTGATTCCCATGCAGTTCGCGGCGATCGGCCAACCCGTCTCGGTCTGCCACCAGTGATCGATCACGGGGACGCCCAGCAGGTCGGACGCCCAGTGATACGTATCCGGGTCGAGCCTCTCCCCCGCCAGGAAGAGGTAGGTGAAGTGCGAGATGTCGTACTTCTTGAGGAACTCCCCGCTGGGGTCTTCCTTCTTGATCGCTCGGAAGGCGGTGGGGGCAGTGAAGAGCACCTTGACCTTGTGATCTTGGATCACGCGCCAGAACGCCCCGGGGTCCGGAGTGCCCACCGGTTTACCTTCGTAGAGGATGGTGGTGCAGCCGGCGAACAGGGGCGCGTAGACGATGTAGCTGTGCCCCACGACCCATCCGACGTCCGAAGCCGCCCAATAGACGTCACCCGGCTGCACGTCGTAGACGTACTCCATCGACCAGCGGAGGGCTACCGCATGGCCGCCGTTGTCGCGCACGACCCCTTTGGGCTTGCCCGTGGTGCCCGACGTGTAGAGGATGTAGAGAGGGTCGGTGGCCTCGACGCTCACGCAGCCGGCCGGGGCGGCTTGGGACATCACGTCGGCCCAATCATGGTCGCGTCCATCGATCATGGAAGCCGTGGCCATGGGACGCTGCAGGATCACGCAGCTCTCCGGCTTGCTCTCCGCGAGCTCGATCGCTTTGTCGAGCAGAGGCTTGTACTCGATCACCCGCGCCACCTCGATGCCGCACGAGGCCGATACGATCACCTTGGGCTTGGCGTCGTCGATGCGCACAGCCAGCTCCTGCGGTGCGAAGCCGCCGAAGACCACGGAGTGCACGGCGCCGATGCGCGCGCAGGCCAGCATGGCCACCACGCCCTCCGGCACCATGGGCATGTAGATGACCACGGTGTCGCCTTTGCCCACACCCAGGGTCTGCAAGGCGCCGGCACAACGCGCGACCTCATCGGTGAGTTCCGCATAGGTGTAGGTGCGCGTTGTGCCGGTGACCGGGCTGTCGTATATGAGAGCCGCCTGCTCTCCGCGGCCCGCATCAACATGGCGGTCGAGGGCGTTGTAGCAGGTGTTGAGGCGGCCGCCGCGGAACCAGCGATAGATGGGGGCGGCGCTGTCGTCGAGCACCGCGTCCCACTTCTTGTCCCAATGGATGGCCTCGGCAGCCTCCGCCCAGAACCCCTCGGGGTCTTCCAGAGAACGGCTGAATACCTCGGCGTAGTTCGCGCTCATGTGCAGGCCCCCTTGTGCGGATCGCATCGTCCCCCGGAGCGGCGGAGCACCGGCCAAGGCCCCACGCTGAGGCCGGCGTCCCCGACGAGGATGCTGGTTGGAGGAGCATAGTAAGCTCGGATACGCCCGTCAACAGCCTGCCGTGTATGCGGTTGCAGGGGCCGGTCGGACGGTCCGCACGACGTGGGAACGGCCCCCCGTCATCCAGCCCGGAGTCCGTCAGTCGTGCGGGGCGGCGGCCCTCAGTGGTGCAGGGCTGCTTCCTTCTGAGCCCGGCGCCACGCGCGGGCGGACTCGGCGAGTTCCCCGGCTATCGTAGGCGCGACCCGACCGTGCACTCGCACATCGGCGTCGCCGTACTCGAAGTGCACCACGCCGCGCTCACGCACCCGCGCCAGGAGCGCGCCTTCAGTGTAGGGCAGACGCAGATCGACCTCGACCCACAGCTCGGCCAGCACCGAAGCGAGTGCGCTACGCAACTGGTCGAGTCCTGCGCCCGTGAGCGCCGAGACCGCGACTGCCTGCGGGTCGCCTCGCGGAGCGTTGAAGGCGGCCCCATCTACGGTCTTTACAGCGTCGACCTTGTTGTAGGCGACAAGGCGAGGCTTGTGGCCCGCCCCGAGTTCGTCCAGGACCTCTTGCACGGCGCGCCGGTGGTCGCGGAAGTGGGCGTCGGCGGCGTCGACCACCTCGATGAGCACGTCGGCGCGCACCACCTCCTCGAGGGTCGCACGAAACGCATTCACGAGCTGATGAGGCAGCTTGTGGATGAACCCGACGGTATCGGAGGCCACCACCACCTGCCCCTCACCTAACTCCACCCGGCGGCTGGTTGGGTCGAGCGTGGCGAACAGCTTATCCGCCGCCGCGGCCACCTCGCTCCCCACCAGGGAGTTCAGCAGGGTCGATTTCCCCGCGTTGGTGTAGCCGACGATCGCGACCGTGGGCAACACCCGGCGGGCGCGTTCGCGCGAGGCCGTGCTTCTTTGCAGGCTGATTCCGGCAACCTGCTCCTTCATCTTCTTGATGCGCTCCCTGATCACGCGGCGGTCGGTCTCAAGCTGGGTCTCCCCCGGTCCGCGGCGCGTGCCAATGCCGCCACCCATGCGGGAGAGGTGCGTCCACATGCGCGTGAGTCGAGGCAGCTGGTACTCGAGGCGGGCCAACTCGACCTGGAGGCGACCCTCGTGAGTGCGGGCGCGCTGGGCGAAGATGTCGAGGATCACCCCCGACCTGTCCAGCACCTTGACATCGAGGAGTTTCTCCAGCGAGCGCTGCTGCTTGGGTGAGAGTTCGTCGTCGGATACAAGAAGGTTGAAGTCGTGGGCGGCTTTCGCCTCCTTCAACTCCTTGGCCTTGCCCGGGCCCAAGTACCAGACGGGATGCGGGGTTTGGCGGTTCTGGACTACCGAACCCACCACTTCCCCGCCTGCCGTCTCGACGAGAGCGGCGAGTTCCCGAAGCGACTCCTCCGCGGTCCAGGAGGTATCTTTTCCCGTGTCCACAGCGATGAGATAGGCCTGCTCACGCGCCTTCGCGGTAGGGAAGGGGGAAGCCTGAGCCGGGTCGGCCTTTCGCGTTTGAGGATCTGATGCTTCGCGGTCGCTGGTCACTGTGGGGCAACTGTAGCACCCCGTGCTCGGCACCGTCGGTCACATCATCCGCGGCAGAATCGGTCATGGCGGCGCCGGCGGCGCCAACCGGCCCCCCGTGCAACGACTCCGCCGGGGCCCCCGTGGATCGAGGCGACAGAACTCCGGAGAGCAAACCAGCTACAATCCTCACGTGCGACACGTCGTGGTAGGCTCTTCTCCGACCCCCCGGTCACGAGGTGCATGTGGTTCCCAGCGACAGGGACATGGATCCTGACTCCGATACGATCACCGATTGTGCCCTCGTTGAGGTATTGCGTGATGCGCCCATCGGTATCTCAATCGCGCGCGCGACAGTGCTGCTCTGGGCGAACCAGAAGTATGCATCGCTCTTCGGATACGACTCTCCCACCGAACTCCTCGGCCGTTCGTTCCTCGACCTGGTGGCACCCGAGTACCGAGACGAGGTTAGGGAACGTGCGAGCAGCAGGGAGAGTGGCGCACGTTCATCCGACTCCTACGAGGTGGAGGGCATTCGGAAGGACGGAACGCTGCTCCCCTACCACGTCGAGGCGACCCGCCTAGACTTGCGCGGGGGCCCGGGGACCGTAGCGTTCCTCACCGAGACAGGCGATCGGATCGCAGCCGACCTGCGACTCAGGGCGAGCAGGGAACACTATCGCTCACTCTTCAACCATTCCCCGGTCTCACTGTGGGAGGAGGACTTCTCAGAAGTCAAGAAGTATCTCGATTCCCTGGTGGAGTCTGGCGTCTCCGATCTCAGGGCGCACTTCGGCGAACACCCGTCGGCCCTGATCCAATGCCTTACCTTGGCCAAGGTCGTGGACGTGAACGACGCCACCCTCCGGATGTACAAGGCACGAGATGTCACGGAATTCGCCACCCGTATGGGGGAAGTGGTCGATCCGGCGTACTATCTGGAATTCGCGGAGTCGGCGCTTTCACTGTACGAGGGAGACACCTTCTTCGAGCGGGAAGTCAAGAACCGCACCCTCACCGGAGAGCCCCTCGACGTGGTCGTGCGGGCATTCGTGGCTCCGGGCCACGAGGCCACCATGTCCCGGGTCCTGGTATCGATCATGGACATGACTCGGCGGAAACAGGCCGAAGAGGCTTTGCGGAAGCACGAGGAGCAGGCGCTCCACGCGCAGAGGATGGAAGCGATCGGACGGCTTGCGGGCGGCGTCGCCCACGACTTCAACAACCTCCTCACCACGATCGCGGGCTACACGGGCATCCTGCTCGACTCGGCTCCGATCGGGGAGCGCGGCCGGGTCGAACTGCAGCACATCCTCCGAGCCGCCGAGCAGGGGGCTTCCCTCACTCGTCAACTCCTCGCCTTCGGCAGGAAGGAGCCAAGGACTCCGCAGACCATCGATCTCGTCGGGATGCTTGAAGGCATGCACGGCATGCTGGAACGTGTGGTCGGAACCCAGATTCGGCTGACCACTCGCCTCTCGGCTGACACTCCCAGCATCGAAGCAGATCGGGCTCAGATCGAGCAGGTCGTCTTGAACCTGGTGGCAAACGCGCGCGATGCCATGTCCGCCGGAGGAGCCCTCGCCATCGAGGTTGGACCCCGCCGCTTGGAGGCCGCTGAGGTCTTTGGCGACGGAAGTCTCCCGCCGGGCGACTACGCCGAACTCTCCTTCCGAGACACCGGCCTGGGTGTGCTGACCGAATTCGAATCGAGAGTCTTCGAGCCGTTCTTCACGACCAAGCCCCGGGGCGGGGGCACAGGGCTCGGGCTCTCGACGGTGCACGGCATCGTGGTGCAGAGCGGAGGAGGCGTCCGCCTTGAGAACCAGCCCGGCGACGGAGCGCTCTTCCGTATCCTCCTCCCCGCCGCCGCACGCCGGACCCCGACCGCGTCGCCTTCCGATCCGAATCGACCGATCGATGACTACGCGGGTTCCGAGACCATCCTTCTCGCGGAAGACGAGCCCACCGTACGGGCGCTCATGACCAGAGTGCTCGAGAGACTCGGTTACACGGTGGTAGCGGGCGCCAACGGGTTCGAGGCCTTATCGCTTGCCTCCGAACTGGCGATCGAGATAGATTTGCTCGTCACCGATCTGATGATGCCCGTCATGAACGGCCGCGAACTCGCGGAGAGCATGCGGAAGAGCCGCCCGGCCTTACCGGTGGTGTTCGCGACCGGGTACGCCGACGACGAGGCGATGCCCAAGTCTGCGGAAGGATCGAACGGCCCGCTGCTGCGGAAACCGTTCTCTCCGCTGGATCTAGCCCGTTGCGTGCGAGAGACGCTCGATGCTCGTACCCCCCCGGCCCACTAGGGGAGGCGCCGAAAGAGCACGGCGCTCGGGACTCTCCGTAGCGACCGCAGCATTGCTCACCCGGCCGTGCGGGTCTGATCGACAACGTCGCCGAGCGGTCGAGGCGGGCGGTCACCCGATGTGGTGGAGGCGCGACCCGTGCTCCCGTGCTAGCATCGGTGACGTGGAAGACGCCCCCTCACGCATTTCAGACCCACCCGGCGAACTCGCGCCCCCCTTCGCACCCGGCCCCGGCCCGGGCGCCGTGATACTCGCCTGCGAGATGATCGAGGATGAGGTCGGGTCTGCCCTCGAGCTGGCAGCTGCGCGCGACGGCCGCGACGCATCCGCCGCTGGATCCCTGGTGTGGATCGAGAGCGGCCTTCACGAGCGTCCCGAGAAGCTGCGAGACCATATCCAGTTGCTCGTCGATCGCCTGGACGAGGCGGCCGAAACGGGGACTCCCGCCGAGCTACCCTCGGTGCGCCCCGGGATGGGTCCGGCCGCCACACGCGGCGAGACCGTGATCGTCCCCCCGCCGGGCGCCGCATCCTCAGCCGAGCCGGGTCGCGACATCCTCCTCGCCCTGGGCTACTGCGGCAACGGCCTGCAGGGCCTCGTCTCCAGGCATCACCGGCTCGTGTTCCCCCGGGTGGACGACTGTATCTCCCTCTTCCTCAATCACGGGTGTACCCGAGAGGAGATCGTGCGCGACGCCCACGCCTTCTACCTCACCAAGGGCTGGCTCTGCCACGACAATCCGGTGCAGGAGTCACTCGAGATGTGGACGGAGCGCTTCGGCGCCGAGAAGGCCCGGCAGTTGCGCAAGACCACTCTGGCAGCCTACGAACGGGTGACGCTGATCGACACCGGCGCCTACGACGTTGCCGCCACGCTTCCCGAGAGTCACGCTTTCGCCCGCGACCTCGACCTGGAACACACCGAGACCCCCGGCTCAATCGTGCTCCTCGAACGCCTTTTCGCGGGCCCATGGGACTCCGAGATCGTGGTGGTGACTCCCGGCGAGGCCATCACCATCCTCCACTTGTTCGAAGCCTGACAACGGCCGCTCCGCCGGCTGCGAACCGGCGCCGGCCGGCCTGATTGCGGGCGTGCCGCCGCTGGAATGCCCGTCAGGGCGGGGCAACGGCGCTATCCAGGCAGGGCAACGGCGCTATCCAGGCAGGGCAACGGCGCTATCCAGTCGAGGCGCGCGAACCACGCCGTCTCACTCTTCGAGGAGCGCTGCCGCCAGAACGATGTTCACGCCCGTAAGTGCGTTGGACACAGGGCAGCCCGTCCTCGCGCCTTCGGCGGCCTCTCGGAAGCCCGCTGCGTCGAGTCCCGAAACCCTTCCGCGCACCTCCAGGGTCATGGTGGTGATGCGGAGGCCCGCATCGGTGGCGTCGAGGGTCGCGACCGCGCTCACTTCGAGCCTCTCCGGTGGAGTGCCGGCCTCAGCCAACCCGTGAGCGAGACCCATCGAGTAGCAGGATGCGTGCGCCGCTGCGATAAGCTCCTCGGGGCTGGTCTTGCCCTCAGACCGCACCGTACGTGACGCCCAGGTGACCGGGAACTCGGCCAGAGCGCCGCTCGCCACCGCTACGCTTCCCGCGCCGTGTGCGAGATCGCCTTCCCACACTACGTTCGCCTTGCGTTCCGCCATGGCCATGCCGTCTCCTCCTCGTGAGTCTCTCCTGAGTCTCCGGGCCGTCGGTGCGCAGCCCGTGTCTCGGGAATCTACCCCACGCCCTCCGTTCCCATTCGCCCGCGGAGCACGTAGTGTCCGCGCCCTGAGGGAAGGCTCCGAGCAGGGCCTCCGGCGTCGCGAGTGGGAAGTCCGCCCCCGCGAGCGCGCCTACGATCTGGTTCGTGAGCTCTTGCTTGATGTCCATTGTGTGCCTCCACTCGGTGATGGTTGACGGCCCGGAGCGGGAAGCCGGCGGACCGCTTCACCACCATCCTAGTCGCTATGACGTCGCTCTGTCGTAGCATGGGCTACAAGTCGGCCATTACCGCGCCACGCCCCGCGAGGACTCGCCGAAGGTACACGCCGGTGTGACTCGTTGGCACCCGCGCCACATGCTCCGGCGTGCCCTCGGCGATCAAGAGGCCGCCGGCATCGCCGCCCTCGGGGCCCAAGTCGATGATCCAATCGGCGCACTTGATCACGTCGAGATTGTGCTCGATCACCAGCACCGTGTTGCCCGCATCCACCAGACGTTGGAGCACCACCAACAGCTTCTCCACATCGGCGAAGTGCAGACCGGTAGTGGGCTCGTCCAAGATGTAGAGAGTGTTCCCGGTGGCCACCTTCGACAGCTCGGTGGCCAGTTTCACGCGTTGAGCCTCGCCCCCCGAGAGGGTGGTGGAAGGCTGGCCCAGTTTGATGTAGTCGAGGCCCACGTCGTGCAGGGTCTGTAGACGGCGCTTGATCTTCGGCTGGTTCTCGAAGAACGGGAGCGCTTCTTCGACGCTCATAGCCAGCACCTCGGCGATGTTCTTGCCCTTGAAGCGCACCTCCAGGGTCTCCTGGTTGTAGCGGCGGCCGTGGCACACCTCGCAGGGCACGTAGATGTCGGGCAGGAAGTGCATCTCGATCTTCAGGGTGCCGTCCCCCCGGCACGACTCGCAACGCCCGCCCTTGACGTTGAAGCTGAAGCGCCCCGGCTTGTAGCCGCGCACCTTCGACTCCTTCGTCTGCGTGAAGAGTTCGCGGATATGGTCGAAGACACCCGTGTAGGTGGCCGGATTCGAGCGCGGCGTCCGCCCGATGGGCGACTGATCGATATCGATGACCTTGTCCAGCTGCTGGATGCCCTCGATGCGGTCGTGGTCGCCGGGACGCACCGCCACCCGGTTCACAAGGTTCGACAGGCTGCGGTACACGATGTCGTTCACCAGAGTCGACTTGCCCGAACCCGACACCCCGGTGACACACACGAACATGCCTGTGGGGATACGCACGTCGATGCCGCGCAGGTTGTGTTGTCGCGCCCCACGCACCATGATCTCGCCGCGGCCTTCTCGCCGAGTGGCCGGCACGGCTATGGAACGTTCGCCCGACAGGAAGCGGCCGGTGACGGAGCGGGGCTCGGCCAGCACGTCGGCCAGAGTACCGCTCGCCACCACCTCTCCCCCGTGCTCTCCCGCTCCCGGCCCCATGTCGACGATGTGGTCGGCAGTCTGCATGGTCTCTTCGTCGTGTTCCACCACGATCACCGTGTTGCCGAGGTCGCGCAGCCGCAGCAGGGTCTCGATGAGACGCCGATTGTCGCGCTGGTGAAGGCCGATGGAGGGTTCGTCGAGGATGTAGAGCACGCCAACCAGGCTCGAACCGATCTGAGTGGCCAGACGGATGCGCTGGGCTTCGCCGCCGGAGAGGGTGCCCGCGTTGCGGTGCAGGTTGAGGTACCCCACCCCCACGGACTCGAGGAACGAAAGCCGCTCTCGGATCTCCTTGAGGATACGACCCCCGATGAGTTGCTCGCGCTCGGTGAGTTCGAGATCTCGGAGGAAACTCACGACCCCGGTGACCGGCAGCAGGCTGAGATCGTGGATGCTTTTCTCCCCCACCGTCACAGCCAGACTCTGGGGCTTGAGCCGCGCCCCCTTGCACGCCGCGCACGGCACCTCGGCCATGTACTCCTCGATGCGCCCGCGCATGTACTCGGAGTCTGTCTCGCGGTACCGGCGCTCGAGATTGCGCACCAGGCCCTCGAAGCGGGTCATGTAGCTGCGGTGGATGCCCCGGCGGTTCTTGAACGAGATGTACAGCTTGTCGTCGCCCGTGCCGTAGAGCACGACGTCGCGCACCTTCTGCGACAGGTCCTCCCAGGCCGTGTCGAGCGACGCTTCGTACTTGTCGACGATCGCCTGCATGATCTGTTCATAGAACTCGGAAGAGGTGCCACTCCAGGGCAGCACGACCCCTTCGGCGATTGAGAGCGTGGGGTTGCCGATGAGCAGTCCGGGGTCGATCTCCCGCCGGGCGCCGAGGCCGCCGCATGAGTCGCAGGCGCCGTGGGGCGAGTTGAACGAGAAGATGCGCGGCTCGATCTCGGGCAGAGAGACCCCGTGCTCGGGGCAGGCCAGGTTCTCGGAGAAGAGGAGCGTGGAGGAACGACCGTCTGATGCCGGCGCCGAAGAGCCCCCATCGCCGTGACCTTCTTCGTGACGGCCATCGTCGTGGCGGTCCGACGGGAACCCGTTGAACACATCGACCTCGAGGAGCCCGCCGGCTTCGCTCAGGGCGGTCTCGACCGATTCGGAGAGTCGACGCCGAACACCCTCCTTCATCACCAGCCGGTCGACCACGATGCTTATGTCGTGGCGAACGTTCTTGTCGAGTTCAGGCAGAGGCTCATCCATGACGAACTGCGTGCCGTCGATCTCGATGCGCGCGAAACCCTCTTGGCGGATGCGCTCGAAGACCTCCTTGTGCCACCCCTTCTGCCCCCGCACCACGGGGGCGCGGAGCACGAACTTGGCGCCCGCGGGCAGGCTCAGGATCTGCTCGACGATCTGCTCTCGGCTCTGACCCTCGATCAGGCGCCCACAGATCCAGCAATGCGGCTGGCCGATGCGCGCGTACAGCAGGCGTAGGTAGTCGTAGACCTCGGTGACGGTACCCACGGTGGAGCGCGGATTCCGCGAGGTGGTCTTCTGGTCGATGGAGATTGCCGGGGAGAGGCCCTCGATGGAGTCGACGTCGGGCTTGTCCATCTGCCCCAGGAACTGGCGGGCGTACGAGGAGAGGCTCTCCACATAGCGACGCTGACCTTCGGCGTAGATGGTATCGAAGGCGAGGCTCGACTTCCCGGACCCGGAGAGGCCGGTGATGACGATGAAGCGGTCGCGGGGCAGCCGGAGGGAGATGTCCTTCAGGTTGTGTTCCCGCGCGCCGACGATGACGAGGTCGCTGGTGCTCATGGGGAGTCAGATTCTACCACCGGGGTCGGACGGAAGACGGGATACCCGGCCGCGGCAGGCTGGGCCACTCGTTATCCGTTCACGCAGGATGCGTCCGACGAGCCGACGCTTGCAATTCTGCATTCGTAATGCATAATTGCAGAACACGCCCTTACACACGGCGGTCCACGAGGATCCACCGGAGATCACCATGAGCTACATCGTCCGCTCGCTTGAACCCGTACTGCTGAGGGCCGCCGCGGAGTTCCCCGCCGTGGTACTCACCGGCCCTCGTCAGTCCGGCAAAACGACCCTGCTCATGCATTGCTTTGGGCAGACGCACGGGTACGTATCCCTCGAGCCTCCCGACGTGCGTTCGGCGGCGGCGGCCGATCCGCGGGGCTTCCTCGATCTGCACCCTGCTCCCGTCATCCTCGACGAGGTGCAGTACGCCCCCGATCTCCTCCCCTACATCAAGGAGCGCATCGACCAACGGAGGATGGACCGCGGACGGTTCGTTCTGACCGGGTCGCAGAACCTGCTCGTAGCCGAGCGCGTCACCGAGTCACTCGCCGGGCGCGCCGCCGTTTTGCGGCTGCTTCCGCTCTCCAACCGGGAGGCCGAGCGACGACCGGACGCGTCGTTGCCGTGGGAAGCCTCGTCGAGGACCACATCTCCAGCGCGGCGCGGAGGCCTGTGGCTCGACATCCTGCGGGGAGGATACCCCGAACTCGTGACGGAACCTCAGCGCGATCTCAACCTCTGGCACTCGAGCTACATCCAGACTTACCTCGAGCGCGACGTGCGCTCGATCAGGCAGGTGGGTGATCTCGCGGTCTTTCAGAGCTTCATCCGAGCACTTGCCGCCCGCAGCGGGCAGCTGCTCAACCTCGCCGACCTGTCTCGCGACCTCGGAGTAGCTTTGAATACGGTGAAGTCGTGGCTTTCGGTACTGGAAGCCACGTACCAGGTCTTCGTGCTCCGTCCCTATCACGCGAACACAGGCAAGCGCTTGGTCAAGACGCCGAAGGTCTACTTCGCCGACACGGGGACACTCTGCCATTTGGTTGGGCTGCGCGATCCCGAACACGCAGCGGCAGGGCCGATGGCCGGCGCCCTCTTCGAGACTGCCGTGGTGGTGGAGGTGCTGCGTACCCTGGTACACCGGGGCGAGGAACCGAGGCTCTACTTCTGGCGCACGTCGACGGGGAGCGAGGTCGATCTCGTCATCGACGCCGGCGAAGCTCTCATCCCAATAGAGATGAAGCTCTCCAGCACGCCACGAACCCAGATGGCGGAAGGGATCACGTCACTACGAGCGGCGCTCGGCGACCTCGTGGGCCCCGGATACGTGGTGCACCAAGGCGACATCCGTCTCTCTCTGGCGCCCGGAGTCACCGCGGTGCCAATCGGCGATCTCTGGCGTTGAGCCTGGAGCCTCGCACCTGAACGTTCGGCGAGCGCGCCTGAGATTCGCGGCACCACGTGGTTTCCACCCCAGCCACTCAGGGAACAGGCTCGGACATCCCGCGAGCTCCCCCCGCACCGCGTCCCCTCGGAGGCGAAGCCGTCTCACGGTGGAGGTGGCCCAGACGAGCCTGCGGAAGGCGCAGCCTGACTGCCTCGTGGTGCCGTTCAGCTCCTAGCCCGATTCCCCCGAACCCCTCCGACGCTTGAGTGTCTGAAGCAGCACCCAGCCCGGACCGGTGAGCCGGGTCATGAACAAGCCCTCCCGGCCGAAGAGTACCCGGCGTGCACCGCGCACGCCCACGATGTCGTAGTCCACTTCCTTGGCGAAGGCGGCGAGGTTCCCAGTGCTCACCACCAGCTGTTCGCCCGGCGCCAGTTCCCGCTCGTCGAAGTCACCACTCCCGTGGATGAGCACCACCCCCTGTCTGCCCGAGATCTGCTGGAGGAAGAGTCCCGCGCCGCCGAAGAAGGCGGCGCCGGCGCGACGGGCCACGTTCACGTCGATGTCGATACCCTCGCCCCAGGCGGCAACGAAAGCTCCCCTCGTGGTGACCACCGGTCCGCGGGCAAGATCCCACGTCGCGATGTGCCCCGGCTGATTCGCGGAGAGGACGCAATGCTGATCGGGAGCGTCCGCCGTGACGACGGCCAGGCTGACGCCTTCCCCCGAAAGAGAGCGGCGTACCGCCCCATCCAGTCCTCCTGGGATTCGAAGGTCCCAGCGGACCGCGGCGCTGTGGGCCACCATCGATCCCTTGGCCGTCCATAGCTCCTCACCGCGTTCGAGGTCGATCCGCGCAGTCGAAGGATGCTCTTCCCTTGACGCCGAGGCTCCGGCTTGGTAGGTTTGTTGCGCAAAGTCCTTTGTGCTTATCGCGATCGGAGACTACATGCGACCGATGGACGCACGCTCCCCGGCCATTCTTGGCTCCGCGCTTGTCCTGGGCGTGGCGGGTGACTTCCTCCTGCGAGGCGGGAGACTGGGCATCGGGTTCGCCCTATGGGCGTGGGGCGCACTTGTGGTCTATCTCGTGCTTTCGCGCCGCATGAGAGTGCGCTTCCCCGCGGACGCCCTCCCGTTCGCCGCGCTCGCCTTCATCTGTTCGGCACTGGTAGCAGTCCGAGCCTCCCCGGCGCTGACGGCGCTGAACGTCGTCGCCACCCTGGCGGCGGCGACTCTCCTTTCCGCTCAGACCAGAGCGGGCGGTCTCCGTCGCGCGCCCCTTCTGGGCTACACGGTGAGCATCGCGAGAGTGGCTCTTCACGCGATCGCGGGAGCCTTCCGGCCGCTCGCGCGCGGTCTGGCACGGCTCTTCGGCAATCTGCCGACAACCCGGTCGAGATCCCTCGCCCTACTCCGAGGAGCATTACTGACCGCCCCCGCTCTCCTCTTCTTCGGAGTCCTCCTTCTGGCGGCAGACGCTTCATTCGAACGCGTGGTGCTGGAACTCATCGACATCGATGTCTTGACACCCCTCGACCATCTCTTGGCGGTGGGCGTGCTCACCCTCGGATTCGCGGGCGTATTCCACGGACGTCTCGAGGACCGAGAAGGCGGAGCGGCGGACCCGCCCGCCGCAAAGTCGTTTCCCCTTGGTCTGGTAGAGGTCGGCATGGTGGTGGGGGCGCTCGACCTGCTCTTCGCGACGTTCGTGACGGTCCAGATCCCGCACTTCTTCGGCGGCGCCGATACGCTCGGCTCGACACCCGGTCTCACGGCCGCGGATTACGCACGGCGTGGGTTCTTCGAACTCGTGATCGTCGAGGCCATGGCCGTGCCCGTCCTTCTGACGGGTGAGGCGATCATGAGAGGGAGGTCCAGCTGGCAGGTGACCGCGTTCCGCGTCCTGGCTGGCATCAACGTGGGGCTGCTCGGAGCGATCGCGGCCTCGGCCGCACTGCGTCTGCTTCTCTACCGGTCGGCCTTCGGTCTGACCGAGTCACGCGTCTACGCCGGGGCCGTTCTCGTGTGGCTTGCGGCGGTGTTGGTTGTATTCGTGCTGACCGTCCTCACCGGTCGACACGAGAGGTTCACCTACGGCACGATCATGGCCGGCTTCGCCGTGCTGTTGGTGCTCAACATGGTCAATCCAGACGCGCTCATCGCATCGACCAATCTCGCTCGGGCCACACGACTTGGACCCAGCGGCGTTGCGAACCACATGCCCGCCTTCGACGTAGCCTACAACGCAGGTTTGAGCGAAGACGCAGTGCCAACGCTACTCAACGGGTCGGGGTCCCTCAGCGGTCGGGACCGCTTTCGGCTCCTTGGGGAACTCGAGAAAGGGCAGGCCTCGAGTGAATCGGGCGGCTGGAGGACATGGAACCTTGGTCGCGTCCGCGCGGATCGGACCTCGATCAAGGCGGAGCCGGAGTGATAGTAGCGGCCCGCCGCGGGTCCGTCGGGCCACTACTCCTCCGGCCGCGATCCCACAAAGGCACGCAGCGCCTCCCTGCCCCCTCCCACCCACGGAGCGCCGTGAGCAAACAGCAGATGGTCGAACTCGATGTCGAGGAGGCGTTCGAACGACTCGTAGAGCCCTCGCTTGACGTCTTCCGCGTCGTCACCCATGAGGAAGTCGGGCACGAAGCCGAGGGGGCCGTCAAACCCGGAGCGCACCAGCCCATCGGCAAGGGACACCGCCCGCGCCCAGGGGATGTGCAGGGCGACCTCGTCCGGGCAGATCGAACCGATCTCCACCACCTCAACCCCTCCGGGAAGCGGCCGGCCGGACTCGAACGCCGCGACCTCCTCACCGTGAGTGAACTCGTGCAGACCGTCCCCGTGGCACCAGACCCGGCAGCCGAACGCCTTCACGAACTCTCCGCTGTGACGGTAGTGGTGCCGGTTCGTCAGGAAGACATGCGCGGGAGGGTTGCGACCGGCGAACCACTCCACTCCCTCATCAGGGATGCGAGGATCGATGACAGCGGCCCCCTCAGGCCCGTCGAGGTAGTAGGAACTCACGAGCATGTTGATGTGGTCGTGCACCGTGACCCAGTGGAACACGCCGGGCAGAATCTCATTCATCACAGCCTCCGGAGATGGGGACGGCGTAATGTCGCCGACATACCCAGCCGGTCGTACGGCGGAAACCCCGGGGCCGGGATCCGCTTGGCTGTCGCCGGCGTCGCCGGATGGCGCCGCTCGCTCCCACCGCTCCGGAGTAGAGTGGCCGCATCCGTGGTATGAACCATTCAACATCATCCGCACCCATGAACGCGTCAACGGGAGGCTTGTCATGGCCAAAGCCGAGATACGCAACGAGATCCTGTTCAAGGCACCAACCCGCATCGGCCTTCTGGCCGACGTCACCGGGGCGCTCCTGGCCGCGGGCGTGAACATCACTGCCATCGGCGCCTACGACAAGGGAGACACCGCCGAGTTCCTCCTACTCACCAGCGACAACCGCCTTACCGGTGAGGCCCTCGCGCCCCTGGGCGGCGAGGTGGGTCTGGTACCGGTCGTGGTCGCCGAACTCGACAATCGCCCCGGGGAGCTCGCCGCGATCGCCCGCCGTCTCGCCGACGCCGGCATCAACGTGGAGCAGATCCACGCCACCTCCACCGACGCGCCCACCATGACCATCGTCATGTTGACCAGTGACGAGATCCGAGTGATCGGCATCCTGAGAGACGAGTAGCCGGGCGCAACACTCTACCCGCCCAGACGAAACGCTCCGCGGCCACGGTAGAGTATGAGGCCAGCGTGAGCAGGCTGACGGACTCGGGTACGGCCCCGCCCCTTGCGGCGACTCATCGTCCTGAGTAAAATTACTCAACATGGTGAGCAATACTCAACGCTACCATCGCGACGTCGACCGACTTCTCCGAGAACGCCTGGAAGAGCCACGCCGATTCATCCAAGTCTTGGGCGGCCCTCGTCAGGTGGGAAAGACCACGTCGGTGACCCATGTGCTGGCCGAGTGCACGATTCCTACCCACTACGCTTCTGCGGACAGCCCAACGATCCAAACACCTCTGTGGATCGAACAGCAGTGGGAACAGGCCCGCGTCCTCGCAGCCAAGACCGGTTCGGCGATCTTGGCCTTGGACGAGGCCCAGAAGGTCCAAGGGTGGTCCGAGCAGGTGAAACTCCTCTGGGACGCGGACACCCGCTTGGGTCGCGATGTCCGCGCAGTCATAGTGGGTTCATCTCCGCTTCTGATGCAAACCGGGCTCGGTGACAGCCTTGCCGGGCGGTTCGAGATCATCCCCGCCACCCATTGGCGCTACCCCGAGTGCCACGAGGCTTTCGGCTGGGATGTGGAGACGTACATCTTCTACGGTGGCTATCCGGGAGCCGCACCGCTGATCGCGGACCCGGACTGTTGGCGAGCGTACGTCGCGGACTCCCTCATAGAGACGACTCTCTCCCGCGACATCCTTCTCATGACACGGGTCGACAAGCCCGCCCTCCTGCGCCAACTCTTCTATCTGGCGTGCGAGTACTCCGGCCAGATCCTCTCGTACACCAAGATGTTGGGACAGTTGGCTGACGCAGGCAATACGACGACACTCGCCCACTATCTCCGCCTCCTCGCTGGAGCCGGTCTCGTCACGGGCCTCGGCAAGTACTCCGGCGGCGCATTGAGGAAGCGCGCCTCCAGCCCCAAGCTGCAGGTGATGAACACGGCTCTCACTACCGCTCTCAGCGGGCGAACGTTCGAAGAGGCCCGATCGGACGGACCTTTCTGGGGCCGCTTGGTGGAGTCGGCTGTAGGCGCTCAGCTTCTCGCGGAGGCTCAATGGGGCCGCTTCAACATCCACTACTGGCGGGACGGCAACGACGAGGTCGATTTCGTCGCGCAACGCGGCGACGCTGTCACGGCCATCGAGGTGAAGAGCGGCCCCGAACGACGGCCTCTCGCCGGGCTCGGGGCGTTCGCTCAGAGGTTCAAGGGATCGCGGACGCTCCTCCTCGGAGAGGGCGGCATCGATCTCGAGCGCTACTTTCTCGGCGAGGCGAACATCTGGGGCGACGAGTAGCCGAGAAACGACCCGCACGTGCGGGATCACGGCCCTGCTACAGGCTCCACCTTGGCCTTGAGTTGCGCGATGATGGCATCGCCCAGGCCGACGAAGTCCACAAACCTGATCTCGGCCGCACGACCCGTTAGGACATCGGCTATGCGGGTGGGTACTCCCGTGGGCTGAGTCAGAAGCAGGATCCCCCCATCCATCGCAAGGTACGGCCCCACGACCAGGGCGTCGGGGTAGTTCTCACCCGTGGCCACGGCGATGTGCGAGAACGAGAGGCCCTGCGCCGGCGCGGCGGCGTACGCGGCGATGAGAGCGTTCGTGTGGTAGCGATCGGTGCCCACGAGAGAGGTGGCGGTGACGGGCGCCGCCGGTTTGATGTAGGTGCCCACCACGACCGCCGAGGTCACCCCCAGCGACTGGATGGCCGCCGCCGTCACGACGGGAAGAGGCCCACTCTGGGGGGTCAGCACGACGGCCCAGCCCTTCCTGGCCGCCAGCGGCGCCACCGAGAGTGCGTCGGGGAACTTATCCCCGGAGGCGAGCACCACCCGGTCGACCGTCCCCAGCTTGACCTTGAGCTCCGCGGCGAGGAGCGCCGCGGTGTGGTAGCGGTCGGTGCCCACGAACGACCTGACCTTGACTCCGGGAAGCGCCGTGTTGAGCTGCGTGCGCACCGCGGCCGGCAGACCGATGAAGAACACCGTACTCGGCGCGAGCCGCGCGAGTTCGTCCCGCACCGCCTGCGTGAGCCCGGTCGAGGGCGTCAGGATGATGGGACCATCGAATGCAGCTGCTAGCGGCGCCGCCGCCAGAGCGTCCGGGAAATTGTCGCCCTTCACCAAGAACACTGTGTTCGCGCCGGTGGGGTATACCGACTTCGCCACTAGGATGGCGGTCTCGTAGCGGTCCTTGCCGGTGAACACCGCGTAGATGGGCGGGGGATCGATCTTGCGTATGATGTGGTTGAAGGTGTCGGCCACGTAGAGGAAGTCGTCCGGGCCGACAGCAACGTCCGAGGGCAGGGCGAAACGAGCGGCGGAACCGACCCCGTCAGCGCGGCCCGTAGTGCGCGAAAGGCCGGCCACCGTGGTCACCGCTCCCATGTGGCTCACTCTGCGCACCGTGCTGTTCCCGGAGTCGGCCACGAAGAGGGCATCTTCCGCGCCGAGGGCGATACCGGCCGGTGCTGAGAACCGGGCACTCGAACCCAGCCCGTTGGCCGCTCCTCTCACTCCAGGAGCTCCCGCCAGGCTGGTCACCACCCCGGTGGGCGAGATCATGCGGATCGTGTGGTTGCCGGTGTCGGCCACGTACAGGGTGCCGGTCCAGTCGACCGCGATGCCCGACGGCGAGCGGAAGCGCGCGTCGGAGGCCGCGCCGTCGGCGTTGCCCGGTTCACCCGCCTTCCCCGCAACGGTCGTCACCGCGCCGGTGGGATCGATGGCACGGATGGTGTGATTGGCGGTGTCCGCTACGTAGATCGTGCCGCCGTCGTCCAGGGCGACAGCTTTGGGGCCGCTGAACCGTGCGTCGGGACCCAGTCCATCCGCGCTACCGGCGAGTCCCGCGGTGCCGAACGGAGTGCCGACCGCTCCCAGGGAGCTGACCACACGGATGACGTGGTTGCCCGTGTCGGCCACGAAGAGGGTGCCCGTGTCGTTAACGGCCACGCCCGTAGGGTGGTCGAAGCGGGCGGCAGCGCCCGAGCCGTCGCTGCTCCCCTCTATCCCCCCGGAGCCCGCCAGTGTGGTCACCACACCGAGAGAGCTCACCGAACGGAGTGTGTGGTTGTAGGTGTCCGCTACGAACACCGTGCCCGAGGAGCCCACCGCGATGCCATACGGAAGGAAGAAGCGGGCCTGCGGGCCCCTGCCGTCATTCGTTCCCATGCCGGACTTGCCGGCGAGGGTCGTGACGGCCCCTCCCACAGCGACCTTCCGCACCGCGTGATTGCCCGAATCGGCCACGTACACTGCTCCGCCGGTGTCCACCGCGACGCCACCCGGAAAGAGCAGACGCGCCGTCGCGCTATCGCCGTCGGCGGCACCCCACGACCCGGCCTTGCCTGCGACCGTGGTCACAACGGCTCCCGAGGTGACGGAACGAACCGTATGGTTGCCAAAATCGGCCACGAGGAGATCCCCCGCCCCGTCGATGGCCAGACCTTTGGGCATCGAGAACCGAGCCGCGGCGCCGGTACCGTCCGCGCCTCCGGCCGCGCCCGCCGCCCCGGCGAAGGTCACCACCACTCCTGCCGGATCGACAGTGCGGATCGTGTGGTTGCCGTGGTCGGCCACATATAGAGTACCGGCGGCATCGACCGCGATACCGAACGGGTGGTCGAAGCGGGCGACTGCGCCGGTTCCGTCAGCATTGCCCGCTTGGCCCGCAGCACCGGCCAGCGTGCTCACGGCGCCCCCGAGCGCGATCACACGGATCGTGTGGTTCCCGGAGTCGGACACGTAGACGACGCCCGCCGCGTCGACCGCCACACCTTCGGGGAAGTCGAATCTCGCGACACCCGAGGCGCCGTCCGCGCTCCCGCGCGCGCCCGCCAGGCCGGCCAGGGTCTGCACCACTCCGGCAGGGCTTATCACACGGATCGTGTGGTTCCCGGAATCGGCCACGTACAGTTTGTCGGCGGAGTCGATGGCGATCGCGCTGGGATAGGCGAACCGCGCAGCCGAGCCAGCGCCGTCGGCGCTTCCGGCGGCTCCCGCCGTACCGGCAAAGGTCGTCACGGCTCCCGCCGGGGTTATCCTTCTAATGGTGTGGTTGAAGCTGTCGGCCACGTACAGGTTGCCGGCGGAGTCCACGGCGACTCCTTGGGGCCAATCGAACCGCGCAGCCGAACCGACCCCATCGGCGTCACCCGACGCCACCGCAGGCCCGGCGAGCGTCCCCACCACATACGCGCCCAGCGCCGGGGCAGCCGACGCGAACAGGAACACCAGGGCCACCGTCGTCAGCACGAAGACATGCAAGCTGTTCGAACGCTTCGGAAGTCTAGAACGCACGATCCCTCCCAGATGCGTCATGGATGTCGGTTCCAGGAAGGAGCGCCGAGTAGCCACGCAACCCCCTCGGTAACGGTATACCGGTACACGGTGAGAGGCAAGTGGCGGCGGGGACCGCGGGGCGCGGCGGTGGGATCGCGTGCGTCTCCGTATGGAAGGAGAAAGCCCCGGTGTCCGCACGGGACGACCGGGGCCTTTCATCTACCAAGGTGGGCCTATCGGATGCTGACGCAGAAAAGTGGTCAACACTTCTGAATCAAATAGTCGCGGCCAAACTTGGGACTGCGGCACCGCAAAGTCGGTCCACAACGTCTGATTCTAAGACAGTCATGAGGCTCAGTCAACGGCACAAACACCTCGACGAGGGTGAAACTGCGCGGATGATCGCCGCGTATCAGGCGGGGTCCTCAGTCTATGACCTTGCCGAACAGTTCGGGTGTCACCGCGAGACAGTGTGCCGACGTCTAAAATCACAAGGCGTTCAAATGCGGGGAAGGCCACTCACCCTGTCCCAGGTAGATGAAGCAGAACGCCTCTATGCGGCTGGTCATTCACTGGCCAGTGTCGGTGAGCACCTCGGGGTCTGGTCTTCAACCGTGCGGAAACACCTGCGTGCGCGTGGTGTTGCGATGCGGCCACCACACGAGCAATCACCATCACGCAGCCAGGCTGGGCTACCAACTCGGTCCTAGCTGGACGGCTTTTTCAGCTTGCACCGTGTCCTTCAAGGCCGAGCGACTTGTCGCTGCACTAGCTAGATCCTTCCTCGGCGTCCGAGTTTGCCTTCTCCAGCTCTGCAAACTTCGCCGCCATTGTCGGGTTGCCTCGTGTCAGCTTCTTGATGGTCACGTCCTGAGCCTTGTCGTTGGCGAGGCGGAGATTGCGGTCTGTGCCGAGCAAGGCCTCCTTTGTCTTCTGCAGATGGTCGATGGACTTGTCGATCTCGTCAATCGCCGTCTGGAAACGCCTGGAGGCGAGGTCGAAGTTCTTGCCAAAGCCAGCCTTGAACTTGTCAAGTTCGTCCTCGAAGTTGGTGATGTCAATGTTCTGCGCCCTCACTAGCGCCAGTTCAGCCTTATACTTCAGCGAGTTCTGGGCGGCATTGCGCAGCACAGTGATCATCGGGATGAAGAACTGCGGGCGAATGACGTACATCTTCGGGTAGCGGTGAGACACATCCACGATGCCCGAGTTGTAGAGCTCGTTGTCCGGCTCCAACAGCGAGACGAGCACGGCGTACTCGCAACCCTTGTCGTCCCGGTCCTTGTCGAGCTCCTTGAAGAAGTCTTCGTTCTTCTTCTTGGTTGCCGTGGTGTCGGACTCATTCTTCATCTCGAACATAATCGAGATGCATTCGCTGCAGGCATCTTCGGAGTCGCGGAATATGTAGTCGCCCTTGCTCCCGCCGCTGGCGTCATTGTCCTTTTCGAAATAGGCGCGCGGAAACGCAGTTGCGCGGATCTTGTTGAACTCGACTTCGCAGTGTTGCTCCAACGTCTCGCCAACCATCTTGGAAGATAGCTTGGCCTTCAGGTCCTTCAAGCGTTCGATGGCATCATCGCGATCCTTGATCTGTGTCTCGTACTTCTCCTTGAGCGATGACTCGCGCAGCTTCTGCTCGATGTCTTTGACCTCTAGGTCGCGCTTGAGGTTGTCTCGTTCTTTCTCAACATCACCGAGCGCCTCTTTGAGGGCCAACTGCTTGGCAACGTCAGCACCTTTGAGTTCTTCCTTCAGGCGAGCGATTTCAGCGTCCTTCTTGGCCGCCTCGCCCTGCAGCTCCCCCGTGACCTTGGCCTGGACGAGCTCCGCGCTCGACTTTAGCTCCACCTTCAGGCGCTCGATCTCGGCATCCTTCTTGGCGGCCTCCTTCTCCAACTCGCTAGTGACCTTGGTTTCCGCGAGCTCGACGGCAATCTTCTTCTCTCGCTCGGCAAGCTCCAACCGCTCGTGCAGTGCCTTGTCGAAAGCATCGTCGCGGACCTGATTCAGGATGTCCGCGTATCCGGTCTCGTCAATGTTGAATGTCTTTCCGCAATGCGGGCACGTGATTTCGTGCATATCTACACCTCCTCTGCTTCCTTTGATACCTGCGCGAGCAGGTCAGGGGCTGCAACTTTCGACTTCGAGATGGACGCATTGAAGAACGAGCCGATCGCGTCAACCGCTGCACCTAGCGACGCCGGCATGTCATCAAGTTCCGCATCAATAACCGCCGCACGATAAGCCAACACGTTCTTGCAGCGAAGGCTGAATCCGCCTGACGCCAGTGCTGCGATGAATGATGGCCAAGACTGAAGCTCTGACTCTATGTCGTTGTTCCATATGGTGTATCTTCCAGAAGTCACGCTTGGGTCGCCGAAACCGTACGGGACGTTGCCGCTGACTGCCGCGTCGTCCGAAAGCCAGCTCACCACCTTCTCCGTCGCGCTCTGATGTGAGCCATGCGCCATCTCCCGATTGGTCTTGTTGTTTGGCTTCTCTGCATCTTGCGACTGTGGGTACTTCAATTCAGCATTCAGGTAATCACTATCGCAAACCACATAGACCGGGACCCCGAGCTGAGTCATGATTGCGTGCGGTACAGCGATTGCCGTCTTGCCTGACACATCAATCAAGCAGACCCCCACAGTGTCAAAGGGCTTGCCCATCTTCTCTGCTATTGCAGTCAGCACCGCAACGTCTGTGTCACCCTCCAATAGCACTGCCGCGTCAGCAAAGAAGCCCTCGGCGAAGGTCGTAGGAAGACGCTTCTGTACAATCTTCTCGACCTGGTCCTCTGAGCATTTGGCTACCTTGGCCACATCCGAAAGCGAAGCAGCGCACGTCAACGTCTCGCAGCCTGACAGACAGAACCGACGGACCCCCCCGAACTGTTCCGGACGCGTGAAGTACGGGCTGTGAGTAGCCATGATGATCTGAACATTCTGACTGTTGCTTAGCTCGGATAGCACCCGCGCGAAGGCTCTCGCCCTAATTGGGTGCTGATAGATCTCCGGTTCCTCGATGCAAATGAGGGTATGTGGGAGATCGCTCAAAGCGGCCTTCAGTCTCTCAGCAGCTTCATCCTCATCCTCGCCCTCCAGCGGCTCATGACCGGCCTTGACCAGAGCCTCGTCTGGCACCAGCGCATGGAGCATCGCAATCAGAACGGCGCGTTGCACGCCATGGCCCTGACGTGAGACATCATTCCGCAAGCCGTCAATCGTCACGTCAGTGCGTACGATTGCACTTGGAGTTGGAGTCCAGTCGGGAACAGTCGCAGTGAACTCCACGAGTGAGTTCGGAACGAGACTCTTCAACTTGTCGTTGACGCGGTCAGACTGCAAACCAGCGGAGTTAAGAACGCTCGTGCTCATTGACGTCGCCAGTTCGGCTATAGCATCGGAGTGCTTTTCCTTCCATTCTGCTTTCGCCTTCGTTGTGGCCGTATTCATCAGGGTGCCGATCAGGTCATTCAAGGTCGAACCTTTGCCGACCCCATTAACCTGATCCGAAATATCGGTTGCAGCCGGAACCAAGACCATCTGGACACATTGGCGGATAACCGAAGAGCCCGTAAAGCCAAACATATGACTGGCATCGTCCGCGTCCAGTGATATCAGCTTGGCGCTATTGACTGTGTCGTTCTCCCAGTCGACCAAAGCGTCAACCACCTGGTCCTTGGAGGGTGAGACGCCGAGGTCTGGCAACTCAGGCATAGTCGCGCGCAACGTCTTGTAGGCCGGTCGAAACTCGCCGACCTTACTCATGACACGAATGTCTGCGAAACCGGGACCTTGTAGTGCATTGCCGACGATCTTGTCCTTTTCGGCGCTCAAGCTCCATGAGCGCTTGAAAGTTGCATCGTCACCGCGCCCATAGCGTTCCAGACGTTCACGATCGCGTGGGGACAAGTCAGTGAAGATGACCGCCACCTCGACGACCGTTTCAGCGGCTGGCTCGATAGTCTCGCCAGACTTCGCATCCACCGAGCGATGTACGTCGCTGACTTCCAGCGGGCCACCTCTGAAGAACCAATCGAGCGCATACAGGACCGCGGACTTCCCAGCACCGTTGGTTCCGATCAGGGCGGTGTACGGCTCCACGTGAATCGCAATGTGTTTGATACTCCTGAAGTTGCTGATCTCAATCCGCGCAATACGCACTGCCGTTCCCCCTTTCGCTATTCATCGTTCTGTCCCTCGGTTGAAGTAAGGCGCTCGGTCCGTTCGATGCAGGATGTCCTCTGTCTTCCCGTTGTGAGGTGACTGGCCCCCATCACAGCCCCCAGTTGCCGGGCACCCCCACGGCGTAATCGACGGCTTCGGCACCGATACCGATGGCTTCGAAGTGCTTGGCGGCGGCCTTGATCCTCGCGTTCTCCGTGGGGCGGCGCTTGGACTCGTCGAGAGTACTCTTGGTCTCGCGGATCATGTAAATGCGGTTCTCGCCTTCGACCTGCTTGATGATCGCCCAGTCGGGGTTGTAGTTACCGACGGGAGTGTCGATCTTGAACTTGTCGGGCAGCTTCATGAACAGCTTCACGTCCTCACGTGAGTCGAGCAGCTCGGCGAACTGGCGCTCGGGGGCATCGGCACCATCGGAGTCGATCTGGATGTAGTCAAAGTCGGTCTTTTGCTTGTTCTTGACCTCGTAGATACGGTCGACGAACAAGTCGCGCTCTTCCATGCCGTCCTTCTGGAGCTCGCGCAGCTCGTAGACGTAGCCACCGATCCTCTCGTACTGCAGACCTTCCACGACAGCTGCAGCAAGCACGTTCTGCAGGTTGCGCTTGACCATTGCAATGAAGTCGTTGGGATTGCCGATGAACTCCTTCAACTTGCCCGAGCGAGTGAGCACATCGACCAGGGTCTTGCGAGTGAGCGAGGTGGCTTCCTGCAGCTCATTGATGATATCCGGCAGTAGATACGCACCTGTTAGCTCGGCGGAGCGGCTAGCGGTTTCGGAGGTCTTGGCGCCACCACGCACCAACTTCACACCAGCCCTGGTGACCTGAACTCGCAGCGGTGGAATGGGTTGCTCGAACTTGATCTTGTTGACCGCGCTGTCGATGACCTCGTCTCGCTTGAGTGCCACGCGATAGGTAGTGCGCTGGGCGATGCTGCGCCAGAACTCCTCGAACTCATGGCTGGCGTAAAGTTCCTTGTTGAGCTTGCGGGGACGGCGCTTGCGCTGTTGCTTAACGAAACGCTCCACCTTGCACTTGCCCATGACGTCGATGATCTCGATTTCCGGCCAGAAGAAGTCCGGGACCGGCCCAAGCGTAAATCCGAGAGTCTCCGGGCGGTAGTTGGCCGTAACGCGACCTTCCTTGTCCAGGAAGCCACGCGAGAGCAGTTCGTCCCAGATGAGTTTGGAGGCCGCGAAGCCGAGCAGCTTCTCCTCGCCAGCCGCATCGATGGTTGGAATCTTGGCGAACTCGCCTGGTCGCACCAGCCCAATGCTGACACCGGAGGCGATGTATTCCTTCTGCAGGCTGTCGGCGAACTCGCGGTACGACTCGTTGGCGACCACGGTGAGCTGCGCGATGCCCTGATTAGGAACTCGCTCGCCCGACTGGTTTACCGGCAAACGAAGGCCGCGTCCGATCGTCTGGCGGCGCTCGGTGGCTCCGCCCATCTCTCGCAGGGCACAGATCTGGAAGACGTTCGGGTTGTCCCAGCCCTCTCGCAGCGCGGAGTGGCTGAAGATGAACCGCACTGGCTCGTTCTCGCCGAGCAGGCGGGCCTTGTCACGCATGATCAGGTCGTAGGCGTCGTCATCGTTCTTGGACGATCCGTTAGTGTCGGTATAAGTGTCGAGCGCACCCTTCTTGCCCTTGATTGAGGCGAAGTAGGCACGGCGATACTCGATCGGGTCGCCCGGCAACAGTTCGCCCCACATCGGGTTCTTGATGCGTTCCTCGTTGAACAGTTCGTCGAACCACTCGACGAACGCACCATCGGCGGTGTCGTTGTTGTAGCCCTCGCCGAGGAAGCTGGCGACCTTGTCGACGAAGAACAGGCTGAGCACCTTGATGCCTTGCTGGCGGAGCTGCACTTCCTTGCGGAAGTGCTCGCGAATGGTTTCGCGGATCATCTCGCGGTAGATCGAGTCGTTGGAGCCACCGATGGTCTCACCTGCGTGCAGTAAGCCGTGCGGGAAGATCTCGGCAGATTCCGGCTCGATACTGAGTTCGTTGACAAGCCAGCCCTCATAAGCGGCATTGTTGGTGACGGTCGCCAAGTCTTGTCCTTGCTTGACGTTCACGATCTTGCGTTCGATGGTGCCATCCGACTCTTTGCGGACCGCTAATTCCATACGCGCAAGGAAGCCCTTGTCATTGCGAACTGACTCGAGCTTCACATACGACGCGGCATCGGCGCCTTGCTGCAGTGCTTCGGCCACCACGATCTGCTTGACCAAGCCAAGGTCGTGCGCATCAACTGGATCTAGGCGATAGACAACGTTGCGGGTCTTGCGGTGCGTGGCCGAGTAACGCAGGGTGCAGAGTGGGTTGAGTTCTCCCACAGCGGACTGGCTCAGCAGCGATTCCATGTTCTGCGGCTCGTCCATGATGACCACCGGATGCGTGGCCTTCAGGTAATCGATGGGGCGCAGACCATTGAGCTTGTCACGGGTCTGGTGAATGACGCGAGTGTTCTTGTCGCCGCGCAATGAGTCGATTGTCATCACCATGATCTGCAGGCTTGTGGAAGTGGCGAATGACTGGACCTCCTCCGGCGTGCTGCCGCTGTAGACGAACGAGTCGAACGGCGTGGCATAGAGATCTTGAAAGTGCCTGGTCATCAGCTTGATGCTAGTGGTCACGCCCTCACGGATGGCCACGCTCGGCACGAGGATGATGAACTTAGTGAAGCTATAGTTCTCGGCCAGCTCGAAGATGGCGCGCAAATAGACATACGTCTTGCCCGTGCCGGTCTCCATCTCGGTGTCGAAATCGAGCGCTCCCCCAGCCAGCTCACCGACAACCTCGAGGCCGTTGCGGTCCTGCACGGCCTGCAGGTTCTGCAATACGGTCTCGTCGTCGAGCAGCAAGTTGTTCCCTACCGCGCCAACTTCACTGGCGATCTCGAAGGCACTCAACTGGTCACCCGATTCGGGCACCACGCCCTGCAGCGCGGTCGTCAGTGACGCAGCATCGGCAGGCTGGCCCTCGAACAAGTCCACGACCGCAGCAATTGCGTCCTGCTGATGCTGCTGGTGGGCATCGAACTTGAACTCCATCGCTAGGCCGTCCAGAGTTCTACACCGCGTGACTTACATTCCTGAGCAAGGTTGGTCTTGAGTTCGTCATCGCCTTGGAAAGAATCTTCGAGGATGATGAAGCGAGCAGGCTTGTGCTCGACCACCTTTCGCAGTTGTTCCAGTGTTGGCTTGTTGTGTTCGTTGAGGTAGGCCAGCACGATGCCGGCGCCAACCATCTTAAGGTTGAGACCCTCGACCTCGGTGTCGCCAATCTGCTCGGTGAGCGAGTAGCCCTGCTTGAGCAGAATCTCCGTGAGCAGAGCATCAGGTGACGCTTCATCTTCGGAGCTGTCGCGGATGTCGAGCAGGTGTTGCTCCAGCGTGGTCGGATCCGTCTCGCTGGTGACTCGCCATTTGGTGAAGTTGGTGTCAGCAAGTGCGAATGCGCGAAGACCAACATCAACAGACTGCCCAGCGAGCTCTCCCTTGACTCGGTTGCCCGCAACATCGATCCGCTTTCGGCAGAGATCAGCAATGGTGCGGAAGCCCGCCTTGTAAGCAGCAGATTCTTCCTCCAGCGGCTCGGGAAGCTGCACCTGAATGAATTGTCGCTTGCCGCCGTCCTCGGCGTTTTGCTTGATAACAGCATGCGCAAGAGCGCCAGATCCCGCGAAGAAGTCCAGAACAATATCATCTGATGTTGTCTGCTCCACCAGGAAAGCAAGCAGGTCTAGGGGCTTTGGAAAGTCAAAGACTTTCTTGTTATCGAAGAGTGACATGAGCGCCTTCGTAGCGTTCTCGGTTGAGTACCAACCGAGATTCGTAACAAAAGCCTTCCTGTCGTTTAGGTAGCTGTTCATAAACTTCTTCTGGCGTGGAGTACCACTATCCTCTTTAGGGAAGATCACGAGGCCTTCCTCAATCATCTTCTTCACGCTTGATTCCGAGAAAGCCCAATTCGCATGGAAAGTATTGCCTGTGGTCGGATCTGTAATTGTGAAGTAGTTGTCCTGCGCCCCAGTGGCTTTCATACTCTCGGAGCGCCAGAGACCACGAGGATCGTTGTCTGGATTTGCGAAGTCGCTCTCATCTCGCTCAAGTCCCTTGAACTTCACGTTCTCAGAACGGCGCGCATACGCAATCACATATTCGTGATTTGACATCAGCATTGTTCGCGGTGGGACTCCGCGTGCAGCATTCTTCGTTACCCACACGAACTGCCCAAGGAAATTTGCTTCGCCGAAGATCTCATCAAGGAGCTTCCGTAGGTGACTGACTTCGTTGTCGTCAATGGAGATGAAGATGACCCCATCCTCGGTCAACAGGTTCCGCGCGAGCTTGAGTCGCGGGTACATCATGTTGAGCCAATTGGAGTGGTATCGGCCTTCGGACTCCGAGTTGGTGCTGACCTTCTTGCCCTCCTCGTTGACCTGGCGCGTCCACTCCAGATAGGTCTCCAACCCTTCCTTGAAGTTGTCGGGATAAACGAAGTCCTTGCCGGTGTTGTACGGCGGATCGATATAGATCATTTTGATCTTGCCGTGGTAATGCTTCTGCAGAATCTTGAGCACTTCGAGGTTGTCGCCCTCGATGAAGACGTTCTTGGTGGTGTCCCAGTCCTTGCTGTTCTCGAAGTCGGGTTTCAGAGTCGCGGTAGTCTGCTCCTGCGCGGCACGTAGGGCGCGTTTCTTGCCCGGCCAGAACAGGCCAAAACGCTCGCGATCGTCGCCCGCGTCGTCGCCGAGGAGTTCCTTGAGCTTTTCGACATCCACCTTGCCATCGGCAACGGCCTCAGGAATCAAGTCCGAGAGTTGCGCCGCAAGCTCCGTCTTGAAGCCTGGTGTGGTGCTCGGCGTCTCGTGGATGTCTTGTGAATCATCGTTGTTCATTGCATATTTCCTCTTCCTATTTTACCAATAGTGCATATTTTGACAAAGCGTTCATCGGGCGACCACCTTCCAGCGGATGGTGAACAAGTGCTCGACTTCTTGAGTTCCCTTAAGGGCTTGCTCAATCAACTCAAGGTAGCGATCTGCCTCTTCACGCATCTTCTTGCGAGCCAGGCGTGCCCCTTCATCTTCTTCTTCCGCACGGTCTGCCCAGCGACGAGCTTCCTTCTTGAACCTTAGCTGTTCCATCGGATCATCGGTGCCCTTCGCAGCTTTGCGGGCTTCCTTCTCCTTGGCCTTGTATTCACGGATCTTGCCTTCGGATTCAGCTCGGCGATCCTGCTGGTTACGGTAGAGCAGTTCTTCCTGTTGATCGTAGTAGCGGGAATTCCGCCCCTGAACTTCCTTCTGTAGGTGCTCACGACGCTCGGCTAGAGGCTTCTCGAACTTGGAGCCATCGATGGTGACTTCCGAGCCTTCCTCGACGCAGGCCAGGTCAAGAATGTCGGCGACGTATTCGTGGTCGAGCCATTGGCCGTCACCGGTCAAACTACCGGCGAGCATGTAGGACTCGCTGATGTCGTCATTCTTGGCCCTCATGGAGAAGGTGACGATCTTGACAGTCAGCTCACCGGACTTGCCTTCGAGTTCCTTCACGGCGGTGCTAGCACGCTCCGACTGACTAAGGCTGAAGGTTAGTTCTCTACTTGGGGTGTCCGCGGACTTAGCCCGGATCCACCGGTCCAAACCGCAACAATCAGGTAGCAGATAACTGACAAGTGCCCTCTTTCCTGGGAGAATGTGGGTTGCGACACACCACAAAGTCCCCGAGAGAAAGGCACCTG